>Ga0164295_10001469_pt1 | contig 19544 bp, 19 predicted proteins | sample GEODES006metaG_FD_111798 | JGI IMG/M metagenome (GOLD analysis project Ga0164295, IMG submission 111798) | Oligotrophic lake water microbial communities from Sparkling Lake, Wisconsin, USA - GEODES006 metaG | ecosystem: Environmental > Aquatic > Freshwater > Lake | place: USA: Sparkling Lake... | reverse complement strand
GGGCAGTTCGACGACGGCAGGCCGATGGTTCTGACCGACACCGTGGGATTCGTCCGGCACCTGCCGACCCAACTCATCGAGGCCTTCCGGTCGACCTTGGAGGAGGTTGTCGATGCTGCTCTGCTGGTGCATGTCGTCGATGGTTCCGACGTAAACCCGCTGGCCCAGATTGAGGCTGTGCACACGGTTGTCCGTGAGGTGCAGAACGATCATCACGCGGCTCCCGCGCCAGAGTTGTTGGTAGTCAACAAGATCGATGCGGCGGATGAATTGACGCTGACGCAGTTGCGACGCGCATTACCCGGTGCGGTGTTCGTCTCGGCGCGCACCGGTGAAGGCCTGGACCGGTTGCGCACCCGGTTGGGTGAGCTGGTCGAACCTCGGGAGATCGCGGTGGATGTGTCGATTCCCTACGACCGCGGCGATCTGGTCGCCCGGTTGCACAATGAGGGTCGCGTCGACGCCACCGAGCACACCGAGCACGGCACCCGCGTGAAGGCCCGGGTGCCGGCCGCCCTGGCCGCAGGTCTGCGGCAGTACGCGACCCCGTAAGACGCGCCGAACCCCGGATAAGGGCGGACTTGGCACCCAACCATCCGGTTGGTCTATTCTTGGGATAAGCCAAAAGTCCACCCGGAGGTCTCATCATGGCTAACGCCGTCAACTACGCCCGCACGCTGTTCGAGCCCGAGCACGAACTGTTCCGGCAGTCCTACCGTGCGTTCCTGGACAAGCACGTCGCGCCGTACCACGAGCAGTGGGAGAAGGACAAGATCGTCGACCGCGGCGTATGGCTGGAGGCCGGCAAGCAGGGCTTCCTGAGCATGGCGGTGCCGGAGGAGTACGGCGGCGGCGGAAACCCGGACTTCCGGTACAACACCATCGTCTGTGAAGAGACGGTGGCCGGCCGTTACAGCGGCCTTGGGTTCGCTCTGCACAACGACGTCATCGCGCCCTACCTGCTGAACCTGACCACCAGGGAGCAAAAGGAGCGCTGGCTACCGCAATTCAGCACCGGCGAGATGATCACGGCGATCGCCATGACCGAACCGGGCACCGGCAGCGATCTTCAGGGCATTAAGACCCGGGCGGTCAAAGAGGGCGACCACTACATCCTCAACGGATCCAAGACGTTCATCACCAACGGCATCAATGCCGACCTGGTGATCGTGGTGGCTCAGACCGACCCCGACAAGGGCGCGCAGGGCTTCTCGCTGCTTGCCGTGGAGCGGGGCATGCCGGGCTTCGAGCGCGGCCGTCACCTCGACAAGGTCGGTCTCGATGCCCAGGACACCGCTGAGCTGTCATTCACCGATGTCAAAGTGCCTGTGGAAAACCTGATCGGCGAAGAGGGCATGGGCTTCATCTACCTCATGGAGAACCTGCCGCAGGAACGAATTTCGCTTGCGATCATGGCGGCGGCCGCAATGGAATCGGTTCTTGAGGAAACCATTTCCTACGTCAAGGAACGCAAGGCATTCGGCAAACCGATCGGCTCCTTCCAAAACAGCCGCTTCCTGTTGGCCGAATTGTCGACCGAAGCCACCGCGGTGCGCATCATGGTGGATGAATTCATCAAACTTCACCTCGAAGACAAGCTGACCGCAGAGCAGGCCGCGATGGCCAAGTGGTGGACCACCGAGGCCCAGGTACGGCTGGTTGACCGCTGCCTACAACTGCACGGCGGTTACGGCTATATGCGCGAATACGGCGTGGCGAAGGCGTACCTGGATGCTCGCGTACAGACGATTTATGGCGGCACCACCGAAATCATGAAGGAGATCGTCGGTCGCAGTCTCGGGCTATAGGGCCGAGATCAACGGGGCCAGTCTCGGACTGTAGGGCCGAGATCATCGGGGCCAGTCTCGGGCTGTAGGGCCGAGATCATCGGGTCCAGTCTCGGGATATAGCGCGTTAGTTCCCCGGCTAATCGGGGTCGGTCCACCTTTATTTCGGATCAATTCGGGTTCTATCTCGATTTGGATTCCCTGGGCAGAACGCACCGCGTGTCGTGGTTAGCTGGCGCGGATATATGGGAACGTAAGACGCATTATTGAGCTTATTCTTCTCGACCGAACGCGGGAGACTGTGCATGATGCGGCTAGGAAATGGGCTAACCCGGACCGCCCGGCGCTTGGCATTGGGGGTGGCCGTGACTGCCGCGGCCGCAGTGCTGGTCTCGCCCCTGGCGCTGGCCACGCCGGAGAGTGACGCCGCCGATGCCATCAACGCAGCATGGGGTGCGGCGGGCGGTTCGGACTCCGTGGTGGGCAGCCAGGACGGCGACGTTTACCAGGTCGGCGACGGCTACGGTCAGAAGTTCACCGGCGGCAAAATCTTCTTCACCCCGGATACCGGCGCGCACCTGATCTACGGCGCGATCCTGGACAAGTACGAATCCCTCGGCGGGCCAGGCGACAGTGACCTGGGCTTTCCGACCATTGACGAAGTGGCCGGCCTAGTCGGCCCCGACAGCCGGGTCAGCACCTTCAATGCCAGCGACAAACCCGCCATTTTCTGGACATCCGACACCGGGGCGTTCGCGGTTCGCGGTGCTATCAATGCTGCCTGGGACGCGTTGGGTGGTTCGGCCGGAACGCTGGGCGTGCCCATCGAAGACGAACGCTACGACGGCGATGCCGTGAGCCAGAAATTCACCGGCGGTGAACTCACGTGGAATCTTGCGACCAAGACCTTCACTTCGACGCCGGCCGAACTCGCCGATAACCTCACCGGGCTTGAGGTTCCCACGGATCCCACCACCCTGATTAACCTGGCGTGGCGCACCACAGGTGGCCTCGGTGGCCCACTGGGTGCGCGGCAGGGGCCGCAGTCCACGATCGGTGACAACGGCGCTGCCCAGGGTTATGCGGGTGGAAAAATCTTCTACTCCCCGGAGACCGGTGCGCATGCTGTCACCGGCGCCATCCTGTCTAAGTACGAATCACTGGGCGGAGCCTCCGGTGATCTTGGCTATCCGGTCGGCACCGAGTCCGATGGTGGAGTGCCCAACAGCCGCATCAGTTCCTTCAGTGCGCCCGATGCGCCGGTGATCTTCTGGACTCCCGATACCGGCGCGATCGTCGTCCGCGGCGCCATCAGCGCAGCCTGGGACAAACTCGGCGGAGCCACCGGAACACTGGGTGCACCGACCGGCGAGCAGAGCGTGTCCGGCGATACCGTCACACAGACCTTCAGCGGCGGCGAGATCTCCTGGAACCAGGCCACCAAGGAATTCAGCACCACGCCGGCCGATCTGGCTTCATCGCTGTCGGGTCTGGAATTGCCCGATGCGGTGGCACAGACGCCTGCGACATCGGCATCCGGCGACAGCGCCAAGAAGAGCGGGTGGCGGTCCTGGTGGTTGCTGCTGATCCCGGTGGTGCTGCTGCTCGGATCAATGGCGGTGTGGGCGCTGCGAAAGTCAGGGTCTGCGGACGCCGATTCCGACGACCACTGGCCGGGCAGCCCCGTTGATTCGGGCCGGGACGGTGGCTACAGCTGGTCGTCTTCGGGTACCGGCGTGGAATCCACGTTCGACAGCGATGAGGACGCGATCGACACCGCGCCGACCCGCATTCCCACTGAGGCCGAGCTCGCCGAGTTCGAGCAGGCGGAGGCCTTCGACGGCGATGCCCAGGCATGGGAAGACGATGTTGCGGCCGACTCGGGCCGACATTCCGGTTTCGGCGGGGCTGAAGCTGGCGTGTGGAAACTTGATCTGGATGAAACCGGATGGCCGCGGCATCGGCGTGCGGCACCGGAGCCGCCGACGGAAGGTGCGGTCGGCGGTTTGGACGAGCAGTCCTGGACCGGCTACGCGTTCGACGACGACGAGGTGGTCGTCGACGTCGAGTCGGAGATCATTGAGGTCGAGTCCGTACAGGAGACGGCTGGCGAGCCCTGGCGTCCGGCCATTCACCTTCCCCTGTCCGATCCCTATCAGGCACCTGAGGGCTACTGGATCAAGGGCAACACCCACTCTGGGCTGTACTACACCCCGGATTCTGAGCTCTACGACAACACGTTGCCGGAGGTCTGGTTCGCCAGTGAGGACATGGCTCAGGCGAACGGTTTCGTCAAAGCCCCCGAGTAGACGCCCGTCGATGCGGGTGCGCTAGATCTTCCGGATCACGGTCACGACCTTGCCCAGGATCGCGGCGTCGTTACCGGGGATCGGGTCGAAGGCCGGATTGTGGGGCATGAGCCACACCTGACCGGCGGTCCGCTTGAAGGTCTTGACGGTGGCCTCACCGTCGATCATCGCCGCGACGATATCGCCGTTGTCGGCCACATTCTGCTGGCGGATGACAACCCAGTCGCCATCGCAGATTGCGGCGTCCACCATGGACTCACCGACGACCTTCAGCATGAACAGCGAGCCCTCGCCGACGAGTTCCCGGGGCAGGGGGAAAACATCCTCCACCGCCTCCTCGGCCAGAATCGGCCCGCCGGCTGCGATACGCCCGAGCACCGGAACATACGTCGGTTCCGGCAGTGCATCGGATCCGGCGACATCGGTGGTTACCGGCGTCGCGGTGTCCTCGCCGCCACGCACGTCGACCGCGCGCGGCCGGTTGGGGTCGCGGCGTAGGTATCCCTTGCGTTCCAGGGTGCGTAGCTGGTGGGCGACCGATGAGGTGGATGTGAGGCCGACGGCGTCGCCGATCTCCCGGATGCTGGGCGGGTAACCCCGGCTGGTGACCGATGCCCGAATGACGTCGAGAATCGTTCGCTGGCGTTCGGTTAAACCTGTCGCGCTGCGTCGCGCTGGGGTGGCGCCCGGTGTCTCAGTGCTGTCTTTCATGGCCGTGAATCTAGCCGGAAACACCGTCATTATCAAACATGTGTTCGAGCGTGTCGCGTTGTATGTTCGAACTTCGCATTCGAACAGTCCGCACGGTGGCCCCGGGCCCGGTATCGCGCGCCAAAGTTGTCGGTGCCCTGTTCTAGGCTTCGACACGCTCGCTCAAATGTTCGGAAATCGAACACATGATCGAGTATGGTTCGAACATCAGAGCGAATAATCGCGGAAGGGGTCAGCATGACAATCATCGATGATCGGCATTTGGTGGAGTGGTTCGCGGACTGCCCGCGGCCTACCCGTAGCTCCGCCGGCGCGCCCGTGCGAACCCGGTCCTACCGGCCCGCTTCGGCCCGGCCTGCTTCGGCCCGGACTATTGGGGCCCGGACTAATCCGGCCCGGCCCGCCGTGGCGCCACTGCGGTATCGCGGCACCGGTATCGCGATGTCACACGCTCCGCACGCCCGTCGGCAGGTCAGCACCGCCGTCACCATTGCGCTGGCGGGTATGGCCGCGTTGATCACCCTCTGGCTGGGCTCCCTGGCCCAGTTCAGCGGTGATCGCGCGGCGGCACCGGTACCGGCTCCCGATCAGTTGGCCGTGGTTCAGGTACAGGCCGGCGAGACCCTCCAGGACCTTGCCCTGCGGGTGGCACCGGGGGCATCGGCCGTGCAGGTCGCCGAGCGCATCCGCGATTTGAATAACCTCGATTCGGTCGCGGTCGACGCCGGTCAGACGCTCATCGCTCCCGTCGGGTGACCATCTCCGGGGTACGCTCGTGCTCGACTACCACGTCGATGTGGGGCGGGAGAAGAGGAGCGGTCGTGCACTGTCCGTTCTGTCGGCATCCCGATTCCCGGGTGGTCGACTCCCGCGAGGCCGACGAGGGCCAGGCGATCCGCCGCCGCCGGTCGTGTCCGGAATGTGGTCGGCGATTTACCACGGTGGAGACCGCGGTGCTGGCCGTCGTCAAGCGCAGCGGGGTGACTGAACCCTTCAGCCGCGAGAAGGTGATCAGCGGTGTGCGTCGCGCCTGCCAGGGCCGGGATGTGGATGACGATGCACTCAATCTGCTGGCACAGCAGGTCGAGGATGTCGTGCGCGCGGCCGGGTCACCGGAGGTTCCCAGCAACGAGGTCGGACTGGCGATCCTCGGCCCACTACGCGAACTCGACGAGGTGGCCTATCTCAGGTTCGCCTCGGTATACCGCTCGTTCACCTCGGCCGCCGATTTTGAGCGCGAGATCGAGGCTCTGCGCGCCCATCGTCAGGTCGGCACGTCCCACTAGCGCGGGATCAGTTCAGGGTCCTCGCCCCGTCGTTGACGAAGCGGCCGGTGACCAGTCCGTTCCACAAACACGATGCTGGATTCTCGTGTCGTTGAATGTTGTTTTGCTGTAACCCAATTCAGCTGTAACCCAGTTGAACTGCGATGCGCTGATAGTCGACGACGCCCATGAGCCGACCATAGCGACCGCGACCGGTGACTCAGCTCTGTTCGTCGTCGGTCAAACCCTCTTTGAGATCTTCATCGCGCTGGGCAAGGAATCTCTCGAACTCCGCGCCCAGTTCCTCGCCGCTGGGCAGATCCTCATCGCGAGCCAGCAGTGACCGGTTCTCCTGGGCCGCCACGAACGCGTCGTACTGATGCTCGAGGGCATCGACCACCTGGGCGACCTCGGGGGAGGCCCCGACCTGGTCGTCGATCTTGCTCGCCACCGCGGCAGCCGCCTCGGTCAGGGCACTCAACGGAAACGCCAGCGACGCGGAGGTGGACACCTGCTTGAGCAGAGCCTCGGCTGCGGCCGGGTAGTCGGTCTGGGCCAGATAGTGCGGAACATGGACGGTGTAACCCACCGCATCATGGCCATGCTGGGCCATCCGGTACTCCAGCAGGTTGGACACGCTGCTGGGCACCTGCACCTCGCCTACCCAGGGCTGGTGATCGGCGATCAGTTCACGGTTGTTGGAGTGTGCGGTCATCGTCACCGGCCGGGTGTGCGGAACCGCCATGGGGATGGCGCCCAGGCCGATGGTCTGGCGCACTCCCAACCGCTCGGCCAGCAGACGAACCGCGGTGACAAACCGCTCCCACTGCAGGTCCGGCTCCATGCCCGCCAGCAACAAAAAGGGCGTGCCCAGGCTGTCACGCAGTGCGTAGAGGTTCAGTCGGGGATCGTCGTAATCGGTGAAGTGATCGGTCTTGAAGGTCATCAGCGGCCGGCGGGACCGGTAATCCAACAGGTCGTCGATCGCGAATGAGGCGACCAATTCGGTGTCCAACGCGCTCTGCAGATGCGCCGCGGCGAGCCGGATGGCGTGCCCGGCGTCGGAGAACCCCTCCAGGGCATGGATCAGCACCGGCCCGCTGCCGTCGGACGAGGACAGCTGCGGGGACGGGAATTCCAGCTCGTACATCCGCTCGGGGCGGTAATCGGGGCCCTGTTCGTCAGCCATGGAATGCCTCCTCGTCGACCTATGGTGCACAACGCGCCGGAGGCGGCGCTCGTTCCCCGGTGGCGGGCTAGTACCGGAGATGGGCCTATGCCCGCATTGTGTTGATCACGTCATCCACCAGGTATTCCACCGTACCCCCGCAGCCCATCACGGCCTGGCCGATGTGCGCCCGGAAGGTGTCGCAACTGTGTGAATACTCACTCCACAGGGCCCGTTTGGTCCACAGCCGGCTGCCCGGGGGGTGGTTGTTGCGCCGGTCTTGACGGGGGCGGTTGACAGCGTCGGGGAATGAGAGAAGACCACCCGAAGTTCCACGTTGACCGCCCAGGCGCCTTGATCGCCGCACTGCCCGCCGTTCTCGGCTTCGTGCCGGAGAAGTCCCTGGTCCTGGTATCCCTCGAGGAGGGTCGGATGGGCGCGGTGATGCGCGCTGATCTGGCCGTCGACCTCATGGACAGTATTGACCGTCTCGCTGAGATCGCCGCGACGTCCGGTGCCGACACGGTAGTCGCTGTGATCATCGACGCCGATGGCGCCTTGTGCCCGATGTGCAACACCGACCACCGGCAGTTGTGCGACGCCCTGACCGAGGCGCTGGCCGACCGCGGTGTCGGTTTGCACGCCGCCCACGCGGTCGACCGGGTGGAGGTCGGCGGCCGGTGGCGCTGCGTTGACGGCTGTGGTGCCGAGGGTGACGTTGAGGATCCCACGGCCTCGCCGTTGGCTGCCGCGGCGGTCCTTGATGGCCGGCGGCTTTACCGGCGCCGCGCCGACCTTCAAGCAGTGGTCGCGGTCACCGATCCGGACCGCGCCGCCGGTCTTGCCGAACCCATCCAGAATCGGGCCGCCATGCGGCAGGCCGAATGGCAGGCCGATCCCGACGGGTGCGGTCGGCGTGATGTCGAAACCGTGATGACGGTGGCCGCCCGGATCGGCGAGGGTCTCGAACCCGCGGATGATGAGCTCGCGGCGCTGGCGTGCGGACTGACCGATGTCGCGGTGCGTGACACGTTGTACGCCTTGGCGGTCGGGGCGGACGCCGCCGCCGCCGAGTCGCTCTGGGCAGTGCTTGCTCGCACCCTGCCGGATCCGTGGCGTGTGGAAGCCCTTGTGCTGCTGGCATTTTCGGCCTATGCGCGTGGTGATGGCCCCTTGGCGGGGCTGTCGTTGGAGGCGGCACTGCGCAGCGATCCCGATCATCGGATGGCGGGGATGCTCGATACTGCGCTGCAGTCCGGTATGCGCCCTGAGCAGATCCGTGAACTCGCCGGTACCGGGTACCGGTTGGCTAAGCGACTGGGTGTCCAGTTGCCGCCGCGGCGAGTGTTCGGCCGCCGGGCGGTCTAGCGGACCGGGGGCACCGGCGGGCTCAGACCTTCTCAACCTTGACCGCGTGGGCCATCTCATGGGGGAGTTCGACGTTTTCGTGGCCGCTGACCACGATCGTGACATCACCGCCCAGGCTCGTCTTCACCATCACCCGGGCGTTGGGAACGACACCGGCCTCCTTGAGCCGGCCTATCAGCGCGGCGTCACCCTGCACATGTTCGGTCAGCTGACGTACCACCACCGCCACCGAGTTCCCGGCTGGGAGCTCAGTCAGCCGGACCAGATTGGTGCCGTCATGGTCGGTGCGGGCCTGTTCCATGCCCAGAACGTTCAGGCCGGGGATCGGGTTGCCGAACGGTGAGACGGTGGGGTTATCCAGCACCTGCATCAGGCGGCGCTCAACGTCCTCGCTCATCACGTGCTCCCAGCGGCAGGCCTCGGCGTGAACCTCCTCCCAGGGAAGCCCGATGATATCGACCAATAGGCGCTCGGCCAGGCGATGTTTGCGCATCACCGACGTTGCCAGTTCCCGGCCTTTGTCAGTGAGTTCGAGGTGGCGGTCACCGGCCACCCGCAGAAGGCCGTCCCGCTCCATCCGCGCGACGGTCTGACTGACGGTCGGGCCGCTCTGCTCAAGGCGCTCGGCTATGCGCGCGCGCAACGGTACGACGCCCTCTTCCTCGAGGTCGTAGATCGTGCGCAGATACATCTCGGTGGTATCGACCAGATCATTCATTAGGTCACCCTTCGTCGCCCGCCGAGTCTAACGTGCGGAGCTGCGGCAACGGTCTGACAGCGGATATTGGCGGGCACAACACACTGTGCCCGCCGACAAGATCGGCGGGCACAGTGGGCAGGGGACTGCTTAGCTGGCGTAGGACCGCAGCCGCTCGGCACGATCGCCGTTGCGCAGCTTGATCATGACCTCGCGCTCGATCTGGCGGACCCGTTCCCGGGACAGACCGAACAGCTTGCCGATCTGATCCAGGGTGCGCGGCTGACCGTCGTCGAGGCCGAAGCGCAGCTGGATTACCTGCTTCTCCCGCTCGTCGAGGGTGGCCAGCACGTGGCGGATATCGGTGTGCAGCAGTTCGGCGATCACCGTGTTCTCCGCCGACATCGCCTCGGAGTCCTCGATGAAGTCACCCAGCGGCGCCTCCTCGTCGGCGCCGACGGGCATATCCAGGCTCACCGGGTCGCGGCTGTGCTCCAGCAGGTCGTTGATCTTCTCCACCGGGATACCCGACTCCTCGGCGAGTTCCTCATCGGTGGCCTCCCGGCCCAGGGTCTGATGCATCTCCCGCTTGATCCGGGCGAGCTTGTTGACCTGCTCGACGAGGTGCACGGGCAGCCGGATGGTGCGGCTCTGGTCGGCCATACCGCGGGTGATGGCCTGACGGATCCACCATGTCGCATAGGTCGAGAACTTGAATCCCTTGGTGTAGTCGAACTTCTCCATGGCCCGGATCAGCCCGAGGTTGCCCTCCTGGATCAGATCAAGCAGCGGCATACCGCGACCGGTGTAGCGCTTGGCCAGCGATACCACCAGGCGAAGGTTCGCCTCCAGCAGGTGGCTGCGTGCCGCCCGCCCGTCAGTGGCGATGGTCGCGAGAGCGTCCTTGCGCTTCTCGCCCAGGCGCTTACGGGTGTCGAGCAGGTGCTGGGCGTACAGGCCGGCCTCGATGCGCTTGGCGAGTTCCACCTCGTCCTCAGCGGTGAGTAGCGCGGTCTTTCCGATGCCGTTCAGATACACACGCACGAGGTCAGCGGCCGGGCTCTGAGTGTCCAGGTCGCTGTCATACCGGGTAGTGCTGGTGTTTGCCATGGTGGCCTCCTGATCGGATGCAACTGTCACCCTGTCCAACGACCGATCGGGAGGCAGAGTTCCCGCACTCAGAAGATGTTCAACGCTGTGAACTGCGCGAATGCGCGGGAGCTCTGTGGGTTCAGTAAGAATGCCCGCTGTGGCGGACTACCGGGGATGGTCTTCTCGGGAGTGGTCGGCCTGTGGTTGCGAGGTCGGAACGAATCCGGACTCCAACGCCGCTCGCTCGGCGCGCGGAAACAGTGCGGTGCGCTGGGGTGCGTCGGGAAAGCGTCGCGGTTCCTCGGCTCGCCGGGGGGGCCGGTCGTTGGCGATCAGCACGGCCATCCAGGGCAGCGGGATCGACGCGGCCAGGATGGCCAGCGAAAGCAGTCCGTTGTGCCAGATGCCGTAGGCGATGGCAGCTGCCAGGAACGCCGGGATCCGCCAGAACATCAGCTTGAGGTACTTGCGGACCCGCTGGCGATGCTGCTCCTCGTAGGACAGCGCCGCGCGGGTGATCAGCACGGGCCGTCCTTCGTCGTCGAAACCCAGCTCGTGCGCCATAGGTGCACTGTTCCACATCAGGGTCGGGTCAATCGAGGGGGTTTTTCTTACGGCTGTCTGACCGTAACGGTCACTTACGGGGCACAATGGTGCCTATGCGGACCGACACCCTCGAGCGCACCGACAGCGAAGAACGCGTCGACGACGGCTCAGACAGCGACACTCCCAAGTTCTTCCACTACGTCAAGAAGGATAAAATCGTCGAGAGCGCGGTGATGGGATCCCATGTCGTCGCGTTGTGCGGCGAGGTGTTTCCGGTGACCAAGTCGGCCAAACCCGGATCTCCGGTCTGCCCGGACTGCAAGCGCATCTACGAGACCCTCAAGAAGGGCTGACGGCCGGCTCGTGCTCCTCGTGCGATACGGGCGTTTTACGGGCCTCCTGCGGCCCTGCTGAGGTGTCGCCGGCGCCGGGCGCCGCGGCACCGGATTGCTGTTTCCTGTTCTGCAACCAGGTTCGAAACTGGTGCCAGTGCGGCCGCGGAGCGGGCCATTCCTCCTCGATCGCGGCGTTGAGTTCGGCCCCCATCATGATGGCGAAACCCAGGAAGAACGCGAACAGCAGGAAGGCGATCGGGGTGGCCAACGCGCCGTAGGTATAACCCGTGCGGGTGATGTACTGCAGGTAGATCCGCAGGCCGGCGGTCGCCACTACGAACACCGCGGTGGCCAGGATGGCGCCCCAGATCAACCGGTGGGTCGGAAGCGGCTCCGGCAGCGAGACCCGGTAGAGGATCGTGACCGTCACCACCAACGCGAGCACCAGCATGGGGTAGTACCCGAACTGCAGGATGTTCTGCCAGCTGTCCGGAACGAACTCGCCGATTTTTTGCGGACCCAGTGCGAGCAGCGGAGCAGCCGCCGTCACGAATACCAGCATCACCACGTAGAGACCGAGGGCGAAGAAACGCTGCCGAACCGGATGGCGCAGGGCGGTCTGATCGTGGGCCTCGACTACGGAGTCCACCAGCGCCGAGATCGCCGAGGATCCGGCCCACAGGCTGATCACGAAACCCAACGACACCACTTCGCCGCGGGCGCCCTGCACAATGTCTCGCACCGTCGGTTCGATCAGCTCGGCGACGATGCTCTTGGAAAAGAAGGTATTCGAGGTGCTGATCAGCTGGCGCTGGATGGTGGCCAGGGTGTCCGGGCCGAAAAGCGGGGCCACATAGGCCAAGCTGCCGAGCATCCCGAGCAACAGTGGCGGCAGCGACAGCACCGACCAGAAGCCCACCTGAGCCGACTCCGAGAAGATCGAGTCGTCCCAGCTTTTGGACAACGTCCGCTTGGCGATGCGCCATGCGTGGTGACGCGTCGGTTTAGGCGGCGGGTCCGTCATGACATGCCAGCATTCCTCACGATCACGGACCTGCGCGGCAACCGGGCCGTCGCAGGGAATCAGTCGTCGTCGGGGCTGATTTCCAGCACAGCCGCCAGGGCGATCAGCTTGGACTCGTGTTCCTTGGCGTGATGCTGGCAGAACAGCAGTTCGGCACCGGAGGGGAGTTTGGCCCGGACCCGGGCGGCAGCGCCGCAGCGGTCGCAGCGGTCAGCCCTCGTCAGTTCGGGGCTGGTCAGCGTTGCGTTCATGGGGCTCCTCCCTAGGTACTCGGCGCCCCCGGTGCCGGCGGCCACCGTTGAGCGATTCGTCTACTGTCTCAGACGCATCCGCGTGATCGGTTGTTCCCACGCCCGAGCGATGTGTCGTGTCTCACGCCCCCAGTGTTGCAGGCGTCGCCCGATGGTGCAGGGTGGCCGGGTGCAACCACGTCCAGAACCGCTGGTCCACCTCTGTTCCGAGGAGGAGTGGGCGACGGCATATTCAGCGGAGGAACTGCGCCCTCAGTCCCTTGATGCGGTGGGGTTCGTTCATCTCTCAGCGCAATTGCAGGTCCATCTTCCCGCCAATCGGCTCTTCGCCGGACGACACGACATGCTGCTGCTCTACGTCGACCCCGACCGACTCGGCGCTCCGGTCCGCTGGGAACCCGGGGTGCCCACTGACCCCGCATCGATGCTCTTCCCGCACCTGTACGGGCCGTTGCCGACCGCTGCGGTGGTGGACGTGCGGCCCTACCTTCCCGGGCCCGACGGCCGGTTTGAACCACTTATCCACAGATCGACCGAATGAGCGGCTTCGGCGTCATCGCCGCGACGCGGTGACTGTTAGTTTCACCAACAGTGACCGGGCGCTGCGCGCCGGCGGATGTCCCCCCACTTCCGCCACCGGGGCACAGCGCCCGGCCACCCCGACGGATTGCCTAAGGTGCTGTGGTGGGCAAGCCGCCAAAACTTGACGTTCGCGATATCGCTGATGTGCCGTTGCGCGAGGTTTCCGGATTGGCGTTGCGGGGTTCGGAACTGCTGGCCGTCGGCGATCATGATCCGGTGGTGTTCACCGCACCGCTGGAACCGTGGCCGTTGCGGTGGCAGGGAATCGACCTGGCCGGCCTCGGACTTCCTGATGGCGGAACACAGTTTGAGGCAATCCAGGCCGTCGGCAAGCACACCATCCTGGTCCTGCAGGAGCAACCAGCCCGAGTTCTGTATATCGACCTCGCCGCGCCGGCATTGATCGGGTGCCTGCTGCTCGACGTTCCCAAAGGGCACCGGCTGCGGGAATCCTGGCTCGGCGACCGCTCGTCCCGGGGTGAGTCACTGGTGCTGGCCGACCGCGGTCATCTTCTTATCGTCAAGGAGAAGAATCCTGCCGCGATCCTCGAGTTCGGTCCGGTCGGTGACGAGCCAGTTGGTTGGCGTCGTGGCGGTCCCGCCGTCGCGCCGACTGCCGGTGACGCCACGCTGACCGTGTTGGCGACATGGTGGCTGGGAGATGAGCTGGCCAAACAGTTTCCTGATATCAGCGACGCGACCGTCGGCCCAGATGGCCGACTCTATCTTCTGTCGGATCAGGGCAGTGCGATCGCTCGGCTGCCCGACTCGCTGGACCCCGGCGGGGGATCGGTGCATGCCGACGCGCTGTGGCGTATCGCGGGCAGTCCGCAGAGCGCCGAGGGGCTGGTGATCCTGAACGACGGCACGCCGCTCGTGGGTGTGGATACCAAGTCACCCGGACGAAATCTGTTGCGGCTCAAGCAGTTGCCGATGCAGTGATTCTCACTCGGTGGCGTCGCTGTCACGGTTGAGACGTTGAGCCTGATAGATCGACACCGGTGTGCGGCTGATGATCAAGTAGGCGATGCCGACGGTGATCATGGCTGCGGGGATCACGGAGAATGACCCCGTCATCTCAGCGACCATGATCATCACCGCCAACGGGGCATGCGCCACACTGCCGAAGCAGGCCATCATGGCCACGATGATGAATACGCCCGGAGTGTCCGGAAGTGCTGGTGCTCCAACGAGATCCGCCAGCCGCCATACTGCTGCACCAACGAACGCGCCGATCACGATGCCGGGCCCGAAGATGCCGCCAGAACCGCCGGTGCCGATGGACAGCGATGTCGCCACGATCTTGGCGACCGGCAATACCAACACGATCCACAGGGGGATCGAAGCCAGGCCCTCCCGGGTCATGGCGATTTGCACCCAGCCGTATCCGCTGGCCAGTATCTGCGGTATCACCAACGCCAGCAGGCCGACGAGCAGTCCGCCGACGGCGGGTTTGATCACCTTGTTGCCGGGCAGTCGTCGCGTCAGCGCCACGGTGCCGTAGAACACCCGCGCGTAGAGATATCCGACGGCCGCCGCGATGACGCCGATGATCAGAAACCAGCCGACCTGTGCCGGATTGAAGGTGTAGGCGGGCTCGACGAAACCGAACATCGGTGCAAACCCCAGAATCGAACCGTAGACGCCGTAGGCGGTCGCCGCGGTGATGAAGCCCGGGACAAGGGCGCGGTAGTTGAAATCCTCGCGGTAGATGATCGAGGCGGCCAGCACTGCTCCGCCGAGGGGTGCGCTGAAGATCGCACCGATGCCCGAGCCGATGCCCAACGACACCGCCAGCCGCCCATCGGCATCGGACAGATCGAGCCGGCGGGTCAGCAGTGACCCGAACCCGGCTGAGATCTGAGCAGTCGGGCCTTCGCGACCGCCCGAACCACCTGAGCCGATTGTCAGCGCACTGGCGATCAGCTTGACCAGGACCACCCGGGCGCGGATCGACCGCGGATCGGTGTGTACCGCTTCGATCGCGCTGTCAGTGCCGTGGCCTTCGGCCTCGGGCGCGAACTTGGCGACGATGGATGCCGACACCAACGCCCCGCCAAAGACGATCAGTGGAATCGCCCAGGGTCGGCTGAACCCGGCCGGCGCCGATCCGCCACCGTCGCCGCTCGCCTGCGGCTGCTGGTAACCCCCGAGGAAACCGAGCAGATACTCGCCCGCGTATTTTAGGGTGAGAAAGAACACCACCGCGCCGAGGCCGGCGATGATGCCGATTGCAATGCCGAGGATCAGCCACTTGCGCAGGTAGCCGGAGTTGCGGATAAAGAGCCCCAGGCGCCCGCCGGCTTCGGTCGAGCCGTTCTGCTGCGGCTCGACCATCAACGGATGCTAGCAGCGGGTGGCTACGCGGGCGGCTCTGTCAGCCGGGACCGCGCGTCATTGGTGGCACCCTCAATCGGCAGATGATCGCCTGCCGCGGCCAAGCCGAAGCGGGGCATACTGCCGTAGATCGCCTCATAGCTTCCCGGCTCGACGCGATACGTCTCGTGCCAGTAGCCGAATGTCTGATCAGTTTTCGTCAGCGCGGCGCCGACGAGGCTGCCGAGATCGAGCGGGTGGTGCGGGCGTACAACGGGACGATTCCCGACGAGCAAATGATTTCCGAGGCGGCAATCTGTGGAGTTGCTTAAAAAGTTGTCGGTCCGGTTGATACTGCCGAGTTAGAGTCTCCTCTGTTGTATCAAAACTCGCTATGGCTAACTTGGGCTCGGTTCGTGGTCGTCGTCGGCGCACTCCGTATGGGTGGTTGGGTGCGGGTGCTGTGGGTGTGGGTGTGTGGGCGGCGTTGGCTGGTGGGGCGGGGGTGGCCCATGCTGAGGGTCCTCCGGCGGACTCGTCGGGTTCTGGATCGGTCGGTCGCGGTGATGCGGCGACCGCGAACAATGGTGTAGCGCGGGGGCCCTCGCGTGCGGCGGCGGGCCGGGTGGCCCGTCAGGCCCCGAAGTCGTTGCTGGATGTGTCGGGATCTCGCCCTGCGCCGGTGGCTGCGGTGGCGAGTCGGGTACAGCGCGAACGCGGGGGTGTCCCGCGCACCGCACCGACGGCGGCGGCAGTCAGTGGCAGTGATGGGTCGGTGAAGCCCTCTGTATATGCGGCAGTGGCCTCGCCAGGCGCGGCGGCGGTATCGCCATGGCAGCCGGGCAGCATCGTGCGGTTCTTCATCGGTGATGGCACCGCCGACTATCCGAACGCGGGCATGTTGGCGGGCAATGGCTATACCTTCACCTCCCACGCAGGTGCCTGCCTCAGCGGTCCGTGCAACGGCGGCAACGGCGGCATGATCGGTAACGGCGGTGGGGGTTACGCCGGCGGCAATGGGGGGTCGGCGGGCTGGTTCGGCACCGGTGGTAACGGTGGTGCCGCTCTCGTCGCGGGCGGCCGCGGTGGCAATGGCGGTGCCGGCGGGTTGTTCAGTGGGTCTGGCGGATCCGGCGGGTCCGGTGGCACCGGCACGGTGGGCGTTGCGGGCGGCAACGGTGGTTCCGGTGGCCCGCAGGGAATGTTGAGCTTGATCGGGACCGGGGGCTCGGGAGGTTCTGGCGGGGCGGCCGGTGACGGTCCCGCCCCTGGTGCAGGCGGACCCGGTGGTGCTGGTGGCGGTGTGGGAGCGACGGGCCCCACCGGTCCGGCCGGGGCGACCGGTCCGGCAGGACCTGCAGGGCCCACCGGGGCGACTGGTGAGGCGGGTCCGGCAGGGCCGACCGGCCCGACAGGGCCGGCCGGTCCGGGAGGCGGAATCGGCCCGGCAGGCCCTACTGGAGCGACCGGCCCTGCGGGACCGGCCGGGCCCACTGGCGCCTCGGGGTCGGGGCCCATGGCAGGGATCTATCTGTTCACCAAAACCACCGCCAATGGACTGGGGAACAACCAAGTGAACGGCGTGTCTCTCGGCAACTTCCCCGGATCTGTCTACGCGGCCGTCCAAGGCGGCGTGAGCGCCTCCACGGACGGCGGGGCAAGCTTCACCAACTCCAACACCGGGCTGGGCAGCAACCAAGTGAACGGCGTGTACGCCGGCGACGGGTCCACCGTCTACGCTGCCACCCTCAATGGCCTAGGTATCGCCAGTGCTGGATTCGGCTCGCTTAACTTCAACAACAAGACCACCGCCAACGGGTTGGGAAGCAATTTCGTGTTCGAGGTGTACGCCAGCGGCGGCACTATCTACGCAGCAACCGGCCCTTGGAACGGAGACCCCGGGGGCCTGAGCATCGCGATCAACAACGGCGGCTCGTCTTTCACCAACTACACCACTGCCAATGGGTTGGGCAACAACAGCGTGCAAGGGGTCTACGTCACAACGGTAGGCCAGACCACCACGATCTACGCGGCCACCGGGAACGGCGTCAGCGTCTCCAGCAATGGCGGCCTGAATTTCGTCAACTCCACCACCGGGCTGGGCAGCGCCTCCGTGAATGGGGTGTACGCGGTCGGCAGCGGAAATACCGCCACCGTCTACGCCGCCACTAACGGTGGCGTCAGCAAATCGATCGATGGCGGGGCGACGTTCACCAACTACACCACCGGGTTGGGCAGCACTAGCGTGAGTTGGGTTTACGCGGTCGGGAGCACCGTCTACGCCGGGACCTCAGGCGGACTGAGCATCTCCAAGGACGGCGGGCAGACCTACACCAACCTCACCTTCGGCAACGGCTTGGGTAGCAACGGCGTGACCGGGGTGACCGTCGCCGGTGGCGTCGTCTACGTAGCCACAACAGGTGGTTTAAGCATTGGGGCATCGAATTAACCCCTGTGGTGTGAAGTCTGATTGCAGGTCCTTGACTGCGCAGGAGGGGTTACGTCGCACACATCGATGGCGTCACAACGTCGCTGATGCCTGAATCCTAGGATTGTCCCCATGCCGACAGTTCCCGCGATCTGTCTGAACATGATCGTACGCAATGAGTCGGCACTCATCGAGAGGTGTTTGGCGGCGGCGGCGGCGCATATCGACTGCTATGTGATCTGCGATACCGGTTCCACTGATGACACGGTCGAGAAGATCCGAGCGTTTTTCACAGCGCGCAACATTCCGGGTGTGATCGCCCAGACCACGTTTCGCAATTTCGAGCAGGCCCGAAACTTCGCGTTGGACGCCGCTCGTGACAGTGACTTGGAGTTCGACTACTTGCTGCTGTGTGACGCCGACATGGAACTGGTTATCGAACGTCCGAGGTTTCGGGAAGAACTGAGCGGGGTGCCGTATCTGGTTGCCCAGCGCAGCGTGGTCGGTGATCTTCAGTATCAGAATTTGCGGTTGGTGCCGCGACGCTGTCCTGCTCGTTACCGGGGTGTCACGCATGAATATTTGGATGTGACGCCAGCTGACCGGGTTGGTTTCGACGGGATTTGGTTTCGCGACCATGCTTCTGGGGCGAACCGCACCGACAAGTTCGACCGCGATATCGCATTGCTCACCGAGGGACTGAAGGTCGAATCGGACAATGAGCGTTACGTCTTCTATCTGGCGAACTCCTACTTCGACGCCGGACAGCCGGCCGAGGCAATGGCCTGGTACGAGAAGCGGGCTCAGATGGGCGGATGGTCAGAGGAGATCTTCTATTCGTCCTACCGGATTGGCCAGTGCTTGGAGCGACTCGACCGGGAAGCCGAGATGGTCGCCCAACATTTGCAGACCTATCAACGGTTTCCGCATCGCGCCGAGCCGCTGCACGCACTGGCGCAGTTTTATCAGCGCCGCTCGGAGAATCAATTGGCATTTCTCTTCGCCGATGCTGGTACTCGCATTCCACATCCGCCCAACGGGGCGTTGTTCGTGGAGGCCCAGGTGTACGACTGGCGGCTCACCGACATCGTGGCGGTGTCGCTGTATTGGATGGGCCGACCTGTCGAGGCCGCGGCTCTCAACCGTCGGTTGCTCGAGATCGTCCCCAAGGACACCCGTGGCCGGATCCAGGCCAACCTCGAGTTCTGCGAGACAGCCCTCAGTGACAGCGGGCAGCCACTTCCGTAGACCACCGGCCTCTCTCCGTGGGATCTGTCGGAGTGATCAATAAATCTGTCGGGGCGTCTGCAAAATGGCGGATGTAGCGACCGCGTCCTGTATGAATCACCAATGTCTAAAACCAAGCTGGCCCGTCGTCGTTCTCTCACTCCGTATGGCTGGTTGGGTGCGGGTGCTGTGGGTGCTGTGGGTGTGGGTGTGTGGGCGGCGTTGGTTGGTGGTGTGGGCGTGGCTCACGCTGAGGGCCCGGCGGCGGATTCGTCGGGTTCTGGGTCGACGGTTCGCGGTGCTTCGGCGGCCGCGGATAGTGGTGTAGCGCAGAGGCGGTCGCGTGCGGCGGCGAGCCGGGTGGTCGGTAAGGCTCCGGGGGCATCGGTGGCAGTGTCGGGTTCCCGCCCCGCGGCGGTGTCCTCGCGGGTCGGTGCT
>Ga0164295_10001468_pt1 | contig 19553 bp, 21 predicted proteins | sample GEODES006metaG_FD_111798 | JGI IMG/M metagenome (GOLD analysis project Ga0164295, IMG submission 111798) | Oligotrophic lake water microbial communities from Sparkling Lake, Wisconsin, USA - GEODES006 metaG | ecosystem: Environmental > Aquatic > Freshwater > Lake | place: USA: Sparkling Lake... | reverse complement strand
GCGGTAGCCAAAGGCTGGACCACCCCGGACAAGGTCCACTCGATGATCCACGGTTGGATGCGCGATCAGGTAAACGCTGGCGCTCCGAACTAAAGTCCAATTACTAGGGGGTTTTGGTATGAGACGGTGGTTTTGGGGCGTGAAGTGATTGGTGGCATCCTCGCGGAATCTGACCCGCGCTTGCTCGTGGTCCTCGGGCCTTGCTCAATCCATGATCCCAAGGCAGCGCTCGAATACGCGTCTAAGCTGAACGCGCTTCGGATAGAATTTGAGGATCAATTTTACTTGGTCATGCGGGTCTATTTTGAAAAACCGCGGACGACGATCGGCTGGAAGGGGATGATTTACGATCCCCACCTTGATGGGAGCGACGACATCGAGATCGGCTTGGAGCAGGCTCGTAAGCTGCTATTAGAAATCAATGAAATGGGGTTGCCCACGGCCACCGAGTTTCTTGATCCGATCGTGCCCCAGTACATTGCCGACTTGGTGAGCTGGGCGGCAATCGGCGCGCGCACCACCGAGTCACAAACCCACCGGCAAATGGCAAGCGGGCTTTCCATGCCAGTGGGATTCAAGAATGGCACTGATGGTGGGCTGCAGGTCGCCATCGATGCGATGCACTCGGCGACTGCACCTCACACGTTTCTTGGGATCGATCAAGAAGGGGCGACCAGCATCATCCGGACCAACGGCAATCCAGCGGGACATGTGGTGCTTCGGGGTGGTCGTGGTTTGACGAATTACGATGCCGATAGCACCCTTGAGGCTGCGGAGAGCCTTGCGAAGGCGGGTTTGCCGCAGGTGCTGATGGTTGATTGCAGCCACGCCAATTCGGGCAAGCAGCACGGCAAGCAGGAAGAGGTTTGGAACAGTCTGATTGGCCAGCGCATTGCGGGAAACAAAGCGATCGTCGGGGCGATGATCGAAAGTAACCTGTTTGAGGGTTTGCAGCCGATGGCTTCGAGTCTTGCCGCGTTGAGTTATGGGGTTTCGATCACCGATGCGTGCTTGGGCTGGGAAGTCACGGAGCGAATGCTGCGTGCCGGATATGCCGCGTTGAAAGCTCGGTGAGCGTGGTCGGCACTCGATCGAACCGGCTTAAAGGAACGCGCGGCACTTGCCAAGTCGGTGGTTCTCAGGTTTTGATGAGGAATGGACTATTTGAAGCGAGCTCGCTTTGTGATCGAAACCGAGATCGATGGACTTCGTCAGATGGCGATTCGGCTCGACCATGCGATGATCGATGCAGTTGAAATCCTCCAGCGCACCCTGGATCAGCGGGGCAAGGTGGTCGTGGTCGGCGTGGGAAAGTCGGGGAATATCGGGCACAAGATCGCTGCAACCCTGAACTCGACTGGGACGACCGCTGTGGTTTTGGATGCACAAAGCGCCTTGCATGGTGATTTAGGCCTCGTTTCGGATGGCGATGCCGTTCTCTTGCTTTCCTATTCGGGTGAGACGCGTGAGTTGATCGATCTGGTTCCTTTCATCAAGCGTTTTGAGGTGAGTCTTATTGCGCTCACGGGGAATCCGAGTTCAACGCTGTCAAGGTTCTGCGATGTGACTCTGAACACCTTTGTTGAGCGGGAAGCCTGTCCGTTGAATCTGGCTCCCACCTCATCCTCGACTGCGATGCTGGTGATGGGCGATGCGTTGGCGATGGTGCTGTTGGAAGCACGGGGCTTCACCGAGGAGGATTTTGCACGTTTTCACCCGGGAGGATCCCTTGGGCGAGCCTTGCTGACCCGCGTTTCGGACATCATGCGGATGGGCGGAGAATTACCGACGGTGGTCGAGGGATGCGATGTCTTCGCTGCATTGGATGCAATGAATCGGGCGCGTGCTGGGGCCTGCCTCGTCCTTGATTCGGCAGGCGGGCTTGCGGGAATTTTCACACATGGTGATTTCGCCCGGAGTTTTCAAAAAGAGCCCACGCTGGGAAATCGGCCGGTCGCGGAGTTCATGACTCGCAAGCCGGTCACGGTTCAGGCAGATGCCCTCGCGGTGGAGGCACTCAAAGCAATCGGCAAGAATCGGATCGATGATATCATTGTGTTAGATGCTGCTGGGAAACCCGTGGGATTGGTCGATACCCAAGACTTTGCACGCTTGAAGATCGTCTAACGGCGATCTGCGGAGGGTGCCTTTTGCCAAACGTCATTGAGAAGGCACAAAAAAAACGCACTCGGTGAGAAGTGCGGTTTTTGAGAAAAGAAGTTTTCCTTAAGGCGGATTAGCGCTTGGAGAACTGGAAACGGGCGCGTGCACCGGGTTGACCTGGCTTTTTCCGTTCCTTCATACGAGGGTCACGAGTCAGGAATCCGAGTGGCTTGATTACCTTGCGATTCTCGGGATCCACTTGAGTCAGCGAGCGCGAGATCGCATGGCGAATCGCAATCGACTGAGCTGGCTTGCCGCCGCCTTTGACCACGATGTTCAGGTCAAACTTGTTGGAAAGCGAGAGGGCAAGGAATGGAGCGAGAACCGAGTTTTGAAGTTCGATGGTCGGAAGGTACTCCTCGAAGCTGCGTGAGTTGATGATGATCTGGCCGGTGCCTTCGGTCATCCAGACGCGGGCGACTGCGGTTTTGCGGCGACCAGTGGCGCTGTGGGTGGTTGTAGCGGTCATGTGAGTAAAATCGGTTTCTACAAAAATTAGCGGACAGCGTGAGCGGTCGGTTGTTGTGCTTCGTGTGGGTGGCTTTCACCTGCATACACCTTGAGTTTGCCGAATTGGCTACGACCGAGGCGTGTTTTCGGGAGCATGCCCCAGACGGCGCGCTCGACAAGGAGAACTGGGCGACGCTCGCGAACGATGCGTGGGGTCTCAACTTTCTGACCACCGACGTATCCGGAGAAGCGGGTGTAAATCTTCGAGGTTTCTTTCGTCCCAGTGAGGATCACTTGGTCAGCATTGATCACCACAACGAAATCGCCGGTGTCAACATGGGAGGTGAAAATTGGCTTGTGCTTACCGCGGAGGAGGCGCGCAGCCTCAACAGCGACTTGGCCAAGGACCTTGCCCTTAGCGTCGATCACATACCATTGGCGCTCGACTTCGTGCGGTTTGGCGGAAAACGTCTTCATGTGCTTGTGTAAAAAATACTTCGATCACGTTTTTCCGTGCGAAGGGGTTGGCAACCTAAAGAGCACTGTTGAGGGTGTCAACTGGGAAATCTCGTGAAATTACTTTCTTGTTTTGGGCGGCTCGATTGATGCCGACCGGCGGGAAAAGGTGCCTAGGTTGGACAACGGCTGCCTCCGAATGCGAATGACCTCGGGAGTCATCATTTTCCGCTGGAACCGCCGCCGGAACTCCAGCCCCCCTTCGCTTCCGCGCCCTCAGGAATTTTAGGGAAACTCGCCACGACGACCTGCGAGGCTGTGTCGCGCTCGAATGCTTCCAGCTTCTGATCGAGCGCTTGGAATGCGCTAGAGCTTAGCCACTGTGCCTCGTCACGGACAAAATTGGGCGATGGGCTGGGTGGCAGCTTGCAATTGCGGCGCGTGGCTGAGGCCGTAGCCGAGCCAAACCATCAGCCGAGTCAGGCGGCGGAAATGATCCATCATTTGGCGGGTGTGGAGGTGCCACCGAAGTCAAATTTCACGGCAGGCGCTGCAACGCGCTGCTGAGTTGTCCCTGCGCCGCTTGGAATTTTTGCAAGGTCGCAGCATCGTCGGGTGCTCTGCTCGCGTCGATGCACACCTGACCGACGGAGGCGCCGGCATTGACCACCGTTTCGAGCGTGGATTTTTCAAAGCTGGCTGAGCCTTCCACGGTCTTGACCAAGTTGGGCACCAAGTCGCTGTGGTATTGGGATCGGTTGACGCCCTGCTGTCGCCCGACAAGACCGTTGTAGGCGCCAACCGCCGAGAGGCCGAGGAGCAGCACACCGACGACTAATAAACCAATGGCACCGAGAGGAATGATCCAAATTTTTCTCATGACGTTATGCTATATCTAAGCGCAGAAAGTGTTGAACGAATTTCTGGCTCGATTGGACACCTCGTGCCGCCTGCATTTATACGAGACCTGCGGGAAAATAGGATTTAGGATTGGATGGCGAGCAACATGATTCGAAACGATTTAATCTTGCCTCAAACGATGAATTGGTTACTCTACCAGTTGATTTTGCAGCAATGTGCAAATCCAACTAAAAATTAGAAACGGAACAAATCCATGAAAATCACTAAATTGCTCGTTATGTCCATCGCTGTCTCGTTATTCGCTGCGTCGTGCTGCCCAAACACTCCGCCACCCGTGAGAACAACCGTTACTTCATCGAAGTAATCTCGCACTTCAACATTCCCAGTCAGAGCCCATCTGGCTGGGATGTTTGATGAAACCTCTTGAGCGCCACGCGAGGTGGGAGAATCCGCATTGAGTGAAATCGTTGTTTGGCAATGTGCTCGATTGAGGTTAGACTCGCTGAGTCATGATTCGTTTTCTTCACACTCGCATACGGGTTCGCAACCTTGAGAACTCAGTCGCCTTCTATCAAAAACTCGGCTATGTGGCGGGGGATTTCAAAAACTCGCCGGAGGGCAATCGCCTTGCCTTCATGGAATTGCCGGGAAATGACGTGTTCCTTGAGCTTTGTCACTCGCCAGAATACACGGCAAGTTGCCCCGAAGACTTGATGCACACCGCGCTTGGCGTGCCAGATATCATTGCCTATTGTGAGGGACTCGAGACGGCGGGTATCGAGATCTGGCCATCCGGCTGGCGCGAGAAATTCTCCTCAGGCGGTCGCAAGATGGCCTTCGTCACCGATCCAGACGGCTACGAAGTTGAGATTCTCGAACGCGTCTAGTGGTGTCATGATTGCTCATGGGTGAGGAGATTTTCGATCTCGCAAACCCAGCGATCTAGCCAGCACTTTTTCTCGGGGCCTTCTACCGTCAGTCGTAGATCTGGTAGCAAATGGGCCGTGGCCATCAACGTTTCGCCAGGCGCTTCGTGTAGCGTGAGGGACTCGACCATTTCAGGGGTGCTCAAGATTCCGGTTAGGTGCGGTAAGGTGCCCCGTTCGATCATGACCACGCTGGATGAGATGTGTTGGGTGTTAGGGAAAATCGTTGGAGAGAAATCTTCGGCAGATACGGTTTCGATGGACCGAATTGCGATGAGTTCGTTGCGGAACTCGAGCAGTTGGGCGGAGGTGTTTTGAGGATCCGCCAGCGGGATGAGGATTGGCAAGGTGTTCATGGTGAATCCAGCGGTGCCCTCTTGGGGTGCGCCTGCGCGCAATTGCTCGACGATGACCCTTGTGGTCTTGAAATGGCGCATGAGGGCTTGTCCCCACGTCCAGATGAGGAGAGTTGGGATGGTGACCCCCGCCGAGTTTGCGCAAGATTTTAAGCGTGCCGCGACGTCTTGAGTTAGAATCAGCACCGATGTTTCCGAGTCTTGATGGTCTTCAGTGGGTGTCCACTGAATCGGCTCCACGTCTGCGAATTTCTCGCGGAAGTAGTCGTTTGCTAGGGCAATGGTTTCTGGTGATGGGGTGCGCCAGTGGGCAAGGGTTAGGCCTGCGACTTCGTTGCCGGCGACTCTCATTAAGAAGGCTGATAGGATTTTCGTGATCGATCTGCCATCGAGTAGAGCGTGATGGAAGGTCCAGATAAAGCGTCCTTCCTCAGGCCAGTAGCATGCTCGCCATGGCACTTGATGCGGAATGAGCCGTTGGCGTGTGCGGTCAAGCGCGAGCCATGCATCCCACGATTCTGGAGTGGCATCGCACAGAGTCAGAGGAGTTGTAGGCACGATGAGTTCCCAGCTTGATGCTTCCGCGCCATCCGTTAGAAATGAACGTTGGAGTGCATCGGTGAGGCTGACCGTGGCGAGCCATGCAACGGGGACTCGGCGACGCGCCGGGCCAGGAGCGAAGACGATTTCCACCTGCTCTACGTGGTGGCCAGAGGTGCCGTCGACCAGAGAATCCCGCAGCATCAATCGCTGCAAGGGGGCCAGTCGTTGGTTCTGGGGAAATTCGGCGGACATGGTCAGCGGGAGATTGGCTGGCTTGGGCGCGATCAACCAGCCAAACCAAACCAGACCCACACAGAGAAGCGGGAAGTTAACGGATTTGCGATGAAATCGCGCGTTAGTTGCGGCTTGATGCAATTCATGACTCGACCGCGAGTCTCGGATCGAGTATAGCATGCAATTGTGAAAAATACCGCCACTTTCCCCCAAGGCATCTCAGTTGTGAAGGACTCCGCCCCAGCCAGTCGGCCGAAGGTCGATTCTAAGCCAGTTCCTCGAATCGGCATGGTCGTGTTGTACGGAGCAGTTGCGAGTTTTTGGATGATTCTCACCAATCGGTGGTGGGTCTGGCTGCCGGTGGATTCATTTTCGTTAAGTGTTGGCGTGTGGTTGCAGGCGCTGAACGTGGTGCTTACGACGACGGTTCTATTGTTTTGCGTGTTACGTCATTCTTACAATGGCTGGCGGGTTGCCGAAAATCAGCGGTCTGCGGTGTGCGAGCATGCGAGGCAGCAATCCCGGCGCTTGTCGACACGCGTTCAAACCTTGAGGGAGGAGGATCGCGCGTGGGTCGCCCGCGAGATTCACGACGAGCTCGGGCAATTGCTCACGGGGATTAAAATGCAACTCCGTTTGGTGGAGGATCGGTTAGTTGATCGTGGAGATCGCACCTTGAATTCGCTCATTGATAAGTTGGTAGAGTCTTCGGAGATGGTTGATAACACGATCGCTTCGGTCCAGCGGATCGCTGCAGGGCTGAGGCCGAGTTCGTTAGATCATTTCGGGCTAGTCACCGCACTGAATGAGGAAGCGGAGCAATTTTCTCACCGGACTGGGATTCATTGCGTGGTGAAACTTGGGAAGGTGCCAGAAATTCTGCCAGCGGACATTAACACGGCGGTGTTCCGAATTTTTCAGGAATCTCTCACCAATGTGGCGAGGCATGCACACGCGCATCGGATCGATGTTGCGTGCGATGTTTCAGGAGTGGGACTCGAGCTGGTCATTCATGATGATGGCATGGGCATCGATCCTGGGGCGATCGACCATCCGAAGTCGTTGGGGTTGATCGGGATGAGTGAGCGTGCTGAAAGCGTCGGTGGCTGGATTCGCTTTGAACAAGCATCTGGCAAGGGTACCACGGTGACTCTGACCATTCCGGTTTCGTCATTGGAGCATCAGCCAGATTTGGGGCCATGAGAATCTTGATCATCGATGATCACGCGCTCGTGAGGCGGGGGATGATTTCCTTGTTGAAGGATCACTTCAACGATGTGGAAGTGGGCGAGGCGAGCGACTCCAAGGCGGGACTGGCGGCGGCGAATGTTGCGGAGTGGGATTTGGTGTTGGTGGACATCACGATGCCGGGAAGAAATGGGTTGGGTTTGCTGCAGGACATCAAGCGCGATCATCCTACCTTGCCAGTTCTTATGATCAGTGCGCACTCGGAGAAAGATTATGCGCTGCGCGCGTTGAAGTTAGGCGCCGCGGGGTTTATTTCCAAGCAAAGCGCGACCGAGTTGTTGGTTGCAGCGGTCCAGCGGGTGCTGTCGGGGCGGCGGTATATCAGTCCGGTGTTGGCGGAACAACTGGCGGGAGCGTTGGCTGGCGAATCATGGGGGGCGGCTCACGAAAGTTTATCAAATCGCGAGCTGCAGGTCTTGCGGATGATCGCATCTGGGAAGTCCATCAAGGAAATTGCTTCCGATCTCGCGCTCAGCGCCAAGACCGTGGCCACCTACCGGAGCCGGATTGCCGAGAAAATGGGCTTGTCCTCGAACGTCGAGTTGACTCGCTACGCGATGCAGCACCACTTGAGCGATTGAGGCGCGCAGTCTGCGCCCTGTCGGGTGAATGCCCTACGCAAGAATCAGCATCATTTTCCGGTGAAACTGCGGCATTCGTGCGATGGTGAGTACGTGTGTGATGTGAGTGGTTGAGGGTTTGCCCATTGCCAGCAAGTGAGGGCTTGTGGCGGGGCAAGAAAAGGGGCGTCGCCTTTCCGGGGGGAGGGGCGGCGCTCCACTTTTTTAGGGTGCACCTGGCAGTCAGGTGAAATTTGGCAAATTTGGGTTTTGCTTGGCGGCTTTCCCTGCCAATACTTCTTCAGAAATTCTGCGCATGATCACCTACACCAAGCAGCCACACGCCCGCGAACATCGGCTCATCTTTAGAAATGTGGATCGGGAGGGCTGGGATCCTTCGATCGAATGCTACCTAGGTGACGGTGGATACGAGGATTTAAAAAAGGCGTTTGCGATGCAACCCAAGGACGTGACCGAAGAGGTCAAGAAGTCAGGGCTGCGCGGTCGCGGTGGTGCGGGGTTCCCGACGGGCATGAAATGGACGTTCATTCCGCCGAACAATACCAAGCCCGTGTATTTGATTTGCAATGGTGACGAGTCCGAGCCCGGGACTTTCAAGGACCGTTACATTTTGCACCAAGACCCGCATCAGTTGGTTGAGGGCATGGTGATTTCGGCTTACGCGGTGGGAGCCAAGACCGCCTACATTTACATCCGTGAGGAGTTCCCGGAAGCTGCGCTGATCGTGGAGAGGGCGATCGAAGAAGCGCGAGCACACCAATTTCTTGGAAAAAATGTGCTGGGATCTGGCTTCGACGTTGAGATTTATGTTCACCGTGGTGCGGGTGCTTACATTTGCGGTGAAGAGACTGGCTTGATCGAGTCGCTCGAGGGCAAGCGCCCGTATCCTCGGATCAAGCCGCCGTATTTTCCTGCGGCGCTCGGACTCTACATGTGCCCGACCATTGTGAACAATGTTGAGTCGCTTTGCCACGTGAAGCACATCATCCGCATGGGCGGCGATGAGTACGCCAAGCTCGGGGTGGCTAGAAACACCGGCACGCGCATTCTTTGCGTCTCGGGCGATGTGAAAAATCCGGGCTACTTTGAAGTCGAAGTCGGCAAAGTCACCATGCGCGAGCTACTCTATGACATGTGTGGAGGACCCAAGGATGGTCGTGAATTCAAGGCGGTTATACCCGGCGGATCCTCATCCAAGATCCTCAAGTGCGATGAGGTTTTCAAACTCAAGAATCCGGACGGTACGACGAAAGATCTGGATTTCTGGGACATTCAAATGGATTTCGACACCCTCGCGGCGTGCGGATCGATGGCAGGTTCGGGCGGGGTGATTGTCCTCGATGACACCCGCAAGATGTCATGGGTGCTCAACAACCTCAATGCGTTCTACGCCCATGAATCGTGCGGCCAGTGCACACCATGTCGCGAAGGCTCGACGTGGATGAAAAAAATCTCGGATCGATTGGTGGCAGGGGAGGCAAGCCCGGCGGACATTGAGACCTTGGAAAGCGTGGCTTATCAGATCGATGGCCGGACGATTTGCGCATTTGGTGAGGCCTCGTCTTGGCCGGTGGAGGCAATCATTGCGAAGTTCCGCGATGAGTTGTTAGGTGATACCAAGCCTGAGAATGCGAGTCTTGCCCACAATCCGGAGGAGGAGGCGCAGCGCCGGTTCCTGCAACCTGCGTGAAGGTGAGTGGCAAGCTGCAGGTGGCAGGCTTGGTCGCCCGCGTTTTGCTTGGGTTGTGGTTTTTTTATAGCGGTGGGGTCAAAATTTTTGGCACTGGGCTGGATCGGTTCACCCACGACGTGGCGAATTACCAGCTCGTCAAAGCTCCATGGGATGCGGTCGCTGCGTACACGGTGCCGTGGCTTGAGCTTGTGGGTGGGGTTTGCCTTGTGCTCGGGATTTTTCGGCGGGGTGCGATTCTTGTGATTGCCGGCTTGGTGGGAGTGTTTTCGGTTTCTGTAGGGTGGGCATGGGCCAAGGGCTTGGATATTTCCTGTGGCTGTCATGGTGGCGATGCGCCGATCCAGTATTGGAGCAAAGCCATGGAATTTACCGGCTATTTCGCCCTGCTCGGGTGGTTTTGGTGGATGGAATCGCGGATTGATGTGCCGCATGACGAGGCCCGCGAGTCTTTGTGATTTGACGGCGGCCGTGGATTCCCGCTACTTCCAGCCATGCGCTTTGCCGATCGTCTCCAAAAACGGATTGAAGTTACGGGTTCTCGACTTTGTGTCGGGCTCGATCCACGGCCCGGAGAAGGCGGGGCTGCGGCGGCGAGGGATTTCCTCAAACAAGTGATCGAAGAAACCGCGAATTGGGCCGCGGCATACAAGCCGAACATGGCCTACTTTGAGGCGATGGGCATCGAAGGGATTCGGCTGTTAGAAGAACTGCTCGCGGGAATGCCAGAAGAGGTGCCGGTCATTCTTGATGCGAAGCGGAGCGACATTGGCGAGACGCAAAAGTACTATGCTCAGGGGTATTTCGCTGGCTGGAATGTGGATGCGGTCACGCTGAATCCATTTCTCGGTTATGACTCGATCGAGCCATTCCTCGACTGGAAAGGAAAGGGGATTTATCTGTTGGCCGTCACGTCCAATCCTGGTTCGGCGGATTTCCAACGCCAGAAACTGGCTGACGGGCGGTCGGTGTTTGAGCTGGTCACCGCCCTGGGTGAGCGGGCGAAGGAGGAAGATCGGGCGACCGATGTTGGATATGTTGTCGGCCTGACAAATGCGGCCGACGTCTTGGAAAAGATTCCCGATGCGCCGCTGTTGGTTCCGGGGCTTGGTGCCCAGGGTGGGGATTTGGCTTCGCTGGCCGCAGCGGCCCGCAGCGCTCCCGATGTCATCAATGTTTCCCGTGGCATTCTTTACGCAGGTGATGAGCGCAGCTTTGCAGCGCGGGCGCAGGATTGGGCGGAGAAAATTGCGGCGGCTTACGGAAAATAAGCGCAAGGTTTTTGATTTTATTTAACTGATCTCTGCTAATGTTTTGCAAGTGGCACAAGATCCGGAGCCGTTACCCATGAATTCGATACCGAAGAGGTATTCAGGCTTGCTACCACAAAAGGGCTGGCCAGCGAGGAACTTGCGTTTTTTGAGCCATCGGGTGGTACCAGGCATGTTCCAACGAGCAGATGGCGACATCCTTGAACCCGTGCTGGCCGCTCCCGAGTTGGACAAGGTCCGGATCACTTGGATCGGGCACGCATCGTTTTTCCTGCAATTTGCCGGCCATTCGGTGATCGTCGATCCCAACTGGGCAAAATGGCACGGCCCCGTAAAACGCCAACGCCAACCTGGGTTGAACCTTCAAGGCGTTCCGGAAGTGGATCTGGTTTTGGTCACGCATGCGCACTTCGACCACCTTCACAAGCCGAGTTTAAAGAGCCTCCAAGCCAGCAAGGGAATCGTGGTTCCACTGGGCAGCGGTTCGCTTGTGAAGCGCTTGGGATTCCCATCAATCCACGAGATGCGGATTTGGGATGCATTGCAGTTTGGTGACATCGAGATTATTCACACTCCTTCGCACCACTGGGGTGCTCGTTTCATCCATGATGTACATCGGGACTACGGCGGCTACATCGTTCGGGCGGGTGGCAAGAGTGTGTTCCATTGTGGCGACAGCGCCTACTTCGAGGGATTTAAGGAAATCGGTAAGCGCTGTGAAATCGACATCGCGCTCATGCCGATCGGAGCATACGAATCGCCGAGCGGGCGGGATGTGCACATGAACCCAGAGGAGGCAGTCCGTGCCTTTGCAGATCTCGGCGCGAAAGTGCTGATTCCCATGCACTATGGAACGTTTCTCTTGGGGAATGAGCCGCGACACGAACCTGTTGAGCGGCTGCTCATGGAAGCTGGCCGCCTTGGCATCCGTGACCAGGTCGTGATTCCGGAGGAGGGAGTGGGGATCGAGTGGTGATAAAATTTCATGGGCGCACATCGAGGTTGAGTGTATTTTGTCAGCATGAACCGCCGCTTTGCGCTTTGGCTTTTGCTGTTGATTCCGACACTCGCATCCTGTGAACCACCCAAAACCATGACCGCTGCCGATAAACATGCCGCCAAAATGCCCGAGATCCCCGCAGGGGCCGAAGTTGCTACTCTAGGGGCCGGTTGTTTCTGGTGCATCGAGGCCGCGTATCGGCAGTTGGAAGGTGTCTATTCGGCGACCTCAGGTTACACGGGTGGCACGGTTCCTAATCCGACTTACGAAAAAATCTGTGATGGCGACTCAGGCCATGCGGAAGTGGTTCAAGTGGTCTTCGACCCCAAGAAAATCACCTACGAGAAAGTGCTCGCTTGGTTCTGGGATCTTCATGATCCCACCACGCTCAATCGCCAAGGCAACGATGCGGGCACTCAATATCGTTCAGCCATTTTTTACCACTCCGATGCTCAGAAGAAGACTGCGGAAGCATCGAAGGCTGCGGTGGGTCCGAATTTCAAGTCCCCCATCGTGACGGAGATCGTCAAAGCCTCGGAATTCTATCCAGCGGAAAATTATCACCAAGACTACTACAACCTGAACAAATCGAAAAACCCGTACTGTCGGTTTGTCATCGAACCCAAGCTCAAAAAGCTCAAGCTCGATCACTGAGCGGCGATCAGGTCGATGGTGCTGGGGCGGTCGATGACGTGGGGGAGTGATTTGAATCCCAGCCGCGTGGCGGTTGAGTTGAAGGTGGCGCGATGCTCGGTGAAGGTATGAAGGCCCTCGCAACGAGCATCTCGGCATTTGCACCAAGCATTTCGACGTCTGCTTCTGGAGTTTTGACGTCAAACCCAAACTCTCAAAAATAGTTTCAAGTTTAAAGTGTGATCATGGCAGGCCGTTCACCAATCATTTTCTTGCCTGCGAGGTGGCCACGGCTGTCGTAGGCGGCATAGCGTTTACGCCGTTGCTTCCGAGCTTCCCGCCGCTGCTGCCACAGCGTTCCGCCTGCCTTCTGGCTGGAGTGGCTCGCACGGTCGTTGCTATCATGGGCCGATGCATTTCTCTTGAGCTCCCTGTAGATCGTGCTGCGGTGCCTGCCGAGGCACCTCGCAATCTCCGCAACCTTAATATGCTGGCCCCTCATCGCGGCAATTGCGTACCGCTCCTCTGCGTCGATGTGTTCGTCGGTCAAACTCGACCTCCTGTCGCACTTTGAACTTGAGTCCAAGCATCCAACGGCGGGTAACGCTTCAGTTTGAATTCGGGCTTGCCTCCCCGCGGTGGATGAGCCAAACGTTCGTTATTCCTCCCACTCGCTGTGATCCAAACCATGAAATCATTCCTCATTACCTTGTTCGCATCCATGCTCGCCGTGTCCTCTAGTTTCGCTGACGAAGGTGCCGGCAGAGCAGGCCTCAAGAACCCTCTCGGTGTCGAAATCGAAACGGAGTTTTACGCTGGCAAGAGAGGCTATCTTCACGGTGGACTCGGAGTGATCGCGCCCATCAATGAGAAACAGGAAATCGGCATCGTTGGCCATTTCGTGCGCGAGGAAACCGACGGAGAGATTTTCCCGTCACTCGGAGCGGAGTTCATTCAAGACTTCGGCGGTGGCTACGGGTTGGAAGCATTTTCTTTCGGCTACCTCCCCGTCGAACAGCAAAGCGCGTGGGCTGTCGGCCTGCGTGGCAGTCGGCGCTTTGCATCTGACGATGATGTTTCTATCACACCGTTTTTCGGACCCGCCTATGCGCACGTCCGCGCTCTTGACGAGGCGACCCAATCACCCGTGAGCATCGGCCACCTAATGTTGCTCGGTGGCATCGATGTCGAAGCGGGGCCGGTCGAGCTCACCGTGTTCGCCAGTCACTCCTTTTTCAGCCGCGATCCAGTTGGCTTGGAGACCCATGTGGACCTTGAAGAGATGACGCATTTCGCCGCTTACGAGAATAACGACGGTTTCGCCGAGAATACCGTGGGTGGTGAGCTTTCCTACTCGCTGACCGACTGGCTTACACTGACAGGGCGTTATGCGCTGATTCTCTACAAGGACGAGACGCGGCACTCTATCTCGTTCACCCCGGCAGTGAAGCTTGGCGCACACCTTGAGGTGTTCGCCGGAGTTCAACTTCTCCGCGGAGACGGCATAGAAAACGATCTCGTGATGACCGGTGTGGCGTTCTCTTTCTGAATACCAACACCCATTCGGCCGGAAACGCCTCACCGAGCTCAGCGAACGGCTTTGCGGGTCGCCACTGGTGAGGGCGGAAACATCGCGCTTGTCCGCACCGTGACTGGTGGCTCGGGTGTTAGCGAACTTCCAGCGTGAGCGTGCCAGCGACTTCTTGATCCAATACCCAGCGTGAATCCACCCGATGTGCGGGAATTGCTTTGTCGTTGGCATAGACACCTTTCGAAGTGGCGGCGGCGGGGAGATCGAGCTTGGCGGTCATGCTGGGTGGCAGTTTGAGTGAAATCTTGAAGGTGTGTTGGTTACTCCATTTCACCTGGATGCTGCCGCGCGGGGTCGGGATTTTCCCTTCTGCGGATTCGAGGATTCCGGGGTGGGGTTGGATCAATGCTTGGCTCCAGCCAGGAGCGAGTGGGCGTGCACCGATGACGTATCGTGGCAGGAGGTTGGCGGGGGCGGCTCCCCATGCGTGGTTCCAATCCTGATTGGGCTTGTAGGTTTGATCCCATGCCTCCCAGGTGATCGTAGTGCCACTTTCGACCATGTGCCGCCAGCTGCGGTCGGTGGGAGCGGTGATGAGATCCAGCGCGTGGGCGTCGGCTCCATGAGCGAAGAGTCCTTCTAATAGGTATTGGGCGGCATAGACTGAGCAGGCCATGCCGCGTTGCTTCACCCAACGGGTGACTGAAGGGATGTGTTCTGGAGGGACCAGGTCGAAGGCGAGGGGAAATAGGGCGGCGTGTTGGGAGCAATGGTCGGTTTTTTCGCCGTCCCGGTAGGTGCCTTTGACTGGAACGAAAAAGGCGCGTTGAAATGACGCACGAGCTGTCGCGTGTAAGGTGGTGAAATCGGTGGCCTCCTCTTGTTTGTCGAGGGCTCGTGCCAGTTCGGCCATCATGGCGAGCGAACGGATGTGGAATGCATTTACCACCGAGTTCACGGGAGTCAGCACGAAGCCATCGCGTTCATGCATCGGCCAGTCGACGAGGTCTCCTTGCCGGATGTGGTCTTGGTTGCTAACGACGAGTCCGTCCTCGCGAGTGCGTTTGAGCAGCAGCTTGGGCTTGAGGGATTCGTACCGAGCCGCGAGCCATTGCCTGTCGCCGGTTTGCCAGTAATCCGCGTAAGCCATGAAAATCATGTGAGATGCCCACTCCGTCGGCCAGGTCGGGTGTTTCATCAAGTGGTCAAAGGTGTCGCGCGCCATTTGGATGTCATTGCTGGTGGCATAGTGGCTGAGTTGGTTGAGATAAGCGTCCGCTTCGTAGGGAATCCGCTCGCGATCTCCATCCACATAGACGCCTGCGAAGGTGGTGGCTTTGATGGAATAGCGGCAGAGATCCCAGACGCGGTTGAGCATGGGGTCGGAGCATTGAAAACTTGCGGCCGCATCGTCCCAGCTGCTCGCGAATGCCGATTTTCGGATGATGCTTTGCGGTTGAAGTTCGCCGGGCCAGCCTTCGATTTCTACCCATCTAAAAGGAGCGATAACTCCCCATTCCGGTGGAGTGCGCACGGCGGGTGGCGTGTTGGGTAGGTGATTTTGGGTGTTTCTTTCGTCGGCAGGTGGGGCGACGAGGGTGGGGGAGTCGCCGAGGAGATGGACCTGCGCCATGGAATAGCGCACGGAGCCCGGTGGATTGCGGTTGATGCGTCCCTTCTGCAGGCTCTCTCCGAAGTGCACCGAGATCGTGGCGTCGAAATTTGCAGGAGGGATCAATCTGAGATTACCGAATGAAACGCGGCCGAAATCGACGAGGATCACCTGTGGGCTGATCCGTTCGACCGAGACCGGTGACTCATCGACCAGCTGCACCGGCGCAGCGAGGGTGACGCTGGCAAGCGTGAGCCGGGCGAGAATCGCGATGCCGAGGCGAGAATTCAACACCGGCACGAAGAGTGATGGGTTAGGTTTCAGCATTCAAGCGATCCGCGTGATGGCGGGTGGGGGGAATGAGGCCGGCGCGGCTATTTCTTCGGCACCTCGGTCGGGTGGTACTGGGAAAGCCAGGTTTCCGAGAGGGTCACGCCGTCGTGTTTTAGGAAAAGTCGCAGTTCCACGGGGTCCATGGAGGATGGCATCAGGTCGAAGAAGGCCCGCCAGCGTTTCGTGCCGACGACCGGAAGGCAGTACACGCCGGAGACTTTGCCAGAGGAGGCTGAAACGATCGCCTCCACCCCGTCTTCGCGCTTGAGCTCGCCGAGTTGTCCGCCGTCGAAGTCGATGACGAATTTCACAGCACCTTGCGGCCGGGGATGGCCGGGGATGCCGCCTGCGCCCGTGCGCGATGAATAAACGGTCGCGCTCGTCGTTGGATGGGGTTCATTTTTGACCCAATGGATGCGGTAATCCACGTTGACTGCGTCGCCGGCCTTGACCGGTTTTTCGCTTAGCCAGTAAGCCACGATGTTGTCGTAGATTTCGTCGTCGGTCGGGATTTCCACGAGTTGGACCATTCCCGGGCCCCAGTCGCCGATCGGTTCGATCCAGCAGGTGGCACGGCGTTCATAGAACACGCCGTCATCTTGGTAGTGGCCGAAATCGCGGTCGCGCTGGCAAAGCCCAAAGCCCTTGATATTCTTGTCCATGAAACTGGAGGTCATCACCCTCGGTGCGTTGTTGAGCGGGCGCCACAGCCGTTCGCCGTTGCCGCTCCAGATCGCGAGTCCGTCGGAATCATGAATTTCCGGGCGCCAGTCGGTGGCATTGCGGCGGCAGTATTCAGAAAACCAGAACATCGAGGTGAGTGGCGCGATGCCCATGCGCTTCATGTCCTTGCGGGCAAAGAAGCGGGCATTGACGAGCATCACCACACCGCTGGTCCGGCTGACATCGAAGCGGACAGCGCCGGTCACGCTGGGGCTGTCCATCAGTGCATCGATCACGACAGCACCCGTTTCCGAGGGCGAGAAATAGAAGTGAGTGAAGCGTGGGAATTCTTCAGGGTCGGCCATCGCGGTGTCCACGGCCAGAGCGCGAGCAGACAGGCCGAACTGATCGAGCTCGCCGGAGGTGCGGAAATAGGCAGCGCCCATGAAGGCCATCCAGTCGGTGTCCTTGCCCGCCTCAAGCACGCGGAATCCTGCGAAGCCGATGTCTTGGGGCAATTCTGCTGCCGGGCTATCCTTGGGGAAGTTGAAAAAATCAGGAGAGAACAGCACCTCGCGCGAGTTGCCATTTTCAATCAGGTGGATGCCGACTGATTTTTTCGCATACTTTTGGAGGTGGAAAAGCCGGATGGGCGTCTTGGCCGGGCCGACCGATAGGGTGCGTTCCGAACGGAATTGAATTTTCCCGAACGCGTCATAGTCGATCCGGTCGAGGACTTTCTCTGCGCGCGGGGCCGCGCCGTCGGTGTAGACGCCAGCGGCTGAGGCTTTGGCGCGCTCGACGAGGATGTCGAATGAGTACGGTTTGGCGGGGCCGAGGGCCGAGGGCGAGGATTCAGTCTCAGTCGCGGCCGAAGCAAGTTGCGAGGCAGCAAGTAGGGACAACCAAACCGACGCGTAAGAAGAAAGGGTAAATCGTTTCATCAGCGTGATGACCATGAATTTGACGGGAACATCCTGCAAGCATGGAATGAGGTGGTCCAGGTGCTGGTTGGAAACTTGAGGAAATTGATTCGGACAAGGACCGTGTCTTGGTCCTCATGAGGCTTTATTTGCTGCTTCCATCGCAAATCAAATCCCGGGGAAACACCGACAAAAATCCGCATCCGCCGGCGCCTCGATCCGCAATCGCTCTCCGGTCCGCGGGTGTTGCAGCTCGAGAATCTTGGCCTGCAAAAGCATCCGGGTGCCGGTGCCGAGGATCTCGCCGAGTTGGAAGCTGCGGTCTTGCCCCGCGTAGCGGAAGTCGCCGACGATCGGCAAGCCCGCTTCTAGCAAATGGCGGCGAATCTGGTGAAATCTCCCGGTTCGCGGAGTCGCTTTCAGCAACGAAAGGCTGAGGGTGAGATCTCTTGGAAAAGTCGATTCTGGGGCGACGCCCATTCGCTCGAAGGAGGTCTGCGCGGGGAGTGCTTCGTCAGCAGGATTCGTCCGCAGCCGGATTTGGCACACCCACGCTTGCGGGGCGATGCCGCAGACCACCGCATGATAGGTCTTCACCACTTCCCGCAACTCGAACGCCTGCTGAACGAGGCCCGCTGTCTGCGGATCCAGCGCGAAGAGCAGCACCCCAGATGTCGGGCGATCCAGCCGGTGGACCGGAAAAACCTGGCACCCGAGCTGGTCACGCAGCCGCTTCATCGCGATCCATTCGGGTCCCTCGGGCTCGCGGCCCGGGTGGACGATCATGCCAGCCGGCTTGTCGATCGCGACGAGGAAGGCGTCTTGATAGATTAGGTCGAGCGGTGTCACGTGTCGTATCCCCCGTGTGATTCGCCGTCGGCAAATCCAAATCCACGGCGCACCTTGGCCATCGACTCGGTGAGACGCCCGTTTGCATGCCGCACCGTGAGTGGCTCCTCCACCGTCACCTCGCCGTGAAAATCCTGCGGATGCTGGCAGGCAAACAGCGTGAATAACGGCGGCAGCGTCTCGCGTGGAATCACATCCCGCAGGCGCACGACCTTTAGCCCCGCCGCCGCGATCCCGTCGAGCGCGCGTTGTTTCTGCGGCGAAGGAAAACAGACCACGAACCACCCGCCCTCGGCGAGATGAAGCCGCGCCGCCTTGGCATACTCCCCGACGTCGCCGCGCAGCTCAAAGCGTGCGTGGGCCTTTTGCGAGTCCTGCGGCAACACTCCTGACCCGGGCGGGAAATACGGCGGGCTGCCGGTGACTAACGGAAACCTCCGCCCCAAGGCCAGCTCGCGCAGATCTCCCTGCGAGGCGTCCACCCGCGACCGCAGGCCGTTGGCATCGAGATTCGCCTGCAATAAACGATAGCTGATGTCCTGCGCCTCCACGCAAGTCAGCCGCGCCTCCGCTCCCATTCCCCAAAGCGTCAGCAAGCCCACCGTGCCGATCCCCGTTCCGAGATCCAGATGCTCCCTCACCGTCGGCGAAATCTGCAGCGCGTACCACGCCGTTAGAACGTCGTCGACCGAATGCCGATGCCCGCCCTTGCGCTGGGCGATCAGCCAGCCCGCCGCGCCACCCGCATCGTCCTGCAATGCATCGCCGTCTAGCAGCCCATTAGGTCCAGTCAGTGCATCAAGCGTGATGCGCTCGTCGAGCTCGGCTTCGAGGCCGCACCGCACTTCTTGCCAACGGTCGAGGCCCATCGGTGGACGAGATGGATTCAGATGTGAGGAATTCATAAGTTTGGATCATCCTCACCAAGGCTGGAAATTCAATACCCCTGACAAAAAATCTCAGCATGCCATCCGCGTTCTAACGGTGGATTTCAGGATTCTGAAAGTGATGTGCCCCCCGAGCTTATGACCGTTGCGCATTACGATAGGGGCACCGAAGCCGCCGCTCGGAGCCGAACACACGTCGACATTTGCGGGGTGACAGGCTAAGGACACAAGCACGCGAGCAAAGTGCTGCGAGTGCTGCGAGTGCTGCGAGTGCTGCGAGTGCTGCGAGTGCTGCGAGTGCTGCGAGTGCAGAAATACATGGGGAACGGTCCCAGGGGCGGAG
>Ga0164295_10001466_pt1 | contig 19558 bp, 14 predicted proteins | sample GEODES006metaG_FD_111798 | JGI IMG/M metagenome (GOLD analysis project Ga0164295, IMG submission 111798) | Oligotrophic lake water microbial communities from Sparkling Lake, Wisconsin, USA - GEODES006 metaG | ecosystem: Environmental > Aquatic > Freshwater > Lake | place: USA: Sparkling Lake... | reverse complement strand
GCTATAATTTGCGGCTCGGCGCTTTAGCTCAGTCGGTTAGAGCGATGGAATCATAATCCACAGGTCCGCGGTTCGAATCCGTGAAGCGCCACCACCAAATTCCCTTATAGAACAAGCACTTAGGAGCAATCCTAGGTGCTTTTTTCTTAGCTAAAAAAGCATAAAGACAGGTTTCAGCTCAAACAGCTTGGCTCAAACGTTCGCGCTCTGTATGAGGGCGCTGGACTTGAAGGCGCTAGCAGCCACAGCGGACGCAGAACGTTCCTGACTAACCTTTCAAACAAAGGCACAGCAATTCATATTTTGAAAACACTTGCTGGTCACCGCAGCATCAGCACTATCGCTGCATATTTGTATAGCAGTCCAAGTCAATTGAAGGCTGCTGTTGAGTTGGTTTAATTGAATACAGTCCAGCCAGCAGCGCATGAATTGCAAACGAGGGGATGAATCAACAAATAAATACCGTCAGGCTGTGGTCGTATTTATTCAATACGAATCGATATTCCTGCACGCGCTGCCGCTAAGCGATTTTCAATATCTTCCACATTATCTGGAGATACTTCTCGCCTAATTTCCAGTGCCTCTGCGAACATTTTTTGTGCTTTAGAAAAGTTACCCTCCAACGCATCAAGCTGCCCCAACCCATTGAGTACTCCAGCAACTTCATCCGATTTTCGTTTGTGTATCGATTCAAATATTTGCAGTGCTTTTTGGAACTCTTGCCTGGATTCTTTGTACTTACCAGCACCTCTCAGGATGACACCCAGTCGTCGATGAGTGCCTGCAGCACTATCAGAATTTTCTCCGTCATGCTTTTTTGTTATGTCAAGTTCACGGTATATTAAATCAATACCTTCATCTAATCTGCCTAATTCAACAAGAACATTGCCTAAATTCCAAAGTAACCCCCCAGTCTTAGGATGCTCGAAGCCATGGATCTTTTCAACAATCCCTAAAGCCTTTCTGTATAAAGTCTCAGCACCTTCATAATCGCCTTTGTCCTCAAGCAATGATCCAAGGTTATTCAACCTTTTTTCTGTAGCAGGGTGCTCAGGTCCTTGAGCCTTTTCGGTAATCGCTAAAGCTCTTTTAAACAACTGCTCAGCATCCTCAAAATTACCTTTGGCTTGAAGTAATAAACCAAGGTTATTTAAACTTATTGCTGTAGAGGGATGCTCAGGTCCTTCGGCTTGTTCAGATATAGCCAAAGCCCTTTTCATAAATGGCTCCGCACCCTCGTAGTCTGATTTACTGTACAGCAATGCACCAAGGTTAACTAAATCTGTACCTGTAGAAGGATGCTCGGGACCTAGGGCTTTTTCAGAAATAGCCAAAGACCTTCTGTAAAGAGGCTCTGCACCCTCGTAGTCGCCTATATTTGAGAGTGACAATCCAAGGTTGTTTAACCTTTTTCCTGTCACGGGATGATCTGGGCCTTGGACTTGTTCAGAGATTGCTAAAGCCCTTCTAAATAGTGCTTCAGCACCGAAATAATCACCTGTATTGTTAAGTAACAGCCCAAGATTATTCAACCTTACTCCTGTCACGGGATCCTGAGGCCCATGGGCCTTTTCACTAATTGCCAAAGCCCTTCTTAGTGATAACTCAGCACCCCCGTAGTCGGCTTTTTCCATGAGTAAAAACCCAAGGTTATTCAGCCTTATTCCTGTGTCAGGATGCTCAGACCCCTGGAATTTTTCAGTAATCGCTAAAGCCCTTCTCAATAATGACTCGGCATTTTCATAATCGCCTTTGTCTTGAAGCAACGAACCTAAATTACTTAAACATGTTCCTGTCTCACAGTGCTCAGGTCCCTCGATTTTTTCCAAGATCGCTAAAGCCCTTCTCAACAGTGGCTCAGCACCCGCAAAGTCAGCTTTGCCTTTAAGCAACAAGCCCAAACTACTCAAACTTGACCCTGTTTCTGGATGTTCAGCTCCTTTGAGCTTCTCTGTAATATCCAACTTCAGTTTTGAAATCCCCAAGATGAATGAATTCGTCAGCCCTCGTCCTGCATATTGAAGAAACTCCACCAAGCTAGCTGCCACGTCTGCCGTATTTTCTTTATTCGAGGGCAGATTCCATCTCTTCCAAGCGCTTTTGAATCTTGCCTCCAGCAACTGCTTGCCTTTGACGGCTTCAAGACTTAACCAGTAACTCAGATGCTCTTCGTCAGAGCGGTGCGCCTTTAGCGCTTCAAACATCTCCAGACTCGTCAATGTTTGTTCAAGTTGCCGCCAAGCCTTGGCCTCTCTCCACTGGTGTGGCAACTCCTCTGCCACCCTCTCATTAACCTTTAGTTTGGCAAAGTGCTCAGCGAGTCTTTTATGCGCATTGCGTTGCAGGGATTCGCGGGGTAGGTATCGGTCCTTTACTGCTACCTTCACGTAATCGTGCGCAAATATGATTCGCCCACCAGACTCAAGCAGCATCTCATCGAGTGCATTGCGAACTGGCGCCCACTGTGCTGGCGGCAGCTTGTTGGCTTTCTTGGCTTTGCCTGTTTTGGCGTTATGAGGTGCAAGAATCTCCAGTAGCTCCGGTTCACTTAAACCCGCACGACTTGCCCAAATGGCAGTAAGCGCATCCCGCACCAGCTTGCGACCCTGATCCGCCTCAATCCTTTGCAACACATGCTCAAACAAGTCGTCTACCGTTGGCGGCTCGTTTTCGTCCTTGCCTTTTGGAGGCCCAAGGAGTGTGTTCAAGCGATTGCTCAGTTCCTCGTGACTGCCAAAGAGTCTTAACTCCTCGGCCAAGGTCTTGAGCCACAGCGGATTGTTTGATAGCGGATGTCCAAGCGCTTGATTCAGCAAATCTGCAGGAAGTGATTTATTGAAGCGCTTAAGGTACTCGGTGAGCAACTGCTTTTGACCTTTGGGGTCAAGTGGCTCCACTAACAAGGAATCCCAAGCGCCCTTGGTTTCTAGTGCATCTTTAACTTCACCCTCAAGGCACGACACGACGATCTGAATGCGCTCTGGCAAATAAGCAGGAAACCACCTGAGGTCTCTGTAGCCATTAAGGTTGTTGAGAGCATCAAATACAAATATCCAGCGGGTTTTATTCTTTTTGGCAAATGCACTGGCAATAGCCAGCCAAGTAGGAACGCTGTCAAAGAGTTCTTCTGTGTCTGCAGCTACTGGGTCTGTGTTTCCCGTCACCCTCCGGATGTATTCAATGACTCGCCTGACCAATGCAACCGTATCCGCCGCATCTGAGCTTGATCCAAGATAGTGCTCAAGTAAATGCGTCTTGGCTCCACGGTGTTTTGCCAACGCGTTGGCAAGTAAGGCGCTTTTGCCGCCTCCTGACTGACCGGTGATGAGGATTCGATTGGTATTCTTCTTGATCAATGCATTCAATCCATGAATGTATTCATCCCCACCCAAGTAAAGCCTTCGCCGTGGCGCTGCATACGCTTCATGTCGCATGCTCTCGCGCTCAAACGCATCAGGTACGTCAGTGGCTGGGAACTCTGCATCCAGTAGCTTCCATAAGTCCCGCTCCATGCGTTTAGCCAAAGCCTCGGGGTCTCGGTAGCCCGTTACCGAATAACCGCTGCCCTTGATTCTTCTCTTCAGATCAAGCTGTCTTTGCCTGTCCTCAGTGCTGTCAGGCACATAGTAGCCACCTTTAGATCGTGCATAGGCGGGGGAACGGAAGTAGAAGAAGGCACGACTCTTCATGCGCTTGTTCTTGAGAACGCCGTGAAGAATCTCAAGCTCCGTCACACTCTTGCCACCTTGGTGCTTCTTGAGCCAAGGCTGGCGTTCTAACAAGTCAAGGGCATATCCCTCATGGGGCGGAATCCAACCGTAGCGCTCGCCCAGCATGCCAATGAAGTAAGGGCGGGATCTGTCAATCTCAGCCAAACATATGGGAAGCACTTCTCCCCTCTCCGCCTCCTCCACCGTGATACCCCAGCGAAGGTCTACATCCACCAGTTCAACGAATCTGTCTTTGAGTCGTGCTCGCAAAGCAGGAAAGACACGCTTGACTAGCAGGTCACGCTCTTCACCAAAGTCTCGGAAGGTGCTGGAGAGAAAGATTCGTACGCTTCTGCTACGGTCCATAAACTCAATTTCTTTAACTGCCAATCTTTTGATATGTTATAACCATTTATAACAGAGCGTTTTTATGAACTGAAGCTGCCATCTGGTCAATACAGATCATTAGAAAAAATGAAAAATGAATTTTTCAATTATTTATTTTTCTAGCTGTCCAAAATGCTCATTGCCTGAACACTAAAGTCGTCGCAGGCATATGTTTTTATTGAGATGAGTACAAGTTTGCTTTTGAATCAGACGTCTCTTACCATGTCGCGCAAAAAACAAAACCTAAAAGCATCCTGAACCCATAACGCCAAGCTCAAAGGGGCGTATATTTCTTAGTTATGGACACGGTGCAGACAATGTTTGAATTAGTCTAAAAAGAAGATTGACGCATTATGAGCTTTGCTTAGAAAACGGCATATCTTGCTGTAACCAAATTGTTCTGAATTAAGGCCTTGCGCATCAATGCTATGCGTTCAGGAGCACTTTGGCGGTTGCGAACACCGTTCAAAAGGTGGTTGTCAGAACCAATCAAATAAATGATTCGGTCCAAATATCTTGGCCAAAGTCCACCCAAATTCGTTATCCAGTTGAATCGGCTCTGCGACCTCAGAGCCTGGTCCTCTGCCTGACAGATTCTGATAATGGATTTCAATGCATTGGAGTCACCTTCCTCCAGGGTCAACAACTGCATCAGTGTCAGCACATGCAGGTCTGGCTTGGCAAATACAGTCAAACCCATGTCTGCAAAGTAGTTCGCGGCCACTAGTAGCCCTGCACCTTTGAGTTTTGTGTCTTCGTTAAAACACAACATGCTGACATCACTTAAAACTTCATTAATATTTATAGTTTGAACGGATTTATTAACCCAATACAACCAGCGTTGCGTGACCCACTCCAAATAGGATAGATTTTGGAGCGCAGGAACAGGCTCAGGACTTGTGAGTTTGTAAAGAGCAGCAATAAAGTCTGAGGACTTTGGCGTATTTTTAAAGTAATCTTGAGTAAAAGCCAAAAAGCTGGCAGGTTGAAATTCTTGAGGCAAATGAAGCTGCTCATACCCATGCAGCATGTTTAGCATTCGATCTGAGCTTGCAAATGGAATAGCGCGGTTGACGTAGCCGCGACAAAAAATCCGAACTTTGTGCCAGTGTGTTTCGATTCTCTCGCCAAGCATAACAGACTCAGCAATAGCTCTTTGCAACTGGGCTTCAACCTGGCTTCGATCCCTGCCACCATGAACCGTCAAATAGCTTAAATTGGGATTAAGCTGGATTTCAACAGCCAAGTCATAGAGCAACTCAAACACCGTCAACATGATTGATCTCCTAATAGATATCAGTGATAGGCTGCAACGTTGTGCCAATAAACCAAACCTTGAGTGTCCTCATACATAAAACCTTGACTCTTGAGACTTGCATAATCACCAATATATTCCCTTGTGGTGTCTGCCAAGATCCAGATCTTATTGTTTTCGGTGAAATACATAAGGGACCTTTTTGGAATTTTCCTATTGATTTTTTTATAGAATTTTTCTAATTCAGAATCAATTTGATGTTCAATCGATTTGTCCACAGCAAATTCTGCAGCGAGATGCCACTCGCCCTGTTGATTCTCCATAAGTAACATTCGGTTTTCAATACCTACAGCTGATAACATAGAAGCCATTAGTACGGCCTGATCATCGCAGTCGCCTGTTCCTAAGTACAGAGTTTCTGTCGGGCCTGCAATCAAGTCTTTTTGAACTTTATGACCATTTTTCATAAAAATGGGATCTGGGGTATAGCTTACGTTTTCTTTTATATATTCAAATATTGCTGCTGTACGCCTTAATTCACCAACTGTGTCAGAAGAATATTTGGAAACGAGCTTGGCTGCCAATGCTCTCACGTCATATGGGTTTACATAGCTTCTGTAATCTACAGCACCATTAGAGTAGGTGTTGGACTTTGAGAACGTGGATGGATGGTTGATAGCACTTGCAACATTAGGCGCTGGTGCAGTCTGATTGTCAGCGCTCGCCGCCCAAATCAAGCTAGCAAACAAAATAGCATTGTGGTGCAGCCAACCCTTCCAGGTTGGCCAATAAATGGCATCAACGTCTACGTATTGACTCCATGAATTTTGGAGGGTTTCAACATCAAGATCTTGTAAGTACGAGTATGTGTAAGCAAGCAACTTGATTGAAGCACTCCAGAGCAGTTGGTTTGCCTCGTTACGAAGCGTCCACGGCGCCTCAGGTGTACCCCAAAAATTGACGCAGAGGGCAATCCCCAACCAAGCGGCAGACCAAGTTATCAAGCCTTTAAGGTAATTGGCAAAGAAATTTTTTACACTTGAGTCCACAGTCAGTACGACCATGACTTGAAATGCGGCAATCAAACCCAAAAACCAAGATAACAACATCGTATGTATGTTCCCACATGTGTCAAAATAAATATGGTCATGGGTTATATGAACCAAGATGCATTAATTGTTTATTTTATTCATTTTTGGAGGGTGGCATTTATATGGATACTGAAAAGCGTGAAACGTCAGATCAGCTCTTTGCAACACAATCTCATGTCATGACCGAAGATTTGTTAAATGCACTTGATTTGATGATTTCGGTTAATGAAAGTAGTACGGATGAGATGTCTGTGTGGTTTTTAGAATTCATCAAAAATGTTGATGTTGATGAAGAATTTACGGTGACAGCTAGTCAAGCACAGTGGCTGATTCAAAGTGCTCAAGACACTCAAGGTAGTACTGTGATCGAAATTCCGGAGGATGAAGACACTTCAGACTTAGATCTTATTTTTGCAACTTTCGATGATTATGAAAATTTCTTGCGCGTTGCAGATTCTGATCAAGATATCTTCAGAATAGTCATCAAAGATAATTAAAATTATTTAATTTTTTTCGGGTTTAATTCCTAACGAATTTACTGAAAGCCTTTCATGAATGAAATCCATATTGAATCTTTGTATGAGCTTGACAAGCTAACAATTGGCCTTAGGAGAAAAAAAGAGCTGTTAGCTGAAATAAAAACAGCAGGGTTTAAATACAAGCCTTACTTTGGCCGAATAGGCCCCGGACTGAGCGTGTTGGCCTCAGAAATTAAACTCGAAATAGACAAGACGGTGACTCCGCTTTTAGCCAAGCATTTGGCTAACTTAACTGACAAGCGCTTTAAAAAAGTCTATAGCGATATTCGCATCTATGCAACGGAGCGTGAACTTGAACAGTGGAAAGAAAATGGCTACTGGTATGGCTCAACCCTATCTGTGGTGGTGAGCTTTGTGCTGGCTATCCCGCCAGACGATAGCCTAGACAGCATGATTCGAATGGATTTGATAACCTTATTCGACGGGGACCCATTTGATGGACCATTTAGTCCTGCAATTCAAAAGGCGCATAAAAAATATAAGCTTTATGAGCTTTTGAACGTAGATGTAGTAAGTGGATGGATGGGGGAGTGCGCGACAGATGACTTTCAACCTCATGAATTCAATGGATTCACTTTAGAAATTATGTTTGACGGTTGCGCTGAAGAACATCACCAAGCTTTATCTTTGCAAGCTTGGGGGCCCAACATACAAGCCAAAAAGACTCAGTCTCAAAGCTTTGAAATCAGCGTACCAGTTGTCACATCAAAAAATGTAGTTAAAACTGTACCGATTTTGCTAGCTAGTTTTTCAAAGGCTTTAGGTTATGAGCATCTTGATCCCAAAAAGCTCAAGCGCAATGATTCATTGCTAGCCCTTATGGGTTATGACCCTACCCTAACTGCATCTTTAAAAGGTTCGTTTTCCTTGCACTTCAAGATAATGAGTGTCATCGGAGGAGAGCGATTACTTACAGTGGGCAACTGTATAGACTTTGCTGAAATTTTTGCCGACAACCTTACATCAGAAAACTAATATTGCAACCGTTAAGGAGCAATCTGCTAAGGATTTATTCATCAGGCACTAGAAATTAGAGGGCCAGTCTTGAATATCAAAACTGATAGCGCATCTCAAGGAGTATGCTCAACGCCGCTTGGGCCCTGTATGAGCCGCGGCCTCACTCGCTGCGTTTTTTGTCCAGACAAATTCCAAATCTAACGGCAATATCAATCATTTCAGATTGATCAACAACTGGATCCCAAAGCAATCTCTCAGCAACAGCTTCTACAAACGCCCTATTCTGCTTAAGGGTCTGAATGACGTAATGGTATTGTTCATGAAGAAAGTGGCGCACTTCTTTACTTATTCGGTCATATTGAATTGAATCAACTTCACCGGAGTTCAAAACTGCCAAATTTGAGGAAGCGATCTCTGAGGTCATCATTTCCGGGTGGAATCCAGAATATGCGAATAGGCTAAAGCACATTCTGCTCACTGCTGCCAGATCTGAATTTGCACCAGAACTTACATTTGAACTACCGAAAAAAAGATCCTCAGCGGCACGTCCTGCTAGGCAAACTCTTGTTTTCAACAACATATTGTTGAAAGTAAAGTCTTCCATCTTGTCGTAGTAAGACAGTGATTCAAATACGACACCCAAAAAGTTTTTGGAAGGAACGATAGTGGCATAGTCTGGGATGTTTTGTCCTTCCGACGCAATAATGGCAATGCATGCATGCCCTGCTTCGTGAAATGCTGTTTTTCTCTTAGCAGATGCCTCAGTAATTGAAGGTTGGAGCCGAGCATGCTCAACAACGCCCCTGAGAGCAAAATTTGCAAGGTCATTGAAGTTGATTTTTCTTGACTCCGATTTTGCAAGTCGTTTAACTCTCAGACCTAATAAGTCTTGCTGATCCGGTTCTTCAAACTCAGATTGAAGTAGCAAACCTATTTTCTTTTGCGAATTTTTTAAAGTCTGTTCTTCAAAAAATTCATGTCCCACTTTAAGTAGAAATTTCGCGCCTAAGAACTCCGCATTGGGTTTATCCGTTGTGAAAATTCGATCAAATGCGCCGACCTTTTTGAGCTCCTTAGACAACAACCTTTCTGAACTGATGGCTGTGACGAACACCACAGGATTCTTAGAATCAAAAATTAATAACTCTTTATAAAGGGATTTTGAAAAAATAGTTTCATCACTGTCGAAGGGGCTAAAGCTTGTCGGATCGGAATTGGAGGCCATCCAATCACCAGGCTCAAGAAATACCAGTGCAGGCGCATGCACCTGAAACTTTACGCGAAAATCTGGCACGAGGTCTGCAACATTAGACGCAGGAACTTCGAAAAAATTCATCCCTGCATCAGATGCAATCTTGTTAAAAAGATTCACCGCTGTCGCTTGTTGTTCAGAGACAATCAACGCTGCACGGCCCGTCAGATCCCAGGCGCCCTTGTCTTGCATGGCGATAGCGATCTTGAGTTCCCTTGCCCATTGAATAAAAATGTCAGGCGCATAAAAATCACCCCACTCAGCTGCTTTTGAATGAGCTCGCCATGCATGAATGGCAGAATTCAAGGTGTCAGCAAGCTCTACCTTTTCACTAGAGGCGCCGCTCGAATCTGGGAATGAAAAAAGCTGATTTAAAAGAGACATAAAAATTATTTAAAGTTGTTTGCAACATCACTTTTGGCTCAAGGGCTCTAACACTTGCCACCCTTGATTGAGTTTTACGAATTGATACTCAACAATTTTTCTTGTCTTTGGAATACCTCCGAGCATTGCACTTAGGCCGTCTTTTCTGTTTACGAACTCAAAGTCAACTAAAACTTGGCAGATAACTTTTTTATTTGAAATCGGATCGCACGATATTTTCTCTATTTGGTTAATGCGCAACTGATCAATTCCAAGCACATCGCCAAGGTTGACACCTAAAAAATTTTTCTCAACCAATGAGGATGCATCCTCTTTGATGGATAAGGCAATGATTTTTTGGACTTCTGCATCGCTTGGCTCACGCGTGCAACCTGTTAGTAAGGTAGAGCAAACGATAAAAAATAAAGTAAAAATTGAAATCTTCATCTTTTTACGAATTTAGACAGGCTTAGAACTCATAGGTGAATAGACGTAGCTAGACATAGCTGCCATCCTTTTTTCTTTTATATTCTTTTCATCCTGCTCGATACGAAGCAATTTTTGCTCAACTTGCTCCATTTCTTTTTGATAAATCAATTCAGCTGGGTGAAACTTATCAACAGGGATCTTATGGCCAGTACTGTCAAAAACATAGTCAGCTTCGAGCTCAATCCCCTCCTTTGCAATCAGCAAACGATCGACCTCAATGATGGCGTAGTCGTAGGCACTCGGCTGAGAAAGCATGCGGGCAATGCCCGGTGTCGCTTGCAAAAACATCACAGACAAGATAATTAACCATGAAAAAAATGGTTCAAACTCGAAGCCGATGCGACTTCGGTACAAGAATCCCGTCTTTTGACTTAACTTGAGCTTTTCTTGTACTTTGACGATCTGAACCCCAGTTAATTCAAGCTCATATTGCATTACCAATTTATCTGTTTGCGGTAATTTTTGACTGCTTTCTAAACTATCCCCAAGCGAGATGAACTTAGTTTTGAGTGTTTGGAGACAAACCAAAAGATCAAGTTCACAATCTGGAGTTGGTTCAGGTAATTCAGAGAGTAGCTCAGTTTTTTGAGTGGCGTCTCTACCCAGCTCGTCCCATCGATTGACCAGGTTAATCAACTCACTGGAGCGACTATTGATATGGTCGTCCACTTTTAAATCATAGGAAACCCTATTGGCGTAAATAGAGGCGTCAATGCTTGGCGACAGAATCATAGTTTGCAGTGGAACGCCAACCGCGATAGACATCATGACAGATAACAAAATCCCAACGAAACCAGATGCAAGACGTTTGCCACCACCGTCTAATCGGATAAGTACAGAGTTGCTGATGGTGAGAACAAATCTTTGCACATTTAAAAAAATTAACGTGACGATCATTGCCAAAACGAAGCAAATGAGCCAAGGGGCGATTGCCCCCCAATAAAATGTTGGCAAATTAGGATGGAGCACCTGAGAGAAAGCGTAACTGAAGGAAAAAAGTGTCAAGCAAGTCATCGTGAACATGGTCAACCCGATGGACGCATATTTCCGACGTTCAGATATGTAAGGACCCTCTAGCGTTCGAAAGCTATCTTTGCTGTCTACGCCGCACAAGAACCAAAAAAATCTTTTCAAAGGGTTTAATTTCGTGTTCACTTGTGCCCCGTTGACTCTTGCTGATTAAGTCTGCCGACGAGTTCAACCCAAGATGTTTGGTCATTCACTGCAACTAAATTTTTCGAGGTCTGAACTTCCTCATGCGATCGATAAAAATTTGAACTTGGATCCCATCGATCAAAATTTTGACTAGGTACTATTTTTTGTGTATCGAAACTAGTTTTTGCTTTTTGACTCATTTCAACAAACTTAGCCTTGACGAAGGTGCGTGCTTCGATATGCCTCATTTTTTCATAGTCTTTCAGCGGCGATAGCCAAACCACATCGCGCATAAAGTCACCGATCACCAATATCACCACGATAGCCAATGAAAGGACAAATGCCATCAATTTTGATTGCCATAACAATTGCCATCGATCGGTGAGAACACCTGACGCATGAATGGCCTCTCTATAGGCGGCAACTTGCAAAGGCACATTTTGTAGCAACGCTTTTTCGAGTGTCTTTTTTCGAGTGTCAAGGTAGCGCATATTTGCACTCAAACATTGCTTTTGGTTTTCTACACCCCCTTCTCGACATTTGTCATTGACAGATGAATCATTAGCAGCAACAACGGGCTGCTCAACAGATTTAGACGCAATTGGTTGAGCCAAACGGAAATCAACATCGATCAATGAGACCGTACTCACCGGTTTTTGCCCCCCTCCCGTCGACTGACTGACATCTCGCGTGATGAAGCTAACAATTTTGGAAAAGTCTTCTTGCTTAGGGAAATTATTAAGTACCGCTTCCGTAAACGGACTATTTTTTCCAACCCCATCAGAAGCTTTTTTTCCGGGGGCGGCAGCGAGCATGATGACGGTATTCCTTGACTTGTCTGCTTCGATCTTTGCCAAGCCCTGCTCCGTTGAACCAATAAAATCTCTACAGGCATCCAGCATGACTAGATTCAGTTGTGGCGTGTGCTCATCGATCATTTCTACGTAATTATTGACATCGATACCATAGGTTCTCAGTGCCTGCACAGAAACAAGTGGAGGAAAGTCAAAAGGAATAATGTAGTTACGGCCCCTAAATTGCAAGCCATGACCTGCGTAAAAGACGAGACTGATATCACCTGCCTTGAGATGCCTTGTGTGATCAATCAATTTTGCAAGTATCTGATCGCGTCGCTCATCTAAGGACTCGACGACGTCAAATCCTAGACCTTGAAGCATTTTCTTCATGCCTCTAACGTCATTTTTTGGGTTTGGTAATTTCTCTTGATTTCTGTAATCAGACCCCCCGATTAACAGTGCTTTACGTTTATTTTTAATTTCAGAACCTGTCAGCGATTTAATACTTGAAGCCGAAGCGTTAACCGGCAATCTTGACAGGCCGTCTCTAAGCCTAATGATCTGAAGTGTTTGTTCATCAATACGCGTCTTCAGTTCACTTTGTTTTGCAAGTTCAAAATAATTAACTTTGAGATCAATGCGCTCTTCCAATTCTTTTTCATAGCTGGACTGGATCACTAGCAGCGCAAGTGGCTGTGAAAAAACTATCGCCATGAAAGTGATCAGAACCAATCGCACGCGCGATGGGCGCCAAACAGCTAATCCATCGAGGTGCTGATCCAACTGGTAGCCACCCATCAGCACAAAGAGGCGTCTGAAATTAAATGCCAGCACAAAGGTGATGACAAAAATAAACAGGGCAATCCACCATTGATTGGCATGTCCCGTTGCACTGATGTACGCAACGAAGCCACCGCCTAAAGCAAATAAGGTACACGACAAAAGCACCAGTACCGTGCTCAATGAAAGCCAAGACCGCGGCCTTGGCTCTAACTGACGCCACAAGTGCTCGTCAAACCCAAATTTGCCAACTAACCAATCCATAAGGCTTTATCAGACTCTGCGACTAAGCTTCAGTTTTTGGCGACGTCTTATCAGAATCATCCATGGCCACTGGAAGCTTGATCTCCTGAATCACTTCTTGACTTATGTACTTACTAGGATCACGTTCAATGTCCGCCTTGACTTGTGCGAGAAAGAGTTCTTGTGCCTTCTTGGTCAGTTCATCTTCAATCATGACTTTGCCAATATCACGCGCCGCTATCAAATCAGCCTCATGGTAAATGGCATTTTTAACGTCCATGATCTTTTCTCCGTTATGTTGCGCCAGCATCGTTTTGATATCGATTGCTTGGTTAGCAATCACCTTGCGTTTTTCATTTTCAGTTAGGTAATCGTAGGGGCTCAAGGAGAGCATCATCTTGAACAGAATTGGGGCGATCTCAAGAATAATCAAAAGCGCTGATAACAAATAGCTAGCAGTTGGAGCAATTTGATGAGCAATTTGTACACGCTCAATCAATCCGTCTTTTTTAGCAGCCTCAACTTTAATTTGCTTGAGCTCATCACCACGCTTAGCAAACATCACATCTATTTCTGATTGAACTTGATCGATATTTTGCTGAAGATTATTCAGAATGGGGGCGTAACGTTGCTCAGTTTCTTTGAATTCCGCCTCAGCCTTTGCTTGTGTTTCACGCTTTTGTTTAGCTGCTGGCCCTTCACCCTTCTTACCGTTAACAGATTCACCATCAATTTCCTGCTCCAAACGCATACGCGCAGAATCAACTTGTATTTTTAGCTTTTTTAGCTCTTGCTCCTTAGCATTTCTCTGCTCAATGGCTTCTGCTCGTTTAGCAACGAGTGCCTTTCCTATCTTTTCATACTCAACGTCGAGATTAGATTTACGCTCCTTGACATGTTCTTCTTGCACCAACTGTAGCTTTGCATCAATTTCAGACTGCATGATTCGCAACTCGAGCGGCTTAGAAAGAATAAAGCCGATCATGATAGCCATGACAATTCGTGGAATACCCCGACCAAACTCACTCCAGGTAATTTTTTCGGTGCCATCACCATGACCGCTTGTGGCAACAATAAACCTATCCAAGTTAAAAATCATCAACGCCCAGACCAAGCCAAACACCAAGCTCGCTATATAAGCTGGGGTGTGGTTGGCCTGCTGAACTGCCTCCATGGCCATGCCCTGTTTTGGCGAGAAAACCATGTAAAAAGCATAGCTGCCAGAGAAAAAGGCAAGCACAGCTGTGGCCAGCACAACACCACCGATTCCTTGAGATTTAACCCTGTCCGTGTGCGTGCACCTGGCAAGAATCTTTGTGTCTGCACCAGCGCAAAAAAACAGAAAATTATTGACCCTGCGATAGAACTTTGCAGAAAATGATTCTGAAATTACTTCATTGGTTGACATTGGAAACTCCTTTTTTTGAACCTGAAATAAACGCCATGCCTGAGAGGCGCTCCCACTCTGGAGCCCAGTACTTTACAAAATTAAATTCTCTAGTTCTTATTAATGGGGCCTTGACTGCCCCAGCGTCAAGCCTGGATTGAATATTTTTTACCTCAGTGGGCCTGACAAGCAAAATATCAGGTGCACAAACTTGCGGCTGAGAAGCAGATTTAAATATTGCGTCTAAAGCAGCAGAATTAGGACGTAGCAAACTAGAACGAGAATTCGTATCCACCACTAACCGTGTTGAAAGAATATGTTCCGTGACATGGCTAGGTATATGTGGTCTTGCCTGAATATTTGGAACAGCGACAAATCTTTTGGAAACCCTACCAAAAGGGTTAATCACCTGGATATCAATCTCTTGTCCCAGCTGCAACTTGAACTCGATATCTGTCTCGCCAAAAAATAAGCGGGTTTGTTTTTCGACTAAATCACCCGTGGTTTTGGCGACCACCCAGCCCCAGCCATTGATGTGCCACCTGGCCCTGAAGGTGTCTCCGGGCAAGACGAACATTCCCACAAGCCTTAAGCCGTCTTCGCTTGGGGGAGAGAAAAAACCCATAGGGCTATTGCTGGGGGTTGTCATACTCACCTTCTGTTCTTGCAATTAATTCGGACCTCAACCCTGCGGTTGAGGGGAATATCGGTATTTAGATTAACCAGCGGGTCTAAGTCGCCTGCACCAACAACAGTGATCTGATCCGCAGAGATTGCCTGTGCATCAACCAACCAATCCGCTAAGGCGTAGGCCCTTTTTTCACTCAACTTCATATTGCCTACAGGAGAGCCTGTCTTATCCGCGTGCCCCGTGATGATGATGTCATCGTTAGGTCTGCGTTTTAGTAGTGTAACGAGCTTGCGTAAATAGGGCCGCGCATCAGGCGAAATTGATGTGTCGGCATAACCAAAAATTGCTTCTTGTCCAAAATAAATATTGAACTTAGGCCCTTCTGATCCGTCAGCTGGGCATGTGAAATATTTCTCAGTATTACCAAGCGCTTGCTCCACAGAAATTCGGCCACCTTTCAAATCATTCGTGGGCTGAGAAGTTGCAATTTGCGTATTGGAATCTCGATCCAGCTTATCTCGAATGTTCTGAGTCACCTTGTCATAAATACTGCCGATGTATCCTGAACTGCTCTCTTGATCCAACATACACGATTCCCCGTCTGCTCGACAGACCAAAAGCAAGGAATAGTTCCAAATTAGGACGACCAACAACCATGGAATGCAGCTTCTTAAGTAACGCGTCAAAACAATCAAGAGCCCAATGATCCACAGCCACCAGGGATATAGCTCATCGCATCGCGTCTCCTGCGCCCATCGGTAGCCGTAAAAAGACATGGCCCAAGCTAGAACAACGACGCAAAGTGAAGGCCACCAACCGAACGATGGTGTGCCCTTGTCTGAATTTAAAAAACACCTGATAGCCAGCGGAAGCAGCGCAATCAGCGCCATTTTCCAATCGCACAAAAGCCAAACAGATAAAGTCACCCAAAGGGTTAGCCAGAGGTTGCATCCGGTGCATTCTTCTTTGGGCTTGTCTAACTCAGGGGTGCTTCCATCGGTAATGGGTTGTTGTTTTTCTTCAGGCGGATTTGGCCTTTGGTCTTGAGCGTTGTCGTCGGCAGGCGCTTTATCCGTTGAACTGCTCAGAGAGTTCTGAGAGGTCTGATCTGTTTTTTGAGATGGGTCAGCCTGACCTGATGGACTGGGAGCTGAGGTATTGACCTTTTGAAAGACTTGCTCTAGCTTGGTCTTTTCTTTGGGCGGTGGTTCATAGGGAACGACCTTCGCATAAAGCGTTCCTTTGATGCGCCCGAGAAGATCACTAGTGTGTAGGCTCTGGCGAGTTCCGACATGCTCCCAGTCATGCACTTCGACTTGATGCAGGCTCACCAAATAACCTTGATCTGAATCAGCAAGAAATAGATGGGCTTGCTCTATGCAGTCTTGGCGAATAGGTGCCTTATTTGTACTAGCAGGCGGACCCTCAAGGGGGATCGCATTCTTTAGGCGCGCACGCCACAGCTTCATCTGGCTTTGTTGATCATTCAACAAGTCAATTCCGTTGGAGGAGACCTCCTTGAGGTCCCCATCAAAGTCGGCGCGAATCCACTGCTGAGCGTCCAATCGAACTTCCTAGAGAAGGAACCACCAAAGCAGCACCTTTAAACAAGCATTGTGTTTAACTTTTACACATCATTTCTAGTAGTATAGGGTTGAAAGTAATCGTGTCGAAAGTACTCTCCCAAGATTAATCAGAAATGACAACTGCACCCATTGAAACCAGCTACTCTGTTATTAAATTTCAGCCCTATGCATATTACTTTGCGAACGCGCTAGGAACTGCATTTGGAACTTGGTTGCTATGGAATTACGATTATTTAGACTTTCCGCGTAATAATTTTTATCTATATCTGACGGTCGCTGTTTGCGCACTTGCTTCCCTGACTTGTTTATGGACCGTTAATTTGTTGGTCCCACAAGCGTTAGATGCGAGAGTCTTTTCACTCATCACCAGTTTTGCGGCGGCTTTTGCATGGTCACCATTGATAGCTCTTATTGTTTGTTTGCTGTTAAACATCGTTTCACCATCGATTTTTTTTCTGTCTCTATTCATCCTCGGTGTGTGCTTGATTGCCATATGCTTTTTCTTTTCAGTTCAAACAATTTATGGCTTCTCAACGCAAACTTCCAGAATAAAGCGGGACATCTGGTCTTGGTTGAGCCTTGCAATGACACTCGTCGCTTGCTTTGGGTGGTATGAAGGTTTTGCAAGGGATTACACCTACCAAACCGGCTTTACCAGCTCGCACTTATTCATTGGTCGGGCACATCAAAATAAGCAAATTCAAAAGAATGCCATTCAAGACGAAGGGCTCGTTTCACAGTCGCTCTCTGCTGTTGAAAAGCTCAGGAATGATATTGCGCAACAAAGGGACTTGTCTCTGCGTTCAGTCAGCACAACCAAAAAGAAAATTTCAAAATCCCTAGAGAATCTTCAATCAATTACTTCTGAGGAAATTAAACGCGACTCTGAAAAAGCCAAGCCACTCATAAACCAAGCGACTGCATTGATTGAGCGCAAACAGAGGCAAAATTTCGCAACCGAGCTGCTCCAACGGGCTTACTCGCTCGACCCCTTAGATCCAGTCTTGCTCAGAAAACTAGGCGCGGCTGAAATACGGACTCGCCAGTACGAGGCCGCCTTAAAAAGGTTTGCCGTCGCCTTACGAATTGAGCCCACCAAGCCTGAAACATGGCTGGGTTATGGGGATGCGATGGCCATGCAACCCGTAGATGAAGCCTCGGAGGTAGAGCCGATCGAATCGGCCATTCAAGCCCATTTGGCTGGCTACTGGTTTTCGCTAGACCGGAATGAACTAATTCGACGATTGAATACTGAGCCAAGACCTTTTACAAATGAACGCAATACAAAAATGGACCTGAGCGCAAAACTTGCGCTGCACAGAATTGCAAAGGTTGACTCGCAAATTACCGACACCTTACCGCCTATACCCGACCTGTCTGCGTTCAAGGACTACGCGCAAAAGTTCCTTGAATATTCCGAAAAAAACATGAATCGGCAATCTTACGATGAGGCTCGGGCATACGCTTTAAATACGCTGGCGATAGCCCCAGATAACAAAGATGCAGCCCGTATTCTTAGAAGTATTGAGTCGATTGAGCGCGGGGAAAAACCAGAAGGCCCAAGCGCTTGGTCAAGATTTAAGAAGTGGATCAAAAATCTTTTCTAAAAAGACAGATGCCGCAAGAGTTACCTTACTTGAAAATGATTCGCACACGCCTATTTTCTGGTGCTTCAGGCCTTTGCGGGTAGTAGAGCTGGTTAAATCCCAACCCTTTTGATTCAAGTCTGTCAGTACTCACCCCTTGACTAACCAAATAGTTAGCAACAGATTGGGCCCTGCGGTTACTTAAATCTAGGTTGTAGGCTTCGGTACCTTTTGCATCGGTATGACCTTCAATGACAAACGTTCTATTGGACATCGATGGGTCTTTTAACGCCAACACAAGTTGATCTAAGTCATTGCCGCCTTTGGGTTGTAGTTCAGCCGAGTCAAACTCAAAATTAATCAACAAATCAATGCTGGCTCTTACGCCCATATTTCTTGTAGTTGTGCCCATGCCGCGCGTCTTGGGCGCGTTCAGCTGTTTATTGGCACTGTCCAAAATTTGCTGTTTGGTAGGCGACACCATGGGCTGGGATAAGCAGATGAGCGGCAATGCAAGCCCAATAACTACGAAGTAAAAAAATTTTTTTTTCATTTAACTTCCTTGAATGAAACTAAGCGTGCGCCAAAACTTTCTGAAGTCCCCGCAATACCCGACCCCGTAAGAAAGTCAATTAAATCTGACCGCCCTCTGAGTGAGTTAAGCGAATAGGTAAATTGATTTTTCTCATTAGGCGCTGACATCGCAAGTTCATCTAACTTTCTCGGACTATCTGAGACCATCACTAATAGGTGATCCGTACCAGCGGGTCCTGCTGGGTATATTTCCCAAATAAAAGGCCTTGGCAATTTCATGGGTTGACCCGCTTGGATTTTATTATTTCCGTCTTTTCCATTAGGAAACAAAAGATAAAAGCTCTGGGCGTCACTGCCAACCATCACCAAATAAACGTACCCATCATGGCTTGAATTGATGGTTAGTTGTAAATTGTCCTTACCAATCTTCAAGATCGACTTGTTAAGGTTGACATCAACATTTCTAGTTGGATTACGCTGATAAAAAATATCTTGCAAGGTTGCCAACGATGCATTGATTCGTTCAGGTAATTTTTCAGGCGCAACAGTTTGTTGGTTAGAACCAACTATCTGAGTTTGTGTAGAAGAAGTTATAGAGGTGGGCGCGGGCATTTGAGCGGGAGCGGGAGCGGGAGCGGGAGCGGGAGCGGGAGCGGGAGCGGGAGCGGGAGCGGGAGCGGGAGCGGGAGCGGGAGCGGGAGCGGGAGCGGGAGCGGGAGCGGGAGCGGGTGCTGGTGCTGGTGCTGGTGCTGGTGCTGGTGCTGGTGCTGGTGCTGGTGCTGGTGCTGGTGCTGGTGCTGGTGCTGGTGCTGGTGC
>Ga0164295_10001465_pt1 | contig 19560 bp, 15 predicted proteins | sample GEODES006metaG_FD_111798 | JGI IMG/M metagenome (GOLD analysis project Ga0164295, IMG submission 111798) | Oligotrophic lake water microbial communities from Sparkling Lake, Wisconsin, USA - GEODES006 metaG | ecosystem: Environmental > Aquatic > Freshwater > Lake | place: USA: Sparkling Lake... | reverse complement strand
CCGATTCACTGGAGACCGATTCACTGGAGACCGATTCACTGGAGACCGATTCACTGGAGACCGATTCACTGGAGACCGATTCACTGGAGACCGATTCACTGGAGACCGATTCACTGGAGACCGATTCGGTGTCAATAAGCCGTGGAAATGAATTAATGGAACGCCTGACTGCACGAAAATGCATTCCAGAATTGCGCAGTGCATGTTACGCAGGCAATACAATCGCTGTTCGGGCACTTCTCACACGTACCGAATTTCAATGATGCATTGTCTTTTGCATGTGAAAAGGAACACACGGAAATTGTCCGTTTGCTTCTCGCAGATAAATCCGTCGCCCGCTTCTCCTGCTTCTATGGACGATTTGCTCGTGAAGATGATTCGAAAAGAATTTCTTGAAATAGTGCACTTAATTCTTGCGACCCCACACCTGTGGGACTTGCGCCTGCGTGTTCCCCTTGTTCGCGAACTTATCCACGATTAACTCCAAGACACGGTCAGCTATCCGTTTAGCGCGCACAATTCAGCTTATCACGGGGGACATTGCGGAAATTCTGGGTTGATGTGCCACATTTTCGTGACAGGGATCAGACCGACGTATGGTTTAATTTTGATAATGGGGGGGCGACTGTTGCGCCATAAAAAGTTGACGAGCCGCCGGCAACACGCGAACACTCATCGGATGTTCGCCATTCAAGAAATCGACATACAAAAATCGGCACCCCTGAAAATCCTACGCGCAATTGCAAATACAACTGCAGATGTGTCGCACAACGTGGCAATAATGAACAACAACGCCGATTTGGTGCGGCTGAAACTTGCAAACGGCGAAATCGCAGACGAGGCATCGTTCCAATTTGCATGTAAACACGGATTTACAGAAATCGTTTGCATATTACTTGTGAATGTTAATCCCACTTTACGCGACAATGAAGCACTCCGTAGTGCATGTGCAAATGGCCATACGGAAATTGTGCGTTTGCTTATTGAGCTACCGCCAGAGCGAGGAGTGGATCCATCTGTACGCGACAATGAAGCACTCCGTAGTGCATGTGCATATGGCCATACGGAAATGGTTCGTTTGCTCATTGAGCTGCCGTTGGAACGACGCGTTGATCCTGCAGCCAAAGACAATGAAGCACTCCGACTCGCATGTCTTTACGGACATGCAAAAATAGCCAGTTTGCTCCTCGATTTGCCGTTGGAAAGAGATGTGAATCCAGCAGCAAGAGACAATGAAGCAGTTCGATACGCAATCAAAAAAGGATACACGAACATTGTCCGTATACTCCTCGATTTGCCATTGGAAAGATGTGTGAATCCAGCGGCATTAAACAATGAAGCAGTTCGATATGTGTGTGAAATCGGGCGCGCGCAAATGGTTCGTTTGCTCCTCGATTTGCCGTTGGAAAGAGGTGTGGATCCGGCTGCATGCGACAATGCAGCACTCCGTTGTGCATGTGCATATGGCCATACGGAAATTGTTCGTATGCTACTTGTGCTGCCGCCAGAAAGAGGTGTGGATCCGGCTGCATGCGACAATGAAGCGCTTCGGGATGCATGCACCAATGGACACACTGAAATTGTTCGTATGCTCCTTGATTTGCCAACAGAACGTGAAGTAAATCCTGCAGAAGCACTTCGATTCGCACACGGACGCGCGCAGATTGTTCGTATGCTCATGAATGATGAAAGAATTTCGAATACAAAATGGTCGTTTGCCAAAAATTGACTGTCCATTTGTAGCGTTGTTCCGTATCATGCCAACACAAATTGTACCCCGTCTCTGGCTTGGCGACATTAATCCGACATACTCTCGAGAAGCACTTCGACCGTTTACGCATGTTATGTCACTGCTGGATGACCACCATCTTACAACCGCTATGCTGGATGCAGGCGTAATTCGAGTTTCATTTCCTGTGCGCGATCATCAAAATCAAAAACTCCCCTTGAATGAAACGACATTGTGGTTGCAAACGGCTCTTGCAACACCCCATTCAAATGTGCTTGTTCATTGTCTTGCAGGTATTTCCCGTTCACCAACGGTTGTAGCTGCATACTTGACGGTTGCAACGGAATGTACGGCTGCAGAGGCGATTGCACACATCAAATCGTTGCGTCCAATTATCGACCCAAATCCTGGCTTTATGCGACAACTTGTTGAATGGTCCTTAACCGTTTAACAAGGTATTATTTCAGATCAATCACTGGACGAACGAGAATTTTGGCTAAAATGCGCCAACATTTTAGACAAAATATGTCAACACCGAACGATTTTAGCGAAACAGCGTTGGCCACAAATTTAAATTCGTAGGCGCAACGTGTTAAAATGAAAGGGGGTCCAGAATGTTTCCTTCTACGCAATTAGCTCCATGAACAGCGCGCTCATGTCAGGGTCATCGGCAACCTGTAGGACACCTCCTCGCCCACGGATCATCATTAGCATATCACGGAATCGTGCATCTGAATCAAATCTGCGGCGCAAGTAATCGCGATAAACAGACGTGCGCTGGCTCTGCCATTTCACGCTATCGAGTTTAATGCCGAGGGTTTCAAGTGCGCTATCATTTGTATCAATATTGTAAAAGTATTCGTATTCCTCAACCGTTTGTTCATGCTTTTCAGCATCGGTTTCTGCCGTGTCGCGTGCGGCTTGGTATTCTTGATGTGTTGTTCCAGATACTTGACAATACGCGGGTCCCCACTTGGGTTTATTCGTTGCAACTTGCAATTTTGCAGACGCAACAGCTGCCGCAATACTCGGGTACTTGATCTTTGGATCGGTTCGATCACGAATCTCAACCAATGCACCGTTTGACAAATACTGTTGCCAATCCTGAAAGGGTGCGCCGAGTCGCATGTCGGGCTCTGTCGCGCGGATATTCACAATAAATGGAGCCTTCGTCTTGGGCGCTTTGGTTGCTTCCGTTGCCTTCTTGGATGCTTTGGACGCAACAGGCGCAACAGGTTCTTCAACAACAGGTTCTGCAACAGGTTCTGCAACAGCAGGTTCTGCAACCGGTTCTGCAACAGGCACCGTTGTCTTCTTGGATGCTTTGGATGCAACAGGCGCAACAACAGGTTCTGCAACAGGCACCGTTGTCTTCTTGGATGCTTTGGATGCAACAGGCACAACAGGTTCTGCAACAGCTACCGTTGTCGATGCTTTGGACGCAACTGCGGCCTTTTTGGATGCAACGGGTTCAGCAACGGGTTCAGCAACGGGTTCTACGGCCACCGTCTTGGATGCTTTTGGTGCAACTGCGGCCTTCTTGGATGCAACGGATGTAACAACGGGTGCAACGGGTTCAGCATTCTCTTCTTCTTCTTCATCCGAAGAGGAATCAATTTCACGAATGCGAAGCGCCACCGGCACTGCAGGACGAAGTTCGGATCGCCGTTTGAAAACCCACCACCGTTGAAGTCCAACATACTGGCGGACATCCTCCGTAACCTGAAGTCCCGAAAACGTCACCGTGTCACTCATAATTTGCGTGGATGCCGGCAATCCAACGGCTTTCAATTCAGATTCCGTAAGCATTTCAAGCCCCACTTCTGCGAAACGAGTCTTGAGTGTATTCCACGACACAACATATTCTGTGCGCGTTTCACCGCCCAATTGAAGTGTAACCTTGTTACCCTCTTTGCGGAGTCCTTTTTTCCGATTAACAGTCTCTTCATCAAATCCGTATCCAATCACAAATCCTTCCATCTCGGTCACATCTGCCAGATTTTGGAGCAAATTCGCTGCAGATTCTTCATCCTTAAATGCACGATTCACCGCGCTATCCATGCATGCAACAACCATGGACCGTCGAATAGTTTTCTTGAGATTTTCTGCAAAGGGGAGTGTAATGTCGGCTGTCATAAAGGTCATGGGTGCGACCTTATCACGCCCGCCGAGTGCAATCATACGGTCCAGCAGACGGCGATATGCTCCGTTGGCCGGATCAGACAACAATGCATCATTCGCTTCAAATCCAAACACAGACGACACAGACCTCGTTATCCAGTGATTCAGGTCATCTGCGCGCCCCACAGCCATGTCGCACAGAGTTGCACCAGGAATAAGAATTGAAGCACGCTCCAGAAGATCATGTCGAATCCAGTTTTCAAAGGTCCGAATACCGACGGGACGACGCGCCGAGGACGTTGCTGACGATGCTGTGGACGCCAATCCGGTCTTAATAAGTTGTTCCGAAATCGGATTGTGAATTGTGGTCCAAATGGCAGACGCAACCCAATCTGCATTCATGGTGCCACTTGTACGCCCCGATTGAAAACGCTCGGTTTTGTCGTACCGTATGCGCACAGGCTCCCAACGCCATCCTACAGGATTTTCCGCATTGTACGCCATTTCCACAATCATTTTGCTTTCAATGGGTTCCTTGGACCGCGAACACACTGCAACGCCTTCGTCATTCACGGGCACATAACAGACCGACGCAAAGCTATCATGAGGATCCTGTGGCCGAAATTCAACTTCGCGCCATTCACCATCCCGAGTTGACGTAGGCAGTGGCTCATTCTCCAATATTGTACGCCGCGGATCGGCAAACGCCACATCGCGGCTACTCCCCACAAAGAGGCGCAATTTCTTACAGCGCACAGATTCTTCGTTTCGAAACACCGTTTCAACAAGCTCTTCGGACGTTTGGCGACCTTCGTCATCACGCACATGTTCAAATACAACAAGAAAATCGATCGTATTGTCGTGTGGAGGCTTCCACTTGAATTGCACATCCCATGTACCACGACCCAGTGGCAGAGGTGCAGCATTTGGCGTAAAGATGAGTCCGTCTGTGGTATAGGGTGAACTCGCGGATGTAAGCATTGTTGCTGCACATTTGAAAATGTCCCCAGAAGCACGAAACATTTTTGTATGAATTTGCAGATCGTATGCTGCAGGCATACGCGCTACACTTTGTTTAGCCGCTGTCAATTTAACGACCTCCGACGTCATAATGGCGTGACGCGTTTTGGAATCCGTCAGTTTCACCGGATTCATGAACGGTAATTGCGTAACATCGGTGTTTCCCTGGAGTGCGAGAATGTCAAATGCATAAAACTGACTAACGGTTTCCCCAGACCGAATCCGCCGAATCCATTCACCATCCAGAACCAATCCGGATTGTGCCGGAACTGTTTGTTTGCCTGTGGCGTAGACACGACCACCACCGTCAATCAAGAAAATACGACCGTTCGGGGCCACAAACAGCGCACATCGGAGTCCGTCGGCTTTGTCTGTAACATTGTAACCCGTGAGAATGTTTGGAACCTCCGTAGTAAGATTCCGCATTTCGAGCGTCGTTGGTTGTGGGCCAGGAAAACGAAATTTACCCCGAGGCATTTTGAAGATGTCCGAAAGGAGTCCATGAATCGAATCCGCCCCCGGTTTACTCACGAGAACAAAGGACCGCTGGCGCCCTTGCAGAAGCCACCCAATGCCTCGCAGCAAGTGTGCACGGGCTTGCGCTGGAGTTGTCCTTTCGCGCTCCGCGACAAGTTCGATCTCAACTTCATATTTGCGCGGCGCAGACGTCACACGTGATTCTTGAAATGTACGTGTTGGGCGACCCGTATTAGATTGGACAACACTAATATCGAAACGAATCGGAATTCCGTTTGGTGCCACAAATTCGTAACGCTGTATCAAGCGAAAGTGTTTTGCCAGATTGTTCCAGTCGCGCCGTAGGTCTTTGATTTGCGCATCACTGTGATCCAACGGGGTTTCACGCTTGAGCTTAATTAACACACCGTATGAATCAAGCTTCACGGATGTCGCTCCATCAATGGGTTCCTTGATCATTGCGTTGAAAACGGCAGGAAGTTGGTTTGTTGTACAATAGGATTGCAACAGTCCCGCGCCTTCCAGCGTAATACGAATGTTGTTGCTAAGTGTGATATTAAGCTTGATTGTTTGCGGCTTTTCGCGCATTCCCAGTGAACGGAGATATTGAATGATGTCTTGCCACGCGGTCTGGTCCACATCATGCAAACTTGCTTCCAGCTCTGCGCCGGGTGTATCGCCCCACACGGTTGCGAGAGTATCCAATTGTAAAGATTCTGATTTGCGAAGGTCCATCTAAGAAGGGTTGCGGTTGTAGTTATCGGTCGTCATTTTTCTGGACGTTATTCTTTGCGTCAATTTTTACACTATTGCATAATTGAAATAGTGTAATAAATTTACAAAACCGAGCGAATGCGAGGTTTTGGCTGAAATGCGCCAGCATTTTACAACATGCGTTCCTTAATCTTTCAAAAATTGGAGCCACAAATATCGTGCCCACAAGGTTGTTCGAGAACCCGCGGTAAATGTTTCTGGAGACATTGCTTCAATCAAATCCTTGATCTGCGCTACCGTGCGGGTTCCAATTGATGGAGCACACATTGGCGGTACCCATTCGCTCGTAAGTTGTGCGGTCCATGCAGCCGTTGTAGGAACACTGCATTCGCCGGTTGACGTACACAACATTCGCCCTGTTGCAGCGTTAAGCTGCACAATTCGGGTGTTTGGTGGTCCAATGACAGTCACTGTTGAATCCCACCACAATGCCACACGAAATTCACGTTTAAAACACACATATTCGAGGAAAAGTGCAGCCCGTCGATTTACACGGACTTGCTCCCAAACATCGGGGGTAATTTCACCACTGCTTGCGCGCACACGGAGGTCCTCATCAAGGTGTTTACGTATCCAGCCGCGCGATTTACCATTGAAATGTTTCCATGCAGATTCGGACTCATGGAGTAATGCGGCGGCTTCCTCGCGCTCCATGGCGTTGCGCACACTGGGGCTTGCGGTGCGATACAGGAGCTCGCGAACCCAAAGAGAAAGCGCTACCGGATCTGCCACCGGGCTCATTTCACTCCATCCTGAAAGGCGAGGTTCTGGCGTGGGCGTCGATGTCGTCGTTGTCGTTTCTGGCACAGACGTTGGTCCAATTCTTCGCTGTTCATTCGCATCAATTGCCTCCCGCAAGGGTGTCCACGGAATGCGGTGCATTTGATTTATGTTCTTGCCACATGTTTAGGCTTTGCTGCAATTGTTTTAATCTCGCTTGCGAGCTCATTCATTTCCTCTTCGCGCAATTTCAGGTCATTGTTATTTTTTTCAACAAACACATGCAATGCCAAGAGTTCTTCAAAAACCTCCGCGGAAATCTGTGTTAGGTCGAAAAAACAGCCATTGTTATTTTCTTGAATAAATACACCGTGCTTACGGAGTGTCTGAATAATCCCGATATGTTCAGAACGAGACATGGATGCAATCTTCGCTAAAAATGCTTTGCGACGCGAATACTCTGCAGGGTCCATCTCTTGCTTGATACATCGGTCCTTGCCACAATCATTTGTCCGCAGTTCAAACGGCCAAAAAGGGACTTACGGGTCCTTTGCCTTCACGCACAACAAACACCAAATTGATGCGCCCCGGATGACGTGTAATAAGCTTAACCAACACAACATTCACGCCATTGTCCTTGATTTCTTCAATTTCCAGCGTTGTATGTGTGTCTTTCATTTGGATTCGAAGCATATCAAATCTGTGTTCAATATTGTCTGGAATAGACGGAAATGTCATGTTCAGACGGAACCATTCGGAACCCATAAGGACAACCGTTTGCCCAACGGCGATCTGGGGAACTGCTTTTGATTGATATTCAAACACATGCGGTTTTGCTGAATCTGTGAACCGTCTATTCGCAAGTTCATCCCATTCGATGTGGCGCCCCAAAATACGATTTGTGTTGATGAAATCTTGGATGCATAGAGCCAAATCAAGTGCCATTTGATAACTCTATTCATAAACATTCCAAATTTTCAAGTGTAGAGCGCATTCGTTGGTTTTGTCTTATGCTTCCTCGTCTGCCTCTTCGTTCTCGTCTTCTGCCTCGTCTGCCTCGTCTTCCTCCTTTGCCCCGTCTTCTGCCTCGTCTGCCCCGTCTGACAGAATTTGCTCCAACAACCCCACGGCATTAATAAAGGGTTCATCCTTCTGAAATCGCGACTTGAGAATTCGAACTTGAATCGTGTATCCTTTTTGAAGACCATCAAAGTCCGTTCGAGCCAAATGCAATTCCCGGGGCAAGTTAATCCGAATTGCTTCAATATTTTCCGCAAGAAGAACCATTGCACCCATTTTGTTTACGTGCAGAACTTTAGCTCGAATACGCTGATCTGTAAACGGCAGAAAACACATGAGTTTTACTTTAACGGTGAACATAAATGCGCCAGTAAAACGTCCGTTTTCGGCTTGCCCCAAAGACCGTGACACCAGCTCAACCGAATTACTCTTGACAAATCCGTGTGAGCAGCAACGGCCTTCCAACGACTGACGGAGTTTGCCAACCAAGTATGCGTCGATATCCTCGGCCGCTTCATCAAGCTCACGTGGCGAAAGCGCAACTCGCTGTTCAATAAATGCGGGTTTAAAAACGGACATTGCACTCATTCTACTATGACACCCGTTAGTAAGGTGTCGTCATTTTTGTCGTCATTATTTTCCCTTACCCGATGCCCGGGCTTTCAATCCCGCTTGAGCCGCAGCAACACCACCCAAAAACCACCGTTTACCTCCTACGCGTTGAACATCCATTAATCGAGTTACAAGTTCCAGATATAAACAAATAGGCTTGTGCGTCAGCGATTTAATGTCCGTTGGATTCTCGGCAAGTTTAGTCTTCTCTGCCGGAATGGGTTGTACAAAGTCTGCGCGGTCCGGCAGCATCAACGATTTAAGAAGCGGGTCCGTGTTTGACGAATCCAGCGCTCGCAATTTTTCCAAATGACCACTGAGATTGGACACACCATCGCAAAGTGCACCTACTACAGCTGTTTTACGTGCGACAGTCGTATCAAGTGTCTTAAATTTTAAAAATCCATCTTTTGCTGCCAAAAATCCTACGATTTTGCCAACATCCCCTGACCACGTTATAATTGGGTTCCGTTTGTTAATCTCGGTCATAATGGATGCAATTGAATTCGAAGGAACACGTTCAAATTTGAGTTCTTTTTTGGAAAACAGTTCAATTTCTTGAGACACGGGATTGAAAATGCAATAAACACTCCTGGTTGCGCTTTGATACACATCCGGTTCAATGACAGACGTTAATGGTTCGGAGGGTTGTGTCAATCCGCGCTCAAACAGAGCTTTCTGGTCACTGTATGCCTGTTTATCAAACCAATAACGTAGTGCAATTTGCTTGATTTTCGGGAACGAGCTAAAATGCCGGAAAACCCACGGCCAGAGAGGGTTTGAGTCAACCGGTGGTTTTCCACTACCATTTACAAACGCGACCCACGTGGCCCATGCTGCGAAAATTTTATTTTCGGGAGGAGCCTCGTCTGCATCGGTTTCGTCGTCGGTTTCGTCGTCGGTTTCGTCGTCGGTTTCGTCGTCGGTTTCGTCGTCGGTTTCGCCGGTTTCTGCAACCTTGGTTTCTGCAACTTTGGCCTTAACTTTCGGCGCTTCCGCTTTTCTCGGCAAAATGCCATCAAACACGGCTCTCGACGGTTCCATGAATCTACGCCGTATTTGAAATGCGCGACCATACCTCATCGCCATCGGAATTTCCGTATCAACAATTGCAATTGGCTGAAATACAACATACCCTGCTTTCTTCATCAAATACCCCTCAACACCATCTGGCCGCCGAAACTTAAACTGTCGTCCATCCAAAATTTCCATTAATGCTTCAGATCGAATCTCAAACGGCAAATCTTCAAAAATCGTTTGAATCAGCTGTTCTGGAACAGCAACCGTTTCACGAAACAATCCTCGAACAAGCGACTGCTTCGACAACACTAGACGTCGCGCATCATCCACATCATACGTACTTTCGTCAATATCATCGTCTTCAGGCGACTTCACCGCACATTGGTGCTTGCACACGTGATAATCACAATATGTGGTATAGTCCTGGTCATTGAGCGAATATGTGTCGTTACGGTTGTTTTGCGCATCAATCTGTGTTCGCGTAGGAAGACCAACGAATGTCATGGCCTCCAATTCCAAATTACAGTCCCATGAATGCGTTTTGAGTACCCGTTGAACAAGACCAATCATCCGCGCTTTGCCGATTGCCAGACGGTATGCGTACAAATCCGCGGTCTCGAAACCCTGTCGTTTCTCCGTATCCGGTACATTCAGCGCGTGCAGGTAAATCAAGCAATTGTTGAAAGACATACGGGGAATACCCTGAGATTCTTCAACTGCGCGCAGTGCCGTGTGCGAACAGAAACGAATGCCACGACCAACAATTTGCTCAATTCTATTTAAATGATACCATGCATCCAAAACGTGCACTTCTCGCACACACTTCAAATCCAATCCTTCCGACGCAACTTGTGATCCGAGAATAACTTTCACTTCACCTCCAACAGGTCCTGTAACCGGATCCGCCCACGTTGTGGCCTGACGGACCAAATTTTTGTATTGCGGTGCCAATGTGTCGTCCGATGTCAAAAACACGTAACATGCGGGTTTAAATTCATGGCTGGTAGTTGTGGCATGCTTCGTTTGCCAACAGAGTGCACAAATGGGTGCTGGGGGTTTCACGCCTTTGAGAAGCGGCGATAAGGACCCATCTCCCATTCGCCGCTGAAACCCTGCGCGTTCAAGAGCAATTGCCATCGGAACCGCGCCGGCTGTAATGTATCGACTAAACACAAATGAAATGCCATTTGAATGAAGAATTGATTCAAGAATTCGGTGCAATTTCGGCGCGTGTGTGCGCAGTCCATCTCCCCGAAACACCGTATCCACATTAAATTCTGGCGATTTAACTTCAAACACCGTCAGTTTATTGGATTTTCCCTGTATGCTTACAGTTTTGAAGTGCGCCTCAAATCCACCCGTGCCATACAGTTCGTTCGGATAACAAATGTTTGCCATTTGCATTCGTGCATCCAGACGCAAATCTTTCGTGGCTCCGTCTTCGGATTGCACCGCGCGCGACGTAGCCCGACGAAGAAGTTGTTCGGGCGGCGAATCTGGCTCGGGGACCGTAAGAACCAACGGAAGTGCGCTAAGGGCTGCGCGATCCCAATCTGAAAATTCAACAGGTGTCGCAGTTGCTGAAATTGACGGCCACTCGCTTGCGACATCCGTAACAGCCTCCTGAGGTCGCATTCGCAACGGAAATGTGAAGGGATTTTCACCGCGCATGTAACTCACATATTTGCGCGCCATAGTTGACAACAACAAACGGCCCGTCTTTGAGAGTCGCCCGTCTGCAAACACCGTATTCATGGTAAATTCGGGGTCTTCGCGTTTCAGGTCATTCATGTGCAAAAAGTTCAAAAGAAGTACAATTTCGGGTGCAGAATTGTACATGGGCGTTGCGGTCATTAACACCAAACGAAGTCCTTCTGCGTGGAGGACGATTTGTTTAAGGAGAGGGTTGAGCGCTTTTCCGCCGGCGTTCTCTTTGGCGTCTCCTGTTGCTGCCGTTGCTGCCGTTGCTGCCGTTGCTGCCGTTGCTGCCGTTGCTGCCGTTGCTGCCGTTGCATCCACGTCATCCGCCACATCTGAAATGTCGCGAAGATTGTGTGCTTCATCGATTATAATCATGCAATCTGAAAACATGTTGCGCAACAGATTGTTTTGTCGTTTACGCTGTTCATCCGCAGACAATCCTTTGGGAATCGACTTGTCAATTGCGGTACGAATTTCATTCGCAATCGCTTGATATCCCTTGATTTTGTACCGCTTGTTGATGTCTTTTTCAACCTTCAGTGCTACGGACTTAATGTCGGGATTCGATAAAAGTCCCAGCCGTTTCAAATATGAAATACCGGTGCATTGGTGAGCAGACCACGTTTTGGATTCGCTGTTCCACTTGAGTTTGTCCGCATTGAAAATTGTTCGACGCATATTTTCCTGAAGTGCTTGCGGCACAATCATAATCACTTGCTTTTCCGGATACATCGCCAAATATTCCTCGGCCATTGTCACCGCCGAACATGTTTTTCCCACACCCACTCCATGAAACAATAAAAGTCCCATATACGGTGTTTTTGGATTCATAAATCGTGACACAATTCGTTGGACCGGCGTTAGCTCAAATACCTGTTCGACCGTGGCGGTCAAATCACATGGATCCATGTCACCATCAATCAAGGACGCTGCAATTGCGCGGGCTTCATGAAATTCGCGTTTATTAAACAAACGCGCAGCAAACATTGGGTCTTCGGGGTCAGGATAAATGCCAGCCATGCGTTCACGCTCTTCGATAAATTCGGATGGCCAAATGTGACGTTCAACCATCGTTTCTGCCAGCGCTGTACTGCGAGGACCGTCTGCCTGCTCCCATTCAGAAATTATTTCAGCTGCTGACTTTGTTGCTGCCGTGGCTGCCTTTCCCTTTGTTGCCGGAGGTGCCTTAACGGACGCCATCTCTCTCTTATGACAAAGGTTCTTTTGTCATTGCCGCCGCGGTTTCAAGTACACGTCTTTTTTCGACACTATAATCTCGAATTCGCGCAAAAGCCTCGTCAAACGAAAACCAGCGAACATCGCTCACTTCTCGTTTTTGCTCGGTGTACATCATACCGACGTCTAAATCTGCAGGTGCATGCGCCAACCAGTAATGATGACGATAAATAATCCCATTACTTCCGCGATATTCTTCAATCAACGGACCCACTTCCGTTTGCACACGGAGGTCTGATGGTTGAACTCCCGACTCTTCAAATGTTTCACGAAGAGCACACGCAATCTCCGTTTCACTCGCACTACGACGGCCCTTTGGAAATCCCCATTCAGGTTCTGTCCAGGACGTCGCGCACGCACGAATTGCTTGCCGAAGAATGTCCCGTGTTGTAATCAATTCAAATTTCGTTTTCGCCTGCGAAAATTCCACACTATATCTGCGTGAAATGGGACCATTCCACAGGTCCCGCCACAAAACATCAAACGGTATCGTCAAAAGACGGCGGCGTTCGTCGAGTGTGGTTTGGTCAATTAATGTTTGAATGCCAGCCACATCACGCACTTCGTATTTACCACGCAAAAGTTCGATGAATCCAATACTTACCCGTCTGCAAATCAGGAGCCAACGGGGTCCATCTTCGGTGTTTTTGTGAATAATTAGGCCCATTGAATTAATTGGTTCGGAACATTCGCGAAAATAATGACCCGTCTTTCCACAATTGCTACATCCACTCCGTTTCTGCGCAAACATACTACCCCCTACAGTTTAAGCATAGGCAACGTTTAAGCGCATCGAAAAACTTTTCCTTCGGATAGAATGGCACTTCACATTCCACCGACGGTTTGGGGGCCAATTTTTTGGAACACAATTCACATGGTTGCAATGGGGTATCCGGATGATCCCAGCTATTCTGAAAAACGTGCTGCAAAAGAGTGGTGTAATGCGCTTCCGTTTTTATTGCCATGCAGTGAATGCAAAGAGCATTTTCGAGAGGTGCTGGCGGCAATTCCGGTGGAAACGTGGCTGGACAATCGCACAACGCTCGTTGAGTGGACCTGGCGTGTTCACAACGATGTGAATCGACGATTAGAAAAGGCGCAAATTTCACAGGAGGATTTTGCTAAAAGCATTGCGAACATGGCGGAACAAGGATTGCCAATTCCTCCGTCTGGACCCCGAAGCGCAGAGGCATCTGCATATCAAACGCAACAGTACACGCGGGGTGTTGTTCACACGCTGGGGACACTGGCGGTGGTTGGATTGTTTGGAGGGCTGCTGTGGGGGTCTTACGGGGGCAAGAAATAACATTCTGGTAAAAATTGATAACTATGGTTGCGCCACATGAATAGCACGTATGAGTGTCGCCGGAGACGAAAATCTTAATCTCCGAATTTTACGTGCAATTGTGCGGGGTGTGGACATTGTGTTTTTACGGATTGAAAATGGTGAGAATCTGATGAATGAACTCGTTGCAGCATGCAGCGACGGGCACACGGAAATTGTTCGTATGCTCCTTGATTTGCCTGCGGAGAGAGGCATTGAACCATCAGCACAAGACAATGAAGCACTCCGAAACGCATGCAACAACGGACACACGGAAATTGTTCGTATGCTCCTTAATTTGCCGTTAGAACGTGGAGTGAATCCTGAAGCATTAAGCAATTACGCACTCCGTGCAGCATGCGAAAACGGGCATACGGAAATTGTTCGTATGCTCATTGCGCTGCCGCCAGAAAGAGGCGTTGATCCAGGAGCTAACAACAATGAAGCACTCCGACACGCATGCAACAACGGACACACGGAAATTGGTCGTTTGCTCCTTAATTTGCCGTTAGAACGTGGAGTGAATCCAGCAACATTTACCGATACAGCTCTTCGATGGGCATGCGAAAACGGGCATACGGAAATTGTTCGTATGCTCCTTGCGCTGCCGCCAGAAAGAGGCGTGAATCCTGCTGCCATTAACAATTATGCACTTCTATCTGCAAGCGCAAACGGACACACGGAAATTGTTCGTTTGCTCCTTGATTTGCCATTGGAAAGAGGTGTGAATCCAGCTGCAAACGATAATGAGCCTATCCGAGACGCAAGTGTAAACGGACACATAGAAATTGTTCGTTTACTCCTTGATTTAGAACGTGGAGTGAATCCTGCTGCACGCGATAATGTAGCAATTCAAATTGCGTCCAGCAACGGTCACACAGAAATTGTCAGTTTGCTCCTTGATTTGCCGTTGGAAAGAGGAGTTGATCCAGCGGCAGGCAATAATGAAGCACTTCGCCACGCATGCTTTCACGGGCGAACGGAAATTGTCTGTTTACTCCTTGATTTGCCGTTGGAAAGAGGAGTGGATCCATCTGCACTTAACAATGCAGCACTAAATTGTGCTTGCTGGAAAGGGCACACTGAAATTGTTCGTATGCTCCTTGATTTGCCTGCGGAGAGAGGCGTGAATCCGGCAACAAATACCAATGAAGCGCTTCAACATGCAAGTGGGCGTGGCCACACGGAAATTGTTCGTATGCTGAAAAGCAAAAATCCCATGATTGTTCGTTGAATGAGAAAAGTTGACAGCCGCCGCGCGCACATCCTTTTAGCATGACCACCCTTCCACTCCGAATTCTACGCACAATTGCAAACACAACAATTGCGGGAACGCTTGACACCGCCATTGAAGCAAACGATGCGTGTTTGGCTTGGCTGCTGGTTGAAAATGGCGCAATGATTAACGATGATGCACTTTACTATGCAAGCGAATGGGGACATACGGAAATTGTGCGTATGCTCCTCAATTTGCCATTAGACCGTGGTATCGACCCATCTACCGAAGACAATAACGCACTTCGTTTGGCAAGCGCACACGGACACACGGAAATTGTGCGTATGCTCCTGGATTTGCCGCGGGAGAGAGGCGTGAATCCATCTGCAAGAGACAATTACGCACTTCAATATGCATGTGCAAAAAGGAACACGGAAATCGTTCGGTTGCTCCTTGAGCTGCCGCATGCACATGGGGTACATCCAGCGGTTGACGACAATTTAGCTCTTCGGAATGCATGCGCAAAAGGAAACACGGATATTGTTCGTTTGCTGCTGGATTTGCCGTTGGAAAGAGGAGTTGCTCCGTCTGCACGCAACAACCAAGCACTCCGAATCGCATGCAACAACGGACACACGGAAATTGTTCGTTTGCTCCTTGATTTGCCTGCGGAAAGAGGAGTGGATCCTGCTGCAAATAACAATGAAGCACTTCGCCATGCAAACGCACACGGACACACGGAAATTGTGTGTATGCTCCTCAATTTGACATTAGACCATGGTATCGACCCATCTGCCGAAGACAATTATGCACTTTCAATCGCAAGCTGTTATGGGTATGTGGAAATTGTGCGTATGCTCCTGGATTTGCCGCGGGAGAGAGGCGTGAATCCATCTGCAAGAGGCAATTACGCACTTCGTGAAGCATGTAGAAATGGGCACACAGAAATTATTCGTATGCTCCTCGATTTGCCGTTGGAAAGAGGTGTGAATCCTGCTGCACGGGACAATGACGCAATTCGTTTGGCAAGCGCAAACGGTCACACAGAAATTGTCCGCTTACTCCTTGATTTGTCGTTGGAAAGAGGAGTGGATCCTGCTGCACGAGACAATGCCGCACTAATATGTGCTTGCTATTGGGGCCTTACGGAAATTGTTCGTATGCTTCTTGATTTGCCGCTGAAAAGAGGCGTGAATCCGGGGGGGGCAAACAATAATGAAGCACTTTTACATGCAAGCAACCGTGGGCATACGGAGGTTGTTCGTATGCTGAAAGCAAAATTCCCATGAACGATTGATCGTTGAATGATAAAATTGACCCCCAGTTTTTCTTGCTAACTCTGTTGGCATGACCACCCTTCCATTTTCACTCCACATTTTACGCACAATTGCAAACACAACATCGGTGGGGACTCTTGACATCGCCATTGAAGCAAACGATGTGTGTTTGGTGTGGCTGCTTATTGAAAATGGCGCAACGATGAACGACACTACATTCTTCAACGCCTGTCGTAAAGGACAAATGGAAATTGTGCGTATGATTCTTGCGCTGCCGCTTGCACATGGGGTACATCCAGCGGTAGAAGACAATTTGGCTCTTCGAAATGCGTGTGCGGACGGAGGCATGGATATTGTTCGTTTGCTGCTGGATTTGCCGCCGGAACGTGGGGTTGATCCAGGAGCTAACAACAATGCAGCACTTCGAGGTGCATGCAACAACAGACACATGGACATTGTTCGTTTGCTCCTGGATTTGTCGTTGGAAAGAGGCGTTGATCCAGGAGCTAACAACAATGCAGCACTTCGAAGTGCATGCAACAACGGACATACGGAAATCGTTCGTATGCTCCTTGATTTACCGTTGGAAAGAGGAGTGAATCCTGCTGCAAGAGACAATTACGCACTCCGTGCAGCATGCGAAAACGGGCATACGGAAATTGTTCGTATGCTCATTGATTTGCCTGCGGAGAGAGGCGTGAATCCTGCAACATTCAGCAATTCAGCGCTTCGATGGGCATGCGACAACGGACATACGGACATTGTTCGTATGCTCATTGATTTGCCTGCGGAGAGAGGCGTGAATCCTGCAACAAACTTAAATGAACCGATCCGAAACGCATGTGCAAACGGACACATGGACGTTGTTCGTTTGCTCCTTGATTTGCCGTTGGGATATGGGGTGGGTCCTGCAGCCATCGACAATTGGGCACTTCGATTCGCAAGCGCATACGGGCATACGGAAATTGTTAGTTTGCTCCTTGATTTGCCGTTAGAACGTGGAGTTGATCCTGTTGCACGGGACAATGAAGCACTCCGATATGCATGTTGGAAAGGGCACACGGAAATTGTTCGTATGCTCCTGGATTTGCCATTGGAAAGAGGTGTGAATCCAGCTGCATGCAACAATGAAGCACTTCGAAATGCAATCGCAAACGGATACACGGAAATTGTTCGTATGCTGAAAGCAAAAATTCCATGATCGATTGGTCGTTGAATGCGAAAAATTGACACCCCCAGTTTTTCTTGAGCCCTTTTGGCATGGCCACCCTTCCATTTTCACTCCACATTTTACGCACAATTGCAAACACAACATCGGTGGGAACGCTCGACACCGCCATTGAAGCAAACGATGTGTGTTTGGTTTGGCTGCTGATTGAAAATGGCGCAACGATAAACGACACAACATTCGTCGGCGCCTGTCGTAAAGGACACGCGGAAATTGTTCGTATGCTCCTTGATTTGCCGTTGGAAATAGGCATGGATCCCTCAGCATGCGACAATAAAGCGCTTCGGTCGGCAAGTAGAAACGGGCACACGGAAATTGTTCGTATGCTTCTTGATTTGGCATTGGAGAGAGGAGTTAATCCATCTACACTCGACAATGAATCGCTTATATTTGCAAGTTATAACGGACATACGGAAATAGTGCATGTGCTCCTTGATTTGCCGTTGGACCGTGGAGTGAATCCTGCCGCACGCGACAATGACGCACTAAAATGTGCTTGCTGGAAAGGGCACACGGAAATCGTTCGTTTGCTCCTTGAGCTGCCGTTGGAAAGAGGAGTTGATCCAGCTGCAATAGACAATTATGCACTCCGTGGAGCATCCGATAACGGAAGCACAGAAATTGTGCGTTTGCTCCTTGAGCTGCCTTTAGAACGTGGAGTTGATCCTGCTGCACGCGACAATGTAGCACTCCGATATGCATGTTGGAAAGGGCACACGGAAATTGTTCGTTTGCTACTTGATTTGCCGCTGGAAAAAGGAGTCGATCCATCTGCGCGCAGCAATATAGCACTCAAAAATGCATGCTATTATGGGTACACGGAAATTGTTCGTATGCTTCTTGATTTGCCTGCGGAGAGAGGAGTGGATCTGGCAGCAAACAATAATGCAGCAATTCGACATGCAAGCAACCGTGGGCATACGGACGTTGTTCGCATGCTGAAAGCAAAAATCCCATGATCGATTGGTCGTTGGATGAGAAAAGTTGACACCCCCAGTTTTTCTTGAGCTCTTTTGGCATGGCCACCCTTCCATTTTCACTCCGAATTCTACGCACAATTGCAAACACAACATCGGTGGGAACGTTCGACACCGCCATTGAAGCAAACGATGTGTGTTTGGTCTGGCTGCTGGTTGAAACTGGCACTAACGATGATGTATTTATTTGTGCGTATCGTGAATGCCGATCCGAAATTATTCAAATGCTGCTTGATTTGCCGTTAGAAAAAGGGGTTCATCCAGATTTAAACGACAACGAAGCACTTCGTTGTGCAAGCCATTGGGGTTATACAGAAATTGTTCGTCTGCTCCTTGCACTGCCGCCAGAAAGAGGAGTGAATCCCGCAGCAAATGACAATACAGCACTTCGAAATGCATGTTATTACGGACACACGGAAATTGTTCGTTTGCTCCTTGCACTGCCGCTTGAAAGAGGAGTCGATCCGTCCGCGCACAACAATGAAGCACTTCGATATGCATGTTTTTACGGCCACACGGAAATTGTTCGGTTGCTCCTTGATTTGCCGTTGGAAAGAGGTGTGGATCCGGCGGCGAATGATAACGAAGCGCTTACAACTGCATGCAAACGCAATTACACTGAAATTGTTCGTTTGCTCCTTGATTTGCCGTTGGAAAGAGGCGTTGATCCAGCGGCAGACGACAATTTGGCTCTTCGAAATGCATGTCAAAATGGATTAACGGAAATTGTTCGCTTGCTGAAAGCCAAAATTCCATGATCGAGTGTTCATTATTGAATGAGAAAATTGACAGCCACCCGCGCATATTCTTTTGGCACATGGCCACCCTTTCATTTTCACTCCACATTTTACGCAGAATTGCAGAAACAACATCGGTGGGAACGCTTGATAGAGCCATCGACGCAAACGACATTTGTTTGGTTTGGCTGCTGATTGAAAATTGCGCGATGATGAACGACGCTGTATTCGGCCACGCGTGTCGTAAAGTAGTGTTGGATAAATATAGCCGGGGCTTAAACGAAACTTAAGTACTTGCTGCATGTTAAGCTCGAAATTTAAATTCTAAACTAAGCTGGATTGAACTTGTAAACTGACATGCACACTATGGG
>Ga0164295_10001464_pt1 | contig 19567 bp, 18 predicted proteins | sample GEODES006metaG_FD_111798 | JGI IMG/M metagenome (GOLD analysis project Ga0164295, IMG submission 111798) | Oligotrophic lake water microbial communities from Sparkling Lake, Wisconsin, USA - GEODES006 metaG | ecosystem: Environmental > Aquatic > Freshwater > Lake | place: USA: Sparkling Lake... | reverse complement strand
TTTCAGGCTCGGCACGGTCGCCCGCTCCTGATCACCGAGGTCGGCTGGCCAAGCCAAGTCGGTGGGGCGCAGCGGCCTTGGAACTACGCTGCGGGCGCCCCCGTCGACCTTGAGGTCCAGCGCCGGTGCTACGAGGCGTTTGTGGCCGCCTGGGGCACGACGCGCGACTTTGGCGGCGTACTCTTTTGGAACTGGTGGGGTCCGGGCGGAGAACGAGACGGCGATTACACGCCGCGACGAAAGCCGGCGGAGCGCCACCTGCGCGCGTTCTTTTCTCCTTGACGTGAGAAATTTGCGTGGTCTCGAAATGAAGTATATTGTGCAGAAGTGTCGCACATGTAAGTGCGAGTGAGGGCACAATGCGAGACCTCGAACGGGTCAAAGACAAGATCGAGATTCGGCTGGAGCCGAGGCAGGTCGTGACGCTCGGCGTCGCGACCGCGGTGTTCTCAGGCGTGCTCTTTGCCGCGGGCTATTGGACGGGACATCGCCAGCGGCCCGAAGGCGGCGCGCCGACGGGCGACCTGGCGCGGCTTGACGCAGCGCGCGAGGGCCGCAACGCCAAGGTGTCGGCCCTCGGGGATGTGGAGTTCTTGTTCCCATCCGTGGTCGCGGCCGGTCCGTCGCGGGGCGGGCCCGAGCAGGTGCCCGTGCGAGTGCCCGCGATCGTAGTGCAGCCGTCGGCCTCTGCAGAGGCCGCTCTGCCGCCGCTCGGCGAGGTGCCGGCTGTGCCCGGCGCTCGCGGGGAGGGCACCCCCGACCCAAAAGCGCTCGCGGCAGCGACGACGGGGCAGCCCCCCGCGCCGCTGCCGCCGGACGAGGCTGAGCCCTCACCTCCGGCCACGACGCCGCGCGCAGTGGAGCCCGAGCCGCCTCCACCGCCCGACGAGGACGAGCCACGGCGCTTGCCCGCCCTGACGGCGCCCCCTGCGCCCGCGACTCAGGCGCCTGCGCCCGCGACGAGGCCGCCTGCGCCTACGACGGCGGCCCCAGCGCCCGCGACGAAAGCCCCTGCGCCCGCGACGAAAGCCCCTGCGGCGGCGAGCGACGGACAGCAACCCGGCGGGCGTTACACGCTGCAGATCAAGGCGGTCAAGGACAAAGCCGAGGCCGAGGCATATGCCGAAAAGGTCCGCGCCGCCGGCCTGACGCCGTCGACCATCACCGTCGACGTGCCGGGCAAGGGGCGCGTCTACCGCATCCGAGTCGGCCGCTTCGGCTCGATTGAAGCCGCGCGGCGCTTCCAGCGGACGCTGCGTGACCGCACAGGGATCACCGACGCGGGCTTCGTGACGGACCACTGAGGTGGCGTTGCGGTGGTGCATTCTGGGCGGCGCGGGTCTCCTTGGCCGCGCCTTCGGGCGGCGCTTGCCCGAGGCGACTCGGCTCACCCATGCGGCGTGCGACATCACCCGGCCGGCCGAGGTGACCGCCGCGCTCGAGCGGGCGCGGCCCGACGTCGTCGTGCTCTGCGCTGCGATGACCGCGGTCGACGCCTGCGAGGCCGATGGGGCGAGCGCCCAAGCGCTCAACGCCGTCGCGCCAGGCGACGTCGCGCGGGCCGCGGAGCGCGTCGGCGCGCGCTTGGTCCACCTGTCCACGGACTACGTCTTTGACGGGCGCAGCCGAGCCGCGTGGCGCGAAGACGACGCGACGGGCCCGCTGTCGGTCTACGGCGCGACGAAGCTTGAGGGCGAGCGCGCCGTGCGAGGCGTCCTCGGCGACGACGCGCTCATCGTGCGGGCGCAGTGGCTGTACGGCGAGGGGGGGCCCGACTTCGTGGGCGCGATCCTGAGCGCAGCTCGTCAACGCAGCGTGCTCCGGGTCGTCGAGGACCAGCGCGGGGCCCCCACGCAGGTCGACGCCCTCGCAGACGCGATCGTTCGCCTGGTGGGCTGCGATGCTCGGGGCACGGTGCACTTCGCCGCGTCGGGCGCGTGTAATCGGGCGGAGTGGGCGCACGCGATCTTGAGCGCGGCGGGGCTGAACGTCCAGGTTGAGCCCTGCGCCACGTCGGAGTTCCCCCGGCCCGCTGCGCGCCCCGCGAACAGCGTCTTCGACCTGAGCCGCTACATCGCGATCACGGGGGACACGCCCACCGATTGGTCAGCGGGCGTGATGGATTTCGTCGTGCGGACCGCCCGACCGCCGATTCAGTGAGCGTCGCTCGGCGCAGTTGAAGGCGGTGCTTCGGACGCCGGCGCGGCAGGCGGCTCGGAAGCCGGCGCGGCGGGCGCCTCGGACGCCGGCGCGGCGGAGCGCGGCTGCTCCATGGTCTTCCACTTGTCGGCGTCGGGCTGACCATCGCCGTCCGCGTCGTACCCGATGCGGTCGAGTTTGCCGCCGACGAAGTACTCCCACGTGTCGATCTGTGCGTTGTCGTCGGTGTCGCGTTCGAGGCGGACGAGCTGGCTCTGCTCGTAGAACTTGAAGAGGTCGGGGTCGGCGTCGAACTCGAGATCGACCTCTTTTCGCAGGATCTGACCGCCTGCGTAGAAGCTCGTCACGTCGATTTTGCCGTCGAGGTCGAGATCCATTTGGTCGCGCTCGAGCTGGCCGCCGGCGTCGTAGAACCGCCAAACGTCGACCTTGCCGTCGAAGTTAACGTCGAACTCCTTACGCACGAGGCGGTCGCCGTCTGGCCCCGCGACGAAGAATTTCCAGGCGTCTGGCTGCCCGTCGTTGTTGATGTCGAACGGCTTAGGCACACCGGGCAGCGCCACGGGACCGCTCCCCGCCTGAGTTTGAGCACCGCCGCAGGCCGAGAGCGCGGCGCACATCAGCGCGGCGCCGGTCGCGCCTCGGAAACGGAGAGAGTCAACAGCAATGCGCATCTGGGCCACCGTTCGCGACGTGTCCTGCATTCATCGACGAGGCCTCGCCCCGAAGTCAAGCGGCAGCGGGTGGCGATGGGCCGCGGGGCCGCTTGATTCGCGGGCCCCTCGTCCCCATAATGCGCCGACTTTTTCGATGAGCGAAGACACGGATGCCCAGAAACGTCCGCAATTTCGCGATCATCGCCCACATCGACCACGGTAAGTCGACGTTGGCGGATCGCATCTTGGAGATCACCGGGGCCGTGTCCCAACGGGAGCAGCGCGAGCAGTTCCTGGACAACATGGACTTGGAGCGCGAGCGCGGCATCACGATCAAGGCGCAGGCAGTGCGTCTCCCGTGGCGCGGTACGGACGGCGAGCTCTACTGGTTCAACCTGATCGACACCCCGGGGCACGTCGACTTCACCTACGAGGTCTCGCGCAGCCTCGCGGCGTGCGAGGGCGCGCTCCTCGTCGTCGACGCGACGCAGGGCGTCGAGGCGCAGACCCTCGCGAACGTCTACCTCGCGCTCGACAACAACCTCGAGATCATCCCGGTCCTGAACAAGGTCGATCTGCCTTCGGCGGACCCGGTCGGTGTTCGCAAGCAGATCGAGGACATCATCGGCCTCGACACGAGCATCGCTGTCGAGATCTCCGCGAAGACGGGCCTGAACGTGGCCGCCGTGCTGCAGCAGGTCATCGACTTCATCCCGCCGCCGCCCGACAACGGCGACAAGCCCCTGCGTGCGCTCATCTTCGACTCTTGGTACGACAACTACCGAGGTGTCGTGATGCTGGTGCGCGTGATGGATGGCTCGATGCGCAAGGGCTCGCGCCTGTGGATGAAGGCGACCGAGAGGCACTACGACGTCCTCGAGGTCGGCTCCTTCTCGCCGGGCGCGCGGGAGATGCCGGAGCTGCTCGCGGGCGACGTGGGCTTCGTGATCGCGAACATCAAAGAGGTCCGCGACGCTCGAGTGGGCGACACCATCGTCGACTACGACCGCCGCGCTGAGCTTGAGCCGCTCTCGGGCTTCAAGGACGTCACGCCCGTGGTGTTCAGCGGCCTGTTCCCGGTCGTGCCCGCGGACTACGACCTGCTGCGCGACGCTCTGGAGAAGCTGCGGCTGAATGACGCGGCCTTCAGCTTCGAGCCCGAGGTCTCGGTCGCTCTCGGCTTCGGGTTCCGCTGCGGCTTCTTGGGGTTGCTCCATCTTGAGATCGTTCAGGAGCGTCTTGAGCGCGAGTTCAACATGGACCTCATCACCACGGCGCCGACCGTGGTGTACGAGGTCCTGACCAAGGAGGGCGAGACGCTGCGGGTCGACAACCCCGCGCGCTTGCCCGCGCCGGACGAGATCGAGGACATCCGCGAGCCGTACATCAAGGCCACGATCCACGTGCCGACCGAGTACTGTGGGCCGGTCCTCAAGCTCTGCGAGGAGCGGCGCGGCGTTCAAACTGAGCTCGCGTACGCCAGCGCAAACCGCATGCTCATTCACTACGACCTGCCGCTCGCCGAGGTCGTCTTCGACTTCTTCGACCGCCTCAAGAGCATCACGCGCGGCTACGGCTCGTTCGAGTATGAGATGTCCGAGCTGCGCTCGGGCAAGCTCGTCAAGCTCGACGTCAAGCTCAACGGCGACAACGTCGACGCGCTCTCGATCATCGTGCACCGCGACCGCGCCTACGACCGGGGCAAGATGCTGTGCGAGAAGCTGCGGGGGGTCATCAACCGCCAGCAGTTCGACGTCGCCATCCAAGCCGCCGTCGGCGCGAAGATCGTGGCGCGTGAGACCGTCAAGGCGCTCCGCAAGGACGTGCTCGCCAAGTGCTACGGCGGTGACGTCTCCCGCAAGCGCAAGCTGCTCGAGAAGCAGAAGGCGGGCAAGAAGCGCATGAAGCAGGTGGGGAACATCGAGATCCCGCAAGAGGCCTTCCTCGCGATCCTCAAGGTCGACTGAGGTGGTCACGCAGGCCCTCCGAGTCCGCAAGGCGCGGCGCCGAGCGCGCGAGGCGAGCGAGCAGGCGGAGCAGCTGCTCGAGCGATACAGCGCGAAGGTCGACCCTGCCAAGGTCGCCGAGGTGCGCGCGTCGCTCGAGGCGCTGCGTGAGGGCAGCGAGCGGGGGGACGTCGTCGCGATCTACGAGCACCTCAAGGCGCTCGATGGCCGTGTCGCAGAGCACTTCTCGCGCTTCAAGAAGAGCGCGACGCGCGAGCTCATCGAGTCGGTCGGCGTCGCTGTGGGCATCGCGCTCCTCGTGCGGGCCTTCGTCTTCGAGGCGTTCACGATCCCGTCGGGGTCGATGATCCCGACGCTCGCGGTTGGTGACTTTCTCTTCGTCAATAAGCTCTCGTACGGCATCCGCATCCCGTTCACGCTCGAGCAGGCGACGCATTGGGCCGAGCCGAAGCGCGGTGAGGTCGTCGTCTTTTTGTATCCCTGCAACCCCACGCAGGACTTCATCAAGCGCGTCGTGGGCCTCCCGGGCGACGTCATCAACGTCGTGAACCGCAACAACCTGGGCTTCGTCACGATCAACGGCGAGCCTGTCGCCGAGGTGCCGAACGGGCCCTTCCAGACGTACGCGCAGTTCGAGACGAACCACGCGGAGGCGGCCGCGCTCGCGCCGCTCATGCGCACCTACGACGTGCGCCTGGGGGACGAGCGCTTCCAGACGCTCCGCATCGAGGCCCTCGCGCCCGCTGCGCAGTACGAGGGCCTGCGCCAGGCAGAGCCGTACCGCTGGGCCGACCGACCTGAGAAGCACTGGTGCGCCGCTGAGCCGCCCAAGATGGGGCCGACGGCCTCAGACGAGCAGCCGTTCCCTTGGGTCGTCCCTGAGGGACACGTCTTCGTGATGGGCGATAATCGGCAGAACTCGAGCGACTCGCGGGTCTGGGGCTTTGTACCGATGTCCCACATCAAGGGGCGCGCGACGTTCATGTGGATGTCGTGGGACGCGAGCGCGCCGTGGTCGCGCCCGTGGGAGAAGATCCGCTGGAACCGCCTCGGCATGCCCGTTCACGGTCAGGTGCAGTGACATGAGCGGCGCGCGCTGCGTCATGGACGCCGCGGACGTGCGGCGGGCGGTCCGCCGGATCGCGCTTGAGCTCGTCGAGCGGACACGCGGTGGCCAGGACGTCGCGCTGGTCGGTATTCGCACGCGGGGTGAACCGCTCGCGCACCGCATCGCGGCGGAGCTGCGCGAGGTCGAAGGGCTCGAGGTCCCGGTCGGCGCGCTCGATATCGCGATGTACCGCGATGACGTCTTCGAGAGCGGCTCGCGCGTCGCGGTCGGGCAGACGCGCCTGCCGTTCGATGTGAACGATCGCCACATCGTGCTGGTGGACGATGTCCTGTTCACCGGACGGACCGTGCGCGCCGCGCTGGACGCGCTCATGGACTGGGGGCGTCCCTGCCGCATTCAGCTCGCCGTGCTCGTGGACCGAGGTCATCGTGAGCTGCCGATTCAGCCGGACTACGTGGGCATGACGCTCTCGACACGCGTCGATGAGTCTGTGCGGGTGCGACTGGCGGAGACCGACGCGGGCGAGAGCGACCGCGACACGGTGCACCTCGTCTCGACGCCAGAGCGTGTGGCGGCCGCGGAGCGGAGGCGGACATGACGACACGGCGCAGGCACCTGCTCGAGCTGGCGAGCCTCGAGGCGGGCGAGATTACTGAGCTGCTCGATGTCGCGGAGTCCTTTCAGGACATCACCCACCGGCGCATCAAGAAGGTGCCCGCGCTGCGGGGCATGACGGTCGTGCTGCTGTTCCTCGAGGCATCGACGCGCACTCGAACGTCGTTTGAGCTCGCGGCGAAGCGCCTGAGCGCGGACACGCTGAGCGTGAGCGGCGGCACGAGCAGCGTGGTCAAGGGCGAGACGCTGGTCGATACGGCGCGTAATCTGGCCGCGATGTCACCCGACATCGTGGTGCTGCGTCACAGGCACTCGGGGTCGCCCCATTTGCTCGCGCGGAGTATTGACGCGTCGATTGTGAACGCCGGCGATGGGGGGCACGAGCACCCGACGCAAGGCCTCCTCGACGCGCTCACGATTCGGCGGCATAAGGGGCGGATCGAGGGCCAGCGCGTGGCGATCATCGGCGACATCGCGCACAGCCGTGTCGCGCGCTCGAACATCGCCGCGCTGAGCAAGCTCGGCGCCGAGGTCACGGTCTGCGGGCCGCCGACGATGCTGCCGCAGGGCGTCGAGGCGCTCGGGTGCCGCGCGACCTCGGACCGCGACGCTGCGATTCGCGGTGCGGACGTCGTGATGATGTTGCGGATTCAGAAAGAGCGCATGACCGAGGAGCTGTTCCCGAGCGACCGCGAGTACGCGCTGCGCTTTGGCCTTGACCGCGCCGCGCTCGGCCTCGCCAAGCCCGATGTCCTGGTCATGCACCCTGGCCCCATCAACCGCGGCGTCGAGCTTGCGCCAGACGTCGCGGACGGGCCTGAGTCCGTGATCCTGGAGCAGGTCGCAAACGGCATTATCGTCCGCATGGCCGTGCTCTATCACTGCGCGGGCGGCGCGGGAGGGGACGCATGATCTGCGTCGTCGGCGGGCATGTGCTGTGCCCTGCGAGCGGGGTGGACGCGCCGCACACCGTGGTGGTCGAGGCGGGGCGCATCGCGGCGCTGCTGCCGCCTGGGGCGCCGGTGCCCGATGGCGCGCGCCAGGTGGACGCGAGCGGCTGCATCGTGACGGCGGGGTTCATCGACCTGCACGCGCACCTGGGCGAGCCGGGCGAGGAGCACAAAGAGGACCTGGAGAGCGGGGGACGCGCCGGCCTGCGTGGGGGCTTCACGACACTTGTGGTCGGGAGCGATACGCGGCCGGTCAACGACCAGCGGGCCATTACCGAGTGGATCGCCCGTCGCGCGGCCGCGCTGCCTGGACCGCGCGTATTGCCTGTTGGCGCGCTCACGCTGCGCGCCGAGGGCACACGGCTCACGGAGATGTTCGACCTGCGCGCGGCGGGGGCCGTCGCGCTCGGGGACAGCGGCCGGTCGGTCGCCGATCCGGCGCTCCTCCGGCGCGCAATGGAGTACGCCGTCGCCGTGGGGCTCCCGGTCTTCGAGGCGCCGGAAGACGCCGCGCTCGCGGGGCACGGTGTCATGCACGAGGGTCAAGTCGCGACGCGCCTCGGGCTCGCGGGTATCCCGGCGTGCGCTGAGGAGGTCGTGGTGCACCGCGACCTCGTGCTTGCAGCCCTCACGGGCGCTCGTCTGCACCTCGGCCCGATCAGCACGGCCGGCGCTGTGGCCGCCGTGCGCGCGGCCAAGGCGAGGGGCCTGCAGGTCACCTGCGCGGTCGCCGCGACGCACTTGGTGCTGACGGACGAGGCCGTCGCGCAGGCCTATTCGACGCACTTGCGCGCGCGCCCTCCGCTCCGGAGCCGCGAGCACGTCGACGCGCTCATCGAGGGGGTCGCGGACGGCACCATCGACGCCATCGCTTCGGGTCATCGCCCGCAGAGCGCCGTTGAGAAAGAGGTCGAGTTCGATCTCGCGGAACCCGGGATGAGCGCGCTCGAGACGACGCTCGGCGCGTGCCTCCGCCTTGTCGAGGCGGGCCGCCTGTCCTTGGCCACGGTCGTCGCGCGGCTCACCGAGGGGCCGTCACGCGTGCTCGGGCTCCCGCAAGGACGCATCGCGATCGGCGCGCTGGGAGACCTCGTGGTCTTCGAGCCACGAGCGCGCGTCCGGGTCGAGCCGTCGCGCATGGCGAGCCGGGGACGCAACACGCCGTTCGCGGGCCAAGCGCTGCCCGGTCGCGTATGTCATACGCTCGTCGCGGGCGAGCTCCGTTGGACCGAGGCGTCCGCAGAGGACTTGGCGTTGAAAGAGGAGAAGCGATGAGCGGCACCGAGGCGGCAGCCCTCCTGCTCGAGGACGGGACCCGGTTCGAAGGGCGGGCCTTCGGCGCGGTTGGCGAGACCTCGGGCGAGGTGGTCTTCAACACCTCGCTCACGGGCTACCAAGAGATCATGACGGACCCGAGCTACCGGGCGCAGCTCGTCACGATGACCTATCCTCACATCGGGAACTACGGCGTGAGCCCCGAGGACGGCGAGAGCGGTCGCATTCAGGCGGCGGGGCTGATCGTCCGCGACGTATGTGACGTGCCGAGCAACTGGCGGAGCGCGCAGTCGCTCCCTGCGTGGCTCGCGTCGCAGGGCAAGATCGGGATCACGGGGATCGACACGCGCGCGCTGGTCCGGCACCTGCGGACGCGCGGCGCGATGCGTGGCGCGCTCGTCACCGGAGACCTCTCGCCGGCGCGCCTCGCCGCGGTGCTCGAGCGGGAGCCTCCGATGGAGGGGCGCGACCTCGCGGGCGAGGTGAGCTGCACGGCCCCTTACCGCTGGACCGAGGGGCTGACGCGGCTCCAAGGCGAGGGCCATACGCGGCCACAGCCGAGCCCGCCGCGCCGCGCGTTTCGCGTGGTCGCGTACGACTTCGGCATCAAGCACAACATCCTACGGCTGCTCGTCGACCAGGGCTTCGAGGTCGAGGTTGTGCCGGCGCACACCCCCGCCGCGGACGTCCTCGCGCGCGACCCGGACGGCATCTTCCTGAGCAATGGGCCGGGCGACCCAGCGGCGTGTGGCTATGCGATTGAGAACATCCGCGCCCTCCTCGGGCAGCGGCCGATGTTCGGCATTTGCCTTGGACACCAGCTGCTCGCGCTCGCGATGGGCGGACGCACTTACAAGCTCAAGTTCGGCCACCGCGGCGGCAACCAGCCGGTGCGCGACCTGCAGACGGGCCGCATCGAGATTACGAGCCAGAACCACGGCTTCGCGGTGGACGTCGCGTCCCTCGGTGATGAAGTCGAGGCCACACACATCAACCTGAACGACGGCACGAACGAGGGGCTGCGGCACAAGTCGCTGCCGGTCTTCGGTGTGCAGTACCACCCCGAAGCGAGCCCCGGTCCACACGACGCGGACTATCTCTTCGGGCGTTTCCGCGCCCTGATCGAGGCGCATCGATGACACGCTGGGTGGCGCTGTGTGCGCTGTTGGGCGGCTGCGCGGTCTCGGGCGGCGGTGACAAGCCCCCGGCGCCCGCGTCTGTCGCGGCCAGCGCGGCGTCTCCCTCGGCCGCCGCACCCGCGAGCGGCAGCGCACCCGCGAGCGGCAGCGCACCCGCGAGCGTGGTCATTGACCCCCGCGCTCTGCCGCCGAGTGACCGCATCTTTTTCGCGGCGGGGCGCGTGCTCGGCGCGGACGGCACGCGCCTCTGGGCAAGGGCTGCGTCCGCACCCGAGACGCCGAACTTCGAGGTCGACGGCCCGGGCGTCGTCCACGCCGTCGCGTCGGTCGATCTGGGCGATGGCGAGGCGCTCTACGTCGCCCGCGGCGTGGGCCGTGGACACCTGGACGCGCCGCTGGTTCTGCAGCGCATCGACCCCACGAACGGGCAGGTGACCGAGCTCTGGCGACGTCAGAGCGAGCGCAACGAGCCCGCGGGCATGAGCGCTGTCGATGTGAACGGTGATGGTCGCGTCGACCTCGGCTTCGCCTACTACGAGAGCAAGTACATGGTCCGCACGCGGCACTTGCTCGCGGGCGGTGGCGTTGTCGAGGGGGAGGCGGTCCGCATGGGCACGTCGCGCACCTACGCCGACGTCAACGGGGATAAGCGCGTCGACGAGATCCTCGGCCGCGTCTATGGCGACGCGAAGGATGTGCCCGGTGACCTGCGCGTGTTCTCAGGCGGCGCGGCGCCGGTCACGGTCCCGACGGACAACGGGGTAAAGTCGCTGCTGTGGCGCGCGATCGGCGCGGCGGAGGCGCCCGCGCTCTACTTCTGCGATGGGTGGGTCGCGAACTACGGGCAGGCGGCCAAGGCGCGCGTTCGACGGGTGCAGTTCACCCGCAAGGGTCCCGGCGCCGTCGAGACCCTCGCAGCCTCTCCGGACGAGTTTACGTTCTTCGCCCTCGACGCCGCAGATGTCGACGGGGACGGCCACGCCGAGCTCATCGCGCAGGGCGATAAGCGCGTGACGGTCTTCGCTGATCGGGGCGGCTCATCGCTCGAGGTCGTGCGGACCGTACCGATCGAGCCGGTCCTGAACGTCGCGGTCGGCGTCGACGCCGCCGGGCGTGCCGCGCTGTACGTCCCATCGCGCGCGGGCACGCGGCGCGTCGCGCTCGCGCCGACGCCATGAGCGCGCCGGGTGAGAGACCGTTCGCGTCGAGCGTGTGCCACACCTGCCGGCACCTGCGTCTGATTGAGAGCGCGCGCGGTTCGGTCTTCTTGATGTGCACCGCGCTGCCCCGCAAGTACCCGCCGCAGCCTGTGTTGCGGTGCGCCGCGCACGCGCCGAATGAGAGCGGGGCGTGAGCCAGGTGCTCTATCCGGTGCTGCGCTTCGACCCGGACCGCGACCAGTTCGTGGTGTGGGTGCGCTGGGTGTCGATGGAGTCGCCGCCCTCGCCGGAGTCGCCGCCGCGGCAGGGGCTTCGCGGCGAGCTCAAGCTGGATGGCAATACCGTCTTTGGCCCGACGATCCTGTGGCGCAAGGACCTCGCGACGCCGGTCTATGTGACCGCGAACACGCTCCGCACGCGCGCGGTCGTCAAGGCCGCGGCCCGCAAGGGCGTTCTGGACATTCAGCTCACGATCCACGGCTCGATCGCGAACGCGCCTTACCTCGCGCTCTACCACGTGCGCGACTATCCGGGCGCGGCCATCGACACGCAGCCAATACAGGGGACACCGCTCCTGCAGGTGCAGCCCTCCACCCCGGGCGACCAGTGGCACGTCGCGGGGCAGGCGAGCCTGCGCGTGCGCGTGGAGCTTGAGGGCGAGTCACGGTCGCTGCCGGTCTTTCAGTAGGCGCGGCGATCGGGTATGAGCGGGGCGTGAAGATCGTCCTCGTCCATCCTGAGATTCCGCCGAATACGGGCAGCATCGGGCGCCTCTGTGCCGCGACGGGCACGCCGCTGGTCCTCGTTGAGCCGCTCGGCTTTTCGCTGGACGACCGGTACTTGAAGCGCGCGGGGCTCGATTATTGGCCCTGGATCAACCTGACCGTCGCGCCGAACTGGCGGGCGGCGCTGCCTGAGGGCTGCCGTCCGTGGCTCTTTACGGCGCGGGGCAAGCGGTCGTTCCAAGAGGTCGAGTACGCGCACGGGGACCTGCTGGTCTTCGGTCAAGAGACCGTGGGTCTGCCGGACGAGCTCATGGCGGCCTTTCCCGAGGACCGGCAACTGCGTATTCCCTTCGAGAACACAAACGTGCGGAGCCTCAACCTGGCTCAGTGCGCCGCGATCGCGCTCTACGAAGCGCGTCGACAGCTCGGGCCGTCGCTGGGCGGGGCCGCCTGATGCGCGTGCTGGACCTGCCGCCGGACCGGTGGCTGAACGACGCGGAACTCGAGCTCGAGAACGCGGCGCGGGCGTGGGCGACAGGCAATGCGGGGATGGGGCGTGTCGGCGCGCGCCGGGCTGCGGGGATGGCGCTCAAAGCGTGGCTCGGCGTGCACCCGCAGCCGGACTACGGCCAGTCGTACATGCACCACCTGAACGCCTTGGCGGACGACGCGCGGCAGCCGTCGGCGCAGCGGGAGGCCGCGTGGCGCCTGAGCGCGCGGCCGCAGCCCGAAGGGGGCTTCACGGTGCCACCGCCGCCGGCGCTCACGCCCATGATGGACGCGCGCACGCTCATGGATTGGGCGGCGGCGCAAGCGGGGCTCGTCGCGACCCACTAACGCCCAAGGCGGTCAGCGGGGGACGCGCAAGACCTCAGGGCGGCGCGTTCGGTAGCGGGCGTCGATGTGGTCGAGCATGTCGAGCATCGCGCCCTCGAAGTCGGGGCCGCCGGGCGTGCCGTCTTTGCGCGCGGGGTGGTTCGTGTAGAAGCTGCCCTGCTTGCAGTCCGCCTCAGTGTTTTGCGTCGGGTCGTTCAGGCACCCTTCGTCCTGCAGGTCCGTAAGGCCGTCGAGGTCGTTGTCGACGCCGTCGGTGCACATCGTGACGGGCTCGCCCGACTCGGACCGCCCGTTGCGGTCGCGACCGCACGTCTCGTCAGGCGCGCCGCACTCGGCCTGAGCGGGGTCGCAGCAGAAGCCGTTGCGGCAGGTGTACGTCCCGACGCAGGTCTCGGACGTTTCACACGGTGTTCGCAGGCTGCGATCGTTCGTGCTGTCGATTGTGCCGTCGCCGTCGTTGTCGATGCCGTCGTTACACTGGAACTGCGTCGCTTGGCCGCAGAAGCCCTCGGGGAACACGACGATGGACTTCTGCCACGCGCCCTGCGCCATCTGGTTCGCGAGGATGGTGCCCGTCACCGGCAGGTCGTCTGGGCCTTGTCCATAACCGTGCAGGATGAGCAGCACCGGGTAGCGCTTGTCGGCGTTCTCTGGGCTGCCGTAGCCGGGCGGCAAGCTGATGCCGTAGCGGTAGCGCTTGCCGAACCGCACGGAGTCGAAGAAGACGATGCCGTCCTCGCGGTCAAATGCACCGAGAACGGGCGCGTAGTCTCCGTTCGGCCACTGGTTGTGGACCCACTCGAACATGGTCATGAAGCGGTTGAGCGCCTGCGCGACGCTGCCGACGTGCGCGCCGTCGCCTTGGCTGATCGCGAACGCGTCTGCGTCCGGGTTGCCGTAGGGCAGGAACACGCTCTGGCCGCGTCGTCCGAAGGCGTCCCGCGCCGCGGGGTTGGGAAAGAACGGGACATCGGGGCTCGAGATGCCCTGATATAAAGACTCGAAATCGTTGTAGATCCGGGTGTTCTGACCGCCCGCCTGCAGGTGGCCCATCAGGTGGGCGGTGTCGATCGCGAAGTTGAAGATGTCGCGCACGCCGCCATCGGCCCAGAACCGCAGGCGCTCGCGCTCCTCGGGGGGCAGCGCCTTGAAGAGCGTGCCGGGGTTGCGCGCCAAGAAGCGCTCGAAGTTCGGGTTGTAGTCGAAGCGGCCGTTGCCCTGCCCGAAGTCGTAGCCGGCCGCCTCGAACTGCGGCGTGTCTGGCACACCGTCGAGGCCAAAGTCGCGGTACGGCTCGCCCAGGTTCATGCCGCACGCGTCGTACTGCCAGTTGCGCTCGGTCCCGTTTGGGTTGCGGTACCAGTGAAAGTCATCACCGTCGGGGTCTGGGTTGGTGTCCGGGTCGAAGCCCGGCTCGTCCGCGCTCGCCACGCCGTCGCAGCCGACGTCGTCGTAAGGCTCGCTGGTGTTGCGAATGACCGGCTCCTCGAGGTCGCGGCGGCCGTTGCCGTTCACGTCGACGGCGTACGCGACCTCCATCGGCGCGCGGTGAGCGGCGTTCGGGTCGAAGTCCCCGCGCGGGTCACCGTCCTCACCGTCGCAGAACGCGATCACGGGGAACCGCGCGTCGACATTGTACTCGTCGTCGAAGAACGTCCCCGGCGGGAGCGTGCGCGACGCCGTCGCAGGGGGGCAGGCCTCCCCGCGGCACTCGGCGGCGCAGCGCACATCGTCGGGGATCTGCAAGTCCGACGACGGCGTGCCGGGCGGCAGGTAGGGGCTCTCGGGGTTGTAGAGCAGCGGGTTGCCGTAGGCGTACGAGAGGTCTTGGAAGATCTGCACGTATTCGCTGCGGTCGAACGTGCCGCCGGAGCCCTCGGTATCGTCGTAGTGCCAGTGGTTGAAGTCGCTCAGGTGCTCCGCGGCGAACTCCGAGCGAGGCGGCTCGCAGAGCGTGCCGACGCCCCCCTCTTGCCCTTCGCGGCAGAAGCCGCCCATGAGGCGCTCGCGGATGTAGCGCATCATGTAAGGCTGGTCGGTCAGGCCACCGAGCGGCAGGATAAAGTCGAAGCGGTCTGCGTACTGCGTGCCCAGGTAAGCAGACGCGCCCGCGCCCATGCTGATGCCGCCGATCGCCTTGAACGTGTAGCGACGCTCGACGACCTCGCCCGCGCGCGTGTCGTAGCCGAGCTGAAACGTCCCGAGCGCGGGCGTTGAGAACGTGAACGTCCCCGCGACCGGGTCGTCGATGACGTCCATGAGCGGCGGCTCGGCGATGTACGGATAGTTGTCGGGCTTCCAGAAGAGCCGCAGGTGCTGGTTGCCGACGGTCGCGGGGCGGTCAGGGGCGCTGTAGACGAGCGTCAGCGTGGCGTTGCGCCCGAGCCGCTCGCGGGGGGCTGCGGTGACGCGCACGGCGGGTCCGAGCGGGGCATAGACACCCTCGGGTACCAGGCGGTCGACGCAGGTGGCCGTCACGTCCACGGGCTCGGGCAGGGCGTCGTCCGGGACGCTCAGGCGGAGCCCGACGAGGGCGCCTGCGTCTCGGCCGCCTTCGACCGCGCTGCCGGTGCGCTCGAGGCGACCTACGACTGGACCGGCGCAGTCGGTCGGTCGCACGACGCGCTCGGGGCTCGCGTCGGGGGCGGCGTCTGCGGGCGATTGGCCGTCGAAGATGACGGGCGCGTCGAGGGGCGCCGGCGTGGCGTCCGCGGGCGGGTCGGCGTCTGCAGTTTGCTCAGCGTCTGCGGCGCGGAATGGCCGCAGCGCGGCGTCCTCGGGCACGAGGCAGCCCGCGACACCGAGCGTGAGCAGGGCGAGCGCTGGGCGGACGTGGCGGGCGCGTGAGGCAAGCTTCAAGGGGTACTCCGGACGATGTTCGGTGCGGAGAATGCGCCGAGGCCGCGCCGAAATCGAGCGCGTCGAACTCCGCCGCGACTCGCGGTAGGGTGCGCCGCATGCCCCCGATTCAGATCGAGATGCTCTACTTCGCCGCTGTGCGCGAGCGCACCGGCAAAGCGCGCGAGGCGTTTAGCCTTGACGACGCAGCGACCCTGTCGACGCTCCAGACCGCCTTGCTCGCGCGCTACCCCGACCTGGTGCCGCTTCTGCCGCACGTTCGCTGGGCGCGCAACGAGGCGTTCGTGGCCACCGGTGACCTCGACGTGCCTCTTCAGGAGGGTGACCGGGTCGCGCTGATCCCGCCCGTCTCGGGGGGCGCGCCGCGCGTTGGGCTCACGTCGCTCCCGCTCGACGCGCGCGAGGTTGAGGCGCTCGTCGCGGGCCCAGACCGCGGCGGGGTCGTGACGTTCACGGGCTGCGTGCGTGACCACACGGGCGAGCACGGCGTCGTGCGCCTCGAGTACGAGGCCTACGCCGAGATGGCGGAGCGCGTCATGGATGCCATCGTGGGCGAGGCCGAGGCCTTGCACCCCGGTGCGCGCGTCGCGATCCGGCACCGTCTGGGTGTGCTCGGTGTGGGCGAGCTCGCCGTCGTGATCGCCGCGAGCGCGCCGCACCGCGCGGCGGCCTTTGAGGCGTGCCGCTTCACCATCGAGCGCTTGAAGGCGGACGTGCCGATCTTCAAGAAAGAGGTCCGCACGAGCGGCGAGGTCTGGGTCGGACTCGGGCCCTGAGCGGGCGTCATCAAGCGACCCGCGGCCGCCGCGCGCCCACCCGGTCGAGCGCCGCGCGGGTCTTGGCGAGGGTCGGCTTTGAGAGCTCACCGACGGCGACCGCGACCGGGGCGCCGCCGTCACGCACTGCCTGAACAGCCGCGGCGATCTGCTCGGGCGTCACAGCGTCGAGGCGGGCGAGACGCGCCGCGACCGTCGGCGGATCGGCCGCGTACAGGCGAGACGACGCCGCGACGGCGAGCAGCCCCTCGGCCCGGTCGAGGGCGCTCAGCAAGGCGAATCGCGCCCGAAACCGCACGCGCTCGAGCTCTTCGCCGCGGGGGGGGGCCGCCACGAGCTGGGCAAGCAGGGCGTCCGCTTCGTCAAAAAAAACAGGCACTTTGGCGGGGCTGAGCACCGCGCCGACCTCGAACGCGCCGCAGTCGGGGTAGCGCTCCCACTGGGCCCATTGCTCATAGGCGAGCCCAAGCTGCGCGCCGAAGCGCCGCTGCAGGCGAGACGCGAGGCCGTCGTCGAGCGTGAGCTGCGCGAGCGTGAGCGCGTCTGCGTCCGCGTGCAGGCCCCCGGACGTTCGCCACGCGAGCCGACAGTCGACCTGGCTGCGCGGGTCGTCGACGAAGACGGGCGACTTGCCCGTGGGCTGCGTGGGGGCGGACGTGGGCGTGCGCGTCCCCGCCGGGAGCGCGCTGAAGTGGCGCGAGACGAGGTCGAGCAGCGCCTCGGCGGGGGCGTCTGCCGCGACACCGACGACTATCCCCGCGCCGATATAGTGGGTCGCGTGGTGGTGCTCGAGGTCTGCGACCGAGAAGCGCTCGATGTTGCGCCGCTCGCCAATCACGCTCTGTCCAAGCGGGTGGTCGGGCCAGAGCGCGCGCCGCGACAGGGCGTCCGCGTCGATCAGCCGACCCCGCTCGTCGACCTCGTCGAGCGCTTCTTCGAGGATGATCGCGCGCTCCGCCTCCAACTCCAGAAAGCGAGGCGCGCGGAGCACGCGGCCGAGCAGGTTGGCGGCGTCCTCTAGGCGGTCGGGCGCGACGACGTGCTCGAAGTGCGTGGTGTCGCGGGACGTCCACGCGTCGAGCGCCGTGCCCATCCGCTCGGCCGCCTCGTTCACCGCCTCGGCGGATTCGAAGCCCTCGCACCCCTGAAAAACCATGTGCTCGAGCACGTGAGAGAGCCCCGCCTGTTTGGGCGCCTCGTAGCGGGCACCCACGGCGACATCGACCGTCAGGGCCGCGACGCGGGCGGAGGATCGGGTCACGGCGACGAGGGTCACGCCGTTGTCGAGCAGGCGCACGGCGGCGTGCTCAGTGGGGTCGTTGAAGGCGGGATTCGACATGGCTACACCCTGAAGGAGCGCGAGACTTCTTGACAACCCCCTGTGTGCGGTGAATACCTTTGCCTACATTTCGTTACGGAGACAGACAATGAAGGCGCTGGCGATCATCGGTGGGGCAGGGGCTGTGGGTGCGGCGGTCACGGGCGGGCCGATCGCGATGGTGATTGGCAACCTGGCGGCGCTCTCGGTGACAACCGCGCTCTTTCTGACGACGCTGAACCTGCAGAAGGTGCGCTGAGGCGCGCCTCGGGGCGCTCGCGGCGAGCGTTGCCTCGCCTGCGGGGGTCGGCTAGGGTCGCGCCCGTCCTCCGGAGCACGCCCATGTCGCACTCGCCCTCAGACCCTCACGGTGGTCCCCTCGTCTTCGAGGCGACGCTGCCGGACATGCGCGTCCCGCGCTTCGGCCTGCAGGACGTCGAGCAGGTTCGCTTGCTGCTGAACGGCCAGTCGGCCATCGACTGGCGCCGACTCAGCTTTCACCGCCGGGCGCAGGTCGATGACTTCCTGCGCGTCAACGGCTTCGACCCGCTCGACCCGACCGACCGCCGCCAGCTCGCGCATGTGCACCGCCGCGCGCTCGACTACATGCGGCACACGTTCGGGTTCGACCTCGACGAGGGCGTCTCCGACCCCGACGACGTGCGGGACCTGTTCCTGCTCGCCAGCCAGCCGGGGCCGGCGCAGCTTGACGCCTGCCGCGTGCTCAAGGTGATGCACGTCATTCACCACGTCGACGGGCGCGAGCTCCTCTTTCGGATGCCCATCGCGCTCTTCGAGCTCTTTCACCGCGTTGAGCAGCGCGTCTTCACGGCCATCGACGGCCTGAAGTCTTCGGGCATTCGCGTCGCGGAGTTCAGCGGGAGCCGCAAGACCGAGGAGTCGATCCTCACGAAGCTCCTCGCCCGACGCGACAGCCTCGCCGCAGAGGTCCACGACAAGCTGCGCTTTCGGATCGTGACCGAGGACCTCTCGGACTGCTTCGGGGCGCTCGCCTACTTGGCGACGCACCTCTTCCCGTTCAACTACGTCGTCCCGGGGGCGTCGCGGAACGACCTGATCGACTTCCAGCGCACGCTCGAGGGCGACGAGTCCCTGCGCGCGCTCATCCGCTTTCTGCAACTGCCGATCGACTTCGAGGAGAAGCTCGAGCGCTTGCGCACGAACGTGTTCAGCGCCGCCGGCTTCAAGATGATCAACTTCGTGGTCGACATCCCGATTCGCGTCGACGACCTCGTCGAGCAGATGCCTGGGCACACAACCGAGCTCGGGCGGGTCGTGTTCTGCCTCGTCGAGTTCCAGCTGATGGACCGCGAGACGGACGTGAACAACAATTCAGGCGACAATCGGCACAGCCTCTACAAGGCGCGCCAGCACAAGAAGGTCCTCGAGCGGCTCGGCGCTGAGGACGAAGGCTGAGCGACTCGCTCAGAAGTGCATCGCAATCCCGACGTTGACCTGAAACACGGAGTGGGTCTGCGCCTTGTTCTCGGCGCTGGCGGCCGTGTCGACGCCGACGTCCTTGAACTCGTCGGGCAGGAGCAGCTTCTGGCTCGTCTTCGCCGCCTTCGTCTCATCGACGGGGTCCGTCAGGCCGCGCTCGTAGCCCACCTCGGCGATGAACGACGCCTTGTCGGTGAAGCGCCACTCGACGCCGCCGCCCACGTGAAAGCCGGCGTCGAAGCTCTGGGCGCCGGGGATATCATAGGCGCGTGAGCTCGAGCCCGTGCCTTGCGGGCCCAGATCCCAGTCTGCCGCGTCTTCGCGCTCCGAGCCGGTCAGGAACGCTAGATAGAAGCCGCCGTTGGCGAACGGCTTGATCTTGGCCTTCGGGACCGCCAACCGGATCATCGCGGGGACCTGAACATATTTGAAGGTGTTGGTGACCCCGAGCGTGAGCTGGTTCTCACCGACGATCGTCGCGTTCTCCGTGGTGTAGCCCTTGGTCGTGAAGTACAGGCCGGTCTCGACGTCCGCGAACGGCGCGAGGTAGCGCAGCACCTTGAGGCCGACGTTGAAGCCCACATTCGAGCCGAACTTCTC
>Ga0164295_10001463_pt1 | contig 19571 bp, 21 predicted proteins | sample GEODES006metaG_FD_111798 | JGI IMG/M metagenome (GOLD analysis project Ga0164295, IMG submission 111798) | Oligotrophic lake water microbial communities from Sparkling Lake, Wisconsin, USA - GEODES006 metaG | ecosystem: Environmental > Aquatic > Freshwater > Lake | place: USA: Sparkling Lake... | reverse complement strand
ATCTGATGTATTACATGCGTTTGCTACATTATTTACATTAATGCCACCTGTTAAAACACCTGTTCCTGTTTGAACCGCATATGGGAATGGTTTTTGAAGACCAACTGGATTTTGACATTTTCTTTGAAGTCGTAATGTATAAGCACTTGAATCCTTTGGTCTATGAATTGTTTTTGTATATGGAGCATTAGATTGTTGAATTCCCATAGTATAACCACGTGCTGGAGTAGTTTGACAACCTGTTGAACCACATGACTTAATATAATCCACGTACAGATCGTCACTATTAACATCATACCAACAATCATTTGCTGCTGCCTTGTTTTGAATGTATAACCATTGACTTGCTGAATCTGTTTGGTTTCCTGTATAATTTGGTTGAACCCAATAATTTGGGTATTGTCCTGAATTAATCCATCTAAATCTTCTTGCTAACATTCCTTTAGTAGATAATACAGATGGATTTACCCATGATGGTTCAGAAGCTACCCCTGTTATCACTGGATTTATATTTATACTTACTGTATCTCTATTTTGAGGATAACGACCTCTATGACCTCCCCATCCTTTTGGATATACGCCACGAAAAGGTGTGGCGCTTTTACTAAATCTCATTGATTGTCCTACTCCTGGGATTCCTCTATGGACTCCATTAATAGAAAAACCAGCATTACTTGCTACAAATGGTGTTCCTGTTTTACCATCTGGACCTAATAAACTCTTTAAAAAAATTGTTGACGCTAAACTTTCTTTTAAACCATAGGGACCTTGATACATCCAATAATAATTGGTTGGTTTTCCTGATATTTTTGTAGCTGAGGAATACTTGTTTATTGATTTTTTTTTAAATGTAGCAAGAGACATATATTAATTGATAAGATAATTAATTTTGTTATTAGATTTATATTAATAATAACTCCCTTTTTTTTATTTCTGTTTTTAAACATCTTTTCAAAAACCAATATATTTTTGTATCTTTTAAACATATTAACTCTTTTTCTATTTCTTCTTCTGACTTTATTTCATTACCTTTTAATAAATAATTTTTTGTTAAACAATATGTAATTAAAACTCCTAAACTATAATATGAACATTTATAACTTATTTGTGATGGCAATTCGTTTATAATTATATCTGGACTAAAAAAATATGGCTTATTTATAGGTGAATAAAATACCATATTATCTTCTATTAATGGTAATAAATATTGACAACTACATATTACAAATTTGTTATCATCTATTACTATTATATCATTTATATCAAAACCATAAAAACCATAATTCTTTTTTCTTAAATAAATTATTTGTTTTGTCAAATCATCTATCATATTTATACAATCTTTTATTCCATAATTGTCTTGTAAATAGCTTTTTAGGTCTTTCACGCTTTCTGCTGAAAAAAATAGACCATCATCATAAAAAGAATTTTTTATAATTAGTTTTAGCATTGAATATATTTTATCATTATTTTCACCATTAACTTTTACACTGTATATAAAATCATTTATTTGATCTATTTCATACTTTTTATTCGTAATTTTTGTAATCATTTGTTGTATTATTATTTTTTATATTTTTATATCATTTTTTTTTTATCATACTTTTTATCAGTTTATACTTGTAATACTTTACACTTTATTGTAAAAATATAACATTTTTTCTTCAGTTATCAATTCTTTTCCATTCCCTAATTCTAAATCTATATATTCTTCTTCTTGATATTTTTCTTCTTCCAAAATATCCACTACTATATAATTTTCATCTAATAGTGGCATTACTTTATTTTTTTTATCTTCTGAACCTAATAATAAAGTTATCTTTGAAATTAATTCTTTTAAATTCATGTTTTTCCTATTTGTTTTTATATTTGTTAGTTTACGTTTATTTCAATTTTATTTAATTTATATTATTTTTATTTTATACAATTATTATATGACTAAATCTAAAACTCATAAAAAAAGAAGTGTTAAAAGAAGAAATGTTAAAAAAACACTTGTTAAAATAAGACACACTAACAAAAGAAGACACAAAAGAAGTGTTAAATTTTTAACAACACCTATAAAACCTAATTTATCTGATAGTATTTTTAATCATAATAAAAATAATTCAGGAAATATTATTCCTGGATTAAGAAACCATTTACGTAAATAAATGTAAAAAAAAGTTAGTTATTTACATTTATAAAATTTTTTTATTTTTATTATTTTATTGATTTTTATATTTTTATATTTATTTTTAATTTATTTATTCATCATCTGAATCTGTATCACATTCAGCTGCCCAATCTAATACTCTTGTTCTAGGCAAGACTGACCTTGGCTTTATTTCTTCTACTGCTTCTAAAACAACTGGATCAAACATTTTTGGTTCTACCACTTTTTTTTGATCTGTTTTTAAAACGGTCGCATAGGAAATGATTGGTGTAACAGGTGTTGATTCTTTTTCATCATCTGATTCTTCATCATATAAACAAGCAAACTTGTTTGTTTCTTCTTTTTTTTCATTTGTTACCTTGTTGTTAATATCTTTTTTATTTGTTTCCTTTTTTTTATAATTTTTGTTAGTTTCTTTATTTTTTAATACTGGACAATACTTGACTGTATGTCCACTTTTACAGCAATAGCGACACTCTAATGCTTTTAAAATTGGACAAATGATTCTGGCATTTGGATCACGATTCTCTCTTGTAAAATGAGACGTATATTCCTTTTCTGATTTTCCAGAATCATGACATACTTTACAATACTTCTTTACAATGCTATTACTCATTCTTGAAGACATCTTTGAAAACTTTTTAATTAAACTGGTTAATTGTTAGAAAACTTATTTCAATTTTTTTTATTTGGTAAGAAAATATGTTTTACTAAATTTTTTTACTTTATATACGTTTGTTAGTTTGAAAAAAAATTGATTCAAATATTACCATTATTTTAATTGGTATACTTTGTAATATGACTAATAACCAATCTACTTCTCCATTTTCAACTCCTAATGATTTATATGATAGACAGTCACGTAATGGTTGTAAACTTTTAGCTGTAATTATTATAATTATAATTTTATTAATTCTATTTATCTAAATAATTTTGTTTTGTTTTTTTAATTATATTTATATACAGTAACCAAGTATTAATGTTTTTTTTATACATTTTTTTTGTGTTAATCATTATAACTTCTATTAAAACACAAAAATATCATTTTTATAAAGAATATACTGCTATTGTTAGTTTTATGCCTCATTTAAAACTTCATGATGTAGTTATTATTTATAAAGATAATAAAGAATCTATTATTACAATTGATTATACACCTTTATTACAAGATAATACTAACGTATTAAAAGATTTATTTACTGGTAAAAATGTTCCAGCTCATATACGTATTCGGAAATTGAAATCATGGGATTTGGATAAATGGTATCAAACTAAACCTATATCTATTGATGATATTTACGATTCTAATTTAAGAAAACACTTACTAACAATACAAAATAAATGGAATAATAATAAAAAAGAAATGAATTTATATAAACACAATTGTAAACATTTTAGCCATTTTGTTGTTAATTATTTATTTACATTAGATTCTTTTTTTAAGGAACGACTTTAAGGAACGACTTTAAGGAACGACTTTAAGGAACGACTTTAAGGAACGACTTTAAGGAACGACTTTAAGGAACGACTTGAATAAAGATTATTTAAAAAATTGAAATTTATCATTTTTTTTAAGAAATTTATACTATATATCAAATAAACTTCTTAAAAAAATGAATTTACAACAACCTTCTCTTTGTATTCCGCGTTTACAGAATGGTAATATAGATTCTTCAAATATTCGTAAAGTATTTGAAGAATTGAAATTTGGTAAAATTCAGCGCATAGACGTTATAGAACGAAAAAATGAAAAAGGAGAAACTTTTAAACGTGCTTTTATTCATTTTGAAAAATGGAACAATAATGAATACGTTGAAACTATTAGACAAAAACTTATTGATGGAAAAGAAATCAAAATTGTTTATGATAATCCTTGGTTTTGGAAAGTTTCCGCAAATAAATGTTCTACAAAATATTAATTCTTTTGTTTGTTTTTTATTTTGGATTCTATGTATCTGAAGTTATTTCATAAGTACAAGTTACAATTATTTTCAAATATCCTGGACCACCATCAAATCCATTTCCCGCAGCATTTCCAGTTCCATTGCTCAAAGCAGTAGATGAATTTATAAAACCACATCCACCTCCTCCACAGCCAACTCCTACAGTATTATAACTAAAGTTTGGATTCTCTTCATAACTAGGTGGTGATTTTTGATAAGTCCAAACGCTAGCGGGATCAGTTGGTGTTGCTCCCGCACTTGTATTTGTTCCATTATTACCCATAGTACCAGGTCTAAAAATAATTGGATATTTATATGTAATGTCATAACTATCACCCGAAGGGGCAGAACCTCCTCCTCCCCCACCTGAAACATTTATAGTTTTACATTTACTTATTGTCGCATCAGTAACTGAAGAACCGATAGTATATGTTTCAGTACCTACAGGATTATTACTGGCATATATCCAAATATATCCACCTTGTTGTGATAGGCAACTATAATCTGTTGCTGTAGTAATTGAAGTAGGTGTTCCATTATTTATACAATAGGATGGATTTGATATAGGTGGAAATTGTTGATTAAAACCACCAATACCTGTTTGTGGAGGAGTACCTACTGGAGCCTGAGTTATCTCTCCTATACCACCTGAACCACCTGGAGCTATAAAATTATATTTATTTTCTGTTTGGATAACGACATAACTATTTTCTCCTGAAAAACCATCATTATTTGAATAGACAGAACCGTCGGCAGTACCAGTTATAAGAGTATTATTATTATTATTAACCGTTCCTCCAGCACCACCATTTCCAATTAAGGCACCAATATATACTATTCCAGATTCATTAGTGAAAGAAGGTAATGTTACCTCACTACTACTTATCATCGTTCCGCTACAACCTCCTCCACTTGGAAATGTACTAATTTGCGAAGAATAAAACACATTTGCCAGTTGACTACAGTATCCACCACCCCCGCCACCACCGATAACTATTACATTTAAGGAAGCGGTTACTGATGGTGGTAATAAATCACTATTAAATCCAATTACGATTGGGTTAGATGAATTATTATTTAATCCTGGACCTGTTTGAGTTAATGTGTAAATTCCAGTATAAGAAGTAGTAGTAGTAGTAGTAGTAGTAGGAGTAAAGTTAGATGAAAATGTTGATGGATTTGTATTTAGTATTGTAAATAAATCATCAATACTAGGCCATGTTGGTTCTGTTGATGTTGATGTTGGAACTGATCCTACATATTTTCCAGGTTCTATTGTACTTACTTGATCAAAAGTAATATCTTCTCCATTTTCATTTACTACTGTATATTCACAATTTATATTTATTTCCGCATAACCGTTTCCGCCATAAAAGCCATTTTCGTTAATTGGTTCCTTCTCAATTTGATCACTACTTAATCCACCCCCTCCACCTCCGCAACCTATTCCTACTTTAGGATTTGTTTCTGAAGACCCTGGACTTTGTCCAGGTACAGTATTTGTTCCATTAGAGCCATTACAATATCCAGAATTTTTAACAAAATAACTGTTTACACCAGATCCTCCTCCACTAGTATTATATGGTCCTGTAACATTACTAATAGATCCAGGAGTTTGTTTAATTGTATATTCACCATTTTCTTCTTCGGTATATAATACCACCCCTCCTAATTGAGTTGGACAACTATAATTTGTTGCTTTAGTTAGAGTTTTGGTGCTCCCATTTTTAGATAAATAGGAAGGATACGCTTGTGTTTGAGATTTAAAGGGACCTTGAAAATTACCGGGACCACCACTACCGCCTGGAGACGTTTGCTGATAGAATGGGTCATTACCAGTATTAAAAGAATTATTAGTTATATAAACACTAGTAAATCCTCCATCACCACCATCTTGACCAATAACCTCACCTTCTGGATTATAATAATCTTTATTATCATAACTTATAACAGAACCGTAGCCACCCTGGCCAACATATAAATCTATCTGCAAATTTATAGTATTAAAATTACTGATTGTTAATAAATCATTATTAGAATCTATAGAATTAAATATAGCACCTCCATATCCCCCCAATCCAGTACAGTTTTGTGGAATATTATCTGCTGAATAATCTTCTGAATAATTTGCTCCACCACCTCCTCCACCTGCTCCTATTGTAATTATATTTATATTTCCACTACAGTATGGAGGCAATGAATCAGTTTTTAAGTAAATATTAATGGGCTTATAACTATCAATTGTATTATCAAAATATGGTTCATTTTGTATATATGTATATGTTGTATTATAAGTTGTTGTTGTTGGAGTTGTAGTTGTAGTTGTAGTTGTAGTTGTGTTTGTTTTTGATACTGTACCATAATTATTTGGATTTATATCAAAAAAATCTTCAGCAGAAGGCCATGATGGTTCTGTTGAATCTGTTCCAGTTGAAAGAGTACCTTTCTCTGATTTTCCTATATTAATATTACCTGAATTCTCTGATTTTCTTATATTAATATTACCTGAATTCTCTGATTTTCTTATATTAATATTACCTGAATTCTCTGATTTTCTTATAAAAATATTACCTGAATTTTCTATTTTTCCTTTATTTTTTATTTGACTTCCTTTGGCTAAAAGAGAAATTCTTCTTTTATTTTTTAAAGTTATTCCTGGATTAATTGTTAGTATTTCACCTTCTCTAAATTCTAAATCCAATTCATCTAATTCTAAATCTTTTTTTAATGTATAATTTTTTGAATCTGAAGTTTCTAAGTAGTTATCCAATATAGAAGAATCTAAAAACATTTTTGTCTCATTTTTACTAGCTAAATCTATAGATCGTTTTAAATCTTCAACTTTTCTTTCTGCTGCTTCTTGTGCTTTCATTTTTGCTGCTTTTTGTGCTTTCATTTTTGCGTCATCTTGAGAAATTGTTGAATTAGATTTTGCTTTTTCTGTTACTTTTATTGTTTCTTTTGGTCTAGTTCTAAACTTTACTAGCTTTGTTACAGTTGCTTCTTCTACAGCTTCAAAAAATTTTGGAAGAAGTTGTGTTGGTATTATACTGTCTAGATTTGAATCCTTAATAAAATTAACAAATGCTAAATCAATGTTATCTTTAAGCTCAAATAAGGGATTGTGTTGACAATTTTTTGCCATATACTATATAATTATATTTTAATTAATTTAATTTCATTTTGGTTTTTTTTTTAAAAAAAATTGAAATACTTTTTTATATTTTAATTGTTTATAAAATATAAAATTTATTTAATAATTTACTTTTAAAAAATGCCTTGTTCTTATTGTGGTGAATCTAATCATAACATTCGTAATTGTGTTGACCCTTCTATTTGGATTCATTATAATCATATTAAAAATATATTTCAAAGTTCAGTAAATATTGATCATTTTATTACAATTATTTGTCGCATATATAATTTATCCATAATTAAAGTTGTTTCTGTTAAATTTACTTATTCTAACGCATCTCTTAATAAAAAAGAACATGCGTTCAAATTATATAATCATTTTCATTATCCATATACTCCTGATACTATACCATCTTACGCACAAGATTTAAATCAAATTGATGAATCTAATGATATCAGTTGGTTTATTGATAGAAATCCTATGAGAAATATTATTGATGAAATGATTCCTCTTTATAATGATTTTATTAATTATGAAAATTATATTGCGGCGGAGGATGAATTTATTCCTATATCTCGTAATTTAGAAAATGATTTTGAAGAGGTTTCTAAAAATAAATATTATATTACTCCCATTGTATCGCGTTATAAATATAAGGAAAAAGAAAATAAAGAATTATGTACTTCTGATAATTGTCCTATTTGTTATGAACCATTAAAATATGAAGATACTGTTACTCTTAATTGTAATCATGAATTTTGTAAAACATGTATTATTCAAACTCTTCATTCTTTAAAAAATGGAGATCCTTCTTGTGCGTTATGTAGGACAAAAATTTGTAGTATGTTAGTTCCTGATGTAAAAACTTATGATACTGTAGCTGAATTTTGTATTTTATAAATGTAATTTTACTATTTTTTTTTATGATGCGTTAAAAAATATTTACTTATATATATATAATGCCTGGAGAGGAAGGTCATTCTGATTGTAAGTGTTCCCAAAATATTGACTTTTTCGAACAAATTCTTAACGGAAAAAACCCTTTAGAAGATTGGCTAAAAAAAGAAATAGAAAAATTGTTACCAACTCCTATACGAAAATTAGCCAGGACATTGGAAATCATTGAAGATACAGAGAATAACAAAACGACTTATACTCATAATTTTTCTAACTTTAATCATAATTTAAATGTTAATGGAGATTGTAATACAAATATGAATATTAACAAAAATTATATCTTTGATGTTGAATCTAATCATCGTGATACATCTTTTAAAACAACTGGTCATAACAATCTTGATATTCATGCGGCCGGAGATATTAATAGAGAATATTTAACCCCAGGTGAAATTAATTTTGATATGAAATGTCTCACATATCAAAACAAATTAACTATTGATACAAAAAAATATGTTATGAAAGAAGTTGAGTACAAGGATGGTTCAATGGGGTTTGGTTATGTTTTAGAAGATAACAAATCAATGGTAGGACCTGAAATTTTATCTAATAATATTTCTAATTCTGAGCAGCAGCTTGGGATTATTCAAAATGCTGATGGTAACGTAATTTATGTTTCTGATTATTGACCTAAATGCTGCTGGTGACCTAAATGCTGCTAGAGTCAATTAATGCTCCTCTACCTCTAACTGCTCCTATTAATGCTCAAAAATCAGATTAATATAGAAATAGCTCAATAATTTTCTTAATGATATTAAAAAATATTCATAATAAATTTTATCAGCAATTTATTATAAATAACTAGTATTTTATAATAAAAATATTTAATTGACTGAATTTTGTATTTTATAAATGTAATTTTACTATTTTTTTTATGATGCGTTAAAAAATATTTTATTTGTTTATATATAATGTCTGAAGACCATGGACATTCTGATTGCCAGTGTTCCCAAAATATTGACTTTTTCGAACAAATTCTCAACGGAAAAAACCCTTTAGAAGATTGGCTAAAAAAAGAAATAGAAAAATTGTTACCTAATGATTTGAAGTATTTTGTTAAACTTTTTGATATTATTTATGATGATAATTCTAAACAATCAGAAATAAATATTGTAGCACCTGATAAACTAGAAAGGAACCACACCGTTGGAAATGATATGATAATAAATACAAAAACTATGAATGATAATATCATTACTGGATCTTGTAAAAATGCTATTATAGATTATTCAGCTAAGGAAGACCATAATATGAATGTTAAAGCGGGAAAAACTATGACTTATAATTATGCTTGCGCTGATTATAATAGTAATTTAACGATTGGTAAAAAGAAATATGTTATGCAACCTGTTAAAATTGATGAAGAAGGAGGAAAAACAATCTTTGTTTATGTTTTAGATGGCGATGATAATAATGATAATGATAATGATGATGATAATGATAATGATAATGATAATGGTGGTGATAATAATAATAAAAAAGTCGCTTTCTTTAGTGATCCATCAAAGGCTTATACTTATTTTCTTGGTGCTGTTCATAGCTATAATGCTCAGGCTAATGTTCTAAAAAAAGAAGCTTCTAAAAAATCTCCTTTACAAGCTGCTTTTTCTAGGTTTACTATTACTCCTTTTTTTTTTCCTCCTACTAATGTTTATAATCTTGCTGCTGATTACGCTATTTGTTCTTCTGCTGCTTCTATTGCTAAATATGCTTCTGATAACGCTAAAGCTGCCAATACGTCTTTAATTGCTGTTATAAAAAATACAGCTTTTACAGTTCTTCAATCATATCTTGTTCAATCTGCTAGCGATGCTGGTTATGCTGCTGCTGATGCTGCTCTCGCTTGTTATGCTGCTGTTACTAATGCTGTTATTGATACTAGAGGTAGAGCTGTTGCTATAAACGCAGCATTTATTGCTGCTGTTAATGCTACTCTTGCTGCTAATTCTGTAACTACTACTTTTAGTAATAATTCATTAGATCGCCCTAAGAAACCTAAAAATCTTAGTATTTACCCTATTGACCCTATTAGTATACCTAAACCTAATGTCACTAATAATCCTTTGGCTTTTTATAAAGCAGCTGCTGCTACAGCTGCTAACAATAATGTCGCCTCTGTAACAGAAGCTGCTAATGCTGCTGCTACAGCTCTTAAAAATTCTATAAATCTTACTGGTTTTAATAATTCCTATCTTATACAATGTGCTAAAGATGATATGAATGCTGCTTATGCTATTGGATTACAAGTTTATTGTAATCCTATTGGTAAAGATGCTACTACTAATGCTACTAATGCTTTTCAAGCTGCTCAAGATTGTTATAATGCTCTTATTAGTGCTTATGTTCAAGGTCTAACTAAACCAATTCAATTTAGAAATCTAACCTCGCAAGGTCTTTCTGATGGCCAGAATGCTGGCTGGACGCAAGGTTTTGATGATGGCCAAACCATTGCTGCTGGTAACACCATTACTGATGCTGGTAGTGGTAGTTACCCTGTCCCTACTTTAGAAATTATTACCGATGATGCTACTTTTGCTGCTAATACTGCTGCTACTAATGATGATTACTCCTCTACTTCTATTGAATATCTCGAATATGTAACAGCGTTTAAAATAGGTTTTATTGGTGCTTATCTAAGTGGTTATGTTTACTATACTTCAGTATATATTTTAAACAATTGAACAGGACTAAACTAAACAGATGCTAATTCTGTTATGGCTATCCCACAACCCTAATTCAGGTTCACAAGGTATTTTTGGTTCACAAGGTGCTCAAGCTCCTAAAGTTTAGAATAATTAATAAATATTAGATTATTTTTCTACTAATAACAAAATAATTTAAAGATATCTTAAGAAAACATAATATAATTATGAATAGTACAAATTTTCAAGAATTTATTTCAAAATTTTACTCCAATACATTAGTAGAAAATAACGTTAATGAAAAAATAATGTTATTATCTATTTTTGTAGATTCACCTGATGAAGATCTAAAAAAGTTATATTTAAACGCAGCCCAAAAGCATAATGAAAAACTTATTGAAGATCCATATTTTTATGATGCTGGTTTTGATTTATTTTTGCCCAAAAATGAAAAAGAAGAAGATGGTGGAACACGATTTTTTTCTAATTCAATAAACAAATTTGATTTTAAAGTTAAATGTTGTGCTAAAATCTATAATATAAATAGTTTTAGTAATAAAATGATTTATACTCCGTTTTATACATATGCTAGATCAAGTATATCTAAAACTCCGTTGCGTCTAGCTAATAATCAGGGGATTATTGATGCTGGTTACCGCGGTCCAATTATTGGCATGTTTGATTGTGTAAACACATATGTTTTGGAACCTTATTCGCGTATTTTACAAATTTGTGGTCCTAATTTAATGCCTATTTTTACAGAAATTGTTGATAATTTTGAAGATCTTGGTCCTTCTACGTCTAGAGGCGACGGTGGTATTGGTTCCACTGGAAAGTAAACATAATTTTTATTTTATTTTTTTTATTTTTACAAAAGAAAAAAATAAAAAAAATAAAAAACAATAAATAATAATAAATTTTTTATACAAAAACAAAATATTTTTAAATTTTTTATAGTTTACAAATTTATACAAATTCTGAATAATGAGCATATTGAACAATAAACATTAATCCTACCTTTTTATTTCTCCATTTAGAACTTATTTCTTTTAATTTTTCTACACTTGTATCTTCCAAATCATAAAACATTGCCATTCCACGTTTAAATTGTTTATCTGAATAAGGTAAACATTTTGGTGATTCAATGTGATCATATAATAAATGAAGTAATGTAATTGTACTTTCTCCAATATCAGGAACAGTTTCAATAAGAGGCATATCTTCATATTTTAAATCATTTACCAATATATTATTTTTTAATAATGTATTTATTAATGCTCGGTATATTGGAATTTTTTTCTCTTCCACTTCATAATCAAATTCAATGTCTTCAGGAAATACTTCAAATTGTCTCAAATATTTAACCATTTTAACATATTGGTCTTTTCCATAATCTACATCTGCTCCCGCAAGAGCAATCCCATAAATTAATGTTTCAAATATATTTATAGGAGCATCTGGATCTGATTCATGAGGATTTCTATTAAAACCAGTTGGATATTCATCTAATGCTACAATAGGCAACAATTTATTAAAATCAGGATTTTCATCTAAAAACTCAATGATTTGTCTAAACCAAGAAGGATTTATGAAATTAATTATTGTTAATCTATCCATCTTCTATCTATATATAACCTACTTTTTTTAAGTAGTTTGCGTTCAATTTTTTTTTTTAGAACAATATTATATAAATGAGTTTTTCATTCGGTGGAATTTTTTCTAAGAAAAATCTTAATTTAGTTGTCGGTTTAATTACATTGTTAGTTGTTTTATGGATTGTTATGTTTGCTGTCCCTAGTCTTTTTGTTAATTTATTTGACACTATTTTAGGAAATTTAATTCTTATTGCTTTTATTTTCTTAGCTGCTATGTATAATATTAATTTGGCTGTTGGTTTAGCAGTTGTTTTTATTATTTTATATAGATTTTCACATATGAGTGTTCAAGGTTTTATCATCTAATAAGCTTTAAAGATTATTTATTTTATAATTATATTTTAATATGAAATATAATTATTATTTTGTTTTAAAAATATTTTTATTTATATTATTAATTATAGCTATCATTTTTTTTAATAGTTTTACAAAACTTGAAGAAGGATTTGTTTCTTCTATGGGATGGCCAGATGATTTGGTTCAACGTTTTATTTCATATCAAAGAACTGTTAATCTTAATGATCATCAATTTGATTTAGATATCTTACAAAAACAAGCTACTCCTGATGAAGCTGAACATTTATTACGTACTGGATTTTGGCCTTGGCCTGATGATCTTAAATATGAATATCTAGATAAAGTTTGGCAAAATCCTATTATTAAATTCGCACCATCATTTGCTCTTGATTATGCTATGAAACTTTATAATAAGGCCGCTGCTAGAGAATTATTAGCATGGAATACGAAAGAAGGACAATTTTTATTATATGGAGCTAATATTGGTCATACTGAAGGAATGCCAAAAGATGTTAATAATTCTATAAAATGTGTTCCTGATAAAGATAATAATTCTTTTAGTATTAAAAAAATTGTTTATAATGATATGAACTTATGGAATGGATATATGGAATATGATGTTCAAGATTTGAAACCTGAGGATATTCCTAATAAAATGAAAGGCTTTTCTTTTGTTAATACTCCTTGTGATCCTTGTGTCGCTTTAAATTCTCCTGGCAATTTTACTTGTCCTTTTAAACTTAATGTTAAAGGCGATGATTCTATTAGTTGGCCTTGGAAAAGCTTATGGAAATTATAGATTTTTTTAATATCTATTTATTATAAGTATTTTATTATGGAAAATATACTACCAATGGAAAACGACGATATTTATGGGTATATTGATGTTTTTGATATTGGACATCCTATTCCAGTTACTATAGCTGATATAACAGGACCTAACCCTCCAATGTTTCTTTCTTTAATTGTCAAAAATCATGTACCTTTCCCTAAATTAGAAAATCTTAACGCATTTCTAATTAATGGTCAACTTCCACCTAACCTAATTGATTTGGATTGTAAAAATAATCAGATTTCTAATTTACCACCTTTACCTGAAGGCATGGAATATTTGAGTTGTGATGGTAATTTAATTATTAATTTACCTGTTTTACCTAATACATTACAATATCTTTATTGTAATAACAATAAAATAGTATCATTACAAGAAAATCTACCTGAAGAATTAGTTGATTTGTTTTGTAATGGAAATAATCTTGTTAGTTTACCCCAATTAGACAATTTAGAAAATTTAATGAATTTATCATGTGCTTATAATAATTTAATTATTCTTCCTAATTTACCTATACCTAATAATAATTTAGTATTAAGCACTTTAAATTGTTCACATAATTCTCTTCAAGAATTACCTGAATTACCTAGTAATCTTACTGAATTGAATTGTTCTTTTAATCAAATTTTTGTTTTACCTGATTTACCTGATAATTTGATAAAATTGTATTGCTCTAATAATCAAATTAATGATTTACCTAATTTACCAGCTAATTTGGAAAGTTTATATATATCCCATAATAATATTATCGGTTCAATTGCTAATATAATTTTACCAGAGTCTTTAAGGAAATTTTATTGTAATAATTGTCAAATTTCTGATTTACCTACTACTTTTCCTAATAGACTTAAATATTTTAATTGTTCAAATAATGATATTGAATCTTTACCAAATGTTTTACCTAATAGATTAAAAAGATTTAATTGTTCAAATAATAATTTAACTGTTATGCCTGATTTACCAAATTCATTAAGAGAATTACATTGTAGAGGTAATCATTTTGATGATATAAGTATTAATAAAATTATTGCTTTTTATAATAGGGCCATTGCTAGTAATTTTCCACAAACTGTTCCTTCTTTTCAAGAAGAATTAGATTTTTTCCAAATTAATAGGTCTAAAACTTTTATTAATGCTTTTGGTCAATTCCCTCAAGGAGAAAAAGGACAAACTGTATCTATAGGTCCTGGCATAGCTGTTAAATCCAAGCCCTTTCCAGGAAAAGCAATGAAGAACATTTTGGAAAAAGCTAATTTACCAATACCTCCTGGAAATTTGGGCGGAACTAAAAAGAAAAAAACTTTGAAAAAGAGGAAAACTTATAAAAAGAGAAAAACTTTTTTAAGAAGAAAGAAGAAGACATTAAAAAAACGATTTAAATAAATTTTAATAATTATTTGTAAATAATTACTAAAAATGCTTCATTTAATTTATCCTATTGTTTTATACCTTTTTACATTTCAAATGCCGATTATTTATCTTCTAATTTTTTTAATCTTTCATCTACAATTTGTAGAATATTATAAATTGATTCCAAATGTGTAACAAGTTGTTGGTCATAATATCTTGCTAATGGAACATCCTTAGCGTATCTATTATTATTAATTGCAGTTTTCTTTTCAGTTAATAAATCATTTATGACCTTAAAATTATGGTCTATTGATGTTTTTTTATCACTTTCATCTTTTTCTTTTTTTTGTTTTTCCAATTCTAATATTCTTAATTGTAATTGTTGTATTTCTTCGGGAAGTGAACTCATGTTAAAATATAAATACTATTTTGTTTATTATTTATATTTCAATTTTATTATAAAATCGGCATTTGAAATGTTAAAAGGTGTAAACACTTTTTATTTATATTTTTCCAAAAAAAGAAATACAGAATTTTAATCCTAATTATATTTTCTTATTTTCATTAATTCATAATTCATTTTTACATCTTTTTAGTTTATATACTTTTGTTAGTTTATCATCTATTTTAATTAGAAATTGTATTATTACTAAAAGACAATATTATTTTAACATTGAAGGAGTTGACTCCTTATTGTTTTGGTTCTATTTATCCAAATATTATGAATTTATTGATACTTTTATTCTTTATGGTAAAAAGAGAGACCCTATATTTTTACAAAAATATCATCATATTGGTGCTACTTTTATGTGGCATCTTGGTTACGTATATAAATTTGATGGGATTTTATTTTCCAGTTTATTAAATTCTGGCGTTCATTCTATAATGTATTTGTATTATGTTTGCTCTTTGTTTCCTTATAAACTAACAAAATATAAAATATATATTACTGGACTCCAAGTTGGACAATTAGTTTATGGAGCTTGGGCTTTACCATGGTATTTTTATAATATTGAAAGTATTGAAAATAAAATCTGTATAGTTTGTTTTGATTGTTATATTTTTGTTCTTTTATTATTATTTGGAAATTTCATGTATACAAATTATTTTCATTTAAAAAATTTTTGAAATATTTATAATTATTTTATAATTATTTTATAATTATTTTATAATTCATATATAATATGAATTTTCATAATAATATTAATCCCGAACCTGGTTATTACAATATTACGGGGCCATTAATTACTAATCCTATTCCTATTGATTTAAATAATAATAATATTGATGATTTTGAATTAGGCTTATATTTAAATAACTCTTATTTAAATAATCAAGGTATTAATAATTTTCTTCCATTTCCTATTAATTTATCTGAAATTGATTGTGTAAATAACTATTTTTCAGAATTACCTCCTTTACCTGAAGATTTACAATGGTTAAATATTAAATATAATAATTTTTCACAATTACCTATTTTACCTAATGAATTAGAATTTTTATTTTGTGATAATAATCGCATTTCTTCTATTAATTCTTTACCAACTCAATTAGTAACTCTTGAATGTAGTTTCAATGGATTAGTATCCTTACCTGAACAATTACCTGTTTCCTTAGAAATTTTAAATGTAGATAACAATTTGTTAATTAATCTGCCTCCTTTACCTAATTTAGAGGATTTAAGTTGTTCTATAAATAATTTGATTGAATTACCTGATTTACCGGAAACTTTAAAAATATTAAATTGCCATGATAATTTAATTCAGAATATTCCATATTTACCTCCTAATTTAGAAAAATTAGATTGTACTAATAATTCTTTAACGACTTTACCAATTTTTCCAGAATCTTTACGAGTTTTATTTTGTAGAGGTAATAATTTTGATGAAGAAACTGTTAGTAGAATAATACAATTTTATGAAAAGGCTATAAATAATAATTATACTAGAACTTATCCTTCTTTTCAAGAAGAACTTGATTATTTTACTAGTAGAAGAAGTTTAACAACTAATTATTCTCTAGAAAATCAAGATATTGAAATACCACCCGATGCTATAAATGAAATTAGAAAATTTGCTAATTTACGTTTACCGCGAAGGGGAGGTAAAAAGACCTTGAATAAAAAGAAATCAAAAAAAGGAAAACAAATCAAAAAAAAGAAAACTATGAAAAAAGGACAAAGAAAATAATTATTTTACTTATTTATAATTTTAAAAATTTTTTATTTATTTTTTAAATTAATGTCTATGTTATAAATTGTTACTAAAATCGTAATCATTATTAATACCAATTTTATCATTTCCACTTACTGAACGCATCATATTTATTTGACTATTTGTTGAATATGGTGATAATAAATGTTGTGATAATTTGTAATCATCTAAATATTCATCTTCTTTTAAAAATGTAACATGTGTTGACCTCTTTAAATGTAACCTACTCAGTGGATCATGATCTTCTTCTGATATATCTGAACATGTATAACTTTGTTGACGACCTTGTGATGTTTGTCTGGCACATGAAAACATATTTCCATATCTTGTTCCTAATGTTTTATTTACTATATAAATATCGTCACATAACATTTTTAAGAAATTATCATCTTGTAATTCATTATTCTTCATATATTCTAGAAGACTGTTTAAAAATTTCTTTAAATCCTTTTTCATATTGATTATAGTATCTTGTGGAAACGGATACATACTTAGATTATTTTCTTCTGATATTTTTCTCGCTTTAAAAAGTAATTCTTGTGTTTTTTGACGAAATAAATATTTTATTAAATCTTTATCATTATCATTATTGGTGAGATTAAAATTTTCTATTTTTATTATGTTTTCTTTTTTACAAGCATTGCTAATTATTTCTATTTTACAATTTTCTGGATTATTTGAACGAATATGATATGTCTTATTTTGTTCATATAATAAATTGCCTATTTCTAATTTATTGTTCCATTCATTGGTCTCAAAATCATATATTTCGCAATTGTTACAATTTATTGTTACATCTTCTAGTGCTTTATAAAATAAACTATGAACTATTTCTCCATATATTAGACCTGCTTTTTCTAACGCATCTATAAATCTATATTCATTTTTTTTACCTTTCGCTAGATTAGACAATACATATGAATCATGTTCTTTTCCGTATCCAATAAATATATTTGTTACATCTTTTGGAACCATTGATTTTAATTCTTCTAATTCTCTTGATCCCTGTGTTATTTCACCGTCTGTAAGAAATATATGTACATATTCTGTTTCGGAATCTTGATATTTTTTAATATTTTCTGTAGCTTTTTTTAATGCTAATTCAATATTGGTTGACGCATTTGGTCTAATAGTTCTTATCCTTGTTACTAATTCTTCTATATTTTCATTACGAATATTTTGAACATTTATTACAATATCTTTTACAGCCGAATCAAATGATTGAATATGAATTGAAATTTGTATTTCCTCTTTTTCATGAAATATTCTTAACATGTTTTCCAAAGTAAATAATATATGTTCCATTTTTGTTCTTCTATCAATACATAAATCTGACATTGAACCTGAAGCATCAATATTAAAATAAACAAGCAACTTAGTCACTTCGTTTTTAGTCACTTCGTTTTTAGTCACCTCGTTTTTAGTCACTTCGTTTTTAGTCACTTCGTTTTTAGTCACTTCGTTTTTAGTCACTTCGTTTTTATTCATTGTTATATTTAATATTCCAAAATTCATTTCATTCAAATATTGAAGACATTCTGGAATATCATTAAATGGCTTTTGTACAAATTTTAATTCAATAGATTCCATATTTGTAGCGGTATTATTAATAAATTCACTCATTTTACTTTTTATTTTTTATTTTATTATTTGTTTTATTTCAATTTTTTTTTTATTATTATTATTTTATTATTATTTTATATTGTAAATAAATATTTTATAAAATATTATTTGTTAGTATTTGTATTTAAAAACATATTTTTTATAAATTATATATGGAATCTGCTTCTACTACTGAATTACCTTCCCCTTCTGGTGAAAAAAAACAAACAAGACTTGTTGATGTACCTATTGATACACCTCAAGAAGCATTACAATTAATTGTTACTTTTTTACATTTAGCTCAAAAAAGAGGAGCTTTTACTTTGGATGAATCGGCAAAATTATGGGAATGTATCAAAAAATTTCAATAATTATATTTTGGATTACATAATTAATATTATTAATTTTTAATATTAATTATCAATAATTATTTATTTATACATTTAAAAAAACATTTTTATTTTCATTTTATATATTATGGCTACTCCTACTGGATATGTTTCTGGTAATTATTCTAATGAAGATCTAATCAATATTTTTGAACCACTCAATAATTCTGTAGGCGCTCCTACTGGATTTGTTTCTGGTAATTATAATAAAGATTTATCTGATATTTTTCAATTTAAATTACCATTTAAATTTTTGTCCGGATCGGGAAATAATTATGAAGGTTACTATTTATCAAATGAGATTTATATATTAGAATTTTATTATGATATTAATGCGTTTACTTTTGTACCAACTACTAATCTTGAGATTCATCAATTATTTTTAGTAGGAACCGGTAGT
>Ga0164295_10001462_pt1 | contig 19571 bp, 13 predicted proteins | sample GEODES006metaG_FD_111798 | JGI IMG/M metagenome (GOLD analysis project Ga0164295, IMG submission 111798) | Oligotrophic lake water microbial communities from Sparkling Lake, Wisconsin, USA - GEODES006 metaG | ecosystem: Environmental > Aquatic > Freshwater > Lake | place: USA: Sparkling Lake... | reverse complement strand
GTGAGGCGGTGATCGCGGCCGGCGTGGCGGAAGGTGAGCCGCTCGTGGTCGAGGCCGAGAAGGTGGAGGATTGTGGCATGGAAGTCGGGCATCGTCACCTTCCCCTCCGCCACGTAATAGCCGAACTCGTCGGTCTGTCCGTGGGCAACGCCCCCCTTCACGCCGCCGCCTGCCATCCACACGCTGAAGGCGTGAGGATGATGATCGCGGCCGTCGGAGCCTTGGGCGGCCGGCGTCCGGCCAAACTCGGTGCCGAAGATCACGAGGGTGTCGTCGAAGAGCCCGCGGGCCTTGAGATCGGCAAGGAGGGCGGCGATCGGCTGGTCGACCTTCTTTGCGTTGGTGGTGTGGTTGTTGCGGAGATCGCCGTGGGCGTCCCAGTAGTTGCGCGGGTAGCTGAAGTTGACCTGCACGAACCGCACCCCCGCCTCGAGGCAGCGTCTCGCGAGCACGCACTGTCGGGCATATTCATCGGTCGGCTCGACGCCAACGCCGTAGCGGGCGAGCGTGCCGGCGGTCTCCCGCTCGATCTCGAACACCCCCGGCGCCTCCCCCTGCATCCGCCAGGCCATCTCGAACGACTCGATCCGCGCCTCGAGCCGCGGGTCGCCCCCCACGAGCGTCGCGTGGCGACGGTTGCGGGCGGCGAGGAGATCGAGTTGCCGGCGTTCCAGAGACGGATCCTCCGCCGAGACGAGGTTCGAGAGGCGCGTCGACTTGAAGTCGGTGCTGCCGTCGCCGATCCGCGTCCCCTGGAAGCTCGCCGGGAGGAACGCCGAGCCGTAGTTCTGCGTGCCGCCGTGGTAGAGCGAGGGGGAGAGGCTGATGAATCCGGGGAGGTTGTCGTTCTCTGAACCGAGGCCGTAGAGCGTCCAGGCGCCAAGGCTCGGCCGGGCGAAGACGCCGGAGCCGGTGTTCATGGCCAGCAGAGCGGGCCCGTGAGAAACCTGATCGCCGCCGTGCATCGAACGGATCACGCACAGGTCGTCGGCATGGCTGCCGATGAGGGGAAAGAGATCGCTGACCTCGAGCCCCGACTGGCCATAGCGGCGAAACTCCCACGGCGAGGCGAGGAGATTGCCGGTGGGGGCGAACTCGAACTTTGGCTTCGGCAGCGGCAGCGGCTGGCCGTTCATCGCCGCGAGCTTCGGCTTGGGGTCGAACGAATCGACATGCGAGATTCCGCCATGCATGAACAGGAACACGACGCGCTTGGCCCGCGCCGGGAAGTGGGGGGGCCTGGCCGCGAGCGGAGAGCCGTTTATCCCGGCTGCACGCGCCTCCCCGGGCACCTGCGCGCTAGCAAGGAGCCCGAGCAGCGCCGTGTGACCGAAGCCACAGGCGCTCTGCAGGAGCCATTCGCGACGCGGAACGTTGGGCATGACGGGGCTCCGGTCAGTCGAGGTAGGCAAACTCATTGGAACACAGCAGCGCCTGACACCAGCTCTGCCAGGCCTCCTCGCGGCGCGTCTCGGCCGGCCGGGCCTGCCCGGCGGTCGATTCCATCCAGGCGACGACGTAGGCAAGCGCCTCGGCAATCTCCTCCGGGCTCGCGCGGCGGCCGAGGGCCCGCGCATGGGCCCGATCGACTCGGCCGCTGTCGTCGAGACCAGCGTCGGCGAGGAGCGAACGGGCGAAAACAAGAGCCTGACCGCGGACGAACGGACTATTGACGAGGAACAAGGCCTGCGAAGGGACGGTAGTCTCGTTGCGGAGGGCGGTCACGCCATTGGGATCGGCGGCGTCAAACAGCGCGAGGACGTCGGGGAGCATGTTCCGCACTGCCGGAAGATAGAGGCTCCGTTTCGTGAACGTCGTGTAAACGGAATCGTCGACGGCGAGCCGGTTCGGCTTGATCATCGCCCCGATGTCCTCGGCTTTCTCCAGGAGCACCCTTGCGCTCTCGTCACTCCCCGGCACCCGGTCGAGGCCGCCACTCACCGCGAGGACCGCGTCGCGAAGCTGCTCGGCGGTGAGCCGCCGGCGAGTCATCGCGGCGACCGTCCGCCCGTCGGGATCGGCCTCGCGGAGCGCCGCAGGCGCTGCAGCCCGGCGGTAGGCGGCAGAGTTGAGGATGACGCGGTGGAGGGCCTTGACACTCCAGCCCGATTCGATGAACCGGCAAGCGAGCCAATCGAGGAGCTCGGGGTGCGTGGGGGGCTCGCCGCGGGTGCCAAAGTTGTCGCTCGTCGCCACGAGCCCACGGCCAAAATGCTGCTGCCAGATCCGGTTGACCATGACGCGCGCCGTGAGCGGGTTTTGTTCACTGGCGATCCAGCGGGCGAGTTCGATCCGGCCGCTGCCGCCGGAAGTGACGAACGGACTGGGATGTTCTCCATCCTTCCCGTCCTCCGCACCGTCGGGCGCCCTGAAAAGGCCAGGGATGTTGCGCGGGGCGATCGCCCCGAGCTGAAAACGATTCCCGCGAAGGTGGACGCGGAGGTTGCGGGGGAGGGTTTCTTTCGGGGCCATGACCATGACCGGGTCCTTGCCGTCGCCCAGCGGCACCTGATACTCCCACCACATCGAGGCGTTGCGGACCTCGTTCTGGAAAGGCTCGGTACTGCGAAAGATTCCGGCCAGGGCGTAATAGTCGGTGGTGCGGATACAATCGAACTTGTGGTCGTGGCAGCGGGCACAGGCGAGCGTAAGGCCGAGGAAGGCCCGGCCGGTGACATCGATCTGATCGTCGACGATGTCGAGCCGCGACTGCTCCTTGTCGGTCTCGGCGAGCGCCTTCGGGCCGATCATCAAGAAGCCTGTGGCAATCGTCCGGGCGGCATCGGTGGCGGCGTCGCCGGAGCGGGGGAGGAGATCGCCGGCGAGCTGTTCGACGAGGAAGCGGTCGTAGGGGAGATCGCGGTTGCAGGCGTCGACGACCCAGTTGCGGTAGCGCCAGGCCTGCGTCATTACGGCGTTGGCATCGTTTGCCGTGGTCTCGGCGAAGCGAACGACGTCGAGCCAGTGGCGGGCCTGCTGCTCGCCGTAATGGGGCGAGGCGAGGAGCCGGTTGACGACCTCGTTCCAGGCATCGGGCCCGGTGTCGGCGAGGAAGGCGGCGGTCTCCTCCGGCGTCGGCGGGAGCCCGGTGAGGTCGAAGGTCACCCGCCGCAGGAGCGTGCCTCGATCGGCCTCGGGCAGCGGTGGCATTCCGAGGGCCTCGATCTGCGGCGCAAGGAAGCGATCGATCGCCGTCGGGGCGGAGTGACTGCGGGGAGAAGAAGGGGAAGGATCGACGAGCCGTTGGTAGGCCCAGTGGGCCCGTTCGGCGAGGGTGTAAGTGGAGTTGGGGGCACGGTGGGGGCCGCCGAGATCGAGGGCGTATTTCTCACCGAGCCAGGCTTCGAGGCCGACGCGGCTGGCATCGTCGAGGCCGGAAGAAAACACGAGCGCCTCGCCGACATCCCCCTCGATCGATCCGCACCACGACACGGCTTTTCCGAGGAAGGCGCCGATGTCGGTGCGGTGGCGGAGGTCGGGGACGCCATCGCGCCCCTCGAGCTCGCCGGACGGGGGACGGACTTCGCGGCCGTCGATGAACAGTCGCGTGGTCGTGCGGATCGGGCCTGGCTGCTTGACGGCGACGACGAGCGTCGGTCGGCCGAAGGATGGCTTGAATGATCCGTTGCCGGCCGAGGCGTCGTTCATCCAGCCGCCGGCGAAGCGGAGGGCATGCTCCTCGGCGCGGTTGATCTGGAGAACGGCCGCGAGGGGGCGGCCGGGATCGGCGCCGGGGTTGGCGGGGTCGCCGACTCCCAGGATGCCCTCGAAGGGCGGCCCGGTCTCGTGAGGACGGAGATTGACGACGACGGCGAGCGTCAGGCTCGCGTCCCCGGCCACCGGGATGGGAAGCGAGGGGGAGGAGGCGTAGCCGGTGGCTGTGGAGAAGCGGACAGCTGGGCGGCGCGCGATGGCGCTTTCGCGCACGAACGTGCCGGGAAGCCCCTGGCCGTCAGGGCGGATTCCCTTGGTGGCGCTTGCATCGCGGCCGTGGCCGCTCGTATCGGGCCAGACCGGCACTCGGGCGCCATCGTCGAGGGCGAGACTGTCGGCGCGGAGCCAGAGTTGCAAGGCGCCGGCGAGGGAGGGGTGATCGGGCGCGATCGGTTCGATGGCGGGCTGGCGCGGGGCCTGCGGCGCGACCGGCTCGGCGGGGCTCGCCGGCCACGAAGCCCCGGCGGCTACCCAGGCTCTCAAGGCCTCGATCTGTATCTGTGGGAGCCGGCCGTCGGGGGGCATCTCGAGGCCATCGGTGTGGTTCACCGCCCGGATAAGGAGGCTTTCAAGCGCCGGCTGCCCCGGATCGATCGCCGGGCCAGAGTCGCCCCCGCGGACCACCGCCGCACGCGAGTCGAGCCGCAATCCACCCTTCGCCTTCTCCCCTGCATGGCAAGCATGGCAGCGCTCGATGAGGAGCGGACGGATGACTCGCTCGAAGGAATCGTCGGCAGAGTCGGCCGCGCGTGCCGGCGCGACGAGCATCACAGTGGCCAAAATGGCGGCCACGCGAGTCATTCCCGCGACGAGGCGGAGTGCATCACCGAGAGAAGAGAAGTTTTGAGCCATGGCCAACCATCCCCGCTGCAAAGTCGGGGGATTCTACCTTGCGGGCTGGCGTGGCAGCCAACGGGCCCGCGGTGGCAACAGAGGCTCGTCACGGACTGCTCGAGAGCACCTCGCCGATGATACCCGCATCGGGGGCCTGAATGACGACGTAGGTGTTGCGCCCGTCGGCCACTGTCACGCTCCGAGGCACGGCCCTTCCGACCGACATTCCTTGCCGATCGACCGCCTGGAGGGCGAGCGTGTGTTGCCCCGCCGGCAGTTCCATCCGCACCACCTGGATCGAATCGGGGAGGAGCCCCCAGCAGCGTGTGTCGGCGTTCTCCGCCGCTTCCCAGGCGACGCCGGCGAGATCGAAAGCGAGCGCCGCTGGCCCGAAGCGCTCGACGCCGAGCCCCTCCTTGACGCCAAACACCGTTCCCTTCTTGAGCGCCCGCCGCGCCACGGCGCGGGCGACGGTCCGGTCGTGAACGGCCGCCTCCTGCTCGACGGCCATCCGCGAGATGTCGGTGATCGTCGTCGTTCTCCCCTGCCAGGCCACGCCTCCGCCGGCGCTCGTCCGCCCCACCGCCACGGCGCTGACGAGCCCCGGCGCCGCCACGACCCGCGGCACCTTGATCGGCGCGACGGTCGGCGGGAGCGACTGGGTGAGGGTAGCGGAGAGGATCTGGTCGGCGACGAGGAGCGCCGCGCTCGACGGGATCTCCTCGACCACGACCTTGCAGGGGCCGTGGCCGACGAGTGCGAAGACATGGACGACCCCATGGCCGTGCGGCGAGTGGACGCCGCCAGTAGCGCGGACGACATCGGCCTGCCCCGCCGCGAACTCCGGCTGCCAGTTGACGACCGTGGCGAAGTGCCGGGCGGCATCGTCGTAGTCGCGGTGGGTCTCCTCGCGGAGGACGCCGCGGAGGTAGGGGGCCAGCGCGATCTGCCGGTACGAGGCTTTTGGATTCGTACCATCCTCTGCCGTGGCTGCAGCGACGATCTCCGCCTGCTTCTCGGCGGCCTGATAGCTGAAGGCCTCGGCATCGCCGCCGTCGCTTGAGAGATTCGTGATTGCGAGCATCGCCCGTAGCAGGACCTTTTCGTGATCCTCGCCGGCGTACGATCGCTGCTGATCGTCGGAGAGCATCGACCAGGCGTCCTCAGCGGGGCTTTCCTGCTCGAGGTGATCGAAGCGATCGCGAACCTCCTTGAGGAGATCCTCGGCTGCAAGAGGCCGGCCGTCGGCCAGGGCCACGAGCGCCCTGTCGAGCGTGAGGACGTCCGCATCCCCCGGATGCTTTTCCAGATCGGCCGCGATCAGCCGCTCGGCCTCGTCGAGATCGCCGCGATGGAACGCCGCCCGCACCGGTTCGAGCCGCGTGATGTGCGTGGCGCAGCCAACAAGCAGCACGAGGCAGGGCACGACGATGGCAAGCAGGCCGGGGCGTGGCATGGCAGCACCAGACGGCCTATCGTGAGAGCGGATTGGTCGCCCGCCACCGGCTCAGGCGGCTGTGGTGGTAGCCCTTGACGAGATCGGCCGACTGCTTGTCGTAGTTGCCGGTGCGAACGTCGATGAGCTCCATCGTCAGCCGATAGCTCCGCTCGTAATCGCGGTTTTCGCGCGTCGTGCCGGAGGTGAGCGTGGCGTAGAGCAGGTAGTCGATCGGCTCCCCCTCGCGCTCCAGATGCGTGGCGAACTGCCGCATGTGTTCCGGAATGCAGAGCTGATCGGGGCGGAGGCGGGTCTCGAGGAGGCCGGCATCGACGACGCGCCGGTTGAGCGGCTGGAAGATGGGGGTCTGGAGGAGCCGGGTGTCGATCACCTGATAGAGCTCGTCCTTGAAGTCACCGATGTCTTCGGCGCTCTTGTTCTCGACGCCGACGAAGCAGATCCGCTTCGGCGGGCAGGGGAGCGGCTCGCCGGCATCGTCGTACGACACCTGCTGCACCGGCGCCTCGGCATTCCGGGCAAGGAGCTTGGCGACGGCTTCGTCGACGAGCGGCCCGAAGGTCTCGGCGCCTGCCTGATGGCTCCCCATCAGTGCCTTGTCGCCGGGGTTGACGATTCTCGCAAACTGCCGCTGCCCACGGCAGCCGGCAAGCGAGACCGCGACAGGCAGCCCGGCAGAAAAGAGGAACGTGCGACGCAGCATGGCACGGCTCCGGCGGAGGAGAGAGTCGGCCGGGACGCCTGTGGGGAGATCGGTGCGCACCGCTCCCCAGGCAGCCATCGGCGGGCGGGGACGATAGCGGGGAGGGCCCTGCGGCGGAAGGGGGAAAAGGTGCCAGCCACCAAATCTGGGGAGGTTGCAGGCACTCCAATTTTGGTGGATGGCACCTTTTTCTTTTCTTCCCCTCGAAGCCCTAAACTACCAGTTATGGAGACCATGCCCCCGGCGACCGGCCCGACGAACGACACCGCCGCCGAGGCGGAGGCCGTCCAGCTGGAATGCATCCGGCGAATGTCGCCGCTGGAGCGCCTCCGGGCCGGATGTCGGATGTCAAACCGCGGCCGCCGCCTTGCCTTCGACGCGATCCGTGCCCGGCTTCCGGACGCCGACGAAACGGAAGTCCGCCTTCGTTTCATCGAACTCGCCTACGGGGCCGGCCTCGCCGCCGACGTGCGACTCTGGCTACGGGATCGGGGGCGATGAGCGACACCGCCGACCTTTTCGCCGCCCTGACGCCGGTCGCGGCGGTTCTCGAGAGACTCGGCGTGCGGCATTATGTCGGAGGGAGCGTGGCGAGCTCCGTCCACGGGGCGATCCGATCGACGATGGACGTCGATCTCGTCTGCGAGCTTCGGTCTGACCAGATCGAGCCTTTTCTCGCGGCGTTTGGCGATGACTTCTATGTCAGCCGGCAAGCGGTTCGGCAGGCGGTCGAGCGGACGTCGTGCTTCAACCTCATCCTTTTTCCAAGGCGTACAAGGTGGATGTTTTCGTCAGCCGTGGCCGCCCCTTCGATCTCGCCGCGATGACGCGGGCCGTTCCCCGGGCGCTTGGTGGAGAGGAATCGTTGCTCGTACCCGTGGCTACCGCTGAGGATTCGATCGTCGCCAAGCTCGAGTGGTTTCGACTCGGTGACGAATCGTCGCAGCGGCAATGGGACGATGTATCCCGGGTCGTTTCCCTTCACGGCGAAGCGCTCGATGCCGACCACATGCAGCGGATGGCCGAGTCGGTCGGCGTCTCGGATCTTCTTGACCGGCTGCTGGCGAAGCGTGGATAGAGAGCCTGATGGAGAACAGGGCATCTGGCGGGATTCCTGCGGATTGATGGTGAAGTGAGCGCGGGGGTGTGACATGAGCCACCTCGGATCGCGTCGGCTGACGATTCACTCAGGGCCCGGTTATGCTTTCGCCGTGCGTCGCTGGGAACCGATGTCTGCCGGGGGAGCGAGCCATGCGCGAAGCGAGACGACAGATCTTGAAGTCGGGGGCGGCTGCGGTGGCGTTGCCGCTGGTAACGGCGGTGGCCCGGGCCGCCGAGCCTGCCGCGCCGCTCCCGGTCGCTGTGATCGGCCCCGGCGGGATGGGGCGATCGCATCTCGAGCATCTCGCTCGGCGGGACGACGTCCGCGTGGCGTGGGTCTGTGATGTCGACGCCGACAGGCTTGCGGCCGCAAAAAAACTCGTCGTCGAGGCCGGGCACGACGAGCCGCAGGGGAGCGACGACCTCCGCGACGTGCTTGCCGACAAGGAGGTGCGAGCGGTGTGGATCGCCACCCCCGATCATTGGCACGGCCCCGCGGCGATCCTCGCCGCCGATGCCGGGAAGCATGTCTACGTGGAAAAGCCGGCCTGCCACAACCTCCGCGAGGGGCGGCTGATGGTCGAGGCCGCGCGCCGCAACCGCGTCGCCATGCAGGTGGGGACGCAGTCACGCAGCGCCCCGATGATCCGCCGGGCGGTCGACAAGCTCCGCGCCGGAGCGATCGGCGAGGTGATCGTCGCCAAGGCCTGGAACAGCCAGCGCCGCGCGTCGATCGGCAAAGAAAACCCCACCGATCCCCCCGCGAGCCTCGCCTACGATCACTGGGTCGGCCCGGCCGCCTGGCAGCCCTATCAGAAAAATCTCCTCCCGGGCGTGTGGCGGTTTTGGCGAAACTTCGGCTGCGGCGACATCGGCAATGACGGCGTCCACGAGATCGACATCGCACGATTTGGGCTCGGCGTCGACGAGCATCCCGATCGGGTCGCGGGGCTCGGCGGGAAGTATTTCTTCGACGACGATCAGGAGTTTCCTGACACGCAAGTCTGTGTCTGGGAATGGCCCGGGGCAGGGGGCACTGCGAAGCGCCGGCAGCTCGTCTTCGAGCAGCGCGACTGGTCGCCCTATGTCCAGGAGGGGCACGAGAATGGCAACGCCTTCTACGGCACGAAGGGGATGCTGATGCTCGGCAAGCGGACCGGCTGGCAGCTCTATTCGGAGCGCAACAAGCTCGTCGACGAGGAGACCGGCAGCGTCGATCTCGAGGCCCACCACGACGATTTCCTCGACGCCGTCCGCTCGGCTCCCGCCGCAGGCCAGCCGCGCCGCACCCACGCCGACATCGAGGAGGGGCATCGCTCGGCGGCGCTCGTGCACCTGGGCAACATCGCTTGCCTGCTCGGGCGGACGCTCCATGTCGATGCCGCCGCCGAGCAGATCGTCGGCGACGACGAAGCAAATAGGCTCCTGACGCGGGCCTATCGCGACGGGCACTGGGCGGTGCCGCGGGGCGTGTGACGGCCATGGTCGGGGCTGCTATCGTGGGCGGTTCATCCAGCCCACCTCTTTTCCGGTGCCACCATGACGAAGATCGTTGTCCTCGACGGCCACACGGCCAATCCCGGCGACCTCTCCTGGGAGCCGCTCGAACGCCTCGGTGAACTCACCGTCCACGAGCGGACGGCCTCGGGCGACGTCGTCGTTCGGGCTAACGCCGCCGACGTCCTCCTCACGAACAAGACCGTGATCACCGCCGAAGCGATCGCGGCGCTGCCGCAGCTCAAGCTGATCTGTGTCCTCGCCACCGGCTACAACGTCGTCGACGTCACCGCTGCCCAGGCCCGCGGGATTCCGGTCTGCAACGTTCCTGAGTACAGCACGCCGAACGTCGCCCAGGCCGTGTTCGCGCTCCTTCTCGAGCTCACCAACCGCACCGGCCATCACGACCGAACCGTCCATGAGGGGCGCTGGGCCGCGTGCCCCGACTTCTGCTACTGGGATGGCGACCTCGTCGAGCTTTCCGGTCTGACGTTCGGGATCGTCGGGCATGGCCGGATCGGCCGGGCGGTGGGGCATGTCGCCCGGGCCTTCGGGATGAAGGTTCTCTACCACCGCCGCAACCACGATGGCGACCCGGGCTGTGTCGATCTCGACTTGCTTTTTTCCGAGAGCGACGTCGTCAGCCTCCACTGCCCCCTCACCCCCGAGACGAAGGAGTTTGTCAACGCCCGCCGGATCGAGCAGATGAAGCCGACAGCTTTTCTCTTGAACACCGCGCGGGGAGCGCTTGTCAACGAGGCTGATCTGGCGGCGGCGCTCCATGCCGGGCGGATCGCCGGCGCGGGCCTCGACGTCCTCTCGGTGGAGCCGCCGTCACCAACCAATCCCTTGCTCACGGCGCCGCGCTGCGTGATCACGCCCCACATCGCCTGGGCGACACGCGACGCCCGCCGCCGGCTCCTCGAAACGACCGCCGGCAACGTGGCGGCGTTTCTGGCCGGCAGCCCGCAGCATGTCGTCAGTGGGTGACAGGGCGGCGGCTAACAGGGCTGGGGCTACGGCGTCGCATCGTCGTCGGCCGCCACCTGGTCGGCGCGGCGGATCTGGATCGCGATCGATCCGTCGATCGGGATCACCTGCTGCCCGGCGGCAAGTTCGGCCGTGAGGATCAGGTTGCAGGCTACATTCGGCAGCCCGCCGACATTCTGCGTCCCGCCGAGGTGGTCGATGTAGGGCTTGATCGCGCCGCGGAGGGTCTTGTCGGTGGCGGGCCGCGACGTGTCGCCGATGAAGTTCCGCAGATCGGCCCCGGTGAACACGTACGATCGTGACGACGACTGGAAGGCGGGAGCGGGGACGGAGAACGTCGCCACCGTGTCCCCCGTCTCCTCGTCGCGAAGCGTGCAGCGCAGCTCAGCTTCCGCGGGGGCGGCAAATGACGTCGGCGCTTCGATCGCGATCCGGTCGCTACTCCCCTGGAAATACTCGTTGATCCTCCAGCCGCCGGTTTTTGTTTTGGTCGTCGTCAGTGCGACCGAGGCGCCGGGATCGAAGGCGAGATCGCAGGAGGCCTGCGATTGGGAGGCGGTGCCGGGGTTGTAGACCGGAATGAAGAGATGATCGCTGACACCGTACGGCGTTGCCATGTGGATGTCGACAAACTCTTCGATGTCACAGCATTCGCCGCAGGGATCGTCGTCGCGGCAGACTGCGACCGCGGGCTCCGGCGCCGGCGTCGGGAGTGGGAGCGGGAATTGGAGGCCCTTCCGCGGGAGCACTGAGCGCGGCTCGTTGGCATCGGTCGACGGCGAGGCGTCGCCGTGACCGGAGGAGTCATCGTCACTAGATGAGCTGCCATCCCCGGATGACTTGCCGCCACCGGATGACTTGCCATCGCCAGTTGAGCTGCCGCCACCGGATGGCTTGCTGCTGCCGGACGATTTGCCGCTGCCAGATGACTTGCCGTCGCCGGATGAGCTGGCGCCACCGGATGGCTTCCCGTCGCCAGATGACTTGCTACTTCCGGAAGAACTGCGGCCACCAGAGGGATCACGGCCACCGGAGGGATCGCGGCCGCCAGAGGGATCGCGGCCACCAGAGGGATCGCGGCCACCAGAGGGATCACGGCCACTAGAGGGATCGCGGCCACCGGAGGGATCGCGACCGCCGGAGGGATCGCGACCGCCGGAGGGGGCGCGACCAGTGGATGGACCCGTGCCACCGGAGGGCCCCTGGCCAGGAGAAGGGCCTTGATCACGGGGCGGATTCTGCGGAGCGCCGGCCGGCGTGGGGATCTGCTCGCTGCCGCTGACGAGCATCACGCCAGTGGAAGAGCGCCTGGCGACGAGCCGCTGCACGCGGGGCTGCTGAAGAGCCGCCGTGGCCGCGGTGGACTGGTTCTTCGAGGGAACGCGGATCGTCTGCACCCCCGGCGGGATTTCCGCCCGGAGCACCTGGCGGCTGATCATCGTGATCGGCACCGACTTCCCGCCGGCGATGACGCTCGTGTCGTGGAGGTTGAAGCCCTTGCCGACCAGGAACACGACCGTCGTGCCGGTCTTATCGACCCCCTCGGCGCCGTAATAGCCGACGAGCTCCGGAGCGAGATCGGTGACGCCGGTGTTGAAGAGCTCGAAGCCGCCGCTCGTGTTCTCGTAGGGGATCTGTGCGATCATCGTCTGGAGCGGCAGTTCCCGGTCGAGCTGGTCGACGCGCCGCATCAGTCGGGCCACTTCCCCGTCGCGATAGGCGCCCGCGTTCTGCGCGCACATGGCAGCCGACTGCTGCATCGATTTGACGCTTCGGGAGAGCTTCATCGCCTGCCGCATGCTCTGGTCGGTCGACTTCGGGTTGGTGAGGGAAAACCAGTTCGTGCGGATGTCGAACGTCACGTAGGGGACGAACGACGGCATGACGATCATCGCCGTGCACTCCCGCATCCCCGGCTCGAGGCAGCGTTGCGAGAGATCCTGCTTCCGTGAGTTGGTGCCGATGAGCGTGTCGCGGAAGGCGGCGAGGTTATTTTGCGTCGGGGGCGACTGGATCCGGGGGTAGAAGCGCCAGCCGAAGGTGTCGGCGCCGTGCGTGAAGCCGACGGCGGTTTGGTTGAGGCCGATCGTCGCCATGTTCGTCTGCAGGGCGCGGTCGTAGCGGGCCATCGTCTGCCGGTTCGCCCGGCCGTGGGCCACCGACATCGCCAGGGCCAGCTGCATTTCGCGGCGCTGCGAGAACATGTCTTCCACATTCTGCTCGGCGGAGACCGGATCGAGGGCGAAGATCCGGATCGGCCAGCGGCGGCGGACGTAGTCGTTGAAGCCGTCGCGGCTCTCTGGAGAAGGATTCGGGCCGTAGAACGGGCCGGCGAAGGCGCAGTTCCCGGCGAAGCCCTTGGAGGCGGAGATGTTTCGCATGTCTTCGATGAGCCGCTCGTTGAGGAGCGCCGACTCGACGAGGATCATCCAGGCGAGCACCGCCGTCGTCGTCCGGCAGATCTTGCAGGGGCCGACGTCGTTCTCGCAAGATCCCCGGCAGGCACAGCCGAGGCAGGGCTCGGTGACCGTGTGGCTCAAAGGTGCCTCGTCGTCGAGGCCGAGCGACTCGAAGAACGACCGCCGCCGCAGCTCGAGCTCCCCCATCCGATGGCTGCGGATCAGCTCCGCGAGATTCCAGCCCGGCATCTCCTCCCACACCGCCGCCTGCCGCTCCTGCGAGAGGAAGTCGTAGGCGGCCTGGAGCTCCTCGCCGAGGAAGCCGCGGACGTCGTTGTATTCGAGGCAGGGACGGTTGGCCGGGTTGGCCCCGAGGGCCTCGAAGGTAGCCCGAAGGAGGAGCGCCACCTGGACTTCGCCGACGACATCGACGAGCTCCTCCGGGGGGAGCGGCATCCTCGCTCGCCGCATCTTCGCCGTCGGCACCGACACCGACACGGTGTGCGAGCGCATCACCTTACGCACCCTCGCCACGAGCTTGCGCCGCTGATCGTCACGAATGGGATCGACGTCCTCTCCTCCGGGAACGAGCCGGCCGTTGGGAAGGATGCTGGCCTCGAAAGCGTTGACATCCTGCGCGAGCCCCGTCATGCACAGGGCGGTGCGGACCTCCCCGTTGTTGACGGCGAAAGTTAGCCCCGGGGCGAGGAGATCGATGAGGTCGTTGATCACCATGTTGCGGAACGTCGTGGGCAGGAGATCGTCCCCCAGCTGCGCTTCACCGATCACGGTCACCTCGGCACCATGCCCCTGCTGCGTGTTCTTTCCGGGGAGAATCGAGATCGGGATGCGGACGAGGTTGAGCGCGTAGCCGGGGGAGTCGACGGTGTCGTCCCCCTCGTTGATCCGCCGCAGCTCGTCGAGGTGGCCGATGTACTGCGAGAGATGATCGAGGTGGATCGACGGCTCCAGGCTGACAGCGTTGTTGTTTCCCATGCCAAAGCTTGCGAACGGCTGCTGTGTCCCGGTCGTGAACGGGGCCGCCCGGTCGATGACGCCGCTGGAAGGATCGACGGGATTGGAGATCATGTTCTGGACGGTGGTGGTGCTCTGGGGCGTCGCCCCGGCGCTCCCGTGGCTCATCGCCATCGCCAAGCCGACGAATGACTGGTCGCTGCGGCTGATGCTCGCGTTGTTGAGATCCTGAAAGTTGCCCAGCTGGGCCTTCATTTGCGATTCGTATTCGTAGCGATGGCGGGTGAGCCGGCTCTGGCCCCACACATCCGGCTGCTTGGCGACGATCGAGCCGTAGGTATCGATGTGGTGCTCGAGCCAGTCGATCTCGCCGGCGAGTTGCTCGACGGAGTCGTCCTTGCAGGTGGCCGGCTTTTCCCGATGGAGCGTCTGGGCCGCGGCCTTGAGCCCGCGCATGAGGCCGAGCGGATCGCCGGCGCTCGCCACCGGGGCGGTTGCCAGGAGGGGGGCGAGCGCACCGGTCATGGCGATCAGCGGGAGGGCTCTGCGGAGGGTGAATCGAATCCTGAACCGGGCCATGACAATCCCCTCGTTGCTTGCTGCCGGAGGCGGCCGGGCGGATAATCCGCACGACCGTCAGCGTCTACGAATCGACACGCGCCCGCTGCCGCACGCAGACTCGCTGCCGTGATCGGATTTCATCGCGCAGCCTTCCCTCCCTGTCGGATTTTCCGGAGTTGCCGAAATGCCCCAGCCTGCCGTCGGTGGTGGCTCTCGTTCGGTTCCCTGCCGATCATCGATCCAGTGCATCGTCCCCCCGTACATGCTTGACCGGCTCACCCACTCAGCCGATGCGAAGGTCCGCGACCGGGCGATTGCCGGGCTCTCCCGGTCAGCGGCCGTCCGGGCCGTGCGGGCCTTTGCCCAGGAAATCCCCGGGATGATGGCGGTGCCGTCGCCGGCCGCCTCGAAAAACCGGCTCATCTATGACGCCAAGGGGAAGGACACCCTCCCGGGGAGGCTCGTCCGCAGCGAGGGGCAAAAGAAATCGGCCGATGTTGCGGTCAATGAGGCCTACGACCACTGCGGCGACACCTACGACTTCTACCGCGAGCTTTTCGAACGCAACTCCCTCGATGGCAGCGGCATGACGCTCATCTCCACCGTCCATGTCGGAGAGCCCGACCAAGCGGGGAAGTTTCAGCCGATGGACAACGCCTTCTGGGACGGTGCCCAAATGGCCTATGGCGATGGCGACGGCGTCGTCTTCCAACGCTTCACCCGCAGCCTCGATGTCGTCGCCCATGAGCTGACACACGGCATGCAGTCGTTCACGAGCAACCTCGTCTACCGTGGCCAGTCGGGGGCCCTCAACGAGCACTTCTCCGATGTCTTCGGGATCCTTGTCCGCCAGTGGAAGCTCGGTGAGAAGGCCGACAAGGCCTCGTGGCTGATCGGGGCCGACGTCCTCGTGCCGGCGAAGACGCGGCGGGCGATCCGCGACATGGAGAACCCCGGCACGGCGTATGTCGACGATCCCGATCTCGGCACCGATCCGCAGCCGGCCCACATGAAGGATTTTTACTCGGGCGCCGCCGACAACGGCGGCGTCCATCTCAATTCGGGGATCCCCAACCGGGCCTTCGCGCTCGTCGCCAAGCAGCTGGGCGGCTTCGCCTGGGAGATGGCGGGGCGGATCTGGTATGACGCGATGTTTCAGCTTTCGAGCCGCAGCCAGTTTGTCGACATCCAAGCGATCACCACGCAGATCGCGGCCGACGACAAGCGCTTCGGCAAGGAGGCCAAGAAGGTCGTGGCCGCGGCCTGGAAGAAGGTGGGGCTGTAAATGGCAGACGATGGCCGATGCGCTGAGCCGGCAGCGCCCACGCTCCGCGTCTCGTTCGAACAGTCGGGGGGCTTTGCCGGGCTTCTCAAGGGCTGCGTACTCGATGCCAACGAGCTTCCCGCCGACGAGAGCGCCGAGCTGCGCCGGCTCGTCGCCGCAAGCGGCCTGGAGACCTCGAGCGAAGTGACCTCGCGGGGAACGCGCGACCGGCGGCAGCTGGCGATCACGATCGATCGCGGCGGCGAGACGGTCCGCGTGGCCTGCGACGACGGCTGCACGCCGGAGGGGGCCCGACCGCTTGTCGCCTTCCTCGCCGCCCGGGCCAAGCCCGTGCGGCCGTAGGGGGTTGAGGCATCGTCACCGGTCCAGCGCGGTGCGACGTTGGCCCGAGGGTGATGCGCCGGGCCGGGGGTGCCCGTGCCCCGTCGCCGGACGTTCGCCTCGGCCATCCATGGCCTCGGCTCTCTCCGCGCCGCTTGCGCTTCGCCCTCCGGGCTGCGCTGACCGGCGAGGCCGGCTCTCGGAGCACGGGCACCCCCGGCCCTGCCTTGGTGGTGGGCAGGGGCTGAACGGGAGTGCTTGGCTGGCGTCCCCCGTCACTCCCCGATGATCTTCACAAGCACGCGTTTTGGCCGGCGGCCGTCGAACTCGCCGTAGAAGATTTGCTCCCAGGGGCCGAAGTCGAGCTTGCCGTCGGTGATTGCGACGACGACTTCGCGCCCCATGATCTGCCGCTTCATGTGGGCGTCGGCGTTGTCCTCGCCGGTGCGGTTGTGGGCGTAGGCCTGCGGGGAGGCGTTGAAGGGGGCAAGGTGCTCGAGCCACTTCTTGTAATCGGCGTGGAGGCCGGGCTCGTCGTCGTTGATGAACACGCTCGCCGTGATGTGCATGGCGTTGACGAGGCACAGCCCCTCGCGGACGCCGCTGGCGGCCACGAGCTCCATCACCTCCGGCGTGATGTTGTGAAACGCCATCCGCTCGGGGAGCGTGAGCGTGAGATGCTTGGTGTGGGATTTCATGATGGAAGGTATCCTAGCCTCTTCGCAGCGGGGGAATCGTAGTCCCGTGCGCTTCATGAGATCTGCCGAGGGGCGGTCGTCAGTGCCCACTTCACTTCTTCCACACCGTCTTCCCCTCCTTGATCGTCTCGAGCACCTCGATCTTTTCGATCTCGGCGGCGGGCACCGCCGTCGGATCGGCTGAGAGGATGACCAGATCGGCGAGCTTACCGGGCTCGATCGATCCCTTTTTATCTTCCTCACCGTACATCCTCGCGCCGTCGAGGGTGATCGCCCGGAGCGCCTCGAGCGGCGTGACTCGCTCTGCTTCGCCGAGGATCACACCCGAGCGGGTCTGCCGGTTTACCGCCGTGTGGATCGTGAACAGCTGGTCGATCGGGGCGACGTTGAAGTCGGTGTGGTTCGCCGGATGGAGGCCGAGGGCGAGGGCCGACTTCATCGGGCTGATGAACTCCGCCTGCTCCCGACCACGGTTCACGACATGCGTGTCGCCAAAATAGAAGCAATGCTCGGTGTAGAAGGAGGGGGTGATCTGCCATGCGGCGTATTTCTGGAGCTGATCGCGACGGATGAACTGCGAGTGGATGCCGACGGTGCCCCGCGGCTTCGTTGGGTCGCCCTCCGAGGCGAAGCGATGGGCTTCGAGGAGGGCGTCGATCGCCGCGTCACCGTTGCAATGGACGAAGAGCGTGGCGCCGCCGTCATAGACCTTCTTCACCGTGTCGTTGAACACGCTCTGCGGGAACGATAGCTCGCCCCGCCAGACCTTCTGCCCCGCCGGGCCGGCGGTGAGGTAGGGCGTGGTGAAGGCGGCTGTCTTTCCCTGCGGCGAGCCGTCGGTGACGATCTTCACCCCGCCGATGCGGAGATGATTGCGGTAGTCGGGCTCGTCGGCCGGTGGCTTGCCCGCGAAGATCGCGTCGATCTCGGTGAAGAAGGGGAGCGAGACGACGTCGAGCTTGAGGCTGCCACGGTCGGCAAGAAGGCGGAGGAGATCGAGCTGGTGTTTCATCGTCGCCCCCTCCTGGGCCGTCGTGATCCCCGCCTGGAGGTAGAGTTCCTGCCCCTTCTCGAGGAGGCGGAGCGTCTCGTCGTCGTCGGGGCCGGGGACCTCGGCGAAGATCGGGAGGAAGGCCGTTTCGAAGAGGAGGCCGTCGGGCTCGTTCGATCCTGCCTCACGGCCGATCACGCCGCCGACGGGGGTGGGGGTGGCGGCCGTGATCGCGTAAGCCGCGAGGGCCTTCGAGTTGAGCTTCGCCCCGTGGCCCGAGACATGGACGATGATCACCGGATTGTCGGGAAAGGCGTGGTCGAGCTCGGCCTTCGTGGGGAAGCGCTTCTCGGTGAGGAGATCGGGATCGCACCCGAAGCCCATCACGACCTTCCCGGGGCCGAGTTGGCGACGCTTTTTTGTCTTCCCGAGGGCCGTGATCACATCGGCCACGGTCTGGCATGGGCCGGCCGGCGGCGAGGCGCAGAGCGCCTGCGTCTGCACGTCGACGAGCGCGAAGAAGTGGCTGTGACCGTCGACGAAGCCGGGCACGAGCGTCCGGCCGGCAAGGTCGACGACCTCCGTCTGCTCGCCCCGCGAGACGAGGACGTTGGCCCGTGAGCCGACGGCCACGATCCGCCCGTTCGCCACGGCCACCGCTTCGGCGTGGGGCTGGGCGTCGTTCACCGTGAGGACTGTGCCGCCGACATAGATCCGCTCGGCGGTGGTCCGCTCGGCGGCCAGGCCCACGACGCTTGCGGTGAAGATCCAAGCGAGAAAGGAAAGGAGAAGACGATGCCTGCCCAACGACGTCATGCGAACAGCTCCGGGAGAAGATGGCCCGAAGGGCACACCCGTTCGACCGGCGCCGTCACGACACCACGGCACCCTGCCTTATCCTCCGGAAGATCTGCTCGGCCTGCAAGGATTCCGCAGGCGCGAAGGCCCAAGCAGGCCGGCGAATACGCTCGTCAGACGTTGAGCGGAAGCCGGGACGGGCGACGGCGGGGGCGGATCACGGCCCGCTCCTCGGGGAGGGCAAACCCGCGGGGGAGCTCTATCCAGAGGGCGTTCAGCGACAGATTGACGTCGAGAAGGAAGAGCCCGAGCGAGAGGAGGAGGGAGAGAAGGCAGGCGATGAGGAGGCCGATCGCCGCCGGAGCGACATCGATCTTCGCGCTTGCCCCCGTCACGAGCACGACCATGAGGAGAACAGCGAGCAACACACTCCCCGCCGCCGTGCCGACACACCCGCGGAGGAATCTGGCCCGCTGGGAGAGCACGTAGAGTTGCCGCCTGGCGTCGGCTCGGCCGGAGCCGGAAAGGGAGGAAGCCGAGAGGGCGATGCTTCGGGCCCGTTCAACCACCGTCGCAAACCGCTGCGACATGCACAGCAGCAACAAACCAACCCCAGAAACGAGCGTCGCCGGGGCGATCGCCATCTGGAGGATCGGGAGAAGTTCGGCGAGCGTCATTGCGATCCCCGCCCGTCGAAGCGGACGGCCCTTGAATGGGGAAACTCTAGGCTGCCCACGCGGACCGACCAGCCGGCTGGGAAGGGGAGTGCGGGACCGTTCCCTCGCCGTAGAGCCAACCGTAGAGCAGCGGCGGACGTAACGGGGCCCGCGTCCTCGGTCCCACGGGCTAGGGACCGCGAACAGGGGCCGGATGGAATGCCTGGCGGCGAGAGGGGCGGCTGACGAAGGTCGCAGGGCTCAAAACAGCCAGTCGGTGGAGAGAAACGACGAGCGGTGGGAAAGGACAATGTCGCCGAGGATCGCCCGATTGTCCGGCGTGTCCTTCGCCGCCGCCATGCTCCGGATCGAAAACGCCCGTAGGGCGTCGCTCACCGAAAGCGTCCCCTCGGCGCTGTCCTTCCGTCCTGTGAAGGGGAAGACATCCGGCCCCCGCTGGCACTGGCTGTTGAGGTTTACCCGGCAGACCTGATTGGCAAGGCCGTCGATGAGGACCGCCACCTCTTCGGAATCGCGCGAGAAGATCGATGCCTGCTGGCCATAATCGGCATCACACACCCAGTCGAGGGGC
>Ga0164295_10001460_pt1 | contig 19574 bp, 18 predicted proteins | sample GEODES006metaG_FD_111798 | JGI IMG/M metagenome (GOLD analysis project Ga0164295, IMG submission 111798) | Oligotrophic lake water microbial communities from Sparkling Lake, Wisconsin, USA - GEODES006 metaG | ecosystem: Environmental > Aquatic > Freshwater > Lake | place: USA: Sparkling Lake... | reverse complement strand
TTTCGAACATATGGCGACTCCAAATCGGTGGACCCAGACACGGTTTCAGACCTGGTCCGGAATGTGGTCATGGCAGGGTTTGATGCTACACGCGAATCCTCGAATATGTGCGATGATGTGGATCTGGTCTACCCGAAACGCGCTCCCTCGAAATCGCGGATTTTGTCGACCATTGAATTGTTGCTAAAAACTCCTCTCGACAATATGCACAAAATCAAGACGGACGACACCGAGGATAAATCGAAACTGTTGACGATTGGTGCCATGTTTGAGAAGATGCGTGGAGGCGACAAGTTTCACACAAGTGGTGACGGAGACTTGGACGACGACTCTGACGCAGAAGAACTAGAAAATGCAGGTGATTTAGAAGAGGATTCGGACGAAGAGGACTACAGAGAATCGACTTACCAATCGTCGGTGAAAGTCAGCAGAACATGTACTTTAGTTGAATTGCTGGTTTCGGATAAATACAATCGCGACGCGAAAATCACGCGAGTCGACGAAGCACTGACACAGTTGTTCCCGCCATTGAAAGGCGATGAAGTGACATTCATCGGGTCGACTTTCATGCGAAACGGCGAACCCGAACCTTATCTGAATCACTGTTTTGTCGTCGGGTCTTGCGACCCGGTGGATGGCACGACGATCGAAACTACCGCGACAGAGCGCGAGATGCTTTTGCGATGGACCGACCTGGTCACGACGGAGAACCCCGATATTATCATCGGGTACAATATCTTTGGTTTTGATTATGAGTTCATGTTCCGTCGTGCGATCGAGAATGACTGCACCAAAACGTTCTTGTTATTATCACGCCGCATCGGCGAATTGTGTGTCAAGGAACAGGGATTTAGGAAACCTGGTGCTGCATCAAATACAGATGCGACAAAACCTGGTGATTCGACAAAACCTGGTGATTCCTCAGACTCGATTGATATCGAGCATACCACCATTGCCCTCGCAAGTGGCGACTACGACCTCAAATACATCAAACAAACAGGTCGATTGCAAGTCGATATGTATATGTATTTGCGGCGTGAGTACAATTTCGGATCGTACAAACTCGATGATATGGCGTCGTATTTCATCAGCGACGACATCAAGCGTGTTGAAATCATACATGACGCGAGTGACGATTCTACAGTGACACATCTTTACGAGGATGATGTGTCCACCACAGTGACCCATCTTTACAGTAAGAATCTGATGGGACTCCACGTCGGCGACTTTATCCATGTCGAAATCACCAGTTTCACCAGCGATTACTACGACGGCGGCAGGAAATTCGTGGTCGAAGATATCCTAAAGGACCAACCCGCCGATCCTCTTGTTCCGGATGGACCAAAAACAAATATCATCGTGATTCGCGGCGACCACTCCGAACTGCGTTCTTACAAAAGCATCAAGTGGGGCATGGCAAAAGACGATGTGACGCCGCAAGATATCTTCCGACTGACCAAGGGCAGCGCAGCAGACCGAGCTCTTATCGCAAAATACTGTATTCAGGATTGCAACCTGGTTCACCACCTTTTGAACAAAGTCGATGTCTTGACAGGTTATGTCGAAATGTCGTCGATTTGCAGCGTCCCCATCAGTTTCTTGGTATTCCGCGGGCAAGGAATCAAACTGACGAGTTATGTGGCAAAGAAATGCCGTGCTAAAGATACCTTGATGCCGGATTTAGAGAAATCGGGAGGCAATGAAGGATACGAAGGCGCCATCGTACTTCCTCCTAAATGTTCGATGTATATGGACAATCCGGTTGCCTGCGTCGATTATGCCTCTCTGTACCCCTCGTCGATGATTAGTCAGAACTTCTCGCACGACAGTAAAGTCTGGACCCGCGAATATGATTTAGAAGGGAATCTTCTAAAAGAAACTGGCGAGAAAGACCGGAAGACCGGCAAATACAAATACGATGAATTGCCGGGATTCGAGTACATCGACATCGAATTTGATACGTTCCGGTATGTGCGTAGGACACCCACTAGCGCCGCGGTCAAGACCAAGTGTGGGAAGAAAGTGTGTCGCTGGGCACAGTTTCCCGACTCGAGAAAAGGTATCATGCCGAGTATTTTGGAGGAATTGCTAAAGGCACGGTCGGATACGCGGAAGAAGGCAAAGACCGAACCTGACCCTTTCATGCAGAATGTGCTGGATAAGCGTCAATTAGGTTACAAGGTGACTGCAAATTCGTTGTATGGACAATGTGGAGCAAAGACATCGTCTTTCTACGAGAAGGATGTTGCGGCGTCGACGACGGCAACGGGGCGAATGATGATTACCTATGCTCGCAGGATTATTGAGGAGGTTTATGGAAATCGTGAGTATGATACGGAATGCCATGGACCTGTTTTGACGAAAGCAGAGTATGTTTATGGTGACAGTGTCGCAAATTATACTCCGGTTTATGTTCGGACCGCTGATGGAACCATGGATATTTGTACGATTGAAAGTTTAGCAGAAAAATATGGAACGGCGAAGGGAGAATGGGCAATATGTGAAGAACCTGGGAAACAGACCAAGGAATTCTGTGAAATGTGTCCAGGAGTAGAAACGTGGACAGATAAGGGATGGACCAAGTTGCATCGCGTGATAAGACATGCCTTGGCGCCGAATAAAAAGATGATTCGTGTGGTGACACATACTGGATTGGTGGATGTGACGGATGACCATTCACTATTGAGAGAGGACGGGACCGAGATTTCACCTAAAGAAGTCAAAGTCGGTGATACATTATTGCATAGTTCTCTGCCTTTTGGATATTGGAAACGCGGTGGTGATATTGCGTATTCGGAAGTATTTGATACCCAGTTGGAAGCAGCGATTGCTGTGTCGCGAAGTCCGTGCGTCTTCTCTATTATTGAAGTTGTCCTGAATAAATGCGTATCCAAATACTGCATCATCAATAAAACCCTCATTTCCGACTGGTCTTCGAATGCGATTCAGAACATGCGTGAAATCCCCTACGAGGGATATGTCTATGACTTGACCACCGACAACCACCATTTCGCAGCAGGAATCGGCAACCTCATAGTCCATAATACGGACTCGGTATTCTTCACTTTCAATCTGGAAGACCCGAAGACAGGCGAGAAAGTTCGCGGTCCGAAAGCGCTCGAGATGACTATCGAGATTGCCCAAGATGCTGCTGCGCTCTGTACGCGATTCTTGAAACCGCCAATGGAACTCAGTTATGAGAAGACACTCATGCCATTCATTCTCCTAAAGAAGAAGCGGTATGTCGGCATGCTCTACGAGACCGACCCGAAGAAAGGCAAATTGAAATACATGGGTCTCTCTATCAAACGCCGCGATTCGTGCGATTATCTGAAAGACGTCTACGGCGGCATTCTCAATATTCTGATGAAAGAGAACGATATCATGAAGTCGGTGGACTTTCTCCATAAGTGTTTAGAGGAATTGGTGCAAGGTCGGGTGCCGATGGAAAAACTCATGATAACTCGTGCTCTCAGCAGTTATTACAAGAATCCGCAGACGATTGCGCATCGCGTTTTAGCAGATAGAATTGCGAAGAGAGACCCGGGGAACAAACCGAAACCGGGCGACCGTCTCAAGTTCGTGTTCTTCGAGAACCCTGCTGCAAAACTACAGGGTGAGAAAATCGAATTGCCTGAGTATATTCAATCGGAGAATCTGAAAATCGATTATGCGCACTATATTACGAGGCAATTGATGAAACCTCTGCAACAGTTGTATGGTCTCGGGTTGGAACAAATCTGGGAGCATCAGAAAAAACAGTTGGCAATCCGAACACATAAGAAGGAAGTGGCAGATTTACGTAAAAAATACCCCGACCAAGAGACCTTCGCAAAAAAACACGACGATTTCTGCTCGAAAAAAGTGAAACCGCTCTTGTTCGATAAGTGGTTGACACAGTTACAGAACCAGCGAAACAATGCGCGCGAAATAACCGGGTTCTTCAAACCTGTAAATAAATCGTAACAAAATGCATGTACACTATATAAGAATGTCAACTAGAAAAAGAGGCAACAATCGTAAGAAAGGTACGAGAGGACGAACGCAGAAAGGAGGAAGTGGATTTCTTGACAAATTAAAGAGTTGGGTTGGATTCTCACAAGATCCAAGTCCAAGTCAAGAAGACCCGAAACCCTCTGCCGAAACTACTCCTTCTCCGTCTCCTTTACCTAGGTTAAGTGGCGGAAATCGTAGAAGAAAGAAGAGAAGAACATAGGATATGCGTCCTCGTCGTCGTACGGATAGTGTTTTGGTAAATCTAGCAAAACACTATACCCACAACTGTCATGTGGTCTATGATTCTATTTAACGGTATTTTATCTATAATAATCATATTTATTGCCCATCAACTCTGGGAATACTGCAAGATTAATTACACTACACAGAAAACGAAGAATTTAGTGGAAACACAGGCGTCTAAATATAAACAAATTGCGGAAGATATGGAGCGTAATTCATCTCCGATGCACTCCGGGTCTTATTTGAATTCATCTCCGATGCACTCCGATGAATATGCAACGACCCATCGTGCATCAGAGATGCACTCCGGGTCTTATTTGAATTCGACTACATTAGTTATGGTAGAATCTCCTCCAAAACAACTGCCCGTAAAAATCCAACCGTCTGATTTTTTACCTCTCGACGAAAAGGAATGGGTTCACAAAGAACTTGCCACGTTTATAGATACGTTGTAATGCTAACTCCCACAGAAAATTACGACCGACGCATTACCACACAAATGTAACCCGCAGTGTAAAAAAGTGGATAACCATACATGTCCTCGGTTATGTAGATACCAACTAGCAGGGAACAGCAAAACCACCGCAACATAACAAATCCAGAACAAAAGAGAGTTGATCTTGAGAATAATCGCGCGCACAAAAAGATAGATGAATCCGACGCAGACCACAAACATGTCTACATTTCGTCTAAATCCGAATTTAGGGTCCCTCCAATGATTTAATGAAGTAAGGAGAATGATAATACAAAGTACACCCGCGTCATATTGTTTCTTGTGGAATGCATATATTGCAGTAACCCCGATTAATAACGATAACCAGAATAATATATCGGATTGGTCTTTAGGAAGGAATGGAACTTCTTCGTTTATTTCGAGAGGTTGCATACGATTTTCCATTCTTGTAATGAATAAACATATTATCCTCGAAATGTGAAACAAATTATTCATAATTTAAAAAATAAGGTACTAAATAAGAAACAAAAATCAGAAGAACAATATTCGAGTTTGTACTAAGATATTTACTCAATAAAGATGCGATGAAACAGGTGGCGACAATCATCGTCGAATCTGCTAGAATTGCTTTCCATCCGACTTCCTTCGCGTATACTTTAAAGAAATCCAGCATAGCGTTATGTCCAATAGGCGTGCTTTCGAATATTGCGGAGAAAAGAAGGTCGTGGAATATCTGTATAGCGACTGCTAACCCAGCAAAATAAAAGAGGTTGAATGTCGAGAAGACATAATAATAGAAAAATCTCGCGAGTATTAACCCGAGAACAATGCTCAATACATCCGCACCGAGTGCCATGATATGGTATTTCATGTACCACGTTTTCAATGTTTTCGAGTCGATAATACCTTTGAATGTACCGAAAATTCCGACAAGGTCGACAATCAGTGCCGCGTTGAAAATGGGGAAATAGTCTGAAATTTTATCAAAATGTGATATGTCGCCGAAATTCATTATATAAACTCCGGAGAAGGAGTTTCGGTGTTCTTCCGACTCCGCAATGAACGTCTATTCATATGGGCAAAAATCCATATGACTAGACGTCAAGTAATACAGCACCAATGTCTAGTCGTATCACGGTTGCATCCGACTTTTTCATGTATGGCAACTATCTACCTCTCATCAAAACATCGAATATAATATATTTTAAATTTATACATGCCATTTATTCGTAATTATAATGGAGCAATGAAAATATTGAAAGAAATCGGAAATGGGACGTGTAAAGGAACGTGCAAAACAACGTGGATACGCAATTTAAGATATGCATTAAAAACAAAAACAAACCCTTTATCATTAACCAAAAAACAGCGTAAAAATATGACTGAAAAACTTACAAGCGTTTCGGGTAAAGATGCTATAAATCAACACAGCAAAACATTAAAAAAATATAAAAATCGAAAATCGCCACCATATCCGGCAAATGAAAATTGCGATAAAAAAATGGTCGGTAATGATGGGAACCTTTACCTATCTAAACGAAATATAAATGATGTCTGTTCTTGGAAAAAAATATAAACGGCAACGAATGCCTAGAGTCATATGGGGGGTTGCCCATTGCCTCCGGCAGACTAGACATTAAGACAAAGGTGTAAAAATATGAATGCATTATATGGTAAATAAAATGCGTTCTTTCAATAAAACTCGAAAAACCCCCCATCCCGAAATAGCAAATATTCCGCCTCCTTTTTGTCGACAAGGAAACAAATTCCCAATGCGTTCAGAAATCATCCGTCTGATTCCTCCCCATAAACGCTACGTCGAACCCTTCTTAGGGTCTGGTGCCATATTCTACAATAAACCTCTCGACATCTCTCAGGAAAACGTGTTGAACGATTTAGACAAACATACTTACGACCAACATCGCGTGTTGCGTGATGCACCAACAGACCCTGCGAAATACCCGGCACCTCTCAATACGTTTCCTAAAATCAAGAAGTTTTATCAAAAAACCGTAAAAACAACTGCCGATCGATTAATACACGAAAAGATAGAGGCGTGTAATGGATTTTCTGGGTCGCCTGTCCGTCTCTCCTACGGGATTTACCGGAAGGCAGACCCGACCAAGATTCTCAGAAATCTCCGGCATTATCAGTCGCGACTAAAACACAACACGAAACTACTGAACCAAGATTATTCTGCGGTTGTCAAGAAATACGATTCGCCGACGACATTCTTTTTCTTCGACCCGCCGTATGAACACACCCGCGCCATATACGGGTATGGAGAGCACAAGGATTTCGATTTCGACAAACTACAAGAGGTTTTGCGAAGTATAAAAGGCAAGTTTCTGATGACCATCAACGACAGTCCGAACATTCGCAATATATTTAAGGACTTCAATATAAAGACGACACGGGTTTATGCGCGATGGTCGCGCAAAACAAAACGGGCAACGGACCGCAAAGAATTATTAATTACGAATTATTGAACCACTCACAATTTGATTTGCTATACAGTAATGATGAGCAGCAGCAATTATATGAGTAGCAATATGGTTTAATTTATAAAATGGCGATATTTTAACTACCGCCCATGATGCCCATATACACATAGAATGTTTTGCAATTAATATCATAAGATCCGTATAAGAACGATAGTCTTTTTCAATTAACAAGTTCATAACAACTGCAGTCAACCCGGGAAGGTTAATAAGTATATAGAGATAGATTCTCTTTGGCGACTCTTGATTAAATCGTAATTGGTCGCCATTCGTTTTCATACTTTTGATATGTCGAATCGTTAACCATCCAAAAGATATATTTAACCAGACCAAAAATAGAACACATCTCAAAATGAATTTAGGCGACGATGGATAATAACTCCAAACGGTCGAAACAAAACTTCCAAACGCACAGACATTCACTCCAATTGCGTCGTTTATCATAAGTTGACTACCATCAGTTAGACTATCAAAAGATTCTCCTGTCAATCTTAACTCATTGTATAAAAAATGATGAAAATCATAACTTGTATATGATAGAAACGCTACACAACACATATCAATGATTGCCGGAATTTCGGTAAAATTATTATTTTTGTATACATAAGCGCATACGACATAGGAAAGGAACAAAGAGTATTGACAGATATATTCGCAAATTAAATAAGAGTTATACTTGACAACTAGTTGTTTATACGATTTTCTTAAAATGGTCATTAACCAATAAATATTGAGAGCGTAAAATCCCCATATAGACAGGTTATAACCCAAGTACAAGGTAGTTCGATTTCCCATCAGGTCTTGATGCCAAGAATAAGTGGTCGGATTAAATACCACGAATCTTCCAAGGTCAATAATACGGACTTTTACAAATGACACAAGAAATGCAAGGTCAAACGCGTTTTTTATAATGGGTTCGATTTTCTTGAGTTTGTTCGATTTTGAACGTTCAATTAAGTCGCATACTATTATTTTGCCGCTATAAAAAATTGTCGAATATTCACATCGAGTAAAATAGACCACCGTATTATCTGGTCGATCATCATTTGATGCGAAAATGAGTTTAAATCCAATGTTTGTCAACACAAACGCGTGGTGAATAAAGGACGACCCATAAATCATGTAAGATGCCATAACCACCGCAAGATAATAACGAAACCAATCATTTTGCAACGCGTAAATACTAGATAACGTAACAAACATATTTACGTAACCACGTAAAATATTATGTTCAGATTTAGGTTTTTCAAGAACGTCATTGGGGAGGGTTTGATCAATCGAGTTGTTTACTTCTGCATTTTCGGTCATTTTTATTATTGAATCCCCGTAAATTGTATTAGATTTATAAATATGTACTCAGGTTTTTATGTTTTTATAGTTAATGTATTTTGATCATGCCTGAGTATGTACCAAAATCACCCCATAATATAAATGAAGCATTTGCTATTAATCTTCACATTAATTGTATTTTTCATTCTTGTGTGCTTCGTATACCCGTATTACCAATCCAACTACTCCACGTCGAGCAAATCAAAAGAAGGTATGACGTCCGACGAGTTCGACGAATATGTCCAGTCATTCAAGGAAAAAGAGAACCGCATGTTCCCATTCCGCTATTTCACCGACGAAAATGACCGAGTTCTGCCTTTCGTGGCAGTCACCGGATTTTTCCGCGAGAAAGCAGCAGAGGATAAATACCATGAATATGTCGCGAACGGCATACATGTATTCGGCATCACTGCCTATAAATCATTCCCGAATCGTGCGCTAATGGACTCGACGGAAGGCGAATACGAACGCAACGATACATTCGATTACACTGGGAAAATCCGCGATTGGTTATGTTGTTTCCGGAGCGCAGAGGAAAATGGGTTCACTGGCAAGAATCAATTGATTGATATAAGTGAATCCGATTTCTATAATGCAGAGGACGATTCCGTTTTGGATGCGGTGCCCAAGAAATACGATTTCATTTATATCTGCAATAAAGATTCCGACGACTGTCCTCTCGACGGTTGGAATGCGTTCAACCGCAACTTCGATTTAGCGAAAAAATGTTTCCCTGTCATGTGTGCCGAGTTTGGACTGAACGGACTCATTGTTGGAAGAGAAAATTGCGGATTAGAGGAAGAAGAATACGGCAAATATTTAGAGGTAATCGGATGGTTGGATTGGTCTGACCTACAAGCGAAAATGCGAGAGGCGAAATTCCTTTTTGTGCCAAATATATTTGATGCGTCTCCCCGTGTCGTATCCGAATGTATTACTAAGAATTTGCAAGTATTAATGAACCGTGAAATCATGTGCGGGTTCAAGTATATTAATTACCAGACAGGTGAATTGTTCAACGATGAGAAGGATATAAGAAACGCATTGATAAATCTTCTCGCAAAACCCGTATCGGTTTCTTCGAAAAAATGGTGGGCAGAAAATTATAGTCAGGATAAGTCGCAAAAACGATTGCGCGATTTTTTGGCGGAAGGAAATCCCGGAATTATCGACGATGTACAAAGAGTCAAGTTTATTTTATAACGGATGACACAATATATTATATAAAATGTCTGCGTTTGAGTCTGAACATCTTATTGCAACAAATAAAAATACCCTCATTTGTACCGTTGGTCGGATGAACCCTCCTACTCCTGGTCATTTGTTTATCATAAGACGTCTATTATCAAACGCAGTTGAACTTGGAGTAGATGAAATATATGTGTTCCTCTCGAGTAGTCAAGATAATAAGAACCCGTTGGTGTGCGATGAAACGCAGAAAAAACATATTTTGCAAAAGATGGTTCAGTCTCTCAAACGGAAGATGGGAGAGGAATCACCGGAACACAAATCTGCTATATCGGACATTCGGGTTATGATAGAGTGTTGCGAAAAAAGTCCGGTGGTGGGATTATTTGAAAAAATATACGAGAAGACGACTGCATTACCGAGTGAATTAATTCATATATACATTACTTTGGGGGAGGATAGGGAATCGATTAAATTTAAGGTTGAGGGGACGGTATTTCATAAGGATTATTTGCCAAGACCGGGGATGGAGAATGCGTTGGCAGACGAGAATGCGACCAAGCATGCGACAGAGAATGCGACCGAACCCACTGTAGATATTGGGTCGATGTCTGCCTCTTTGGTAAGAAAAATCGTCCAAGAAGGAAACAAAGACCGGTTCGAATCGGTTTATTCGGATTATTTAAGCACCACCGATATGGACGATCTTTATAAATGGATTGACACTGGATTGAAGAAACCACCAAAGAGTCCCAAAACAAGACCAAAATCGGTTAAACGAAAGAGAGACATAAACGAAAAGAAGAGTCCAAAGAGTTCTAAAAAGAGGGGCGGCAGAAAATCCAGAAAAATTGATTTTAAAAACAAACATAAATAATATGCTGCAAAATATACCAATTGCGATTCAATTATAAAATGAACTCCCTCTCGAAATATACCGCGATTTTAAATCGGTTTCCCAAATTCGAACTTTCCTATGAAACGGTTTCCCATAAGAAAGTTTCCACAAATACTGGTACCAAGGAGAATACACCGTCGTCAAGCGATTCTGTCGCTATCGCAATATCACTCGGACGTAAGTATTTTATCTGGTATACATACGAATATGGCACTTCAAAAGACGCATGTTATTTAGTCGGACTAGACAAGGATAAACGTATATGTTCGATTGAACCACGTCTTAGCGACTTGCCGTATGGTTCTTGTCCGCCGCGATATTGTCTTGGAACTGTCGTATATGGGACAATGTATGAAAATAGTTCGGACCCTTCCGAAAAAGGCAGCAAACCCCATTTCATAGCAGAAGATATTTATTATTATTGCGGCACCAACCTCTCGAACCTCTGTTTCGGCGACCGTATTGGGTTTATGCGCGATTTCGTGAAAGGCATTACCAATGACACGATTTCCTTGCCTCTCATGTGGTACGTAAATGCAGGAAAAGAGCAGACCCCAATCATACCCCCCGAATTCGCATCGAAAATCGGGTACACTCCGCACCATATTCAGTACCGTGAAATTCGGAGAGTCGCGCCTTATATCAATGTGGCAATCCCGAAACGCGGTGCGATTCCATCGTCAGCGGGATTACCAGTATCTTCTGCCAAGGTCGCACAGAAAATAACGGCAACTTCGGTAATGAACCCGATTCCAAAATTTGATTTCTCAAAACCCGCGTTCCGGTATTCCGCGGTATTCAATATCACGGCAGATCCACAACTCGATTTGTATCATTTGTATGCGTATGGTGGTCCGAATAACTCCGTATATTGCGGTCTAGCAGGAGTGCAATCATTCAAAACAAGTATATTTATGAACAAGTTGTTTAGGCGGATAAGAGAGAATGAGAATTTGGATTTAGCGGAAGAAAGTGAGGACGAATCGGATTTCGAAAATATGGACACGAATAAATACGTGAATTTAGACGCGATTTTGACGATTGAGTGTGTATTCAACCAGAAACATAAAAAATGGATTCCTGTGCGTTTGTCTACTGACAAGTTGACGCACATTGAGAAGTTGATTGCGGCATCTGGATACCGTAGATAATAAATATATGGTTATTAGATATAGAAATGAGTCAGTTTCAACCTCTCAGTACTGAAGAACCTCCTGAAATCAAATTTTCCAGACCAAAATCACACAAGAGAAGAAGACCAAAGACCCGCAAAGAACCGAATCTCACAAAGAGAGAGAGACTTGATTTGCAGAGATGGGAGAAGGAGATGATTGCGTTGAATAAGAAGTTGAATGAACAGATTAAAAAACGCAAGAGTTGCAGGAAACAATCCCTCGCAAAGACGTTGGCAAATGCAAAAAGGTTGAAATTGTCAAGAAAACGCAAGGCACGTAAACAAAAGGAGAAAGAATCGGTTGTTCCTTTGTCTGAACCTGAACCGGAGGTTCAAGAGGAACCAGTCCAAACATCTATGGAAAGTAATATGTCTGAACCAGAAACATCTATGGAAAGTAATATGTCTGAACCCGCAGAATCATCTGAGAACAATGTTCCTGAATCCGCGGAATCTGTTGAAAGTAATGTGTCGGAAGAAGCACAAACACAGACAGAAGGGGAGGAGAAACCAAGTATTATTAATTCCGTTACAGAAGGTGTTAAATCTGCCGCATCTTCCGTATCTTCTGCGGCGGAAAGTGCAGCAGAATCAGTTGGGTTAAAAACGCCTGAAGAGGAAAAGAAGGAAGGTGGTCGGACCCGTAAAGGTAAAAAAAACGGTAAGAATGGTAAGAAGAGTCGACGTTAACGACTAGGCATTAACGACTAGTCATTAATGTACCCTTATATATATACAGTATACGATGGAATACAATTCCAACTCAATATCAAATTCCGGAAATATTCTGCAAGTGAGATCGAATGGCGTTTTTTCTCCGTGGAAAATGATGTCAGGCGGGGTACGTAGAAAATCCGGAATTTCTAAAAAAAATACCCGAAGGTATAAACGCGGTAAAATTGGAAAAGGACGAAGAACGAGAAGACGTATATAACGTGTTCACCCCCCTCACGAGAGTATAAATCATACAAAATATAAACCAATATTGTATGATTCGAATATGGCAGGTGAAAACATACTAATCCAATTGCTGATAAAATACTTTAATGAAGAAAAATTAACTGTCATCCTCCTCGTATTACTGTCTATCGCAGTGAATGGCATCCAATCGCAAGGTATTTCCAGAATTAATGCCGAAATTATCCAGTCAATTGAAAAGGGGCGCTCAGAAAGAACCACGCAGGTTTTCTTCTACTTGTGTATTGCGATACTACTATTCCTTTTTGTAAGTTACCTATACACCCGCATTCAGAACGAACTTCTAACAAAATTACGACAATGGATGCGATTCAACATGTTGAACATACTTTTGAAGTCCAATAAGGAAAACATGGACGAAATCAATTACCCCAAAATCAGTTCTCCTATAAACAGAGCAGCGTCGGTTTGTTATATGCTGTTCAGTGTAATATTTAGTAAGATTTTACCGGATACGTGTTTCGTCTTGATAGTTACTGCATTCTTGTTTTCCACAAACGTGCCTATCGCAATGCTATTTTTATTTGGTAACGCGATTATCGCTGCAATCGTAGTTTTGAATTGGGATACCATGTTACAAAAAAATAAATTGGCAGTCGACATTGAATATGAAAACGAAGCACGTCTTCTTGAGATTCTGCACAACTTCGACAAAATCATTTACCGAGGGCAGACAGAGTACGAATCGAAAACATTCAAAGACCGGTCGATCGAGGCGTTCGAAAAAGCATTCGACTTTCAAAACACATCTGAAACATACGGTCTATTAATAAACATTGTCATATCTTGTATATTTGCAGTCATTTTATGGTGGATTATAAAGGCATTCTATTCAAAAGAAGTGACCGCGACATATCTGATTACCGCATTAACAATGTTGATTCTGTACCGCGATAAAATGTCGGGACTAATTAATGTTGTACCTGATTGCGTAGAATTCATAGGAAGAACCAGCACGGTTTTGCAGTATTTCAAAGATATGTCTTTAGCAAAAATCGAGAATGAATATAATGCCAAGACGCTCCCATTCCATAAAATCGAGTTCGACAATATTTCGTTCAAATACAAGACGAATACAACCGATGTCGTTTCTGGTCTGTCCGTCGTATTTAATACAAACAACCACGATATCATTGGAATAACCGGACTTTCGGGTAAAGGAAAGTCGACTATTATGAAAATCTTGCTGAAGATGCATTCGGTGAAGGAAGGGACCGTTTATATCGACGGACACAATATCGACGAATTGTCGCCGGATTATATTCGCGCGAATATCACGTATGTGAGTCAGAACGGCAAATTGTTTGACCGTGTTGTCCTGGAGAATATTATGTATGGTTGCTCGAATCCGGAGACTTGTTCAGAGGAGTTGCAAAAAATACTGAGATATCCGAAGATTCGCGATTTGTTCAAGAACATCGATATCGAAAATAAGAAGTCGGGCAATTTAGGGGAGAATCTTTCGGGAGGACAGCGGCAGATAGTGAATATTATTGGTGGACTGATTAACCCGTCGAAGATACTGGTACTGGATGAACCGACGAATGCGTTGGACTCTGCGTTGAAATGGGAGTTGATGCAGGTGATTCAGGATTATAGCGAGAAGAAGAATGCGATTTTGATTATTACACATGATAAGGAGTTGGACCAGATATTCACGAGCAAGGTGAAATTATAAGGGAATAAAATCGACAAAACGACCCGATATAACATAAATATCGGAGTGACGAATGTCTAGTCATATAGGCAAAACCCTATACGACTAGATGCTAAGCGCAAATATTTCGCAAATAATCCGGAATGAAATAAAGGATTATTACAAATGACCACGAACCTCCTCATCATGGCACATGGACTCCTCTATATGGACGACCATGATAATACAATGCCATTCCATAGTCCGAAAACCACCGTCATCACTGTCGCTCCCATGGCGCGTACCAGTTGGTCGAATTTACAAGTGGAATATGATTTGACGATGGCACTTCATAAAAATCTGAAAACCCGTCCAGAATTGCCGTTCGATGAAAATGTCGAAAAATCATGCGAAGAGTCCGGCGTAATAGATGTTATCAAGAAATATCCTACCCACGTCACGAAGTCGTTCAGTATACAAAAAGACGAAATTGCAAATAAATTGCTGATATTTGACGACCCAGATCCTTATTACGGAATATGGTATTTAGATGATGAAGACGGACCGATTAATTTGCTCGATACAACGATTGTGTTTCCCACGGTCGGAGAGGAAGACAAGAAAATGTATTATTTTAGCGAAATCCTGGAAATTTTACAAAGTGTTTTTTCGAACTCGACGATCAACATCTTGGATTATAGTTGCAGTTCGTGTTTGTATCCGAATTCGGAAATTGTTCGAAACTCGAATTCGAGAACGGTGCGAAGACTCTCGAGACGAATGAAGTTTGTGCTAGATAAAAAGAAACCGAAACGAACACTCCATAAAAAGTCGAAAAAACGCAGCAAGAGTTCGAGTAGTAATAGTAAGGATCGAAGTATAAAAATTCAGAAATCTTAGCGTCTAGTCATTAGACGTTCGTTTCTTGTGCATCCTCTAACACCACCATACATTTCTTCGGACCCGTCTTTCTTTTCGGATCTTCTTTCTCATCGTCCGATTCATCTCCTTCGTTCTCGCCGTCCGAAGAATCTTCCAATTTCACTACACATTTTGCCGTTTTCATCGTACTCGCAGCACTCCTGTAAACCAATTTCCACTTCTCCATTTCTCCCTCACCAAACCCCCCATATTTGGTGCTATTAATCGACTTGATGGTATATTCGCACTTCTTGTAATACCGGCGCCTCTTTGCCCACTGATTCTTGAACACATCGTGTCCGTCCACAATATCGACCACCAACGGTTTGTCGTGTTTTTCCCGCAAAATACGACCAACAGACTGCACAATATCTGTCTTCGGTGTCACCATGACCAACGTATTTAGCGTCTTGATATCGAGTGCCTCTGCTGCCATCGCATACGTGGCAACAACCACCTGTTTCTCCTCGGTCTCTTTCAAAAAGACCTCCTTCATTCCCCCCACATAATACCCTGCCGTCGCAATCTTCTGTGCCACAATCGAATCGTGCAAATACGTCAGAATCGACCGATTATGTGCTAAAATCATGATTTGCGCGCCCGGTTGTTCCTTAATCAGGTCCCGAATAACCCTGACAATAAAATCACTGCGATCCCCGTGATCACACAGTTTCACAATCATGGTGCTATATTTAGGATTCCCCCGGAAATCGCATTCAACTTTGTTGAATTCGGCGTCCTTACTGACATATTCAATGGCACGGACTTCGACGTCATGTTCCCCACCGTCGCGCTCGCCTTTGAACACCACCTCTCCCAAAAACTGTTTGAAGACATACGTCGTTCCATCTTTACGCTCCATCGTCGCAGATAGACCCAACATGTACTTGGAAACAATCTTGAACAATGCACGAGAAAACACTTCGCTCGATATGTGGTGGACCTCGTCGATGATGGTCAGACCGAAACTCTCGAACACTTTCGGGTCGTAATCTTTCTGCGAAATCGACTGCAACATTCCTAGCACGATATCTTTGCCTTCAATATCGATTTCGGGACCTTGTATTCTTCCGACTTTCGCCTCTGGCAAAAACTGCGATATCCTCTCTATCCATTGATTTAGCAAAAATTCTTTGTTGACGATGACCAGCGTCTTCTTTTTGAGTCTAGCAATGATATTTAGTGAGAGGACGGTTTTACCGAATGCGCAAGGGAGTTCAAGGAGACCACCGCCACCAACCCCTTCCCCTGAACCCGAATCTGGTGGATTTACGGCATTCAGATACGCTTCGACGACGGGCACTTGTATCGGGCGTAATCCACCGGCAAATTCAATGGCAATATCATCGCCTGGATGTATTGCCATCCGCTTGACTTCGCCGAACACCGATTTACCGTAGAATCGCGGCAAATATATTTTATTGCTGGATTCGCGGTAAATGGGGTATTCGACGGTATCTGCCGCGCCGAAGGCGCCACCACCCGTCACGGGTCGAACGGTTAACGTTTTCCTGATATCTTTGAGTTGTGTCTCCGACAACTCCGATTTAGGAATGGTGTATCCTCTCGGTCCTAGATAAGTATTTAGTGTTTGCGGGGGTGTAATACTAGGCACAACCTCATCTGCCACGACGCATTCTTTGTTGGTCGTTGAAGGGGGATTGAATGCCGCGGGTGCTTTTGCGGGTCGCCATTGATACTTCGACCCCGACGATTTCTTGTAACGATTCATTTCAGTAAGTATCTATAAAAGCGAACTATATTCTTGATTATAAAAGTTGGTATAATTCTGTATGCTTATCGCTTTATGTATTTCATTTTATTCTTTATCCGATCTTATTGTGCCATCTTCTCAATAAATAGTAAATGGAATTGAAATATGTGTTTATGTTTTTTGCGACATTTAGCGTTTTGCTGTTTTCCCTCGTTTTGCTAAAACGGACGTTTATAGCACAACTACTCGGTCCGGGAATACCAGAACCATTCGGCGATAAGATGGAAGATATACATATGTGGTTGCAACCATACTAGTGTATGGTTGCCTTGTTGCACTGAAACCATACTAGGGTATGGTTGCCTTGTTGCACTGAAACCATACTAGGGTATGGTTGCCTTGTTGCACTGAAACCATACTAGTGTATGGTTGCCTTGTTGCACTGAAACCATACTAGAATAGGGTTGCCTTGTTGCCTTGAAACCATACTAGAATCGGATTGCCCGCACAATGCAAATTCTACACACTTCGTATCTGTCCGGAAATCCTATAATGTGAATGTATAGTATATTTAATTTAGAAAACGATGAATATGAATATGTTGGAATTAAAGAAATTCGGAGTATTTGATATTATTCTCCTATTATTATTCGTGATTTATGTCGTGTTTCCGGTTCCGACTCCGCAGTGGTTGGTACCCTTCATCGATTCGCCATTTGGGATGGTGGGCATTTTCGCGGTTGCAGTGAGTCTCTTTGTTTACCGCAGTCCGATTTTAGGAGTTTTGTTTATTTTTGTTGCCTACGAATTGTTGAGAAGAAACCACTACGTGCCTCCTGCGAGTCCGATTGTGTCTGAAACGAAATACGCCGCGAACCGTGTTCCTCAGAAGATTCCTTCACAAGAAGAGAAGAATGTTGAATTGAATGCAATGAACCCTCCTCGCCTAAGAACGCTAGAGGAAGAAGTGATTTCGAACAAATCGCCGATTGGAGTGTCGCAAATCCCGGTTGGATTGGAGACGGGGTTTCATCCTGCAAACGATAAGACGACACTTGGTATGAGCGTCGCATAAACGTCTAGTCATAAAAAATAATTCATATAGATTACTGCAAAATCTATATGGATTCAACCATATATTTAGGACGGATTACTAATCTTGTTAAAATATGATATCGCCGCAAGTTGTAATGTAGCAACAACAATAAATACGAGCATATGCGTAACAAAAACAAATTGATTTCCGGATTTCATAGACCCAATCATTGCCAAGAACGAATAAATCAGACCCGCAAATACAATCCATTTTAACACTTTTCCAGTAAAGGAATAACAATTGGTACTGAAAATCTCCGAATAGACTTTTAGTGGATGATCCGTTTTTTCGAATCCCGAACCATCTACCTTCGCAACGCCGTTTATTTTCAAAACCGCGCTTGTGGCACTGAAGAATGCGAGGATAAGTCCAATTGCAACAAAGTAATACGTAGTGTTTTTTGAAGTGACACCATTGACTATACATAATATTGCTACGGATATCAATGTAATCCCCCAGTATACATTGATACTGTAGTGATTGTCATGAAGAGCGTTTTTAGCAAGACTGAACATACCGAGTTCCGTATACAAAATCGGACCTCCTATGTACGTAGCACCTGCAATCATGATTGCCATCATAAAAAGTGATATTGTTGTCGCGGTAGTACCTGGGTCGACTTTCTGTTTTTCTGTAGGTCCGTCCTCTGTCAACAACTCACAAGACATAATCCAGTCTAAATCTTGCTGCTGCATTGTCGCATTTTTATTCGTATCTACAGTGTGATCTAATGATAGACCGGATATACTACCAATATTGTAAAATTTGTTGTTCAGATACTGTTTGATGGGTATTGCGGAGGTAGAGTCGAGAGTAATGGTAACTGGAAATGTGTTGATGGACGGCACTACACAACTGCCCCCATTTTTAATATAATTGTTCAAGTTTAAATTTATGGTTCCTCCGGATGCACTAATAATATTATCTACATCCGACAAAGAAGTATGTTCGGTACCGTCTGGGGGGGCAACTTTTAGCGGAACCGCAAGAAATACCAAATTCGAAGTCATGTCATTCACGTCCGCATAGCATTTTATAATGAGGTGCCCGGGTGTGTTTGACGATGAAGATGCGCTTGCTACAATTACTGAATATGCACTATAATTTAGATTGTTGAGTTGGATATTTGTGATAGGTTGTCCTACATTGGACAATTGTATTTCATTTGAACTTGGAGAACCGACTCCGTCTAATGGGAGAGATATTGATGGGAAATTATAATATACGGTTGTCATTTTATACTATATGAGATTAACTATAGTATAAAACATCATTTTTACGCCGATATATCTAGATTATTCATGGAGTAAGCAAGTTACGAGCGAACGTAGTTGAATTAGATTATTCATGGAGTAAGCAAGTTACGAGTGAACGTAGTTGAATTAGATTATTCATGGAGTAAGCAAGTTACGAGTGAACGTAGTTGAATTAGATTATTCATGGAGT
>Ga0164295_10001459_pt1 | contig 19578 bp, 21 predicted proteins | sample GEODES006metaG_FD_111798 | JGI IMG/M metagenome (GOLD analysis project Ga0164295, IMG submission 111798) | Oligotrophic lake water microbial communities from Sparkling Lake, Wisconsin, USA - GEODES006 metaG | ecosystem: Environmental > Aquatic > Freshwater > Lake | place: USA: Sparkling Lake... | reverse complement strand
TTTATCTTTTAGATGAATTACCTTTGGCAAAATTGCTATTTATGACCATACACAGAGAAGGAACAGCTACGATTGCATTGGTTGCATTTGTTGTAGGTGTTTTAAATTTAATTAATTTCTCTTATTTATTTCCAATAAGTGCTTTACTAGCTTGGTCTGTATTTTTAATTACAGTGGCTTTCTTTTTATTCATTGTCTCTTTTTTTAGGATGCCCAATCGTGCATTAACGATGGATCCTTCTGCTATTGTAGCTCCTGCAGATGGAAAAGTAGTGGTGATTGAGGAAGTGCTGCCAGACGAATTTTATAAGGAGCCAAGAATTCAATTAAGTGTATTTATGAGTCCAGCCAATGTGCACGTGAATCGTTTGCCTGTTGCTGGAAATATTATTTACAACCAATACCATCCAGGCAAATTTTTAGTGGCATGGCATCCTAAATCTTCGACTGACAATGAAAGATGGTCTGTCGTAGTGGAACATGAAAAAGGTACCATTTTATTAAAACAAATCGCAGGGGCTCTTGCAAGAAGAATCTGTAACTATGCTGCTGTTGGAACCAAGTTCAATCAATGTGATGAGTATGGTTTTATCAAATTTGGTAGTAGGGTAGATTTATTATTGCCAATTGGCACCCAAATCAATTGCAAAATAGGGGATACGGTGAAAGGTGGGGTCACGGTGCTTGCAAGATGGTAATCAATAGAAAGCACTTACAAGATGGTTTCCAATTCTTTTAAATGTGTGATGGTATAGGTTGCCGGAATGGTTGGTATGGCTTGGATATGGTTGACAAAAATGGTATCCATCCCTATATTGATCCCCCCTTGAATATCCGCCGACTCATTGTCTCCAATCATAATACTTTTTGCAACAGTTGCCTTGGCGTTTTTTAAAGCGTATTCAAAAATTTCCTTTTGAGGTTTTAAACTATTACTTGCTTCCGAAGTAATGACTTCGGTAAAATAATCCGCTATTCCTGAATTTTTTATTTTTTTGAATTGCACTGACTCGAATCCATTGGTGATGAGGTGCATTTTATAATCCTTCTGTTTTAAGTATTCTAATATTTCGATGGTGTAGGGGAATAAATGTTTTTTGTTGGGAAGAATCTCTAAATAAGCCTGAGACATTTCTTTTGCCAATGGTTCATTGGCTACTTTAAAATCTAATAAACTTAAATACACCCTTTTCCATCTCAACTCCTCTTGTTTGATAAAGCCCTTGGTATATCGGTCCCACAAACGGTGATTGTGCGCCGAATAAGTGCTGTAAAATCCATCAAAATCGACAATGCCTAGTTCCGCTAAACGGTGCGTGGTGTATAGTTCTTGGATGGTTTCCCTTGAATTGGTCTCGAAATCCCAAAGGGTGTGGTCTAAGTCAAAAAAAAGGTCTTTATACGCCATGAGGATAGGATGAATTATTAATTGAAATGCTAAATTACCATATTGCTTGTTATCTTTATCTAGTAAAGTATGAATTTATGAATATCGTTATTACTGGTGCTTCTAAAGGGATAGGGTTTGCCATCGCTAACGCTTTTGCAGCAGCTGGACACAATTTGTATCTAACTAGTAAAACGCCTGCTGATTTGGCAAATGCGGCTGCAACCTTACAAAAAGCATATCCATCTATCAAAGTGGATTTTATGCATGCAGATTTGTCTATTCAAGAACAGGTGCATTGTTTTTCGGAATGGGTTTTAGTAAGAACCACCCCCGATGTATTGGTTAACAATGCGGGATATTTTTTACCGGGTCAATTACAAGATGAGGCGGATGGACAATTAGCAGCGCAATTGAATGCCAACTTATTTTCGGCTTATCATTTGACACGTGATTTATTACCTGCTATGATCAAAGCAAAACAAGGCCATATTTTTAATATTTGTTCAATTGCTTCTTTACAGGCCTATCCACATGGCGGGTCTTATAGTATTTCTAAATATGCACTATTAGGCTTTTCTACAAACCTAAGACTTGAATTAAAAGAGAAAGGCATTAAAGTCACCGCAGTTTGTCCAGGTGCCACTTATACCAATAGCTGGAAGGGTTCTGGCGTATCAGAAGATCGTATTATGGAAGCGGATGATGTAGCTAAAATGATTTATGCAGCGACTCAATTAAGTCCTCAAGCGGTGGTAGAAGATATTGTGATGCGTCCTCAATTGGGAGATTTATAAAAATCAAGTATTGAGTGATTGGTTAAATTTCGATACGTAAATTAGAAATTAAAATCGCTCAAGGTCTTCCTCATCCTGGTCATTATTTTCTGATGCTGACGCATCTATTTTATTGGTTGTACTAAAACTTGCTCTTGCTGCCTTTGTTGCAGCCAATCTTTCTACAATGACTGCTGCAATTAATTTTGCTGCGTCTTCGCTAGGGTTCAATTGTAATATATATTTTAATTTTTCTTCAGATACATCGATGCGGTAGAGTAATTGCACCAGCTTATTAAAATCGTTTTGAATGCAATCATTGATATAAGCTATTAAATCGCTAGGGCCTAGTTGTTCTAATTCGGAAAATGTTTTTTCCATGGGGTTCTATTTATCTAATTTTTTCTGTGACACCTAAACTAAACAATGCAAAATCGTATTTGGCAGGATCTCTTGGATCTAAAGTTCGGCAATAATCGGTTAATTCAATCGCAGTCAACCAATCTATTTGAGGACGTGAGATCAGCCCAAAAGTTCTAGACACCCTAGCCACATGCACATCAATGGGTATGATTAGATCTGCAGGCGAAATAGCTTTCCACAAGCCAAAGTCAACCCCATGTTGATCCTTACGCACCATCCATCTTAGCAACATATTCAATCTTTTACAAGTAGATCCGTTTTCGGGAGAAGCAATATGTTTTTTGGTTCGATGTGGCGCATCCTCTAATGAAAAAAAGTATTGTTTAAAATGTACCAGTCCAGCTTCAACAGTCTTTATTTTTTTGCCTGATTGCTGATCGATAAAAAAAGCGGCTTCTAAATTTTTTTGCGTGGTATAATGTTGTTTAAAAAAGGCCATACAATACAATAAATCGGTATCGTTGAAAGTGCGATGTGCGAAACCCGCTAATTTTTTTAAATCTTTTGTCTGGTGTTGGGTACAAAATTCAAAAGGCGCATTGTCCATTCTTTCAAGCAATTCCTTGCACTTTTGAATGATAGTGGCACGATTTCCCCAAGCAAAGATGGCAGCAAAAAAAGCAGCAAGCTCAATGTCTTGCTGCTTTGTAAATAAATGGGGTATACTAATTGGATCTTTTTCGATAAAGTCAATATGATTGTATTGCTTTACTTTTTGATCGAGTAATTGTTTGATTGCAGGGTTCATTATCCAATGGCCTGTGCTAAATCTGCAATGATATCTTCGGCATCTTCAATCCCTACACTTAAGCGAATTAAGCCGTCTGCTAATCCATTGGCAATTCTTTGCTCGCGAGGAATAGATGCATGGGTCATACTTGCAGGGTGATTGATTAAAGACTCAACACCGCCTAAACTTTCGGCCAATGAAAATATTTTGGTGCTTGACAATACTTTTGTTGCTGCTGCAACACTGTCGTCTTTTAAAACAAAGCTCATCATACCGCCAAATCCACGCATTTGTTTTTTAGCAATATCGTGGTTATGATGGTCTGTAAAGCCACACCAGTATACTTTTGCTACTTTTGGGTGCTGACGTAAATATTGGGCTACTTGTTCGCCATTTTCGCAATGTCTTTGCATTCTTACATGCAATGTTTTGATACCTCTTAATACTAAAAAGCAATCCTGTGGTCCTGGAACTGCGCCCGTACTTTTTTGAATAAAATACAATTGGTCTCTTAGTGTTTGATCATTCAGCATCAAACAACCTTGAATGACATCACTATGACCTCCTAAATATTTAGTAGCCGAGTGCATCACAATGGTTGCACCTTGATCCAATGGGTTTTGTAAATAAGGAGAGGCAAATGTATTATCCACACAAACAATGCAGTTGTGTTTTTTACCAATGGCCGATACCGCTTCGATATCTGTAATATTCATCAAAGGATTGGTAGGTGTTTCTACCCAAATTAATTTTGTCTTATCTGTCATCGCAGCTGCGACATTATTTACATCAGAAGTATCTACATAAATAAATTTGATGCCCATCTTCTCGTGCACTTTTGAAAACAACCTAAAGGAGCCGCCATACATATCATGCGCTGCAACCACTTCGTCACCTGGCACTAATAAACGCATCACTGCGTCTGTTGCTGCTACGCCACTTGCAAAAGCCAATCCAAATTTTGCATTTTCAATCACCGCAAATGCTTCTTCCAAAGCAAATCTTGTAGGATTTTGACTTCTTGCATATTCATAGCCCTGATGTACACCAGGCGCAGATTGTACATAAGTAGAAGTTTGGTAGATAGGCGTCATAATAGCGCCAGTACTAGGATCCGGATGCGCACCTGCATGAATGAATTTGGTCCCTAAATTATTTTTATTGCTCATCTTAAATTGTATTTATTATTTTTTATATAAAATTTCTTGAACCAAATTCAATATTTAATGGACATTGCCGTTTTTAAACATACGATAAGAAAATACGGCTGGAACAATCACCATCACTGCGGTTGCTATCATAAAGCATATGAAACCAAATTTAATGGATAAGGATATAGTAGCAATAACTTGAAACCATCCACCAAACATCCAAACTTTTCCTGCCACTTTATGTGTCTCATTCCAGTTGTCTACATTTTCTAAAGTCCAAGGCAATTTAAAGCCTACAAAATAATTTTGCTTAAACTTGGGCATGTACCATCCTAGTCCGGCAAAAGACAATCCAACCAATGGTAAAATTAATTTGCCAACATTGATCTGATCGGCATGTGTGGATGAATAAATAATGATTAAACTCAAAATACTTAAAAAAGTAACCGTCAAAATGGCAAAATTCTTATAAAGGACATCATTGGCTTCATCGTATTTTTTAGGATCGAATTTTTTTAGGTTCGACATTAACACATAAACAAAAATACTCACAGCCCCCATGATCCCAGGTCCTAAAAAAATGCTAGATGGTCCACCCCAAGCGTCTGCCTTCCCCTCGATATTAAAATGGGTTGGAATTTTACTCGGTAATTGAGGAAAAATCAAGGCACCATAAATAAATGGGGCGATAATCAGCAGGGCCGCTAGCCAAGGACCGTATTTTTTAGTATTCATGGCGTTCAATTTGAGCCTCAAGGTACAAAATTTTGCCTTAGGAACCTTTTACATGAATTGGGCAAATCTGTATAAATAAATTACTTTTGCATCAAATCAATCGACATGAGTAAAGGACCAATTTCACAGTTTATAGAGCATAATTATCGACATTTTAATGCTGCTGCCTTAGTAGATGCTGCTAAAGGGTATGAAACCCATTTATTAGAAGGTGGGAAGATGTTAGTGAGTTTAGCAGGTGCCATGAGTACTGCAGAGTTAGGTATTAGCTTAGCGGAGATGATTCGTCAAGATAAGATTGCAATCATTAGCTGTACTGGTGCCAATCTAGAAGAAGACGTGATGAACCTGGTAGCACATAGTCACTATAAGCGTGTGCCGAACTATAGAGATTTAACACCACAAGATGAGTGGGATTTATTAGAAAACCATTACAACCGTGTGACGGATACTTGTATTCCAGAAGAGGAAGCATTTAGAAGATTGCAAAAGCATATTGTAAAGTTCTGGAAAGAAGCGGAAGCAAAAGGCGAGCGTTATTTTCCGCATGAGTTTATGTATCAAGTTATTTTGAGTGGTGAATTAGAGCAATATTACGAAATTGATCCTAAGGATAGTTGGGTGGTAGCTGCTGCTAAAAAGAATATTCCGATTGTTGTACCAGGATGGGAGGATAGCACGACTGGAAATATCTTTGCTAGCTATGTGATCAAAAATGAATTAAAGGCATCGACTGTAAAAAGCGGTATCGAATACATGGTGCAACTAACAGAATGGTATAGAGCCAATAGTGGTGGTAAAGGCGTAGGTTTCTTCCAAGTGGGTGGGGGTATCGCCGGTGATTTTCCTATTTGCGTAGTTCCAATGATGTACCAAGATCTTGAATGGCATGATGTGCCTTTCTGGAGTTATTTCTGTCAAATTAGTGATAGTACCACTTCTTACGGATCCTACTCTGGCGCGGTTCCTAACGAAAAAATTACCTGGGGTAAATTAGATATTCATACGCCTAAGTTTATTGTAGAGAGTGATGCCACGATTGTTGTGCCATTGATATTCTCATACATACTTGGTCAGTAATGTTTAACATTTGAAAAAATACTAATCCTCGCTCACGCTCGCAAGCTCGAACACTCGCTCGGATTAGTATTCTTTCAAACGCTAACATTTTATAAAAAAATACGTAAGAAATAAAAATGCCCCTTAGCAATAAGGGGCATTTTTTATGTAATTAGATTCGACTATCTTGTAGCAGGCATGTTCAAAGGCATGTCGCGCTTTAACATCTCTTCTCTTGTTGCCATATCCCATGCAGTTTCAAAAATAATTCTTGTTCTTTTTTCCATCAAATCAAAATTGATTTTTTCTACTCTGTCTGTTGGTTTATGGTAGTCTGCGTGTGTTCCGTTGAAATAGAAAATGACAGGTACGCCTTTTGCAGCAAAATTGTAATGGTCACTTCTGTAATAAAAACGGTTTGGATCTTTAGGATCGTTGAATCTTCTATCCAATTCCATATTGTAGTTTTTATTCACCTTATCTGTGATAGGTTGTAAATCACTACTCAACTTATCTTCTCCAATCACATACACATAGTTCATGGAATCTCCTTTGTAAGTTGGATCAATACGACCAATCATATCAATGTTTAAATCGGCAGTGGTTTTTTCCAGTGGGAAAATAGGATGGTCTCCATAATACTTAGAGCCTAATAATCCTTTTTCTTCTCCCGATACATTCATGAATACAATATTTCTTTTTGGGCTAAATCCTTTTTTTCTTGCATATGCAAATGCTTCTGCAATGGCAACTACACCTGTTGTACCTGATCCATCATCATCCGCGCCGTAATAGATCACGCCATTCTTAATACCTTCATGGTCATAATGACTCGTGATGAATAAATACTCGTCCGATTTTTCTTTGCTTGGCATATAAGCAATGACATTGGCGCTTGGTATCGTCACATTTGTTCTGTCTGATGTCCATTCAATGGCAGCAGTATATTTGCCAACTGGAATTGTTTCCCATTCTTGATCATTGAATTCTTTTGTACCACCCAATAATGCAGCGCCAACAGTTTTAGAAACTGTCATGCTTATAAAAGTATTGGTGTTGGCAGCAAAAGTCAATCTGCCACTTAAGTTGCTAGACATGGTTGGATTTGTTTTTGCAATATTGATAATTCCAATTGCACCTAATTTTTGTGCTGCCATTGTTTTGCTCATAGCTCTTTCTTTGCCTTCTGTGCTGATTAATAATTTACCTTTAACATCTAAAGTAGACTTATCATTGAATTCAGCGCCTACATAAAACAACTCACTGCTTGTAAATACTTTTTGCGGTGCAGCAGCTGCGCTGGTCCAAAAATCTTTGTCTAAAGTATAGCTTGCACCATTGACCTTCAAACTTGAACTTGTTAATTTATCTTGAAACAAACTAAATGGCATTCTATAAGATCCAGCATTGCCAGGTGTTAGTTCCATTTTCTTGTATTGGCTTACTAAATAGCTAGCCGCTTTTCTTTCGCCTTCTGTTCCAGTTTCTCTACCTTGCATTTCCTCGCCAGCAATGATGCTAAGGTGTTTTTTTAAGCCTGCTGCTGTGATTGTTTTAGCTGCAGTGTTGGCGTCAATGGTTTGTGCATTCACAAATCCAATACTCAAACTCAGCAGTACAATGAAAATTTTACGCATATTGATTTATTTAATTGAAATAGTTAATTTAAATGTAGTTATTTTTTTCGAAATATCTAATTAGCAAGTGATTTTATCTACTCTGCCTTGATGTCGTCCGCCTTCAAATGCGGTAGTCATAAATAGATCAATCATTTCGATGGCAGATTCAACACCCACAAATCTTGCAGGGATACAAATGACATTGGCGTCATTGTGCAATCTTGTTAATTGTGCCACTTCTGGCAACCAGCATAAACCAGCTCTAATACCTGCATGTTTATTGGCTGTGATGGCTACACCATTTGCAGAGCCACAAAATAAAATACCAAAAGCAGCTTCCCCGGTTTCAACACTTGTTGCAGTGGGATGCGCAAAATCTGGGTAGTCCACTGAATCAGTCGTATAGGTGCCAAAATCTTTGACTTGGTATCCTTTTTTTTCGAGCCACTCAACTACTTCTTGTTTGTAAGCTACGCCAGCGTGGTCTGCACCCAATGCGATAGGTTTAGAAGGATCAAAAATATAAGCCATATGAATCGTTTTAATTTGTTGCTAACTTATTAATATTTATTTATTATTCCCACTCTTCTTCTGCCTTCTTCACGCTTTTATAAGCCCATCTGGATACGACTATACTTAACTCAAATAGAGAATATAAAGGAATAAAGACCAATAACTGACTATACCAATCTGGGCTAGGTGTAATGAATGCAGCAACAATTAAAATAACAACTGCTGCATATTTACGCGCACCGCTTAAAAATTCAGGCGTAACGATGCCTATTTTTGTCAATAAAAAAGCCAATACAGGTAATTCAAATGCAATTCCACAGCCCAATATAAGGTTGGTTAAATTATCTAAATAATCTGCAAAAGTAGGCATAGTAGTGATCACATTCTTGGTGCCTAATTGGAAGCTTGCTAAGAAATTAAAAGTGAAAGGGCCTAGTATGAAAAATCCAAACGCTGCCCCTAAAAAGAAAAAGAAGGAGACCCAAAAAATCATGAATCTTGTATTTCTTAATTCACGCTCTTTTAATGCTGGTTTGATAAAGGACCAAAATTGATAAAAAATAAATGGGAATGCGGTAATGATTCCACCCACAATCGCCATGCTGATGCTACTCAAGAACTGTCCACCAAATGTGGTACTTTGCATAGTTACTTTCACAGCAGGCATACACAATGCATTGCCTAATCCAGCCCAATGACTGAATTCACAAAAAAAACGATAGGTAATAAAATCTGGTTGAATCGGACCGGTAATCACATTGTCCATGACCCAGTCACGCTTTATAAAAATCACTATGGCCATGACCAAAATTGCTGCTGCAGATCTTACGATGGCACCTCTTAATACTTCGAGATGATCGATGAATGACATCTCGGAACCATCTTTTGAATTTAAACGATCAAATAGTGCCATGGATTGTTAAGAATGAAGCCTAAAGTTAAGGCTTCTAGGGCAAAATGAGGGTCTAAAAGCTAAAAATACTATTAGTGAATGGTGAGCTTTACTTTCTCAATTCTGGTATCGCTTACTAAGAGTATTTCGGCATCAAAATGGCTTAAATGGATCACTTCGCGTACTTTAGGAATGGCTTCGTGTTTATGGATGAGGTAACCACTCAAAGTCTCTGCGCTGTCGGCTGCAAAGTCGATGCCATATTTCTCGTATAAATAGTCTAATTCCAATCTGCCACTAAAAATATATTCATTGTCAGAAAGCTTCTTTTCTAAAAATTCTTGTTCATCATATTCGTCATTGATCTCGCCAAAAATTTCTTCCAACACATCTTCCATGGTAACAATTCCTGCAGTTCCACCAAATTCATCTACCACCCATGCAATACTTTTTCTTTTTTTAGAGAATAAATTAATTAAGTCCGCAGCATTCATGCTTTCTGTCACCAATAAAATAGGGTGGAGGATGGCTTTAATTTCTGTAGGCTTTTTAAATAAATCCAATTGGTGTACATACCCCACAATATTGTCTAGCGTATCATTGTAGACAATGAGCTTGCTCAATTTTGTTTCAATAAAAAGATCCTTTAATTCGGCTATAGGAGTAAGTATATCAACGCCAATAATTTCTGTTCTCGGCACCAAACATTTACGCACTTTAATATCAGGTAAGCTCAATGCATTTTCAAATAAGTCTGTATTGAGTTCTTGTTGTTCCTGATGTGGATTAGTTTGTTGTACAAAATGCGCTAAATCAACTTTAGTAAAAGCCTCTTTTTTATAAACCATCTTAACTTGCAATAAATTACTTAAAACCCATTGTGCTGTGTTCACTAAAATCACAGTAAGTGGCTTAAATAAGAGATGGAAAAATTGTGCGACTGGCGCAAAAGTATTGATCAAGGAAGCTGCCCTTGCTTTAAACATGGCTTTTGGAACAAGCTCCCCTATAAATAAAATAACGAAGGTGGATACGATTGTGTTACCCACTAAAATGGCGCCATCTCCTAATCCAAATTTACTCCAAATATGGGTATGCAATAATTCTTCAAATAAAATACCAAAAACAACCAATGAAATATTGAGTCCAATTAAACAAGTACCAATGAACTGCGTAGGTGCTTCAAGAAATCCAGCAATAATTTTTCCTGACCTGCTGCCTTGTTTTTTCTTTAATTCCAAACTAAGGCGATTGGCACTTACAAAGCCAATCTCATAGCCAGAGAAAAAACCAATTAAAATTACAGATGCAACGATGGCGAAAATCATAGTTTGTTTTTAAGTCAAAAATACTTGTTTACCATTCTGGTAATACAGGTTTAGTGCCAATGATACCCTCAATTTGATCCATGATTTCTGGCGTCAATAAGTTAGCGGTTTCTAATGCTGTTAAATTATCTAACAATTGTGTTTTATTGGTGGCACCTAATATTGCAGTGGATACATTTGGGTTTTTAATACACCATGCAATGCTTAATGACGCAGTACTCACTTTTAAGGCCTTTGCTATAGATCCCAACTGTTGCACTTTCACAATTTTATCCTGCATCAACCATCTGTCTCTTAACCATTCGAACCCTTCTATCTGAAATCTTGATCCTTCTGGAATACCATCATTATATTTACCTGTTAACAATCCAGCAGCCAATGGACTCCAAATGGTGGTACCCATGCCTACATTTTTAAATATTTCTAAAAAATCATTTTCCATTTTATTACGCTCAAACATATTATACTGTGGCTGTTCCATGGAAGGCCCAATCAATTTATATTTTTCTGCTATTCTATGTGCTTCCATGATTTCTACGCCACTCCATTCGCTGGTGCCCCAATACAATATTTTTCCTTGTTGGATCAAGGTATTCATGGTTTGTACCACTTCTTCGATGGGGGTCGTTTTATCTGGACGATGACAAAAATATAAATCTAGGTAATCTGTTTGGAGTCGCTGTAATGCTTCATGACATGCTTCAGTTAAATGTTTTCTACTTAACCCTGTTTGGTTTGGCTTATTGGCTTTTCCTCTCCATCCAAAATAGGCTTTTGAAGAAAGTACAATAGAAGTTCTATCCCATTTTTTTTGACTTAAAACACGACCCATCATTTTCTCGCTTTCTCCAGCTGCATACACTTCTGCATTGTCAAAAAAGTTTACACCTGCATCATAAGCAATACCCATTAACTCATCTGCCACACGGTCATCTATTTGTTTGTGAAATGTGACCCAGCTTCCGAAACTTAATGTGCTTAATTGCAGCCCTGTTTTACCCATTTTTCTATAGTCCATATGGTTTATTTAAGGGTTTAAACTACTGCTATCTTGAATGATGGCGTAGCTATTTGATTGTGGTTTAAAGATACGAATGTCTGTCAAATTTTGGTTGGCTTCTAGTCCTTTCCCATAAATTTTAGCCAATGGGTTGTGTTGCTTCACCACCACATCCTTTTCGGTATAAAACTTGCCCGTGTTTTGATCCCAATATATTTCCTTACACCATAAGGTATCTCCAAGGGTGTTGAAAATAACAACGTCCTCTTTTAAATACACAATATTTTCTTCCTCTTTATACTTTGCGTATTTAGCAGTAAGTTGACTCTCTATTTGATTACTATCCTTGTAAAAATCTACATGAATTGATTGCGGAAACTCGATCATTTTACTACTATCTATTAAATAACGATTCATCAATGGTGCCGTTAATTTAGCGCCTAACTTTCCATTATTACTTACATAAATAGCTACATTCTTTCCTACATCTATTCCACCAACCTTTGCACCAAGTGCTTTTACTGCATCTATATTATTCTCACATGCTGCCATAAAAAAGCAGCTACTTAAAAAAGCAACTGCTAATTTGATTACTCTATTGTAATTTGAATTAGTCATATTTACGTTTATTGAACCAAATATCACTCAAGCTATACCCCACAGTAAATTGCACAAAATTTTCTTTATAGTTGGATCCACCCCCTCCTCTTTGCCCCATTTGTAAAGCTAGATTCAATAAGGTAAATTGGTAATCGTAAGAACGATACTTTCTGACAGGTAATCCTAAGCCCATTGTCAATCCGTTTACTTTTAATCCGTTGTTGTTTAAGTTGATATAATCATTACCACTGAATAAGCCAAATCGGTACGTGACAGTAGACCAATAACTTTCAAAAGCAAAAGGATTAGGCGACAATTGTGCTCCTAGGCGGAACATTGTAGCATTGCGTAATTGGTCTTTTACACCATAAAATGTATAACCATTCTTCCAGTTAGACAAATTCAATTCAACGCCAATTACCCATTGATCATAGCTTCCTCTAACAGTAGTGATTTTTTTGTGTAAAGCGATACCTGCAGTGATAGCACTTGGCAGTGTTATCTTACCTTTTCTATCTTTTACAAATAAAGCAGTATCTATCGACATTTCTTGTTCGGTTGTAAATGTGCCATTTGAACTTGTAATGTCTTGTTTTCCATTTAATCTTTGATTAAAATTATAGGTCCCACCATAGCTAAGGGTATATTCTTTTTTGTCTTTTGTAAGTGCATTGGTTGTATTTGACAAGGGAAATTCACCTTGTATCCCTAAGTTTAAGAAGGCACCACCAAAACTTGTACTCGTACTAGAGAGTGATTGATAAAAATAAGAAGAATCACTATTGTATAAAAGGGCCTTCACCACATCTATTTTCTTTCTTCCTAAATTATATCCAGTGTTCATGCCTAAACTTAAATTTTTCCAGCTTTTACCCAATCCAAGAAACACTTGATTGATACCGCCTTCGCCTTTATAGTTGGTGTAGATAGAATCAACGATGCTTGCTGAAGATGTATAAGGGGTATAATCGTTGACTGAATAATTAATTTGTGTCAGTGGTCTTAAGCCAAACGCAAATCCAATTTTTTTTGCCTTACTAATTGGCACACCTATTACAATATAGTTGGGTATCAAATAAGTGGACTTTTCTTTTCCTGCAGGGGTTGTTTTTTTAAGAATACTATTGGTTAAGTTCATGCCAATATCAAATGTGGTCATATAGATACCACCATACGAAGCAGGGTTGTTAAAATTAATGCTTTGTCCAAAAGCCCCATTCATATTGGGTGTATAGGCAGCGGTTAACCCGCCCATACCTTGGTTTGCAGCATTTTGACTGTTGTACACTTGGTTGCCTACGCCATATCTTGAGAACGGGGAATTGATCTGTGCCTTCAAAGGGGCAATAAAACAAAAGAGTCCAATGAATGGAGTTAAATTAAGTATTTTTTTCACTAATCGCATAAAGTCCTTTATAAATTAAATTGGGGTCGGCAAATATCCTTCTTTTTAAGTGAGGTACAAAATAACTAAGGTCTCCACCGGTTAATAGGGCGTTAAATTTGCTGTATTTGGCCTCATAAGCGTCAATTATGCCATTAATTTCGGCTGACATCCCTAAAATCACGCCAGAAAGGAGGTTGGTTTTAGTATCATACCCCACCAATCCAAAACTAGGAGACGGGTCAATTAATGGCAAAAGTGCTGTTAAATCATTCATTGATTTAAAACGCATTTGCATGCCTGGAGAGATACTTCCTCCTAAAAATTGCCCTCGGTTATTGACAAAATTATAGGTAATACATGTGCCAAGGCAAATGACTAGATTATGTTCTTTTGGATATAGGTCCACAGCAGCAGCTACAAGTCCTAAACGGTCTGCCCCAATAGTTTCTGGTTTACCTACAGGGGTGGTAAAATTCAATTTGGTTGCTGGCCCCAATAAATGAAAAGGGCCGTATTCATTCAATAAGCTTTCAATAGCTTGATCATGATGAATGACCGAGGAAAGCAATGTTTTACTCGGCTGGTATTGATCTAATAGTTTTTGAACAGATAGCACTGCATCATTTTCTAGAAGCTCCAATTTTTCCAAATGATTGCCTTTAAAAATTGCCGCCTTTAATCGGGTGTTGCCAAAATCGAAACAAATGGTTGTAGACATAATGATTTTCGTAGTCCAAAATTAATTGCTTTCAAGCAAACTTTGGTTAAAACAATAGGCAAGTTGCAAAAGATTTCGGTTATTTGAAGAACAAATAAGCGAATATGAAGGTTGCAGGGTTTACAATTATCAAAAATGCAGTGGTAAATGACTACCCAATTTTAGAAGCCATTCGTTCTATTTTACCCGTAGTCGACGAAATGATTGTTTTAATTGGAGATTCAACAGATGAAACCATCGCATTGATTGAATCCATTGGCGACCCCAAAATTAAAATTCACCACTCTATTTGGAATAAAGATTTAAGAAAAGGAGGGGTAGTTTTAGCGGATGAAACCAATAAAGCCTTTCAATTAATTGATGCTAGCTTTGATTGGGCATTTTACATTCAAGGAGACGAAGTGGTACATGAAAAATATTATCCATCAATTCGTGCTGCTTGCGAAAAATACAAGGACGATTTAGCAGTGCAAGGTTTACTATTTAATTATAAACATTTTTATGGCACTTATGATTATGTGGGTGATAGCAGGAAATGGTATGCACATGAAATAAGAATCATTAGAAATAATAAAGGCATTAGTTCTTATAGAGACGCGCAAGGTTTTAGAATTGGGAAACAAAAATTAAAAGTAGCCGCAATAGATGCAAGTATTTATCATTATGGGTGGGTTAAAAGTCCTGAACAGATGAAAAAGAAGCATAAAGAAACTGCAATGTTTTGGAATGATGATTTGCAGTTAGAAAAAATAAAAGCAAGTCCAGATTATTATGATTTTTCAGGCTATGATTCTTTAGAGCGATTTACAAGCACCCATCCCAATGTGATGAAAGATCGAATTGAAAAGAAAAATTGGGTAATTGATATTGATGTGTCAAAAAAGAAATTTTCATTTAAAAATCTAGTTTTGTACTATTTTGAAAAGCTAACTGGCATAAGACTTTTTGATTATAAGAATTATAAAATCACTCGTCATTAGATGTTCCAAATAGAAAATTTGAAAAAGGATGTTGCCGACGGCAATTTTAACTCAATTGCAAGAGTCATTTCTTCAATAGAAAATGAAGTTGCAGGGGTAGATGATTTTTTAGCGACTTTAAATCCAAGCTTCATTCCAGTAATAGGAATTACAGGTCCTCCAGGGGCAGGCAAAAGCACATTGATTTCTGTTTTAATTGGAAACTATGTTCTTCAAAATAAAAAAATAGCAATTATTTCAGTTGACCCATCTTCGATTAAACACAAGGGTGCGCTATTAGGAGATCGAATTAGGATGAAAGATTGGTATTTGCATCCATCTGTTTATATCAGATCGCTTGCTTCAAGATTACATTTAGGGGGCTTGGTGAAATCAATCCATAAGATCACTCAATTTTTAAAGTCAACAGGATTTGACATTGTAATTTTAGAAACTGTTGGAGTTGGCCAGTCTGAGGTAGAAGTAGCATCTGTAGCTAATGTTACTTTATTAGTATTGGTTCCAGAAGCAGGGGATGATATTCAAATGATGAAGTCTGGTTTATTTGAAGTTGCAAATATTTTTGTGGTCAACAAATCCGATAGGGCAGATGCAAAAAAATTCCTCTCACATCTTACAATTTCACTTAATAATAGAGTGCAATCTGGAGAAAAAATAGGAATCATTGAAACTATAGCAAATACTGGTCAAGGTATTGAAGCTTTAGATAACTGTATTAACAGTTTTTTAATTCAATAAAATAAGCGTATGTCCAGAAACTTACAATTCAAGAAGTTCATTAAAAAGATTTTAGAAAACAATAATCAAGTAGCTTTTATTTGGTTTGGCCTTGTTTTTTTAACACTTCTAGGTGCTGTACTAAATCATTCTTTCAATAATTTCATCATTTTTAAGCAGTCGTTTTTTCACCTTCAGCAAAAATTGAATTTATACAATGTGTATCCTAGTGAATATTGGGATCATTACTATTACAGCCCTACATTCGCCATACTAGTCGCCCCATTTACTGTGATTCCAACTTTATTTGCACCATTTGTATGGGGCCTGTTTGATGCTGGTGTTTTATATTTCGCCATTAGAAAATTACCGATTCGTTCATTCTATCAAAACGGTATATTACTATTATCTGTTCATGAAATGATGAATGCTAGTTCTAATTTGCAGAGTAATGGTTTAATTGCTGGAGCTATCATACTTTCTTTTGTACTTCTACTTAAACAAAAAGAACATAGCGCAACCTTATCGTTACTAGTTGGTTTTTTTATTAAATTATATGGTATTGTTGGACTTGCATTTTTCTTTTTCAGCAAGCAAAAGAGTAAATATATAGCGTATCTTATTTTGTGGACAATCGTTTTAGTGCTATTGCCTTTATGTATTACCAGCCCTGAATTTTTAATTCAATCTTATAAAGATTGGTTCGCAAGCTTGTCGGTAAAGTCTAATTTTGATTTGACTATTGATATGTATAAAAATGGGGTTGATATCTCAATTCAAGGCATGGTTAAAAGAGTGTTTAATTTACCAACATTAAATAAATTTTATTTTATTATTCCAGGACTCATTTTATTTGCTTCTCAGTATACCAAAATAAAATATTATAATCATTTAGTTTATCAGCTGTATATTTTATGTTCTGTGATGCTATTTGTAATTATTTTTAATACAGGATCGGAGTCTCCAACCTATATCATTGGCGTAGTGCCCATTTGCTTATGGTATGTATTGCAGCGAAAAACGACTTTAGTCAATACTGCATTTATTATTGCTATATTCTTTTCTAGTTTTTCTTATTCTGATTTATTTACACCTTGGCTTAGAATTCATATTATGAGCCCTTATTCATTAAAAGTAGTCGGTTGTTTTTTAATCTGGGTAGTTATTTTAATTCAAATACACACTAAGCAATTTTTGAACATCAATCAAACTAAACTAATTGTATAAATGGATGCCTTTTTTGTTATTTTAATAACTTACAAGCAAGAATAACACCTAATGTTGAATGCTGAAAAGCCTGAAATGAATATCTTTAGTATTGCTCAAAAAATACAACCTAGGTATTGGGTTAACCTTGTAATATTTTTTTTATTTTTTGTTTCCATTTCATTATTCCCGAAAGGTTGAAGTCTTTTAATGGGCCATTAAATTCCTTGCCAGAATGTAACATCCATTTTGTAAGAACGCTAGATGTCATACCCCATTTATTGATGAACTGCCTGTAGCCATTATTAACACGCACCCTTTTCAACGTAGTTGAACCAAAATGGTAGACTCTACTTTGACTAACACCTTTTAGATAACGAACACCTGCTTTCCATAATTTCATGGAAAAATCTGGGTCAGAATATAATCCTGGAGAGTATTCAATACTATATCCCCCAACTAAGTCCCAAAGCTTGATGGGTACAATATTGGGAGGCCAAGTAGATCCACTCCAATCAGCTTTTTCAAAGCTGTCAAATTTTTCTAGTAATTCAGCTTCATTAAAATTAGACAAACTTGTCCCGAAATCATATTGTATTGCACATGGATTATTCGTAGAGGGTTCAATTAGAGTACCTGATAAGAAAAAATAATCATGACCAATCAATTCTATTTCTTGCTTTAAAATTGAATCCCATTTTGGACAAAGGTACATGTCGTCGTTAAGATAAAAAAAATAGTTAGTTTTTGCAATAGTTCTTGCAGCATTTAATGAGTAACAAATACCAATATTTTTTTCGCTAAAGGTATAATCTATATCTGATTGTAATTTAACCCACTCTAAGCTACCATCTTTTGCTTCATTCAAGTGCACTACTATTTGATGTTTGTATTGTGAGTTTTTTCTAATGCTTTCTATACATAGTTGTAGGTAACCCAAATTATTCCAACTAGGTATGACAATAGTAAATAAATGATCTTCTATTTTTGTGCGTTGACAGTATGTTTGTATCAATGGAGTAAATGTTTCATAAATAAATAGTTCTAAAAATCAAATATAAATCTAATTTACAAGATACTATCAAAATGGAACTAACTTTAATATAAGTGTATTATAAATGTGTATATTTAATTAAATATTTAAAATATGAGCACCATCTCGGTTATTGTAATTACATATAATGAAGCAAAAAACATCTCCCGTTTATTAAAATCGGTAGAAGGGATTGCCGACGAAATAATAATAATAGACTCATTTTCAACTGATGAAACAGAACAATATTGCCAACTATTTAATGCGCGCTTCATAAAGAGAAGTTTTACAGATTTTTCAGATCAACGCAATGCGTCAATAGAATTTGCTAAAATGGACTATTTGATGTTTCTGGATGCAGATGAAGCACTTAGTGAGGAGTTAGCGCAACAGTTGTTATTAATGAAACAAAATGGCATGGACAAAGACGCCTATCATTTTAATAGGTTTAATAATTTTTGTGGGAAATGGATCAGGCATGGTATGTGGTATCCAGAAAAAATATTAAGAATCATTAAAAAAGGGAAAGGCAATTGGCAAGGAAAAATTCATGAGACATTGCAGCCAGTTGAAGGGGCAACTGTTCAAAAAATAAAAGGAGATCTTTTGCATTATAGTTATACCAATTTAGAATCATTGGTTTCTAAATTAAATAAGTATACTACTTTGCAAGTTTTAGAGATGGCAGAAAAAAAGAAACCTGCTCCTTTATTTAAATTGTTTATAAATCCTTTTTGGGCTTTTATAAATGGTTATTTTTTAAGACTTGGTTTTTTAGATGGGTGGGAAGGGTTTATAATACACCAATCTATTGCTTATCAAACAATGATAAAGTATGCTAAATTGCGTCATCACTATGCAAGTAAAAATCATTAGCCTTTTTCATTCTTCCACCATTTATAAGCCACATAACCCATGATGCCAAATGGCATTGCAGCTAGATAGAGAATACCTACATTAAAACCTTTTCCAGCTTCTTCACCAATCTGCGCAGCAGTTTTGGTACAGATGGAGCATTGCGCTGTCCCTGCTAAAACTATCAGTTGAAATATAAGAAGTAAGTAAATGCTTTTCATAGTGCAAAAATAGGCATAAAAAACCCCGAATAATCGGGGGAATCTATTTTAAAAAAAATTAAGCGTTTGCCTTTGGAGCCGCTGCTGCTGCCTTAATATTTCTTGTTTTGTGAGGTCTGCTCTTTCCAAAAGAACCTAAAAAGCGCTTTCCTTTTGCTGTTTTTTTATCTCCTCTACCCATGATATTATAATTTTTAAATTGTGATTGGACTGCAAATATAAAAAAACCCTCTGAATAAATGGTTATC
>Ga0164295_10001458_pt1 | contig 19591 bp, 18 predicted proteins | sample GEODES006metaG_FD_111798 | JGI IMG/M metagenome (GOLD analysis project Ga0164295, IMG submission 111798) | Oligotrophic lake water microbial communities from Sparkling Lake, Wisconsin, USA - GEODES006 metaG | ecosystem: Environmental > Aquatic > Freshwater > Lake | place: USA: Sparkling Lake... | reverse complement strand
TCAGCCGCCCTCCCCGTCGTCCTTCTTGTCCCCCGGCTTCTCGCGCAGCGTCCACAATTGCCACCCGGCAAACGCCAGCACCGCAAACGCCGTGATGCCGCCTTCGATCAGGCCATAATATTCTACCGGAATCTCCATCACATCACCCCCGGCCAATTATCGGCGAATAGGCCCGTCGGGGCCATAGAGCGGGAACGGCGGGCGCTTCGGCGTGGGCGGCGGAGACTTGGCCAGCGCGTCGAGCGCGATCTGTACCGCCGTTTCCAGTTGCGGATCACCGCCGGCCTGCACCGCGGCCGGGTCTTGATCGACCTCCACATCGGGGGGCACGCCGATATTTTCCACCGCCCATTCGCCCTGCGGGGAGAAGAAGCCGACTGAAGGGCTGGTGACGTCGCCGCCGTCCATCAACGGCGGGATGCCGCCGATGCCGACGAGGCCGCCCCAGGTGCGCTTGCCGACCAGGGTGCCAAGATTGAAGCTGCGGAACATCCACGGCAGCATGTCCCCGCCGCTGGCGCTCGCCTCGTTGATCAGCATCACCTTGGGGCCAAGCACGCTTGCCGCCGGCGTGCGATCGATACGGCCGTACCGCGGCTGCCACCAGTTGATCAGCCGGCGGTTCATCACCTCGATCATGTAATCCGCCGCCTGGCCGCCGCCGTTGAAGCGATCGTCGATCACCATGCCCTGCCGGTCGTTCTGCGCGAAATAATAACGGTTGAAGCTGGTGTAGCCGCCGCCGCCGGTGTTGGGCAGATAGACATAGCCCAATTTGCCGCCCGACAGCCGGTCGACGCGGCGGCGATTGTCCTCGATCCACGTCAGATTGCGCAGCGCATATTCGCTGCCGATCGGCACCACGGTCACATCGCGCTGCGCCGCGCCGCGCGCCACGGTCAGCGTGATGGCCTGGCCGGCGGTGCCTTCCAGATGGCGCTGGAGATCCTCGTCACCGCGCACGACGGCGCCGTTGATGGCGGTGATGCAATCGCCCGCCGCCACATCCAGGCCGGGCTGCGCCAGTGGCGCCTTGATCCCGGGGCTCCAGGTGCCGCCGGTGTGGATGCGCGCCAGGCACCAGCGGCCGCCGTTGACGACATAATCGGCACCGAGCAGCCCGCCGCCCAGGGGCTTCGCCGCCGGGATGCTGCCGCCGCCACCGCGCAAATGGCCGATGGAAAAGCCGGTGAGCGCTTCGTTGAACAGATAGTTGAGATCGGCGCGCGACTGGATGCCGGGCAGCCAGGCGGCCAGTGCTTTTTCCGCCGCCACCGTGTCATAGCCGTGGAAATTGGGATCGTAGAAATAGGCACGCTGGATGCGCCAGATTTCGCGATACATCTGCGCCCATTCCGCCGCCGGATCGACGCGCACACTCAATTGATCGAGCTTCAGCTTCACATCCGGGTCGTTCGGCTTGAACGGCTTGGTCGCATCGGCAACCAGCCAGCTCCCCTGCCCGCCCGGCGCTGCGGGTGTGCGCACCAGCAATTTGGTGCCATCGGCGGACAGGCTGAATTCGGCGGCCTTGCCCAGCAACGTCTCGGTCTTCTTGCCCTCCAGCGTCCAGCGCAGCAGCGATGCACCGGGCCGTTCATCGGCATCGACATCCAGCGCTTCATTGGCGCGCAGCAGCCACAGCACGCCGGCCTTGCCGGCCACCAGATTGCGATAATCGGCGGCGGGCAGCGGCAGCGCCACCATGCGCCGGGCGATCTGATCGAGGGACAGCCCGGCCAGATCGATCTTCGTTGGCGCGGTGGCGGGCGCGGCCGGCTTGGGTGCCGGCTTGGTGGGGGGCTTTGCCTCCACGGCAGGCGCGGCGGCAGCTTTCTCATCGCCCAGTTCGGGCGCCAGCGGCGATGCGGTGCCCGCCGCCAGCGCCAGCGCATAGACGCTGCTGGTCGGGCTGTAGGCGTTGCTCGACATGTCGAGGCCGTTGACCGTGCCGCCCCCATTGTTGCTGGCCAGGAAATAGAGATATTTGCCGTCGCGATCGAAAGCCGGGGCGCTGGCCATCGCCATGCTGTCGGTGATCTGCGTCGCCTGGCCGGTGGCGACATTGTGCAGCATCAGCACCGGGAAATGATTGTCGGCCACGCGGGCATAGACCAGCCACTGCGAATCCGGCGACCACGCCAGTCCACGCGCCGGCTCGGCAAAGCCGCCGAAGGCATCGGGCGGACCAGCGGCCACCAGCTTGCCGCTGACCGTATCCAGAATCCAGCTGTTGAGGCGATTGTCACGCAGCGCGATGCGCTTGCCATCAGGTGACCACAGGGGCTTGAAATAAAAGGCCGGTTCGGCGGCGAGCGCATATTTGCGCACACCCTTGCCCGCGCCGGTCTGCGGCGCGACATGCAAGGCATAATGGCCATCCGCGTCGGAGACATAGGCAATGAACTGGCCATCCGGGCTCCACGCCGGCTCCCGCTCCATGGTGCCCGGCGTGGCAGTGATGGTGCGGATGATGCCCTCCTTCACCGGCAGGGTCAGGATCTCGCCATGCGCTTCCACCGCCGCCCGAAGCCCGGTGGGCGACAGGCTCACATTCGCCACTTCGCTGCCGACATAGGCAAGGCGCGGGCGCACATCGGGCATGTCGCCATCCAGATCGATACGGATCGCCTTGGGTTCCTCGCCCGGCACCAGCGTGTGGATGGTACCGAGCCGGTCGAAGGCGAGGCTGCGGCCGTCGGTGGCCAGGCTGCGGATATCGGGCCCACGGTTCTGCCAGACCAGCGCGGTCTGCCCGCTGGCGGGATCGAAGCGATACACCGACACCGGCCCCTTGCGGCCCGACAGGAAATACACGTGCCCGCCCAGCCATACCGGCGCGAAATCCGCGCCGCCATCCTGCGGCACTTTCCGGGTTTTCAGGCCATCCAGCGTGGTGATCCACACCTGGCCGCTGAGGCCGCCGCGATAATTGCCCCAGGCGGTATAGCGGGTGAAATTGAAGCTGAAGCCCTTTTCCTGCGGGATATAGGCGATTGTCCGGCCATCGGCGGACAGGCTGCCGGCCGCTGCCATCGGCAGGGGCAACACGGCAGCAGCGCCGCCACCGGCCGCGACATCCCACAATCGTGTGTACCGGCTGGCAGCGTCACGATTGGATCGGAACAGCACCCGCGCGCCATCGGGCGACCAGCCCACCGCGACGTCCGCCGCCGGGTGGAAGGTCAGGCGTTTCGGCACGCCGCCGGCCAATGGCACGGTGAACACATCGACATTGCCATCATATTCGCCGGTGAAGGCGATGGTCTGGCCATCGGGCGAAAAGCTCGGCGCCTGTTCGATGCCGGTGCCGGTGGTCAGGCGCTGCGCCGTCCCGCCGGCGCGCGGTGCCACCCAGAGATCGCCGCCCGACACGAACGCGACATGGCTCTGGCTGATCGTCGGGGATTGCAACAGGCGCTGTGGCGGGGTGGCCTGAACAGCCCCGGCCGCCAACGCCACCATCGCGGCTCCCAGCCAACGCTGCCTGTTCATTGCTTTTGCCCCATTTTCAAACCCGATTTGCCATCACAGCGTGGCAGCGGCGGCGGCCGGGGTCAATCATTCTGCCAGTGCTGACAGGGGGGCCATCTTGCGCCATGGTGGCCGTGGCAAGGGGGTGCCTGACCAACGCGAAGCGGGGCGGGCGCTGCAATGACCGCTTTTGGGGGAGAGCGACGTGCTGCGATTACGACAGATTGCGATGGTTGCGCCAGAGCTGGCGCCGGTGGTCGAGGCCGGCTGCGAAACGCTGGGCGCTGTGTGCTTTCGCGATCCCGGCGTGGCGAACTATGGCCTGGAAAACGCGCTCTGGGCGTTGGGCGGCACGTTTCTTGAGGCTTTGGCACCGATCCAGCCGGGAACCACAGTCGCCCGCTATCTCGATCGGCGCGGCGGGCCTTCGGGCTATATGCTGATCATCGATTGCACCGATCTCGCGCCGGTGCGGCTGCGGCTGGCCATGTTGAACATCCGCATCGTCGAGGATCTCGACATGACGATCCATGGCGCGTCGGCCAAGGCCCTGCATCTGCATCCACGCGACACCGGCGGCTGCCTGCTTTCCATCGACACCCATGGCCCGGACTCCGATGGTGCGGGGGGGGCCATGCTGGGCAGCTATGCCTGGGCCGGGCCGGATTGGCACCGCCACATGAACCCCGACATGGCGATCACCGGCGCGGTGATCGCCTGCGACAATCCCGAAGTGATCGCCATGCGCTGGAGCACGCTGCTGGTGCGGCCCTGGCACAAACTGGAAGACCGGTGGCGGCTGCAATTGAACCATGGCAGTATCGATTTCACTGCCATCAGCGACGGTCGCGGCGAAGGGCTGAGCGCGATCCGCATCGCCGGCTTGGGCGCCCCCATGCAATTGAGCGGCCTTGATCTTTTGCCGGAGGAATCAGCATGACCAATTTGCACAGCGACACCGATGATCTGCTGGCCAGTGTGGCCGATGGCGTGCTCACCCTCACGCTCAATCGCCCGGCGGCGCGCAATGCGCTGTCACGCGCCATGCTGGATGCACTGGCGCGGCTGCTGGCCGAGGCAGAGGCCGATCCTGCCATCGGCGCCATCGTCATCACCGGGGCCGGCGGCGCCTTTTGTGCCGGCGGCGATGTGAAGGGCATGGCGCAGCGCAATGATGCCGATGAGGCCGAACCCATGGATCAGGCCATCGCCCGCCAGCGCCGCAACCAGCGCGCCGTGGCCGGCCGGCTGCACACCATGCCAAAGCCGACCATCGCCGCCATTCCCGGTGCCGCGGCCGGGGCCGGCCTGTCCATCGCGTTCGCCTGCGATCTGCGCGTCATGGCCGAACCGGCGTTCATGACCACCGCCTTCGCCAGGGTGGGCTTTTCCGGCGATTATGGCGGCACCTATTTCCTCACCAAGCTGGTCGGTGCCGCCAAGGCGCGGGAGATGTATTTCCTGTCTGACCGGGTCGATGCCGCCGAAGCGCTGCGGCTGGGCCTGGCCAGCCGGGTCGTGCCGGCCGAGGCGCTGGCGGCCGAGGCGCAGGCGCTGGCGGCGCGGCTGGCCGCCGGGCCGCGCGTCGCGCTGGCCTATATGAAGGAGAATCTCAACCGCGCCTTTTCGGGCGGGGACATGGATGATTGCCTCGATCTGGAAGCGACCCACCATGTCCATTGCGGCCTGACCGAGGACCACAAGGATGCCGCCAAGGCCTTTGTTGAAAAGCGTCCGCCCGTGTTCCGTGGGCGCTGATTGCCCTTGTTAAGGAGCGTGATGATGAGCACCCGTCTGCTGGCCGCGCTGGCCGCCACCCTGATTGCCGCCCCGCTGGCCGCCCAACCGGCCGCCCCCGCCACCACCGCCAACGCCGCCGAGATCGCCGCCCTGAGCGAGCGGGCCGCGCGCGAGATCAAGCCGGGGCAGCCGCTGGTGGCGCTGCCGGTGATGGGCGTCGGCCCGTGGCGGGCAATGCTGGAATATCGCCAGGCCGGCGCGCCCGCCTCGCTGCACAAGACGCAGATCGAGATTTTCCAGGTCGTCTCCGGCGCTGGCCAGTTCGTCACCGGCGGCACGCTGGAAGGGACGCGCGATGTGGATGCCGCCAACCAGAGCGGCACCGGCATTGCCGGCGGCACCAGCCGGCGCGTGGCCACGGGCGATATCATGGCCGTGCCGGCCGGCGTGCCGCACTGGATCCCCAGTGTTGAGGGCCGCCTGGTGCTGATCAGCCTGAAGGTGCCGACGCCCTGAGCAAGGGACAATTGCGCTCAAGTTCAAGCGCTTAACTTCCTCCCCCTTGTGGGGAGGGAGTCAATATGCTTCAACTCGAGCCCAGGGTCAGGCCGGCAGCACGCCAAGCTCACGGGCAAAGGCGGTAATCAGCTCGGCATGGCGCTCCGGCGCTTCTTCGTGGGCGAGATGGCCCAGGCCGGGCATGGTGTGATGCTCGGCCCGCGCGCCGTGCGCAATCAACCGCTGCGCCACCTTGCGCGATGTGTCGGGCGGCACCGTCTTGTCGCGTTCCCCGTGCAGCAGCAGCACCGGGCATTTGATGTCGGCGATGCTGCGTTCGATGATGTCGAGATCCCAATGGGCCATCAGCGCCAGCGCGCCGCCGGTGTGGGCCGAGCTGCGGAACAAGCGTTCATAATGTGCGATCTGTTCGCGGCTGGAGCGTGATCCGGTCCAGCGCGCCATCAGATCGGGCATGGATTGCAGCCGGGTGGTGAAGGAGAAGATCGCCGGCATGAACGGGTTGACGAACAGGGCCTTGGCAATGCCCGGATAGGCCTTGCCCACGCCATCGAACGGCAGCAGTGCGCCGCCCAGCGCCACGATGGCCTGCGGCTGCACCAGCCCGCGCGCCGCCAAGACAAAGGCGACGGCCGCCCCCACACTGTGGCCGAGCACGATGGCGGGCTGCACACCGAGTTCGCCCAGCAACGCCGCCAGCGCCTTGGCGACCGGATCGGGGCCAGGCGCGTTCATCTTGGCCGTGAAGCCATGGCCGGGCAGATCGGGGATCACCACGCGGAAATGTTGCGCCAGCAGCGGCGCCAGATCGGCAAAGCTGTGCGTGGTCGCACCGGTGCCGTGGATCAGCAGCAGGACCGGTGCCGCGTCCGGGCCGGTGATCTGCACATGAAATTTCAGCCCGCCAGCCGTGACAAAGCGGCTCCATTCGCGGTGCGGCACGTGGCGGCCATCGATATCCCAACGCACAGCCTATACCCCCGTTGTCGCGGCCTTGACGGCGGCCACCACCGATTTGGCGTCGACACGCGGCAACGTCACCAGCCGCGCGCCCATCGCGGCCGCCAGTTCGGCGCCCTGCGGGCGCGGCCGCGGCGCACAATCGATGAACACCGCCGCGATGCCCGCCACACGATAGGCCCGCGCCGATGCCAGCGCCGCTTCCTGCGGGCTGGTCTGGCCGTCGCCGCCGACATTGGCGCGGCCATCGGTGAGCACCACCACCAGCGCCGATCGCCCGCGGCCACGTTCGGCTTCGGCGACCTTGCGCGCCAGATCGAGGCCGGCGGCAATCGGCGTGCCGCCACCGCCAGCCAGCCCGGCCAGTTCCTTGCGGGCGCGCGGCAAGCTGCGGGTGGGCGGCAGCGCCAGTGACGCTTCTGACCCGCGAAATGCCACCAGCGCCACTTCCGCGCGCTTCACATAGGCTTCGGCCAACAGCAGTTCGATGGCGCCCTTGGCCTCGGCCAGCCGGGCAAAGGCCGCCGATCCGCTGGCATCCACCGCAAAGATCGTCGTCGATTGCGTCTGCGCGATATAACGGCGGATGCGCAGATCATCGGTGCGGATCGCCAGCCGGCCATCGGCGCGCGCCGGGCGCACTTTCTGCCACGGCGCGGCCGACTTGATAGTTTCGATCAGCGCCAGCCGCGCGCCGCGGCCTGGCATGCCGGGCCGCACACCGGCGGGCCGGCCGCTGGTGATGCTTTTCTGCTTGGCGCCCGATGCGCCGCTGCTCTTCGGAGCCTTGCTGATCGTGCCGGCGGCCAACGCATCGAGCAGGCCGGGCGGCAGCGTGGTCTGCGCCGCATCGAGCACCATGTCGGTCGGGTCGATCGGCGGCGGTTCCGGTTGTTCCTGATCGTCGCCTGGCGTGTCGTCCGATGGCGGCGGCGGCTCTGGCGGCTCCTGATCGGGTGGCGGCTCTTCCGGGGGCGGTTCTTGCGGCGGCGGCGGCTGTTCCTCTTCGGGCGGCGGCGGCGGCATTCGCGTGGCGCGCGGTCCCAGCACCAGCGCAGCGGCTGCGGCCATGTCGGCCTCGCGCAGTTGATCGATGGCGTCGCTGCGGCCGTTGGCCCGGGCATGGGCGCGCGCCACCCGCAGCGCCAGGATCGGCGCACGAATCGACGCAATGCCCAGCGCGGCCGCTGCCACGCTGAGCGCGGTTTCCGGATCCTTGGCGACGGCGCCAGGCTCGTCCAGCATGGCGAGCGGCGGCGGCGCTTCCCCGGCGAGCAGCGCCGCCATCGGCAGCCGCACGGCGTTGAGATCGATGTGAATGGCCAACCGCTCCGCCAGTGAGGGCAGGATCCGCTCCCGCTCCGGATCGTCGGGATCGCCTTCGTCGAACAGGATCAGCGGCGGCGCATCTTCATCCATCGCCGTGGCCAGCCGCGCCGCCAGCGCCGGGTTCAACCGCTCCGCCATCGGCACCAGCAGCGAAGCCCCGCGCGCTTCGCGCAGCAGGCCGATGCGGTGCACCGGCGTGCCGCTGGCCAGCGTCGCGGTGAGATCAAGGCCACCATCGAGCGCGTCGGCATCGGCGCTGCCCGGCAGCCGCCGGCTGAGCAAGACCAGCGCCAGCGCCGCCGCCCAGGCATCGCGCACCGGGCCGGGTCGCGCGCGCAGCAGGATGCCGCCCACCCGGTTGCCCGCGGCCGCGATGATATCGATGGCGCTCAGCGCCAGTGCCCAGCGGTCTTCGGAATTCTCGTCGGGTGGGACTGGGGGCAGACCCACCCCCGGCCCCTCCCGCGCGCGGGAGGGGAGATCGGGCGTCATGCCGGGATCAGCTCCGCCAGCGCGCGGGTGATGCGCGCCGTCGAACCGGTTTCATCGAGCACATTGCGGCGCAGCCGGTGGCGCAGCGCCATCACCGCGACTTCGGCGACATGGTGCGCCTTCACCTCTTTCTTGTGCGCCAGCGCCGCCTGGGCGCGCGCGGCGCGCAGCAGGGTCAGCTCGCCGCGCAAGCCGTCGGCGCCCACCGCCGAGCACAGGCGCGCGCCCAGCCCCAGCATTTCGTCGGCCACCTGCACCTTGGGCAGATATTTGCGCGCCCGGGCGATGGCATCGAGCGTTTCCTGCTCGCTGTCCTTGAAATCCGCGACGAACCCGGCCGGGTCACGATCGAAGCGGTCACAGCGCTTCACGATCTCGATGCGGTCGCCCATGTCGGTCGGCGTGCGCACATCCACGCTGAGGCCGAAGCGGTCGAGCAATTGCGGGCGCAGTTCGCCTTCTTCGGGATTGCCGCTGCCGACCAGGATGAAGCGCGCCGGGTGGCGGATCGACAGGCCTTCGCGCTCGACGACATTGGTGCCCGACACGGCCACATCGAGCAGCAGATCGACGAGATGATCCTCCAGCAGATTGATCTCGTCGATATAGAGGAACCCACGGTTGGCCTTGGCAAGCAGGCCGGGTTCGAAGCGCTTCTCGCCGGTGGCCAGCGCCCGTTCCAGATCGAGGCTGCCGACGACGCGATCTTCGGTCGCGCCCAGCGGCAGATCGACAAACGGCACCTGGGCTTCTTCGGTGCGCTTGCCGGCGCGTTCGCGGCAGCCTTCGATGCAGGGGCTACGATCGTCCGGCGCGCAGCCATAGCGGCAGCCCGGCACCACCTTCATCGGCGGCAACAGCCCGGCCAGCGCGCGCACCGCCGTGGATTTGCCGGTGCCGCGATCGCCGAACACCATCACGCCGCCCAATCGCGGCTCCACAGCGGCCAGCAGCAGCGCCTGTTTCATTTCAGATTGGCCAACGATGGCCGTGAACGGGAAGGTCATTCGCATGGCCGATGCCTTAAGCGGCGCGCGGCCCACCAGCAAGCGCCGACGCAAAACGCCGCAGGGCGGCCACCGGGTTTCACCCGATGACCGCCCCGTTGCCGCACGCAATGCGCGCGTGGATCAGAAATCCTTCCGCAGCGTCACGAAGAACTGACGCGGTGCGGCCGGCAGCAGGGTCTGGTTGTCGCCCGAGAAGCCGAAGCCGTTGGAGCCGATGGTGGCGACATAGCGGCGATCGAACAGGTTGGTGACCGTGGCTTCGATGGCCAGATTGTTCAGCCAGCGATTGTCGCTGGTGAACCGATAGCCGAGCTTGCCGTCCACCACGACGCGGCCGGAAACTTCACGGTCGTTGGAGAAGGTGAAGAAGCGGCCCGACATGGCGTTGGCATTGGCGCGACCGTAGAATGCGCCATCGTCATAGGCCAGTTCCAGGTTGGCGATGCTGCGCGGGCTGTCCACCACGGTGCGGCCGCGAATCGCCTGCACGATGGCGCCGGCGGCATTGCGCACGTCATCACGGTAGGTGTTTTCGTTGTAGGCATAGCTGGCGGTGACGGTGAACGCCTTCACCGGCTGCCACTGCAGGCCGATTTCCACACCCAGCGAGCGCACATCACCGACGTTGGACAGCAAGGACGCATTGCCGACGATGCCCGGACCCTGCGGGATGGAAAGCAGGCGGTTGGAGAAATTGACCAGGTAAGCGGCGATCACGCCGTTCACCTTGCCTTCGCCAAAGCGGAAACCGCCTTCGAAGGTGTTGGTCTTTTCCGGGCGCAGTTGGCTGGCGATCACACCAAAGCCGGCGGCCGACGTGGCGAACGGACCGGTGGTCGCCGCCGCGGTGAAGGCGCGCTGATTCTGGGTGAAGCTGGCGAACAGTTCGTTGCCGCCGCCCAGTTTGTAGAGCAGGCCAAGCTGCGGCAGGAAGAGATCTTCCGCCTTGATGCGGCCCAGCGCCAGCGGGCCCGGCACCGGATTGATCGCTTCGGCGCGCAGCTTCACGCTCTGGCCCTTGAAGCCGGCGGTGATGGTGAAATCATCCGACACGTTCCACTGATCCTGCACCGCGAACTGGAAGGTACGGGTGTTGTAATCATTGTTCCACTGCGTGAAGAACGGATTGGATTGATATGTCAGCGCGCTGGTCAACGGCACGGTCTGGCTGGTGCCCATATCGTAGAAGCGGCGCGCCTGTTCGAAATCATTGTTTTCGTACCAGACGTTCAGACGCAGCGTGTTGCTGCCGAATTCCGCGGTCAGATCGCCGATCACGCCGATGCGCGCGATTTCATATTCGGTGGTGCGGAAGCTGAGCGGCAGGCCGCCGGGGCTGGCACGATAGGGCGTGATCCACGAACCCTGGCCCTTGTTGCTGTGGTAATAGGCCTGGATGCCGCCCTTCACCGTATCGGTGAAATCATGTTCGACGCGGCCACCGGCCAGCCAATCGCGACGCAGGCCGGCGGCATCATAATAAGCATCATCAACAAAGCGGATCGGTGCCGGATAGGTGGTGCCGAAGCTGTTGGGCGCGACCACCACGCCGGTATCGCCGCGGTTTGCGCCGACAAAGGCGATTCGCACCGCGGTCGGCCAGTCGTTGGCGATATTGTCAAAGAACGGACCGAGGCGGCCCAGCATTTCCTGGTTGAAATCCTGATAATCGCTTTCCTTGCGGTCGCTGAAGTTCAGGAAGGCGCTGAAGCGGGTCGAGGCGCTCGCATCGGTGGCGATCTTGGCGTTGATCTGGGTGGAGCGCTGCGGGCCAAAGCCCTTCCACTTGTCCGCACTGATGTGGGCGCCGCTGATGTAGGCCGACACGCCGCCGAGATCGCCGGTGTCGAGCGTGCCATAGATGCGGAACGTGTTGCTGTCGCCATAGGTGGCGTTGCCGGCAATGCCCAGCTCCTGCTGCGGCGCGCGGCTGAAGAATTCGATGGTGCCGCCGAGGTTGGAGGTGGAGGCCGTACCGAGCGCACCGGCACCCTGGCTGACGCGGGTGGTGCCGATATTGTCGGCAATGATGGCACGGCTGATGTGCAGGCCGTTGGTGTTGCCATAGCTCATGTCACCCAGCGGCACGCCATCCAGCGTGAAGCCGAGCTGGTTCTGGTTGAAACCGCGCAGCGTGATGCGGGTCGACCATTCATAGACGCCGAACGGATCGGCCGACTGGAAATTGACGCCCGGCAGCTTCTGGATGGCAACGAACGGGCTGCCACCCGGCACGGTCAGCTTGATGTCGTCGGCCTTGATCTCGGTGACCTGGCGGACTTCGCCCTTGCCGTACACGACAATCTCGGTGTCTTCGGTGGCGGCTTCGGCAGCATCCACGGCCGCCGCCGCAGTGACGATCGGCACAACCTGGGCGGCGGCCACGGCCGGAACGGCAAAGGCCGCGCCAGCCAGCAAGGCCAGGCGGATGGTGTGGGCAAGGCTTGTAGAGGCGCGCATGATCTTCTCCCGTTTACGGCTTCGCGCCGGCTCTCGCAGGGAGTTGTTGCGAACAGATGCCATACAGATTTCAAGGGGATGGCAATTTTGTTGCAGTACGGTGACGTGGCTTTGCCGCCACACCGCGTCAGTCGAACTTGACGCCGCGCACCACTTCGACGTCCGACAGCAGCAGCATGAGATGGTGGCTTTCGAGCAGGGGTGCCAGCAGATCGACAAAGGCCGCCGCATGCTCCGTGCTGGTGATGGCCACCAGCATCACCTTGGCGGTCGCCCCCGACAATTGGTCATCGCGCCAGCGGCCATGCGCGCCGGCTCCGCCGATGGTGGGCATCAGCGTATAGTGGGTGATGCCGGCATTGTTCGCCAGGCGAACGATTGCCGCGATCAACGGTTCGTCGGCAAGAACTTCGATGCGGCGGCGCTGGATGGTGCTGGTCATGTGCGGATCAATGGCCAAAGATGTGTGGCAAGCCAGGCATAATAGGCGATCCCCAGCGTGAGGTTGAACGGAAAGGTGACGGCCAGGCTCATGCCGAGATAGAGGCCCGGATCAGCGGCCGGCAAGGCGAGGCGCATGACCGCGGGCACCGCGATGTAGCTGGCACTGCCGGCCAATATGCCCAGGGCCGCCGATGATCCGGCGTCGAGGCCAAGTTCCATGCCCAGCACCACGCCAAGGGAGCCGTTGAGGAGCGGCAAGGCCAGCGCCAGCGCCACGGTGCGCAGGGTAAGCGCGCGCCGATCCATCAGGCGCCGGGCGGCAATCAGCCCCATATCCAGCAGGAAAATGCACAACATGCCGCGGAACAGGCTGTCGAACACCGGGGCAATGCTCACCAGCCCATCCTTGCCGTCGATCATGCCGATCAGGAAACTGCCGAGCAGCAGGATCACCGAGCCGTTGAGGAAGGTTTCGTGCAACAGGCCGCCGCGCGGGGCCAGGCTGTCAGTCCCGCCGGCGCGCGCCAGCAGCAACCCGGTGATGATCGCCGGCGTCTCCATCAACGCCAGCACGCCGACCATGTATCCGGCCGGCGCCATGCCGGCCTGGCGCAGGATTTCGCTGCCGGTGGCAAAGGTCACGACGCTGACGGATCCATAATGCGCCGCCACGGCCGCCGCATTGGTGCGGTCCAGCCGGCCGGCGGTGCGGAGCAGCCAGAAGGCCGGCAGTGGCAACAGCAGCGACAGCGCCAGCCCGGCGCCCCCGGCCAGCGCCATGTCGTGGGTGAAGCCGGTTTCGGCCACTTCGCCGCCGCCGCGCAGGCCGATCGACATCATCAGATAGAGCGATATGCCCTTGGCGACCGCTTCGGGAATCGCCAGATCGGAACGGGCGAAGGCCGCGAGCGCCCCGAGCAGGAAGAACAGCACCACCGGCTGAAGAAGAGCGTCCAACGCCAAGTCAGGTCATCCGCAGCGGCAAGGTAACAATTCTGTAATGGCAATGATGGGGGCCAGCAAGCGGCTTTGCACGGCAAAGGGCCCGGCAGTCGCCGGCCGGGCCCTTGCTTTGCGCGGTGCCGGCAGCGTCAGGCCGCGGCTTCCACCCGGTGCAGGGCACACTGGCCCCAGATGTCGGAAAGCGCCTTCACCAGACGGTCGATGTCATCATCGCTGTGCACCGGGCCCGGCGTGATGCGCAGGCGTTCGGTGCCGACCGGCACGGTGGGATAGTTGATCGGCTGCACATAGATGCCATGATTGTCCATCAGCCAGTCGCTGATCATCTTGGCCTTCTTGGCGTCGCCCACCATCACCGGGATGATGTGGCTGGGGTTTTCCAATTGCGGAATGCCGGTCTGGCGCAGCGCGGCCCGCACCTTGGCAACACGCTCCTGCTGGCGCTTGCGCTCGAACGGGCTTTCTTTCAGATGCTTGACCGACGCCAGCGCACCAGCGGCGATCGCCGGCGGCAGGGCGGTGGTGAAGATGAAGCCCGCCGCAAAGCTGCGCACATAATCGCAGAGCGCCTTGGAACCGGCGATATAGCCACCCACGACGCCATAGGCCTTGGCCAGCGTGCCTTCGATCACCGTCAAGCGGTCCATCAGCCCTTCGCGTTCGGAAACGCCGCCGCCGCGTGGGCCATACATGCCGACCGCGTGGACTTCATCGATGTAGGTCATCGCGCCATGCTTGTCGGCGACGTCGCAGATTTCCTTGATCGGCGCGATATCGCCATCCATCGAATAGACGCTTTCGAACGCCACCAGCTTGGGCACGGTCGCATCATACATGCCGAGCAGACGATCGAGATCTTCGGGATCATTGTGCTTGAACACATGGCAGCGCGCGCGGCTGTGGCGGATGCCTTCGATCATGGAGCTATGGTTCAGCGCGTCGGAAAACACGACGCAGCCGGGGATCTTCGACGCCAGCGTGGAGAGCGCGGCCCAGTTCGAGACATAGCCCGACGTGAACAGCAGCGCGTCTTCCTTGTTGTGCAGATCGGCCAGTTCGATTTCGAGCTGGCGATGCACGTGCATGGTGCCGGAGATATTGCGGGTGCCGCCCGAACCGGCGCCAGAGCGATCGAGTTCATCGTGCATGGCGGCGAGCACATCCGGGTGCTGGCCCATGCCCAGATAATCATTGGAGCACCAAACCGTCACATCCTGCGTGGAACCATCCGGCAGGTAACGCGTTGCATGGGGATAATCGCCCTGATGCCGTTGCAGTTCGGCGAACACCCGGTAATTGCCGCGTTCCTTCAGGCCGTCCAACGCGTCCCGGAAGTGCGATTCATAGTCCATTCTTGTTCTCCCGGTGCCGTTCATTGCACGGCGTTTTGTCGCACCGCAAGCGGTTTTGTGTCAGTTTGAGGCGTCAGCACAGGGGCTTCCACCTGTGCCTGTGCAGCCATGTTGCGGGCGGTTTGGGGCATGGCCCAGCGGAAAATGGCGGTATCCTGCCAGGGCACAACAAGGAAACCATGTTCGATGAACGCCAGCGCCACCAGCGCAAACGCCAGTGCATAGCCTGTGGCAATGCCACCATGGCTGTGCAGCGCCAGATCGGCCAGCCAGGCCGCCAGGCCGGCAATGGCCGTCACCGATCCCAGGAAGAACCAGCGGGGCGGGCCGATGCGGAAATAGCTGGCGAGATAGCGCATGTGATCGGGCATCATTTCGGTCGACAGATGCGGGACCCCGGCGAAGATGTTGAACTTCGCCGACAACCGCATGACGAACAGGAGCAGGAAGGTGAGGGTCGCGGTCTGATTGGCTTTCCCCCAGGTGAACGCCGCCATTGCAGCCAAGCAGGCGAACATCGCCACTTCGTGATAGATCAGCGTGGCGGCGGCCAGCCGGAACCGCTGCCAGCCCCGCGCCTCCGGTGGGCACGGCGTGCGGTTCGGGCCGGTGACAAAGCCCATCAGGAACGACAGTTCGTGCCAGCCCCACAGCACCAGCGCACAGGCAAAGGCCACATAGGCTGCCCAGGGCGACGTTTCCTCGGCGGTCGCGATGATGCCGGCCATGGCAAAGCCCGATGCGACCGTGGCGAGCGTGATGCTCATCGGCCAGGTGTGGCTCGGCAATTTGTCGAGCCACAGCACAAAGCCGGTGGCGACAAACCACAGCACGGTGGCAAACAACAAAGGCAGCGCAAATTCGGTCACGACGATACCGGGGCGGGTTACCAGACCGGGGCCATGCGGACGTTCGGCGTCACCGCCAATTTGTCCACAGGATGGGTGTAGAGGCGAACGAAGGTGAAGGCCGCCTTCATCGACAGGCCAACACGCTTCAGCTTGCCGACAATGCCACCCTGGGCCACGGCCGCATCGATGGCGTCGCTGGTTTCGCGCATGGATTCGAGCAGGGCGCGATACGAAGGCGCATCGGTCTGCAGCCCGATCGGGAAGACCTGCTGGGTGATGTCGGTGGTGATGCGGAACACCCGGAACCCGAAGTCCGTCGGGTTGATGCCAAAGGCATCGTACAGCACCGGGCGCTTGTGATCGCGCACGTACATGGTGGCATAGACCGCGTTCAGGAAGAATCGGATCCACAGCACATTGAGGCCGGACGTCAGCTTCGGATCGGACCGCATCAACAGGGCAAACGCCTCGCCATGGCGATATTCATCGTTGCACCATTCCTGGAACCATTTGAAAATCGGATGGAACCGCTTCTCGGGGTGCTTTTCCAGGTGGCGGTGGATCGTGATATAGCGGGCATAGCCAATCTTCTCTGACAAATAGGTCGCGTAGAAGATGAACTTCGGCCGGAAGAACGTGTATTTCTTGGTCTTGGTCAGAAAACTGAGGTCGATGCCGATGCCGGCATCTTTCAGGCTGTCGTTGATGAAGCCGGCATGACGGCTTTCGTCGCGCGCCATCAGCTTGAACAGCGCCTTGGCATCGGGGTTCTTCACGCGCTTGGTGATTTCGGCGTAAAGGATGCAGCCCGAAAATTCCGAGGTCATCGACGAGACCAGGAAATCGACGAATTCCGGTTTCAGCGTCGGATCCATCGCGGCGATCACACCATCGAATTCCGGCGTCCGCTTGAAATGCTTCTTGTTGGGATCGGCCTGCATTTCGGCGATCAGGCTGTCCCATTCGGCGCGCACGCCTGACACGTCGATGCGGTCCATCGCGTCATAGTCGGTGGTGTAGAACCGCGGGGACAGCACCGTATCCTGCGTGGCGATGGCCATCGCATCGTCCCTGGTGAGTTCCACGGCGTCTTCGGCCTTGATCGGTGTCACGGCGTTCATCACGGCTTCTCCGAACTGAAGGTGATCTCGTACAAATCAGTCAATTCCATCTGGGCGCGCAGCCGCGTCCAGGCGCGTTCCCAGGGCGTGGCCTTCCACACCGTCGCCGGCCGGCGCAGCGTCAGGCGTTCGCCAAACGGCAGCCGCACCGCTGCACCATGGACCTTGACCTGATCGCCGGGGCCAAGCTGGTAATCATCGTCCAGTTCGACATGCGCGTGCAGGTTTTCGAACGTGTGCTCGATCTCGATCGTGCACTGCGTTTCGAAACGGTCGCGGCTGAACAGTCCCATCAGCCCGGCCCGCTCAGGAACGGCGCCGAGGATGCGTCGGGCATCACCGGGATGATCGGTTCGGCCGGCACGCCGCTGCCACCCTTCTGATAGGGCACCAGCAATTGTGCGAAGGCGGCGCGATTGGTCTGGCCGAAGCTGCCCAGTTCCAGGATGCGCCCTGTGGTCTTGTCTTCCAGAGTCAGCGCGCCGTCTTCCCATTGGGTCACCGTCACCGCGCCGGTGCGCGGCACCTCGTGCAGGCGGCGTTCGCGCATCATCCCGCGCATCACGCCGCGGATGAAGCCGGTGTTGGTGCCGGGCTGAAAGATGAACACCAGTTTATTGGCGGCAACATCGGTGACGAGCAACGCGCCATCGGCGCGATCTTCAAACCGGAAATCCCGCGTTGTCGCCACTGCCACATGCCGACGCACGCGCGATTCGGGCGCCGTTTCCGGTGCCGGCAGCACGCCGGCCCGGATGCTGCCCACGGTAATCACGGCAATCGCGATCAACGCACCGGCAGCATAAAGGGCCGAGGTCGGGAAGCGTTCGTTGGTGAAATCGGTCATGCCGCCGCCCCGACCATGGCGGCAACTTCGCCCCTGTCGGATGCCGCCACGGCCGCCTTGGCGGGATCAGCCTTGGCGAGCGCATCAGACAACAGCGGCAGGAAGGCCTGCGGCACCGATCGCAGCATCGGTTGCGGTGAACCGAATTTCCACGGCCGCACATGCGGCCACATCTGCAGATAGGCCAATGGGAAGCGCACGAGCGGCGTGAGCGACACATCGACGATGCCGTTACCGGCCGGCTTCACATCGGCGCGACCGACAAGGGCCAACGGCACATTCACGCATTTCGGCAACGCCACGCCAAAGCGCAGCACCACACGCTTGTTGGTGAGGGTGTAGATGGTCGATTTGGCCTGCGCCCGCGCCAGAATGGCCAGAACCGCCAGCCCGAGCGCGGCGACCGCCATGGTCACCAGCGCACCGGTCAAGCCGGTGCCGCCAGCCACAAAGGCAAAGCCGGCCACGACGACGAACCAGATCGCCACCAGCCGGGCATGGAACACGCCGCGGGCCACGCCGAGCCAATCCGGCGTGCCCTGCCAGATGATATGCTCACCTGGCGGCAACCGCCCGGGCAGACCCGGGATCGGCTCGTCTTCATACTCCATCGACACGCGGCGCTCCGTCCATTCCGTTCCAAAGCCGACCTTGGCCCAAAGGGTCGCAACCCTTCAGGCCGGGCCGGATCAGATCAGCGGTTCTGCCCGTTCCGGTGTGGCCCACAAATAGCCGGCACCGAAATAGGCGGTGATCTTTTCTTCTTCCAGCAAGGTCACCTGATCGGCTGACTTGGTGCGCGGCACCTTGGCGAACTGCGCGCCAGTGATGGCATCGCTGATCACGCCGCGGCGCGACACTTCGGCCATGGTGATCGGCAGCAGGATGGCGCCAACGCCGCCTTCCAGTTCGACCTCAAGGTACCGCAGGCAGGATTCGGCGCGATCCATCCACAGATCCTTGATCGTGCCGGCCTTGCCGCCGTCCAGGCCGAACACCGGCAGACCGCGCGGATCGACATCATTGGCATGCACCGACACCGGATGGCTGATCACCCGGGTCGGCACGATGCGCGGCGCACCGTGCATGTCCAGATCGGGGCGATCGGCGCGCTGGGAGATCGACGCCGGGCCGAGACCGGAGGTCAGCTTGTCACCCACCACATCCAGCGGCTCACCCGGCCAGGCGCGCGGCAACACGTTGGTCGGCAGCACGTCCCGATCATTGGCGGTGGGCGTGGTGATGTCACCCAGACCATGCGGCAGCTTGAAGGTTTTTGGCGGCTTGAAGAACAGCGGCTCGGTGCCGCCATGCTCGGAACCGGTCAGATCGTCTTCCACCGGATAGCCTTCGCGGCGGTCTTCACCGCGCAGATACCAGACGAGGCCCAGGAAAAAGAGGAAGAAAGCGAAAAACGTGAGTTCGGCGATATCCAGGCCACCCACCAGATGCACATTTGTCATGCGAGGCGTCTCCCCTCAGAAAAAACCAGCCCGATTGGCGCCAACCGGGCAGATGCAGCGCGAAACCCAAAGCCCCTATCCCACCGCGCCAGTGAGATATCAGGCGATTCCCGGCCTGCGCCATCACGTTGCACAAGACCTAACACGCCAGGCGCCACCATGGGTAGTGCAGAACATGACGCAATGGCAACGTCCCGCAGCGGGTTGGCGCGAATAATCCCGGCGCGGCGCGGATTCACCGCCACGCCCGCACAGGCCGGTGCGGCAGGCCGCAGGCGTGACCAGGCGCACGACGAGCTCATCCCAGCAGCACTTCCTGGGCATGACTGGTGTAAAACCCGCGGCTGATGCGCTGATCGCGACCGAGCCGCGCCTGCGGCACGCTGCGCGACAGCCGGGATTTCAGCAGATCATGAGCCACCGGAATGATGCTGGGCGACCGATCGGATTTCGGGAAAAACTGCCCGACCGCCCGCGCCGTGCGCAGCAGCGGCGTGCCCGGCGCGAAGGTGAACAGCAGCGAATGCCGCGCCCGTTCCGCCAGCCGCGCCGTCGCGGCTGCGATC
>Ga0164295_10001453_pt1 | contig 19635 bp, 14 predicted proteins | sample GEODES006metaG_FD_111798 | JGI IMG/M metagenome (GOLD analysis project Ga0164295, IMG submission 111798) | Oligotrophic lake water microbial communities from Sparkling Lake, Wisconsin, USA - GEODES006 metaG | ecosystem: Environmental > Aquatic > Freshwater > Lake | place: USA: Sparkling Lake... | reverse complement strand
TAAATCCACTAACTTCCATAAAACCACAGTCTGTATCACTCATAAAAGGTGTAACAGTTAATGAAAATCGATAATTTAACAATGGTTCGGTACGTAGCATCTAAACTTAATTAAAATCAAAAAAAAGTTACCACTATAATTATATTATATAGTGGTAACTTATTTAATATTGAAAATTCTATTTGAGTAAAATGAATTAACTGATTACTAACTAGAAACCTGCGCCATTGATTCGTACGCCATTTCTAAAGTTTCAATTGCTGATTCATTTGCATCAGCTTTCATATCACTAATAGTCATCTTAACTGGGAATGCCTCATTCAAAGTCCAAGTCATGATTGGATTTCCATCTTCATCAAGAAGAGAGATCAACACAACAGATCTTTTAAAGGTATTCATTTGTATAAGACTGTAGTAATCCCAAAGATCATTGTCATTTTTGAAGTTACCTTTCTTAAATACAACATTGGTGAACTTTTTGATACCAGGCATTTTTACTACGGAATAAAGCGTGTTGTGACCAGCTCTATATTCAATTACTTGAGTTTCAGATGAAAGCCCAGTAACTTCCGAGAAAAGTAATTCCTTATCATCAATTTTTACTTGAAATTGAAATTTGACTAAGGGCCAGGTATTTTCCGATTGATTATCTCCTAATTCTGCCATAAAATTATTTTTTAAATGGTTTTTTTAAATTAATTTATAATACTTAATAATAAAAAATTAAGCTTCTTGTTGTTTTTGTTGGAATGTTAATACGATGAATTCAGCTGGTCTTACGATAGCAAGTTTCACTTCAATTCTCATAACACCATCTAAAATATCATTTGGTGTCATAGTAGAACCTAATCCAACTGAAACAGAATATGCTTGTTCAGGAGATGAACCGGCAAGAGCTCCAGTTTTCCATTGATTGAACAAAAAGTTATTGATTGTTGCGCTAATGGTAGACCAAGTACCTCCGTCGTTTGGCTCGAAAACGTACGTACGAGCAGCTAATTTTAAAGATTGCTCGATCATGATTAATGTTCTTCTAACGTTGATATAACGCCAATCTTGACTGTTACCATCCAACGTACGAGCACCCCATACTAAGGTTCCGATACCAGGGAAAGGACGAATAACGTTAATTGATTTACCACCCATCAAATCCACGTTCAAACTTTCTTGTTCGTCATGAGAGATATTGATAGAAGGAGCATTTACTGCATTCATAGAAACGTTAGCAGGAGCTTTAAATACACCTCTACTTGTGTCAACTAAGGTATAAATTCCAGCCATACCAGCTGAAGGAGGTAATAAATTTAGAGAGTTACGGATTTCTCCCAACAAATTAACATAAGTACTGCTACAAGCACTCAACGACTGATGGTAGCTTTTACGAGCTTCCGCATCAATTGAATCAGCTGGTAAAGCTTTAAACTTTTTAGCTACCTCTTGTGCATTTGCTTCTGGTAATAAAGTTTCTAAACTAATTGAATCATCAATGTTTTCGAAAGTAACTTCTGAAGCTGTAATAATGCTAGTTTTTACCCAAGGGAAATAGGCAGCACCGTAGTTTAAAGAATTCATTCCAATTTGCTCTCTGAACTCAGTAACTGTTTCAGTAGTTGTGCTAGTTGGAGCATTTGCAATATCAAAAATACCAAATCTACTTTGAGTTTTAGCGCAATGCATTAAAACTTGTTGGTATACAGGATAGCAGCTAGCCCCTTTCAAAATAATGTCTGGAATAACAATCAACGTTGGTTCAAATTCTTTTTCCAAAATTTTGAATGGATTGGGTTTAGTATCGCTTCCCAAAAAGTCATCAAATGCTATGTCAAAACCTTCTGGTTTATCCCAGTAAGTTCCAACAGAAAGAATGTAGCAAGAACTACCTCCATTAGCATAAAAAAATCTCAAAGCTCTATACAACAAAAATTCATTGTTGCTTTTAGCTTTTACGGTAACTTCTTTTCCATTTAAAGTAAATGAATCCTTGTCAGTAGCAGCTGCGTCAGCAACTACATACTTCGTTAGAAATCCACCTCCAAATAGTTCAACATACTCAGCAAAAGAATTAACCTTTGTAGGTACGTGAGAAAGTGATTTACCGTTTCTTGTAGCTTTGGCAGTGTACCCGATAAATACGGGAACAGCTGTCTCTACTGCACCAGCGGAACTTGGAAAAGCATTCTTCTCCTCGATGTAGACACCCGGTGTCATTAATTTTGTTGCCATTTTTTTGTTTTTTGATTTGTGTTAAATAAAATAATTTTTTATTTATACGGAAACAATAATACACAAATTATTAACACAAAAATCAAAAATGTGTATTAATTTTTTAAAAAAATTATAAACTAAACATTATAAATATTAATAAAAATTAATATTTATAATTAAAACATTAAAAATCAAATGAAAATTTCTAAAACCCGATTTTGATTTTCTACTACATATTCTTTCCCTAAAAAACTAACCAAATTGTTTTTAGGAACCGGTAGACTGGGCATAATTACACGTCCTAGGCTCTCCCCCTGTTTATATTGCTCCAACAATTGCCAGTTAACCTCTGGATGTTCTTTGTATTGAATGACTGTTGGTGAAGTAAAAACAACAGCAGGATTACCATTGGGCAAAAAAATACTTTGAGGCCCTTTGAAAAATATAGACTTATTTTTATTGGCAATAGCAAGTCCCTCAAATTCTAATAAATGGGGCTTATAAATTATATATCTCCAATAAAGAGAGGGAGAAAAAAATTGAATTTTTAAATCGGTAGGAATGTTCTCATCCGTTGTAATATCAACATGACCAAATGGTTTGGAGAAATAAGGCTGTTGTAAAGTTAAATTATTTTTCAAGTCTAATTCAGTTACACATTCCTTACTATGCATACATCCTTTTTGTAAAGAAGAGGTAAAAGAAAAAGGATATTTAAAATAGAACAAATTTTCTTCAATAACCGACGGCATATAGTCTGTGTAATTAAAAAAATTAGCATCTCCACAAGTTAGCTTAAAATTAAAGATTAAATGATCAGATAAAATTTGCTCTCTAGTTCTAATTTCATCAGCAAATTGCTCAGCAAAAAAAATTGCAATCCCATTGACTTCATTTCTTAAAATCAAATCATAGTTCTTGAAAATATTTTCTGTCAATTGATCGGGCTTCAACTGAATATTAGTAAACTTACCATTCGTAAAATAGTTATGAAAAAAATTTATACGAAACAGTAATAGATAGGTCGAACTCATAAAAAAAATTAAAAAAATAGTTCTAAAAAAACATTTGAAAATTTAAATTAAGCTATTTGTCGTCTGGTTTTTTATTGGGGTCATCATTTAAGTTATTATTGTTACCCTTGTTGGTATTAGGATCAGAAGCCTTAATGTTAGGATCTTCAGGTTTCTTAGGCAAACTAAAAGGAGAAAATAAGGACCCTTGATTTTTTCTCGTTGGATTTAGTTTATCTAAAAAATCACTATCTTTTTTATTCGTATCGTCTTTTTTATCTCTATCATCAGACTCATTATTTTCTGGTTGATCTTTCAAAGCTGATTCTTCATCAATAATAGCTGCTGAATTATCAGAATCAGTTGGTGATGAATTAAAATCCATTGCGGGCGTGTTGGTATTTTTCTCTGGTACCACTGTATCATCTTTTTCATCATCATCATCATCATCATCTTCATCAACATTTCTTACATATGCTCCTCCAAGAATAATGGGTCTTTTCCCTTTCGTAGTTTTAGGTTCATTTGCAGGAGAACTAGGAGGAGGTGTGGTTGTTGCAGCTGGAGCAGTATCACCGACAGTGTTGTTAGTTTGATTATTTCCACCATTGGTATTATTTCCAGAACCAGTTCCACCGGGAGCATTACCTGATCCTGTACCCTGATTGTTATTGTTTCCACCTCCAGTTTCTTTTGTATTGCTTCTTAAAACAGCAGCAGAAGGTCTGAATTCAGTTAAAGAACTACTATCTAGAGGAATCATCCTAACTTTATATAAGGCAGAAGGCATAAGTTTTGCTCCTATTGTACTCCACAAATTACTAGTTTGATCTAAGGAAAGAGACTCAATTTCAATTTGAACTTTAAGTCCACCGCTTGAACTAGTACTTTTGGCCCCACCCCCTTCTGTGATATCCATTGAATTATTGTCGTTCAAAAAATTCATGGTAAAATCCAAAAATTTCAAGGCCTCGCTATAATTAGCATTAGAAAAATAACAAGAAAAAAGTAGATAAAAATTAATATGTACTCGCTGTTTACCATCCTTTTTAGGACCAACGTTGGTGGGCTCTTTTTCAATACTGACCAAAGTAATCAATACTTTATTTTCCTCTAATTGGGCCACTGAACCATCCTGATTAACAATTCCAGATATTACTGCTTTGTCTTCAATTGTTCTAAGTCTTGTTTTAAAAAAAACATTTAAACCATCGGTAATAGTCTGAATTACATCATAAATCATATAGCAAATAAAGTAAAGTATTTAAATAAATTATACATATTTAAAATGTTAATATAAAAAAATCAAATTAAATCTTCTAATTATATGGTTTACAAATAGATAAATTTAAATTCTGTATTGTTATATTTTAATTTATTTAAATACCAATTCAAAAAAAAATTGGAACTTGAAAATTATTCTTCATCTTTATACATTAATAACAAAAAATAATTTTTACCTTAAATTTTATTCTGTTGGCGTTTATTTTAAAATTTAAACCAAAATTATAGCTTATAAAAATACCTTAATTATTAAAATTTATAATTAAATTTTGAATGCTATTATTCTAAAGTTGTGAAACCATGAATACTTTTACGATAAGGTTACTAAAAAAAATATTTTTACTTTTCTTCTGTATTTTAATTTATAATTCCTCATACGCTCAAGTTCCTACAAGTGCAACCAAACAATCTGAAGCTGCCGCAAAAGCAGCTGCCGATGCACAAAAGCAATTATTAGAAGATGCTGAAAAAATTAAAAAAAGTTTAGCTTTTAAAGTAGCAGATTTTTTTAAATTTAAGTCAAATGTAAGAAAAAACCAAAAAAAACGTACACTTGATTTAATAGATTCGTTGGGCATTCAGGACTCCATCAATGTATCGGCAGAAAATATTAAATTTTTAATAGTAGCACTTTCAAAAGTTGAAAATCAACATTTTGACACCTTACTCAGTTTAATTAATGGACTCAAACTCAAGCCTGATGGCACTGTTGTAACAGATTCTCCAGATAATCTAGTTAACTCTTCTAACAAACCCGTTACTGATTCTGAGATAGATGAACTGACCAATAAAATGTTACCCCTGGTAGCCAAAGAGGGCGCACAACCTATAGATGTTAAAGCTAAAAATGAAAAAGTTGCTGAACTCAAAAAAGTTTTACAACAGTTAGGTACTATAATAGAATCTAAAGACTCTGCAAATGGTCTTATCAAAAGATTTACCTTAATTACCTCTAATAAAGTAAAAGTACTAGGTTTTTTAAACTACAATAGTCAGCCCGAACAAGATTACAATTATGATAATTTTGATAATATTATTTACAATGGATTATTTGTAGATGGTAAAACGGGTAATTTCAAAAATTTGAATGGTTGGGACAATTCACCTACTCTTTCCTCCCTCACGCAAACTGGTTTTAGTCCAATAGTAAATGTTATTTTTTCTAATAAAGAAGATTTCGCGGCAATCTTACTTAATAAATCTAACCAAGATTTATTTTTCAAGAACACTTTGTATGTAATGAACCTCCATAATACGAATGGAGTTTGCTTACAAATTGATCAACCCGATCCAATGTTGAAAAATGAATTATCTGAATTTATTAAAGCTTTTAGCACTAAAATAAAAACAGCTAAAAAGGAATATCAAATCTATTTAATACTTCCCAATGCAAAAATAAATGCTCCTTTTGATTTAGCTAATTTTAATGAGTTTATTGATTTTTACATTTTAAATTTTTATAACCCAACAGAATTAAAAATCCCTGGATCAATTGCTTCTATTAAGGGGAAAGATTTAAGTAGCATTGAATCTACTGTTTCTTATTACTCCAATATGAATATTGAGCCTAGTAAATTAATTCTAGGCCTCGGATATCAAGGAACTCGTTGGAGTTATTCAGCCTCTTCAAGAAGTTTTAAGTTTTCACAACAATTAACTTATTCAGAAATAAGAAAAAATTATCTATGGCCTGTTATCTATGATGATGAAAATGGAACTGCAATCATGGATAGCGTTAATAAAAAAGGTTCCTTAGAAAGAAGGATATATTTTGAAGATGAAAATTCATTGTCAAAAAAATATGATTTCGTTTTGGAGAATGGCTTAGGTGGTGTAGCCCTTTACTCTCTTGGATTTGATGAAGGTTACGGAGAATTAAATGATATGATATTTTACAAATTTGGAAAGATCGATACGATCCCAATAAATGATAGTGTCATTTCAAAATTTGATCTCGGAAAAATATCTTTTTTTAAAAAAATAGCCCTTAAATACAAATTATATTCTTACATCCTAGATCACCCTTGTGAAATTTGTTTTGAAAATATTCAAGACTTGAAATTAAGATCCTCCTTAGATCTCGCTGTTGAATTACTTGGTTTTGACACGCTAGCTAGAAAAAAACAAATCACTACTTATACAGTTGCCAATGATAGTTTAAACAAAAATATTACGTATTTAGCCATATTAATTTTAATCATTAGCCTTCTACTGACTTATCTTCTATTTCTTAGAATTAAAAACAAGGAAAACACGAGTGCGAGTAAAAATCAAAAAATACTACCCTTATTTATTTTGATATTTTGGTATTCTTTTTTGATCGTGATGTTTCTAGCTTTATTTACAAATGATACAATACCTTGGTTTGGGCAAAGTTCTCAAAGTGAGCAAGATATTGCCACTGCTAAGGACAGCACAAAGTCTCCTAAAAAGAAAACGAATTTAGCATCCATTTATCAAAAAGTATCTACCGAAAAAAGAAAGTCTCTAAGTGCTGTTAATAAAATTAAAAATTTACCGAGAACTGCACAAAGGTTAATGACTAGAAAGTTACTTTATGGATCAAATAAGTCTACTGCTAACGAGGAAGAAGATAATAATTCGGCACTTACGACAGCAGATTCACTGGATATTAAAGCAAGACTTCTATGTGTTAAATCGAATGATTCTAGCTGTATCAATATGCCTTTTAAAACTTTATTAATTATTATTTCATTTGGTGTATTGGTGGGTATTATTTTAGGATTTTTAATTATCAAAAATCTTTTAAATAAGGTGGACGTTCCTTAGAAATAATTTCTAAAATATTATTTTTATGTCATTGCTAGATACTGCCTCTATATTTAAATACCATAATAATTTAACTCGTCAATTTGATAAGGGAGATGCTAGAAATCTAGGGTGGGTTGATGCTGAAACTCAACTACTGCGTTTTTCTATTCTCATAAAAATAGCTGACTTTGATAACTGCTCTGTATTAGATGCGGGTTGTGGATATGCTGATTTATGTGGTTATTTAAAAAATAAATATCCAACTTGCAGGTATCATGGAATTGATCAAATTCCTGAATTTATTTTAAAGGCATTAAATGATTATGGAAACATGCCGGACGTAGTTTTTTTTCAGGGAGATATTGAGATGGCTTCCTTACCAATTTTAGACTATACTCTTGCCTCAGGATTATTAAATTACAAAAACAGCAATCCATTATATGTTTTTGAAATGATTCAAAAGCTTTATAAAGGGTGTAGACTAGGACTAGCTTTTAATATGCTTTCAAAAGAACCAGAAAATAATACATTGTTAAATGCTCACGATAAAAACATGATATTTTCCTTTTGCAAAACACTAAGCTCCAACTGTGTTTTACACGATGACTACTTAGAGAATGATTACACTATTTTCTTGTATCATTAAAAATAGAAATTTAAAATTTTACCTTTTATATTAAAATATTTTTTAAAGTAATTTCGATTTTTTTTAATAATTGTTTAAAACATTCATCGTTTTCAACAATTATAGACTGTAAATTCATTGAATTTTTTAATAAATTTTTAATATCGGTTCATTTCAAAAATATTTTTTAATCGATTTGATGATTAGATTACAAATATTTATATTTACTAACTGTTTTAATTAAAAATTTTAAGCATGGCAACCTTCACCTCTAGATCCAAAAAAAACAATGATTCTGATAATGAGAAGAAAACTTCTAATGGAATTGCACCTAGTGCTACACTCCCTTCACCAGTAGCGCAACTTTTCAGAGAGGATCAATCTGTTGATGATTTCAAACAAGAAGATGGGGCATTTGCTATAAAAGGCATTCATTCTTTTGGAGAGTTTGGAGTTCCGAAAGACAAAAATTCCAGCACAAAACAAATAAAATCCTCTCCATCATTCCCTGCTATTCAACGTAAGAGTACAAATAATAATCCGCCTATTGCTGCAAACAATAATAAAACTGGATTACCTAATAATTTAAAATCGAGTGTTGAACAGTTATCAGGTATCTCATTAGATGACGTAAAAGTTCAATACAATTCAAAAGAGCCTAAACAACTCAAAGCTCATGCTTATGCCAAAGGAACAGATATCCATGTAGCGAGTGGTCAGGAGCAACATCTCCCTCATGAAGCCTGGCATGTGGTTCAACAAAAGCAAGGTCGAGTTCAACCAACGAAACAGCTAAAAGGAAAAGTTCCTTTAAATGATGATAAAAGCCTTGAAAATGAAGCAGATTTAATGGGTGAAAAAGCACTCAATTTAATTAGTAATAATACTCAAGCCAATAATACAATTCAGGCAAAAATGGATAATAGTTCAAGCGCTATCGTTCAAAGGGTTTTATCTGAAGAAGATAAAGCAATGCTTGCAAATGTAAAAGGGGTAAGTAATAATAAATCTGCATTTGAAGGAGGTTCCAAACCGCCTACAGATAATGTCACTTCAGCTGTTCCAGCTATAGAAGAACCAGTTTCCGCTGCCCCTGCTATAGAAGAAACAGTTTCCGCTGCCCCAGCTGTAGAACAAGAACCCACAGCATCAATGGCATTAGATGAAGCTGAAACTACCAGGGATACTATAAGTGAGACAAAACCGACCGCACCAATGGCTTTAGAAGATGCTGAAACCACAAGGGATGCAATAAGTGAAAATAAAGAAAGTTCTAGTGAACCGAAGAATGAGGTTGGAATGTTAGATAAAATGAAAAATGGAGTTGCTTGGGCAGGTGGAAAAGCTAAGGAAGGCGCAAGTTTTGTTGGGAATAAAGTAATGGAGAATAAATTCGCTATAGGAGCTTCTGCGGCTAAAACAGTGGCTACAAAGGTAACAACAACCCTAACTGATTCACCCATATTAGGAAATTCGGTAGGTGGTATGGTTGGTGGTGGATTAGCATTGGGGAAAGGTTTATATGACATGAATGAAGGAAGAAATGAAAAAAATAAAGCTCAAGATTTCTTAAAAAATAATAATAAAAATTTAGACGATAAAGAGTTAACAAACAATAGAATACAAAATAGGATTGCTGAACGAGAGGGTAAAGATAAAATGGCGAAAGGAGGTGCAGGCGCTTTTTCTGGAGCATTAAACCTTACTGCAGGTGCGCTTACTGCTTCTGGGGTTGGTATACCAGCTGCAGGTGTACTTACTGCAGCTTCAATGGCGGTTTCAGCTGGAGCAGGATTAACAGGAATGGCTGTTCAATCTGGAAGAGATAAAGAAGCTAGAAGATTAAGATCGAGTAATGAAGTTTTATCAGACAAAGCAAAAAATAATCAGGCAAGAGAAGATAAAATTGCCGGTTCAGTCTGGAATCCTTTAAATTGGGGTGCTAAACTCTCTAGACGCACTGGTATTGGAGACAGTGATGAGAAATTAATCGGAACAGAAAAAGGTTCAGAAATATTAAAGCAGAGAGGGAAGGATGTTGATGGAACCAAGAAAGATTATTTATCAAAAAAAGAAGAAAAATATAAAGAGGAAGGTTGGGATAGATCGAATATAAATAAAGAAGGAAAAGAACAAGCCGCTAGTAAAACTAACAAAGGATTTATGGGATTTTTTGGAGGTAAGAAAGAGTATGATGTTGAGGATATTGGAGTATCAAAAGGCTTATCCTCAGATGGAATTGAAAAAAGAAAAAAAGAAGCCGAAGAAAAAGCTGCTAAGGAAGAAAAAGCTGCTAAGGAAGCAAAAGCTGCTCCTGGTGAAAAAAAATGGTGGCAATTTTAATGTAATTTAGTCTCTAAACATACCAATATAATTTATTTCAATGTTAGATCTTATAAAAAAATCCTTAGAAAAAGAATATTATCAAGTTACATTGAATTCAGAGGAACTCAATGGTGAAATAATTAAGCAACTAAAAGTTTCTATTGTATTTCAAGATCATCCGCAAATTCCTAATCTTGAACTTTATATCATGTTTCTTCCTGATGTAGAAAAAGAATTAAATGGAGTATCATTATTGCAATATTATATGGGGTTTACTACCGGTATTAAAAGTGAAAATGATATTACAAAGCTTAAAAATGTTGCCAACGAAATAAATAAGTCTTTGGCTATTGGCCATTTTGGTTTTAACGAATTTGATAACAGCATTTTCATAAAATATAACCAGACTCTCATAAATAAATATGATCAGGATAATGAAAAAATTATTCTTACCATAATTAATGCTATTACTTTTGAGATAAGCTCTAATTTCAATCAATTCGTTTAGGATTTTATAGCTTAACAAACTTACTCTTAGCAACAGCCTTTGTAACTATTACATCCAGTTCTTTAGTAATTGCAAAATCTCCATACACAAGAATGTCATTTCCGAGACTTAAAAGAATCAGTTAAACCTATAACATTTTTTAGCTGGAGGATTTTATTAATTAGAAGTCGAAATACTGGTGTTTGTATTGACTGAATTTATATTGAAAGCCCACTTGGGAGAAGACCTAAGCGATCCTGATACAAACTTACCTTGAAGAGGTTCCTCATCTTCCATTAATTGTGTTGGTTGATTACCTGATTCAAATTTGCCTTGAAGGGGTAACTCCTCTTTTTCTTTATCGTTGGGAATAATTTGATTTTTAAGATTGAGATATTTTTTCAACTGAACAGTTTCAAATTTTCCTTGAAGAGGTTCCTCATACTCCATTAATTGTGCTGGTTGATTACCTGATTCAAATTTGCCTTGAAGGGGTTGCTCCTCTTCCATTAATTGAGCCGGTTGATTAGATGATTCAAATTTACCTTGAAATGAGTCCTCATTACTTTTAAATTGGATAGGCTTTACGATGGATGGTAAAACTTTTTGTTGAGTGGATTTGCTATTTGAATCAGAAGCCTTAGAACTAATTTTATTTTTAGCAGCTACTTTGTTTGTAAACATGATATTGGATTTTGAAATAGGATATATAAATTCTTTTACTATTTGAATAAAAATACTTTTTATTCAAATATAAATATAGTGACAATAATTAATTAAAATAAAAATTAAAATTCTATCATACATAATTTTAATTTTATTTTTAATTCGAAATCTAAACATCTAATCCGCCACACACCTAAAACCAGTGTGCTCCAAACCTGTATCGGGAGAAGATTTCATTCTTGAAGATGTTCTGTAACCCTTACAATAACTGGCATTACATAAAAACGATCCACCCCTTACTACCCTTTTAGGAATGCTTGGTTCATCACTATCTAAACTAGTAGATGGTCCAGTTGGATTAAATAATTTAGTTCCTTGTATCTGCTCATAATAAGCTTCATGGTACCAATCGCTGCACCATTCCCAAACATTTCCTGCCATATCATACAAACCATATGCATTGGGTTGAAATGATTTTACAGGAGCCAAATTTTCAAAATGATCCCAATTAGTATTGGTAGCAGGAAATTTCCCTTGCCATGTATTTGCTTTCGGACGCATAGCCTCAGGATCTTCATCACCCCAAGGATATTTTTTATTTACCATCCCTCCCCTAGCCGCATACTCCCACTCTGCCTCTGTAGAGAGCCTTTTTCCTGCCCATTTGCAATAAGCCATTGCATCGTCCCAACTAACCTGTACCACTGGATAATCATCCTTTCCGTTTATATCCGACCCAGGTCCTCGAGGATGTTTCCAATTGGCACCTGCCGTCCAAACCCACCACTGCGAATAATCATTTAAATTACTAGTCTGATTGTTCTTTCTAAATACCAAGGAAGCAGGCAACAACTGATCATCAGGAGGTTTGGGAGTACCTGCTGGCAATTGCTTTTTCATTTCATTCCAATCAATTGATTTTTCAGCAGTAGTGATATAGCCAGTAGCCAAAATAAATTGTTTAAACTGTCGGTTAGTCACCTCCGTTATATCCATCCAAAAGTCTTTTAGTTTAACTGAATGTAAAGGATATTCATCTTTTCGCCCTTCCTTATCTGCAGCTCCCATTAAAAAATCACCCCCCTTAATCAAAACCATTCCAGTATGATCTTTCAAAGTTGCAAAAGAAGAATTTTCAGTCGAATCACTTTTTAAATTTCCAAAACGAGAGGGAATATTATTATGACAAGAAGTTATTGAATCTTGGTATCTTTTTTTAGCCGCACTATTGCTATTGTTTTGACAAGAGTATCCAAATAATATTATAACTACCCAATATCTATAACCTTCTATAAAAAATAACTTCATTTAACTTCTGTTTGAAATAATTATTATAATTGCCGATAATTAAAAAAATAATGTTAGTTAATGTCCTTTGATAAAATAACCTCCGCTTCAACGTCTTCATATTTTTTTATCAATTCAATTAATTAATTGGTAAGATCAAGGGTAATTTTTTTTAAGCCCTTTTTCCAAAAATAGTAGGTTTATTTTACCCCTAAACTAATGAAGAACAAAAAATAAAGACTCCAATTAATATATTCCCAAATTAAATCTAAAATAACAAAGATTTACAAATGAAATATTTTTTAACATTAGCAAATTGCTTGTTAAATTATTAATGAAATATACAGAATTAAAAGAAACCGACCATAAAATTAGTCAGTGTTCCAAAACAAAAGCTAGTCAATAGAAGATAATACTAATCAATTGAAAAGATTTACTAATTTTTTAAGTCCTTTGAGGTAGCCAAAGCCAATACTCTGCCTTCTTTTCCAACTGCAGTATAAAAATGATAGACTACTCCCTTCCATTTAATCACCCAGGGTTTATGGGCATATTCATTATCGTATGACTCTGAAGGTGACACCAAATCATCTCCTTCCCAATCAGTCCAATTAACTAAATCAAAAGAGCAGGCAAATCTTTCAAAAGCACCTGGCTTCCAAAATGCGCCGAAATAAAACATTACATACAAGTTATTAATCTTTGTAATCTGAGCGTCCCCACAAATACCATTGTATTTTGTCAACACTGGTTTTTTAGTAAATCTTTTCCATGAAATCATATCATCCGAAACAGCCATTCCAATACTTTCATATTTAGCAGTATCACCTTTGGCATTATAAAACATTACAAATGGATAATTCGTCAACTTTTCTTTATCTCTTATCACTAAACTTTTATAAATTATTTTATTATCAAACCAGTTAGCATCCGAATCACTAGGCTGAAGTATTGGCTTAGTCAACGTTTTCCATTCCATTGGTTTTGTAAGTACAGAATTAAAAGACATCCCTACTCCCAAAACACCTGCTTCATAACCTTTTGTTTTACCACCTAAATAAGACATCCAATACTTGCCATTTAATTTCTCTACCGTATAGTTACCTCCCCATTTAATTTCTACTAAAGACATATAACCTGCTTTTTGATTTGCATCCCAAGTATCAGGTGTAAAAGAAAGCATTTTACCCATCGAATTCCAATTCAATAAATCTTTACTCTGAGCCATCCAAGTCTCATAGCCTTTGCCATCAAATACAATGTAGGTCATATACCAAATTCCATTTTCAAAAAAAATAGTTGGACTATCTAGTAATTTGGTAGAATCAGGATGTTTAAATACTATTCCATATTTATAAGGGGTTTTAATTTCATTATAGATATTATTCATTGTAGACTTAGATACAATAGCGAATTTCTTTCTAACAACAGTAGTAGATTTTTTATTTTGTGCAGAAAGAGAAAACTGAAAAAATATAAAAATAAAGAACAATAGTTTTTTTAATAAAATCATAAATAAAGGATTCAAAATGATAACTTAAATATTTTTAAAAATTTATTATTATTCAAGCAATTATTTTTCTAACGCATCCCACAATATTTCAACGGGGTGAAGGGCAATGCGCTGCGTACCATCTTTAATCTGATGTCTACAAGAAGTACCAGCAGCAGCGACAATTGTATCAGTTGAAAAATTACGTACAGCAGGAAACAGTACCAGCTCTCCTACCTGCTGGGAAACTTCAAAATGCTCCGATTCATAACCGAAGGAACCAGCCATACCACAGCATCCAGAGGGAATAAAATCTACCTGGTAATTCTTCGGTATACTTAACATGGTATTGCTATAGTGCTGTGATGAAAGTACTTTTTGATAACAATGACCATGAACAGCGATTGTTTTTTTTTCTTTTACAAACAGTTGCTCTGATATATTTCCCTTTTCAAATTCACTAGCAATAAATTCTTCAATAGTGAAGGTTTGTTTAGATAATTTCAAAGCTTTTTCTTTATTCAAAGGTGTAGCTAAATCAATGTACTCATCCCTGAAGCTCAAGATGGCAGAGGGTTCAATTCCAATCAAAGGGATATCATCATTAACTACCGGTGACAATAAATCAATATTGTGATTAATGACAACTGCTGCTTGTTTCACCAACCCTTTAGATAAGTAACTTCTACCGCTTTCAACATGATCAGGTATCAATACTTCATATCCCATTTTTTCAAGCAATTTAATAGCTATTTTTCCTATTTCAACATCAAAATAATTGGTAAACTCATCACAGAAAAAATATACTTTTCTTGAAAGTGAAGTATTATTATTAATGCGCTTTTTATACCATGCATTAAGTGTAGTGGAACCTAATAAAGGCATACTTCTACTTGGATGAAAACCAACTAATCTATTGGCTATTTTCCGCAGAAAAGAATTCCCATAAATAAGATTATAAATCAAAGAAAATTTAGAAGCCCATTTCAATTGACTAGAAAAATTTCCAATTAATTTAGACCTGAAAGGCACCCCATTTTTATCGTAATAATGTTGTAAAAACTCAGCCTTCATTTTCGTAATATCTACGCCTGATGGGCATTCTGTTTTGCATCCTTTACAACTCAGACATAAATCCATCACTTCTTTTATTTCTTCTTGATTGAGTGGATCTACCTGTTGTGGATCACTTAAAAATTGGCGAAGAATATTAGCCCTTGCCCTAGTAGTATCTTTTTCATTTCGCGTTGCCATATAGCTAGGACACATGAGTCCGCCAGAAATTTCAGTTTTTCTACAATCACCCGAACCAGAACATTTTTCTGCTAGACTAAGTATCGTTCCTTGGGATGAAAAGTCAAAATAAGTATCAATAGATGCTGGAGCTTTGTCCCATTGTACTCTCAGCTGCTCTGTCATAGCAGGCGTAGCTGTAATCTTTCCCTGATTAAAGATATTGTGAGGATCAAATAAATTTTTTACTTTTTTAAATAGTTCGTACGTTTCATTACCCACCATTGTTGAAATATATTCACCTCTTAATCTGCCATCACCATGTTCTCCAGACAATGAACCTTTATATTTTTTCACTAATTGAACTGTTTCAGCAAGAATATTTCTAAACAATTTTACTCCTTGCTCCGTCTTTAAATTAAGCATTGGTTCTACATGTAATTCCCCAGCACCCGCATGAGCATAGAAAGATGCATTTACCTGATACTTAACTAAAATAAGTTGAAGTTCTTGTATATATTCTGGTAAATCTTCTGGAGCCACTGCACAATCTTCAATTAAATTAACAGGTTGCAAGTCTCCTTTTAAATTTCTTAATAACCCAAGTCCAGCTTTTCTAACATCCCAAGCATATTTAGTATTAGCATTGAATAAAACTGGAAATGCATAACCATATCCTTGCTCTTGTAAAAGATTGACCAACTGATTAGCCTTATCATTTACTTTATCTAAACTATCAGCCATAAATTCCACCATTAAAATAGCCGCTGGATCACCTTCAATAAAAAAACAATTTTTCTTAAACTCAGGATGTTCTTTGGTAAAATTCATAATATAACGATCCACCAATTCAGATGCCATTGGACTTTGTGATAGCGCTACCCTATTAGCTCTTAGCGCCTCATCGATGGAGTTACAATGAATACAAACCAACGCAATTTCCGATGGCGGAAGATCAATGAGTTGTAGTTTGATTGAAGTAGTAAAAGCAAGAGTTCCCTCGGAACCTGCCATAAGTTTACAAAGATTAAATGGAGAACCATTTTTAGTAAATGGCTCCATTGCTAAAACACTATCCAATGCATATCCAGAGTTTCTTCTTACAACTGATGCTTTTGGAAAATTCTGTTGAATAAGATCTTTATTTTTATCATCGGAAATTAATTGATAAAGACCATCATAAATATTTTTTTTAAAACCATCACAATTTTTTGAAAAAATAGATTCATTTTTAAACGTTGCTTCAGATCCATCACTCAAGAGCACATTCAGTTCTAACAAATTTTCTCTAACAGAACCCCAAACAATACTATGTAAACCACAGGAATTATTTCCAACCATTCCTCCAATCATTGCTCTATTAGCAGTTGATGTTTCAGGACCAAAAAACAATCCAAATGGGCGTAAATAATGATTTAAATCATCTCTAATTACACCAGGCTGAACCTTTACCCATTTTTCCTGCGCATTGACTTCTAAAATTTTATTGAAATACTTAGAAATATCAATGACTATTCCATTTCCAACCACTTGACCTGCCAGTGAAGTGCCAGCTGCCCTTGCAATTAAAGTCACTTTATGAATATTTGCAAAATCAATCAATGCTTTAATATCCTCAATATCTTTAGGTAATACAACTGCCAAAGGTTTTTCTTGATAAACAGAGGCATCAGTAGAATAGGCAAGTAACTGGGTTTGGTGAACTGACGTGAAATCATGAAAGAGTTCTCCATTAATTTTATCTGCGAGAAGTTTTAAATGATTTTGCATAAAATAGAAGAGAAATTATCAAAAGATAATTTGTAATTAACCTAATCAAATATTGACGAAGCTACAATACTTAGGCTATCGAAAAATTTATTTTTATTACAACAGTTAATCAAACTATTTAGAAAAATTTCTATTATATTAAATATTATATTAAATATTATATTAATGTAATTATATAGAGACCTTTTTTTTCGATTTAGAAACTGAAAATTAAATTTGTTAATTTGAATATAGATAAATAATTTTTCAAGAATTTAGCTACTATTAAAAATGATAGAACAATTAGAAAAATAATAATTAACCTTAGGCAATATCATTTAAATTCGATATTTTTAAGAAAGAATTAAATTTTAAGAAATTGACTCTTAAACAAACTTTTGCACTATAATGAAAAAACAAACAGTTTACATTTATTTGTTATTAGGCTTGATTTTGATAAATTCTTCATTCAGTAAGGTTAATTCTCAAAACACTGTAAAAATTGGTAACCAAACCTGGTCCACCAAAAATTTGGATGTCAGTAAATATAGAAATGGTGAAGAAATACCTCATGTTCAAGACCCTTTTTCTTGGTCGAAATTAACTTCTGGAGCCTGGTGTTATTACGAAAATGTTGATTCAAACGGTACAACTTATGGCAAATTGTATAATTTGTATGCAGTACTTGATCCACGTGGGTTAGCGCCAGCAGGATATCATATTCCCTCTGACAAAGATTGGAATACTCTCACAGATTATTTAGGAGGTAAGGAAGAGGCTGGTGTTAAAATGAAAGAAGCTGGCACTGCACATTGGCCTAGCCCTAACACTGGAGCTACCAATAGCAGCGGATTTACTGGTCTACCTGGAGGTTACCGCGATGACAATGGTGCGTTTAATAAAATTAGAGTAAATGGCTTTTGGTGGAGTTCTACCGAGGGTTTCACTTATTTTGCTTGGAATCGTTATCCGGATACCCTTTATGGATTGGAAGGTAGAGACTTTGGCTACAAAAGTTATGGCATGTCTGTTCGTTGCCTTGCTGACTAATTATGTTATATACACTTCTTAAAAATATCTTAGAAATCTTAAAAATTGCTATCAATTATTTTTAGAATTATTTAAAAAAAATTGATAAATTTATTAGAAGTAACAAAAATCAACGAATAAGTATTTTTGATTTGATGAAAAAGCATATATTACTAGAAATGACTTTGAATTTAAGAAGCAAAAAAAATTAATCTGCAATACAGCGCACCGACATTCCACTTCTTCCAAAATCATCAAATCTTCCAATAACAGTATCATTAGAATATAAGAACCTGTCCCAACCAAGTATTTTACTTCCTCCCTCTGATGAACTCCACCACATTCCATAATTACCCAAAAAACCAAAATTACCACCACTATAACGATAACCACCTGGAAGTGCGGTAAAACCACTGCTATTGCTTGCACCCGTATTTGGAGATTTCCAATGAACCACACCCTTTTCCTTTAATTTGCCACCAGCTTTATCAACACCCCCTAAAAAATCGGTAAGAATAGTCCACTCAGAATCAGTTGGAATATGATAGCCTTTAGGAGCTAACCCACGAGGATCAAGTACTGCATACAAATTATACAATTTACCATAAATAGTCCCGTTGGAAGTTTTATTTTGGTAGTAGCACCAAGCACCAGTAGTCAATTTAGCCCAATCCGAATCATTTTCTACAAAAGGTATATCATCCCCATTTCGATATTTATTGACATCTAAATTTTTAGTAGTCCAGGTTTGATTACCAATTTTGACATTAGTTTGAGCATTACTTGAATTAACCAAACAAAACAGAAAAGCAAAAATTTCAACAATAACAAAGATGGATCGATTTTTCATTTCTTAGCTTACTTACTAAACAGGTTGGAAATTAACTTTATTGAGAAATCCAAATATCCTAAATAAAAATCAAAGTTTAACAATCATTGTATCAAAAAAATAAGCCAGGGCTAAAAAAATATATAATTAACAAATAGTAAACACAATCAACGAAAGCGAAATAGTCAAAATAAAAAATAAAACTACTACCAAAAAACGGTATATAATGCAGAAAGAATTCCAACAATAATAATGGATCCAATTGCAAAACCAGCTGTTATTTTAAACATTGATGTATCGACCTCAATTGTATGAAGATCTTTTTCTTTATTAGGCATAAGAAGACTCAATGAAATCATTATCAAAACGATTGCTACAAAATCAATTGTCATTCTATCTAAAAAAGGATAGTCAGGAAATGCGCCATTGGACCAAACTGGTAAAAATTTTAAAACCGTAGAAATGGGAATGGTTAACAAAGCCCCTGCCATAGCAGCATTAGCAGTGGTTCTTTTCCAGAAAAATCCTAATAAGAAAATAGCCAATACACCTGGAGAAATAAAGCCTACATATTCCTGAATAAACTGATAAGCTTGGTCCAGAGATTTTAAAGCAGGGGTAACAATACCTGCAATTACC
>Ga0164295_10001449_pt1 | contig 19656 bp, 21 predicted proteins | sample GEODES006metaG_FD_111798 | JGI IMG/M metagenome (GOLD analysis project Ga0164295, IMG submission 111798) | Oligotrophic lake water microbial communities from Sparkling Lake, Wisconsin, USA - GEODES006 metaG | ecosystem: Environmental > Aquatic > Freshwater > Lake | place: USA: Sparkling Lake... | reverse complement strand
ATGTATCTTCGCTTGGATGCCGGAACGTTTGACTCGGTGATTTTCGACGAGAAAACGGGTTCGGTGAAGGTTCGGCTTTCTGGTGCTACTGAGTTCTGCTCGACGGCTCGGTTACGTGTTGATGTACCGGCGAAGATTGCGAAAATCAAATCGTATCAGCCTGATGGTGCGTTCCAACTTGACGCGCAGGCCTATTCTATTCCGCTGGAGAAGGGCGTGACGGAAGTGAAGCTGGTTCCGGCACGCCCTTAAGCGTCATGGGGTTTTAGCGGGCGGCTGGCTGATAGAAGCCGCGTTCGACCATGTCGTTTGGATCGGTGATGATCGGCGTTGCGTCGCGCCAAAGCCAGCGCATCATCTCCGGCATGATCTGGCCGCCGAAGCTCTGCCCATGGCTGTTCATGCCCCAGGTGTAGTTGAGGTCGTATCCCTTTTTCGTGAGGGCCTGTTGTAGCCGGACGTTCTGCAGGTACCAGTCCCAGCGCGGATCGTAAACGCCGTTGCGGATGCCGCGGTTGTCGTTTCGTCCGTCGCAGAGGAAGACCCGGATGGGTTTTTTCTTGCTTTTGAGGATTCTCTCTGGATAGACGTCGCCGCCGCGAATGTTGGTGAAGCTACCGATGATGCTCAGAACCTTTCGGAAGGAATTCGGCCGCTCCCAAGCGACCATGAAGGCAGCGATTGCCCCGGAGCTGGCTCCGCCGATTCCCCGCATTTCGGGATCTTTCGAGATGTTGTAGGACTTATCCAGCGCGGGCATGAGCTCTTTGGTGATCACGCGCGCGTACTTGTCGTCGGGCGTGTTGTACTCGACGCCCCGGTTTGTGAAACCATCGCCCCAGCCGCGCTGCGGTGACGGTTCATCTTGCTCCGGCGTGCGGCCCGGATTGATGAAAACGCCGAGCATCACGGGGATTTCGCGCCGATAGATGAGGTTGTCCATCACGTTCTGCGCGCGAACGCCGCCGTTTTCTTGCTTAAACGCCTGTCCGTCTTGGAAGACCATGAGCGCAGCCTCTTTCTTGGGGTCGTATTGCGCCGGAACGTAAACCCAATAGGTGTGCTGGGTGCCGGGGTAGACGTCGCTTTTGATAACGAATGGCCCCTGGATTTCGCCTTTGGGTACGCCTGGTTCAACAAGGGAGTCGGGACCCAGGTGGTAGTGGGAATCTGGGCTTTCTTTCTGGGCGACCTGGCCGATTGCCACGCCCGCGACGAGGGCAGTCGCGATGCCGAATCCGTAAGCAACTTTGCTTGTCATGGAGGCACGTTACCTGGGGAGCGACGGAAAGCGGCCCGGGTACCTTTGTGCGACTTTGACACTCCTTTCCGTGCTGTTCATGCAGAGCGTTTCTCAGGTGCATCCGATCGAAACGCGATTAGCAGAGATCGAATCTGCGGTTCACGGCCGCTTGGGGGCAGCGATTGTTACTCCCAAACACGCCTACTATTCACGGAAGTCTGAGCGGTTTTCGATTCAGAGCGTGATGAAGCTTGTTGTGTCGATGGCAGCTTTGGATCAGGTCGACCGCGGAAAGTGGAAGGTCGGGCAAAAGTTCACGTTTCGTCGTTCCGACTTCAGCCTCTCGGTTCAACCGCTCGCAGACAGGTTGGGCAAAAGGAACTCGATGACCGTCTCGCTGGAAGACTGCATCGAACTTACCGTCACCGAAAGTTGTAGCGCGGCCGGGGACTTTCTTATTCGCAAAATGGGCGGGACTCAGGTCGTGAACGCATTCTTGCGGAAGAAGGGAATCACGGGTCTGACCGTGGATCGCCAGGAGCGGGACCTACAAACACAGATCGTCGGTTTGACTTGGAAACCTGAATACGTTGATTCGACGAAGCTAGATCGCGCGATTCAGGCGGTTCCAAAAGCGGAAAGGAGCGCAGCTTACAAGCGGTATCAGGCGGACCGGCGAGACACTTCGACGCCGGAAGCAATGGCGACGTTGCTGAAGAAACTCGTAACGGGCCAACTTCTTTCAAAGCGCTCAACTGACTACTTGCTTGGGGTGATGGAGCGCACAAAAACCGGCACGGATCGGCTTTCAGCGGGAGTGCCGAAGGGATGGAAGCTGGGGCACAAAACCGGAACGAGTTCGACCATGGACGGAGTTTCGTGTGCGACCAATGACGTTGGGATTGCTCGTCGAGCAAATGGAGACTGGGCCGTCATCGTTGCCTTCGTCGGGGATTCCACCGCAAATGACACCGAGCGCGCTCGTGCGATCGCAGAGGTTGCCAAGCTGGCGCTGGCGAAGTCCTAGTTAGGAATTACTGACTCAGCGACACTTAAGGTCGCCTTGGATCGACGGCTTGGGGGCGGAAGCACGTTGCCCCAAGAGGGAAATTGCGCCAGTAACCCGCCCATGGCCGCGTGAGCATGGTGGGACCACCCAAATAGGGACGAACTCCGAGAGGCTTACCGAAGTGGAGCAAATTCCCGGAGTTCACTTGATGAACCTAGCTGGCTCTAACTTTCTGTGCCGCGAGCATCCATCGATGCTTTTCCAAACCGAGCGATGTCTGGCGCAGGGCGTACTCGACGAGGAGGAGAACCTCCATTTCATAAGCGAAACCGGCGGCAACGGCCCCCCCCCGCGGTGTGCGCGCTACTCCTTGAGGGCGGCTCCGGCGAAGGCACGCACTTCGACTGAGCCACGGCACGCGAGGGCGGCTTTTCTGCCCCAGGCGATCGCTTCGTCTTGGTCGGCACATTCGAGGACCCAGAATCCGTCGACGTAGTTGGTCGCTTGCAAGAACGCACCTTCGGCCAAAGTCAATTCGCCGGAGGGCTCAAGGTGAATTGAGGTCGCGGAGCTAGGGGAGCGAAGGCCGCCAACAAATAGCCGAACTCCGGCCGCGACCATTTCGTCGTTCACGCGGTCGATGGCTTCGCGGACGCTTGCGTCGAGCATTGCTTCATGGTTGAAATCGGTAGGGCGATGGATTGAAACGAGGTACTTCATGGCTGGGTTCCGAGCAGTTTGCTATATGACTGTCGTCTTAGGAAGTCCATTTTCGACACCCGCGGCTGCCATTTTTGCGCGCTCGAACCGCACAAGCTCAACGGAGAACCCAATGAAGGCGGGAAGCCAGATGATGTCGTTGGTCAGATTGATCCACCCGAACGACCACGGCAGGTCTCCCTTGAGGCCAGCGAAGACCAGCCCGATGGGGCCAAAAAGCTTGCCGAGCAGACCGACCCAAACAAACGGACCGAAGCGGACGGGGTCTCGAGCAATGAGCCAATAGCCAAGGGCATACACCCCGACCACCATCCCCATTCCCTGCCAAATCGCCATGTAGTTCGGCACCGGTAGGTTCAAGATTTTGAAGTAGCCCTCGGGCCAGAGCACCACAAACGCGCCCCAAACCGCGTTGTAAATCGCCGCCGCATAGAACCAGGTTGAGTAGCGTTTCAGTTTGTCCATGACTCTCTGAGTGAGAGTGCATATCAAAACGGTCCTCAAATTTCAGTAATGATTGAAACTTCTGTTAGGTGATATTCAGATTTGGTCGGGAGTTGGTTTTCGGGTTTCCAGCCGAAGGGGACCTGGGATGCTTTGGTGACCTTTGGTCGACCCAGGTCACGTCATGGCTGAGTTTGATGTAGCGTGACTTGCTACCAGAAGCGCAAAATGAGCATACTCAGCGTAAGGAAGCTTAGATGTACGAATTCTCACCTTCATTCCAATCGGCATCAAAGTACCGTTTGATGGATTTTTGATGAACAAACCTCTTTCGCCCCGCGAAGAGGAGATTGTTGATCTGTGTATTTCTGGCCTCACAAACGAGGCGATAGCGATTCAGCTGGGCCTCAGTATCGGCACGATCAACACGTATTGGCTTCGGATCAAGATCAAATTTGGTGGTCAAGGTAAGACCGAAACCATCGCGCGGGTTGTACAAAAGCGGGCGGAGGGCGCGCTCAAAAAATCGGATCTTAAGTTGCGGGAGATAACGGGCCGTTTACTGGATCGGGAGCGGGAGGTTGTGGAGCTTCGGGCCGCGCTCGCTTTGCTGCATCACTCGATGGACCGGATCGGTTCGACGGTTTGGGCTACGGATGAGCAATTGATCATTCACATCACGTCCAGAAGCGACCTGTCTGCTGGCCGATTCGCCCCTCTACTTGAGGTCGGAAAGTCGGTTTACGAAGTCTTTCGCACGCATGACTCCAAACACCCGCCGGTTGCGGCGCACCTAAAGGCGCTGGATGGAATTGAGTGCAGCGTGGATCTTGGCGCGGAGTATGAAAACCAATCTCTCCACGTGGTGCCTTTGCGCGATGACAACAATTTAGTTCTCGGCTGCGTGAGCATGGTTTGCTAACGCCGGCCAGAGCACATTCCGAGAGGGCCACCCAAGGGTGAAGGAAATTCCCGGAACCTGCTCTGCTCGAATGGACCAGGGTTACTTCGACCGAACTTGCTGCGCCGCGAGCATCCAATGATGCTTTTCCAGACTCAAAGAAATCTGGTGCAACAAGTCTGCCGTAGCCGTGTCGATGTTTTCGATTTCTTCGGTCCGAGAGCGAATGAAGCCAACCATTCTGCGGACCGCGTGTTCGGCCAAGAGGAGAACCTCTGACTCGGGAGTGAACCCGGCCGGAGCATCCTCAATTTCGGAACTCTCGGTGACGTCCATTAGTCGCCCGTTTGGGCTATGCCCACATGCGGCAAGCCGCTCGGCGACTTCGTCGGAAGCCTCTTCAACGGTGGCATAGATCTCGTCCAAGTGGAGGTGAAGGGGCCGAAAATTGGGGCCAGTTACGTTCCAGTGAAGTTGCTTTAGGACTCGCCCTAAGGCGATGAGGTCGAACAGGATCGGTTGCAAGACCTTCTTGTTCCATTCTTGTTGGCCCTCATTAACCACGGCGAGGGAAGGATGAGAGATTTCGTTCATTTTTGTGCTTTTCATGTTCTGCTCCGACTAGTTGGCCAAGACTGAGTACTTCGAATTGAATGAGTCAAGGCGGGCGGGCGAAGTTCCTTCAAGTAGGACCTTCGCTCTTGCTGCCTCAGCTTCGTCCCCATGAAGCATCAGCAGGAAGCTGCCTGCCGTCAGGTCGCGTTCGTATTGGACAACCGAATCGTTGGGAATTCCGACGCTCGCGAGCGCGCCGCCTAGGGCAGCGACTCCGCCGCCGAGAGCAGCTCCTTCAATGGCCGAGACGATGTATCCGGCAAATAGGAGGTAACCAAGACCGGGAATGAACAGCATGGCGGAGCCGAATAAAAGTCCCCAGATGGATCCCCAGAAAGCCCCAAATTTGCGCCAAGATAGCATGCGATCTCCGGCATTGATGAAACCGATTGGCCGTTCTTCTGTTTCGTAGTCCTGTCCAATAATGCTGAGGTTCTTCATGTTGAAGCCACTCGCACTTAGAAGCTTGACCGCAGCTTCGGCGTTTTGATGGGTGCCGTAAACGGCAACCGTGTTTTGCGGGTTTGACTCTGAATTTTCCATTTTGCTTCTCGCTTTGGACTCACGTGTGTTGCCAACAGGTTTGCTGTTGGCAACAATGTCTGCCATCTGATCAGCTAGGGCTGGTTACGAAAGCCAAGACCAGTTAACGGAAAGCTCGTTCTTAACCGAATGCACTCCCGGCGCGGCCCATGCGGTGCGCTCGGCTTCGGCTTTTTCTCCATGGGTCCGCACTTTGCCTCGAAGGGTTACCTCGCTGCCCGACGTGCTTACGGCAACTTCGTTGGCATCAAGGACGGCGCTTCGCTTGAATGCCGCTTCGATGTCCTTCTCGATGGAATTGGCGGAGAGTGTTGGCTTGATGGTGATCCGGTTGTGGACTCCTTTCACGCCGTACAAGAATTCAGTTGCCTTTTCTGCGGCATTTTTCTGGTACCACCACTCAACATCACCTTCCAAAGTAATCCAGCCATCCTGAACGATTACCTTAACGGCATTGTCTGGGACAGAGGGTGACCACTTGAGCTGGTGGGTTGCCGAAGATGCGATATCGCTGTCTGAATGGGTGACCGAGCTTGGCAGCTTGACTTCAATGTCATCCGCAATTCCATTAACACCGGCAACGCGCTTTGCGGCGCGGACGGCATTCAGCTTTTCCCAGTAGCTGGTGGCGTATCCGTTGAGGGTTACGGTGCCGTTATGAACCAGGACACCAATGTCACTTGTTTTAACGCTTGGTTCGTACTTGAGTTCGGCAAGGACGCTGTTTTTGATGTCGACGTCATTGAAGGTTGGCTTGGTTACAGTGTTCATCTGATTGTCTCCTGGTGCGTTTAAGGCACAAGTCCGACTTTGTACGGCAATCAGAATAGGTCACATGTATTGGTGAAAGTTCTGGCCACCGTACAGCTGGGCTTGATACTAGCTTTGTACAATGGCGCCCGACATTGCCAGTCCAGTCTTGTAGCGTCAGTGCTTCCGCTGACAGAGACTTCTCAGACTAATCCTGCTGCTCTTGAGATGAGAACTGTAGATTACAAGCAGACTCTGCTCAAAGGACTCAGCGAGTAGACCAGAAGGTGTGTGCCACTGAAAAACTCCGGTAGGCTGTGAACTTAAACATGAACCGTACCCAGTTCTGGATTACCGGAGGGTTGGTTCTGCTTTCCGTTGCATTTGTCACCTGGAAAGTAAGTCGCCCACCCAGGGTCGAGGCTACGGTTGTTCGATTCCAAGACGTTACGTCTACCCTTGCGGTCAGTGGGGTGCTTGAGGCTACGCACCGGGCTACCGTATCAAGTCAACTCACGAGTGGGTTGATTCAGTCGGTCCTTGTGGACATCGGCGACTCGGTGAGGGCAGGGGATGTTTTGGTGTTGCTAGATGACTCCGATGCGCAGGCTCAACTTCTGGCGGCCGATGCGCTTATTCGGCAGAGTGAATCGCAGGTCCGGCTTCAAGATGTTTATTCCCGAACGGCGGAGCGGACAGTCACATTAGAGCGCGAGGGGCTCAACGCAGTTACGCAACTGAGGTCGTCGGTTTCATCGGCTCGATCGAATCGGGACATCGCCCAAGCTAAGTTACGCCAGGCTTCGGTGAACTTGGATCGAGTGCAAAACGGAGGTCGACCGGAGCAGGTTCGGATAACAGCAGCGGAGCTTAAGCGGGCGAACGAAGCGTTCGATCAAGCTCAGCGGGAAGCAAAGCGCACGGCCTACCTTTTCCGAGAAGGTGCGATCTCAAAAAAAGCAAGTGAGCTTGCCGAAACGGCCTTCATGACAGCGGGACAGGAACTTGAGATTGCTCGTGAACAAGTCCGGATCGCCGCTTTTCCGCGGCCTGAGGATGTAAGAACGGCCGAATCTCAACTCTCGGAAGCGAAAGTGTCGCTTTCGGGCGCGTCCGAAATCGTCGGACTAACCGAGGCTGCGCTGGCTTCACGACTTGACGGTCGCCAACAACTCACGAAAGCGCAAGGTGATCTTGATGCCGCCATTGCGGGACGAAGTGTTGATCAGGCGATGAGGCTTACTGGCCTTGCTCAGCGAGCAGCGGCAATGGCGGTGCTCGCCAAAACAACGATTCGTGCCCCGATTGATGGACGAGTCTCGCGGAGACTTGTGGAGCCCGGCCAAACGATTGGAAGTGGCGTTGCGCTGATCGAAGTTGCTGGGATCAAGGATCTTCGTATTCGATTGAACGTTGAGGAATCGAGCATCTCGCTTGTCAAGGTTGGCGCAAAGGCGATGGTGGGGTTTGATGCCTTCCCCGATCTGCAACTTCCGGCGGTGGTGAAGGAGATTGGCTCGGCGGCTAACTTTCAGTTGGGCACGCTGGAGGTTCGTTTGGCCCTCCAACGGACGGATTCTCGCCTAAAGCCAGAGTTGACGGTAGACGCGAATATCTACATCTTCGAAAACTCAGATGTCGTTGTGGTGCCGCAGAGCGCTCTGATCCAAACCGGGGCAAGGGCCAGCGTGTTTGTGGTGGATCAGGGAATTGTGAAAGAACGACTCGTCACTTGGAGTCGGGGCAATTTGGGATCGTCGGTGATTCGTAGCGGGCTAAAAGCAGGGGAGCTTGTGCTGATAAATCCTCGAAAGACAAAGGTCGGTAGCCGAGTGGATGCGTTTGAGATCAAGGCGAAAGTCGGGGACCCTGTGCAGTGAGGTTCTGCTTTCGTGTGGGGTTCCGATACTTTCGGAACGGGGGATCACAAATCCTGCTTAGCATCATGAGTGTTGCTTTTGGAGTGACGGTTTATCTGTTCATCACCTCACTCATTTATGGATTGCAGAAGGGTTTCATCGCGACAACGATCGGAAGTTCCAGTCACATCACAATCCTGCCGAAAGAATCAGAGACAAAAGTACTGCCATTAGGCGACCAGCTCAACCTCAGTACACCACTGTCGTTCAATGCCCGGGAATACACGATGAAGGGCTACGTTGCTACGGTAGAGCAGCTGGAGCAAATTAAAGGAATTTTGGCCGTAAGCCCGGTTTCTTCTGGCTCAGGGGTGGTGATCAAAGGCGGCCAGTCGCGCCCGATTTCTATTCTGGGGATCGATGAGAGCCGAGGCTCGCAGATATTCGATCTTCGCGCGGCGATGCAGTCGGGCATTTTGGATCTTGGCGGTCAAGCGTGCTGCGTGGGAACTGAGCTGGCACGGTTACTTGGGTTAAAGGTGGGCGACAAGCTTCGGGTGTTTAGTTCGAAGGGAGTTGAGTTGGTTATGCGCATCTCCGGAATCTTTAAGGCGGGCAACATCAGCGCGAACGAGCGTTCCGTGTACGTCTCCTTGGCAAACGGCCAGAGACTGAACGACATGGTGGGTGCCGTGAGCAGCATCGAAACCCAGGTCGAAGATGCGTTTTCCGTTGATGACATCGCGAAGGAGGCACGGGTGACCACCGGATTACGGGTGCAGACTTGGCAGGAAGTCAATGAAGACCTTCTCAGTGGACTTGCTGCACAAAATCAGACCACCAACATCATTCGGGTCTTTGTGATGATCCTCGTTGCGACATCGGTTGCCAGCGTGCTGATCGTCAGCGTCCTGCAACGGAGCCGAGAGATTGGAATTCTGAAGAGTATGGGTGCATCTACTTTAGTACTTCAGGGCATCTTTACGTACTTAGGTGCACTTGTTGGCGTTTCGGGTGCATTGGTCGGAGCGGGCTTTGGTGGATTGATTACGCTGGGTATTGGGGAGATTCCTGGGGGTGCTAGCACGATACGGCCCGGATACATGTTTCCGATTGATCTGCAGTTCAGCTTTATTATCGAAGCGTTCCTCGTGACGTCACTGATGGCGACGTTAGCGGCACTGTTTCCGGCGAGACGGGCAGCAAAGATGAATCCTGTCGACGTGATTAGGCAAGGATAAGATGCTTATTCAGCTACAAGGCGTCGCAAAGGTCTACGAAGGTTTGGTGCCTTTTCGGGCGCTGACCGACGTAAATTTGGAGGTAGCAACCGGAGAATTCGTTGCCATCGTTGGCCAGTCGGGGAGCGGCAAATCGACGTTGCTCAACATGATCGGCATTCTAGATCGGACTTCAGAAGGCACGTATAAGTTTGCGGATGTTGACGTTTCCGCACAGACGGATTCTGAGCTAACGATTCTGCGCGGGACCAAGATTGGGTTCATCTTTCAGTTTCACTATTTACTGCCGGACTTCACGGTCCTGGAAAACGTGCTGATGCCGAGCGCGGTGCTGGGTTCAACGACGACGAAGAAGGATACGGAGGAGGCGATGAGGCTCCTCCAGCGTGTCGGGGTTGCGGACCACTCGAACAAGGTAGCGAATGCGATCTCGGGCGGTGAGCAGCAACGCGTTGCGATCGCTCGTGCGTTAGCGCGAAGTAAGCCTCTCATCCTTGCCGATGAGCCCACGGGAAATCTGGATTCGGCTAACAGCGACGCGGTCTTCAAACTCATGCGTGAGATTCACGCCGAGGGGCAGACAACCTTTCTGATCGTGACCCACGACGAGCGCATAGCTGATCAATGTGATCGCGTGATTCGCGTGACAGATGGAAGAATTGCGGAAGATCAGGTTCGATAAATCCGCTCGGTCGTCGGCCGGGCCTTTACCGGTGGTCGGTCATGAGTTCGATGAGCTGGTCGAAGGCCGCGTTCCAGCCGTCATAGAATCCCATTGATTCGTGCTTGTTTTTGCTCGCTGCGTCTGGGTGGATCACGGTTGCGGTGTAGGTGGAGCCGGTGCCGTTCGGTTCGATGCGGATGATAGCGGTGAAGGCAAAGCCGTCTTCACCTGGGGCGGGTGCGGGGCGGAAGCCACGGGTGACCGCGTTGGTGAAGACTAAGGTTTTATTCGGCTCGGCTTGAAGGATGCTTCCCTCGCCCGGGAATCTTTGACCTTCTGGCGACACGATCACCGAGTTGAAGGCGCCACCGGGGAAAAGCTCGATCTCCCATTCGACTGCTTGGTATGGGCGCGGGCAGAACCATTGTTCCAAGAGCTCCGGCGTGGTGTATGCCTTCCAAACGAGTTCTGACGGAATGGAGGATTCTCGTACTAGGACGAGGTCCAGATCAGGATTTGGGGTGAATGGGTCCATGGTTTTGCCGGTCGCGGTGTTGCGCATTGGCTAGACGCAAGAGCGATCCGATCTGTTCATTCGCTGGATTTCGGCCCGAATTCGGATCCTTATTGTCGAAAAAGGCCGAAAACGACAATAAGGAGTCGTGAGGCGGTCCGTTATGTGCAGCAGAAAACAATAGAAGCTAAGGCTTTCTTCGGGCGTGAGGGTTAAGGATCAGTTTTTCGTAGACTCGACAGCATTCGCCTTAGGGCCGAGTTGACCTCGTTCGCAGGGAGTACAAGTGCTTCGATGAACGGGGCGCGCCCGATGACCATTCCGACTACCCGGCCCTGAGCGTCCACGACCGGAGCTCCCGCATGTTCTGGGCGAACGTCAAGATCAGTTGCGATCGCCGAGGCAAACCCCGAGTACCGGAGGCTGGACGGTCGGACCAACTGCATGCTTGGGGATTCGCTGAATTCTAGCGTTACGGTCCGGGTCATCGATTTCCCAGTGCGGGTGAAGGTCACTTGGACGGGTTCACCTGCAACGCGGGGACGCTGGCCAATTCTCTTGCTCTCAAACATGAGCTTAACGAAGGCTTCGCGGTTCGGGGTGGGTTGTCCTTCTACCGCGGTGATCACGTCACCGACGCGCAAGGGGAACGGTGGTTTTCGCAACCGGAACTGAAAGTAGCTATCCCAGAGTTCGGTGATTTCAACCCCGTCCGCAACCGACTTTGTGCCGCAAGGAATGATGCCAGCAATCGGTGGCACCGCTCGAGACGAGAAGCTTGTGATTCCGGTCAGTGGGCTGAAGGTAGCGGTAGGTGCGACCGCGACCAATGAGGCCACTGGCAAGTTCACGCTACCTTGCCATCTCACTTTTGTGCAAAATTTCGTGAGCTCGGGGGCGTAACTTAGCTTCACTAACGCGAGATCAGTCGACGGGTCAGTTGCAACAACCTCCGCCAAAGCCACGTTGGAGTTGTTCATCGTGATCCGAAGATCGGGGCCGAGTTCACTGGCCTTAGTGAGGATGAGGCCGTCATCAACGACGCAGCCAAACCCAATCCAACGTTCCTGCGAACGAACCTCAACGACCCCGGACTGCAGCTGACTCGGAGCCTGAAGCCGGTAATCCGCGAAGTCAGCTTGCGGAGGCTTTTGTGGGCTTGGCTTGCGGTGAGGGCGGGTGGAAGTCAAGCTGGGCCACGCATCCAGCATCGCTTCAATACGCGTGTAGCGCATGTTGCTTCCGCTCTGATCCGCACCGGCACAAATGCCAATCAGATTGCCATTCATGTCGAATAGCGGGCCGCCAGAATCGCCGCCGGAGCCGAAGATGGAGGTGTAGAGCTCCATCGGATGTGTCTGGTACGGGCTGGATCTTGGATGCCCAAAGCGGACATAAGCCGGATCTCCGCTTCGATCCGGCCCATACAGCAAGGTATCTGGAAAGCCAATCGCAAGTAGCGGGAAGGTCTGCGAAGTCGCTGGGCTTTGGCCAATTGAAGCGAACGGGAACTTCTTCTTCGAAGAAAGGACTTGGACAAGAGCAACGTCCTTTCCCATTCGTCGCTCGCCGGGCTTCGCAAGTTTAGAAATGACCTTGGCTGGATGGCGAACCCCGTCACTTGTGACAACCGCCACAGACTGCCGGATGTTCGCCGGTATGTGCGCGCATGTTGCGACCAATCCATCGGGAGCGATTAAGGTGCCGGTGAGCATGGAGTCGCCGATCCAAATTCGGACGACCGATGGCATGACCTTTTTGTAAACAGAACTCGGGCTGGGACGGTCGGCTTTGAATTCTACGGGGGTGCCATTAGCACTCGCCAAGGTTAGTAAAAGGACAGGATACGGCGAGTGCTTGAACAACATTCTTTCTCCAGAATTTTCGCTACTCAGAGTATAAGGGCAAAATTCTGCCTCGACCAGTACCCTGACTAGGTCTAAAACCCGGTGTGCCAGTCGTGGTCGCCGTAGATGGTCTGGATGTACTCAATCTGCGGAATATGGCTGGCCGTATGGTCTGCTCCGGCTTTCATGAAGAATCTCACCGGGGCTTGTCCGAGACCGAAAGGCAACGTCGCGATAACATCCAGGTCATCGGCGGTGAGGGCGGCTAGGTACTGATCGTAGTTGTCTCGGTTCTGTTGGAAGTACTCCAAAAGCGCGGCTCGCTCGGTGAACTGGCGATCGTGCTCGAGAAAGATCGGATTCGCTTCGGCGCTGCTCGCCGGGAGAAACGCGTGGCCTTGAAGTTGCCCGAGAATGTTCTTAAGAGCGTGTGCCGTGTGTGCCACGATTTCGCCAATCGATCGAGCCGAGGTGCTGGGCTTCCAGAACAGGTACTCATCCGGAGTCAGTTCAACCAAATGAAGTACGCGATCAGTGGCTTTCTGTAGTTCGGCTCTCGCGGTTTGGATCTCTTCCATTGCGAGGCCAATTCTACTCGCCGCTTCCGGCAATGCCGGAAAGTGTGATGCCGTAATCTTGCGAGTTCGCGCAGTATTTTCCGTAAGCTACGCTTGGATTCAACGGACAAAGATGATCGGCAACAGTTACGCCTTCTGCACAGAACTCGACATCCAAATGCTCGGCAACATGCAGTACCACGCTATCCGCATTCCGAAGGAGGTTCAGAGCCAGATTGAGTTTCCGACCGGTTCGAAGGCACGGTGAACGGCGATCCAATCACGGGTGCGCTGTTGCCGACGGGTACGGGGAGCTTCTACATCATGGTGAGCGCCAGCCTACGCAAACGATTGCGCTTGGAGCTTGGCGATCCGGTCGAAGTCACTCTTACGATCGTCGATCCTAACGTAGTCGATGTTCCTGAAGTCATCCTAAGCGCAATTCAAGCAGACGACTTCAACTGGTTTAAATGGGAAGTTTTGACTGCGGGCACCAAGCGGGGCTTTCTGCACGAGATCACATCTGCTAAGACCGCCTCCACGCGCCAGGAGAGAATTCAAGCGTTGGTGGATCGGCTCACGAGTGCACAGCCACATGAGCCGATTGCGCGGGGTCTCACCCGAAAGAACCGGGATTCAATGTCGGATCGTTAGTTCCAGTCTTCGCTCTGGATGCTGCCGATCTCGATAATGAAGCCGTTGAGATCCCGGAGGTGTGCCACAACTTGGCCCCAGGGACGCGAAGTCGGTGGGTTTACGATGGTCCCGCCGGCCTTCACGAAGTCCGCTACCGCTGCTTCAACATCTTCCGTCTCGAAAGCAAATTGAACAGGCGGCGCACTGTCGGCGGTGGTTGTGGAAGCCATCGGGAGACCGAGTTCGCCAATTGCTCCGGCCGCTGCAAAAGCCAGGGCAACGTCGCCAGTGGCCAACTGAACGTAGCGACCATCTTCAGTGGCCATGGTTTCGGTCAGTCCGAGGGCTTCTTGATAGAAGCGGGAAGTTGCGGGGACGTCGTGAACGTAAACGAGGGTGCTCTTCAAAGTTGTTTTCATTTATGATACGATACCGTATCGAAATGCGAAACGCAACCACTTCCAAGGGGCGCCCGCGAAAAGAGGAGGCACGCCAGAAAATCTTAGAAGCGGCCTTCTCAATCGTGCTCAAGTCCGGTTACGAGTCGATGTCTATCGAGGCGGTTGCGCGAGAAGCCATGGTTGGAAAGACAACGATTTACCGCTGGTGGCGCAATCGAGCTCACTTGGCCCTAGAGGCATATTACGAAGCCACCAAAGACGCCATCGACTTTCCTGACACTGGGTCCATCGAGGACGATTTTCGAATTCAGGTGCACCGATTAGGTGACCTGTTGAGAAGTAATGAAGGTGAGGTGATCCTGAGCTTGATCATGGGGTCGAAGTTTGATCCTGATCTTCGCGATGAGCTTTCGGAATCTTGGATCAAGCCGAGGCAAGTTTGGGGGCGGCAGAAGATGGAGCAATTGAACCCGCCAGATATTCGCGTTGCCCTGAACTCTTTATACGGACCGCTCTACTCAGCGCTTCTGTTTGGACTAAACCCTCTTGGGAAAGAGGAGATTGACTTGCATTTGGAGCAATTCTTCCGTGGACTGAAATCGCTGTAGAATCAGCCGATGCTTTGGTGGATTCTGGGCGGGATCGTGGTCATCGGCGGCGTAGTCATGTTCCTGCGGCGTAAACGCGGTGGTCCGTTTCGGGCGCTGATCCTGCTGTACCGGACGCCGACCTTGGTTCAAGCCGAGCCACTCAAGGCAGCGGCTGAGCGTGCAGGCGTAGAGTTACTCGTTTCCGGCACGGACCTGGAAATGCTGCTGATTGTGGACCGCGTCCCACTCAAAGTCATGCAAGCTCCGATGCCGTACGGTCATCCCGATATTAAGCCAGAAGAGATTGCAGAAAACTTTCTCGAAGCGCGACTGAAGGGAGCCGTCTTAGAACACCAGAGCTTTGCCTCGTTTTACAGCGCGCAACCGGTGGAAGACGCAATTTGGGATCAAACCCTAATCGCACTAGGACGAGTTTTGTCGGAGTACGCCGACGAGGAGGCCCTGATGCTTTGGAGAGCGGACAACAACCAATGCATTCGGTTCTCCCCAGAGATGCGCGAGGAGTTGAGGCAAGGTCGAATTCTTGATCTGTTTAACGAGGGCAATGGCGATGAGGTCATGCTCGTTGATTCCGATGATGAGCGAATGGCGGTCGCAGTTGCGGAGGCGCGCCGTCGATGGCCCGAGTTTGTTGCCGCGTTTCGCCAAAGTGACGATCCGGATTCGTGTATTGCGAAGGGCCCGTTTGGTGATGGGCACAATGTTGAGTACATGTGGATTTCGGTAACCGAAATCACGGCCGATACCATTCAGGGCAAACTGCTGAGCTCGCCTTTCAAAGTGCGCGGAATAAAGGAAGGGCAATTAGTGACGTTGCCCGTTGAAGACTTGAACGACTGGGCATTTATCTCCGAGTCTGGACCGGTCGGGATGTTTACCGAGCGAATTATCCGGGGCGGCTAGGACTCCAAGCGACTGAAGTCGCGGCTCATGAGCGTCTTCCGGCCGCCAGGCTTCAGCACAACTTCCGCAGTTTCGTCTTCGTAGCGAACGATTGCTCTGGTTCCCCAAAGGCTCTTGATCGTTGCTTGAACAAGCCGACCAGCTTCCCATTCGATATCAACGACAAAACCGCCGCGAGCCCGGAGGCCCTGAACGCTGCCCTTTGGCCACGCGCTGGGCAGGGCCGGCAGCAAGTGAATCTTGCCCGCGTGCGACTGCAGAAGCATTTCCGCCACTCCGGAGGTGAAGCCGAAATTGCCGTCGATTTGGAAAGGAGGGTGCGCATCAAACAGGTTCGGATAGACGCCGCCAGATCGCCCGTTTGTGGGCCGTAACGCGTCCTTAGCTAACTTGTAAGCGCGGTCGCCATCTAGAAGTCGCGCCCAGAAGTTGATCTTCCAAGCGAGGCTCCAGCCGGTTCCTTCGTCGCCGCGAAGTTCTAAGCTCCGGCGCGCGGCTTTGGCGAGTTCGGGCGTGGATTCGGGCGAGATTTGGGCGCTGGGGAACACGCCGTAAAGGTGAGAGACGTGGCGGTGGGTTCTCTCTGGGGCCTCCATATCGAGATCCTCGATCCATTCTTGGAGTTGGCCACCCTTGCCGATTTGGTTTGGCGGGAGCTTTTCAAGGGCGACTTTGAGGTCGTCAACGAAAGCGGCGTCTTTTTCCAAGACACCGGCGGCGCCGATGCAGGCTGAGAAGAGGTCGCGCTGAATTTGGTTATCCATCGTGGGTCCGGCGCAGATCGAAACGCCGGGGCGGTGATCATTCTCGGGAGAGATCGAAGGACAGGTAACGCGGTATTTCGTGCTCGGAAGGTCGATGTTCGAGGTCAGGAAGAACTTTGCCGCACCCTTCATGAGCGGATAGTGCTTCGCCAACTCGGCCGTGTTTCCGGTGAAGTGGTAGCGCTCCCAGAGGTGGGTGCAGAGCCAAGCTCCGCCCATCGGCCAGATTCCCCATGTCGCTCCATCCACGGGGGCGGTGCCTCGCCAGCCATCGGTGTTGTGGTGCGCCACCCAGCCGCTCGCGCCGTAATGCGTTTTCGCCGTCTTTGCGCCGGGTTTGGAGATGTCGTCAATCAACCCAAACAGTGGCTCGTGGCACTCGCTCAGCCCGCAGGTTTCGGCGGGCCAGTAATTCATCTCGGTGTTGATGTTGATCGTGTACTTGCTGCCCCAAGGCGGGGTCATGCTTTCGTTCCAAAGTCCTTGCAGCGTGAGTGGCGGCCCGCCGGGTCGCGAGCCAGCGATCATAAGGTAGCGGCCGTATTGGAAGTAAAGCGTGGCTAAGCCAGGATCTTTGCCCTCTTGGAAGTCCTTCGTACGCTCGATGGTGGGCTTGTCTTGGTCTGGACCGAGGTTGAGGGCGACGGTATCGAACAGCCGTTTGTGGTCCCGAATATGCTCTCGCTTAAGGCTAGCGAGGCTCTTACCCTTTGCGGCATCCAAGGGAGCGGTAGCGATGGCTTCCGGACTGCCGGTGAGGTCGTTGAAACCCTGATAACTTGTACCGGCAGAAAACAGAATAACCGCCGAGTCTGCGTTTTTTACGGTTAGGACGTCATCTTGCAGGCTCAGGCTTCCGCCCTTGATTTGAACCTGCGCGAGCCCGACGAATCGGACGGAGCCGGGAATCCCCGCATGTTCGCCGCTCGTTCCCTCGATCTTGAGCGTCTGCCCGGAGGAGGACAGTTTGGCCCGGTCCTTTTTGCGGAACCGGACGCTAAAGGATAGGGAGCCCTTCTTCGATGCGGTGAGCGAGCAAATGATCAGACCGGCAGGATGGCTCGCAAAAACTTCTCGCGAGTACCGCACTCCGTTTACGGTGTAGGTGGTCCGAGCGAGGGCGTCGTTGAGATTGAGTTCGCGTCGGTAGCTGGACGTTTGGGCGTCGTGATCGAAGTTCAGGATTAGGTCGCCAAGTGGCTGGTATGGCGCTTGCCCAAGCGGCTTGCCCATGAATTTGGCGTTGGTCAGCTCGTGCGCTTGACGGTACTCGCCCGCAATGATGCGTCGGCGAATCTCGGGCAGGGCACCAAGCGCTTCGGGGTTGTCGTAATCCCGAGGGCCACCGGCCCAAATGTTGCCTTCATTGAGGGCAAGTCGTTCTTCCTGGACTCCGCCAAAGACCATGGCGGCGAGCCGGCCGTTGCCAACGGGCAACGCTTCGGTCCAAGAGGCGGCGGGTTTTTCAAACCAGAGTTCGAGCTTAGGTTCTTTCACAAGGGCACCAAGGTCTAGGGCGGACAAGGGACCGGCGGCGGCGATTGCGGCACCACCGGCGATAAGTTCACGACGACTTAGATCAGACATTTTTATTCCTTTCAACCCGTTTTTCGGAGTAAGCGAAGATCGTAGAGTCCACCGGCAAGCGAGTTTTTGCCCACAAACCTTACGACCAGTTTTCCATCTTTAGCCTTTGCAAGCATTTCTGGGGTGAGGGCGTATTTAACGTCGATGAAGTCACCGCGCTTTTCGCCTCGTAGGGTCTGCGTCGTGAGCAGTTGGTCGTTCACGAGAATGTCGAACGTGCGGTTTGCGTCATCGCCGGAGTAGGTGACTTCTAGGTCCGCGGTTGTGGCTCCTCGGAGATTCAGGGTGAATTGGATCACGGTTCCGTGCCGCCAGCGACGGCCGTTGTGGAACCCGGTTTCCAGACCTTCACCGGTCATTTCGTGATCGACTTCGGGCTGTTGCTCGCCGACCGCTACGCGGTCGATCGTTGCGCGGTCTCGTTCGATTCGCGCTCGCTCGAGGGCGGCTTGTTCGGCTCGCCGAGCGGCGAGCTTCTCCTTGGTTGTGAGGTCCCAAATGAGTTGATAGCGAGACTCTTGCAGCCGGAAGAACGGCATCAGCTTGATCTCTTTCAACTCAGGTGACGAAAGGGGCGCCACCAGCTTGAAGTGAAGCGGACCACCACTAGGGTCTGGAACGACCTGTTTCGGAAGGGTTTCCGGGGTGGACAGGAGCGAAGGCAGACTACCCATCGGAACGAGCGGGCCTTGGGCGATGTGGTCTCCGCGACCGGGACCGGCGAAGAGTCCGACTTGGTCAGCGGAACTGGTCTTCGCTGCTAGAACAATTGGCCCGTGCAGGATGGAAACCCAGTCTGAGTTATCGGGCAATCGTTCGGCCGTTGTTTGCATCGGTAAGCCGATTTCGATCTGGTCGCCATCTTCCCATTTCCGAGTGATAGCGGCGTAGCTTGCGGGAGCGGAGGAAACGGCTACCTTCTTTCCGTTTACTTTGACCTCGAATTTGCCGGCCGCGACCCAGTTGGGGTGCCTCAGGTGCAGAGTGAAACTTTGAGCCTCCGTGAGGGACAGTCGCAGGCGAGTTTTGCTCTCGTCGGGGAAGGTGGTTTCTTGTCGCAGCTTGAGTCCGCGTTCCGCGTCCGTCAGCTCGGAGGCAAGGAAGAGGTTGACGTAGATGCCGTCGTTTGACTTGGCATAGACGAACTGACCATAGCGTCCGGGGTTCTCCATTCCGGTGCCGACGCAGCACCAGAAGCCTTCGCCGGGCTGAGAATAGGTTCGGTAATGGCCGGGGCGTAAGGGGGTGAAATACACATATCCAGGCTTTTGAACGTTGATCGAGCCGAGGATGTGGTTGAAGAGCGTGCGTTCGTAGAACTCAACGTACTTGGCATCGGGTTCTCCTGCGAAGAGTCCTTCGGTGAGCCGCAGCATGTTGTACGAGTTGCAGGTCTCGGGCCCTTCTCGGTGTTGCACCAGGCCGCTGAAGTCTTTCGGGTCATTGAAGTGTTCGGAGACGCTATTGCCGCCAAAGGCCACGCTTCGGGTTTTTGTGACGGTATCCCAAAAGAAACGGCTGGCGTTTTCATCTTCGGCAGACCCTTGCAACTGGGCGATGCGGGAGAAGCCGATGACTTTGGGAATTTGGGTGTTGGCGTGAAGGCCGGTCAGACGGTCTTGGCGCTCCTTGAGCGGCCGAAGGAGGGCAAGGTGGTTGAACCGCTGCGCGAGGGCAAGGTACTTCTTGTCTCCCGTGATCGCATAAACGTCGGCGAACGACTCGTTGATGCCACCGTGCTCTTGCGCGAGCATTCGCTGGAGTTGGTCATCAGACAGCTTCGAGGCCAGATTTGCCGCCCAGTCCGTCATTCCGACCAGGACAGTTTTCGCTTGCTGGTTTCCGGT
>Ga0164295_10001447_pt1 | contig 19679 bp, 19 predicted proteins | sample GEODES006metaG_FD_111798 | JGI IMG/M metagenome (GOLD analysis project Ga0164295, IMG submission 111798) | Oligotrophic lake water microbial communities from Sparkling Lake, Wisconsin, USA - GEODES006 metaG | ecosystem: Environmental > Aquatic > Freshwater > Lake | place: USA: Sparkling Lake... | reverse complement strand
CATTATTAGCGCTGCACTTGTTTATAAAGCAGATGCAATCCACCCTGGATATGGTTTTCTTTCAGAAAATGCTGAGTTTGCAGAATGCTGTGAAAAGGAGTCCATTGTTTTTATTGGACCTAGTCCACAGTCAATACGGATGATGGGGGATAAAGCCACAGCGATTCGCTTGGCAAAAGAAGCAGGGATACCAACCACACCAGGGTCTGATGGAATTGTTGGGGACTATCAGGCTGCCTCTTCCATAGCGGAAAAAATTGGATACCCAGTTCTCTTAAAGGCAACTGCAGGTGGTGGTGGTAGAGGGATGCGAATTGTTCAGGATAAGGGGCAACTTGAAGCAGCCTTTATGGAGGCCTCTCAGGAGGCTAAGTTAGCCTTTGGTAATAGCTCCCTATATCTTGAAAAATATCTGAGCAATATTCGACATATTGAGGTCCAAGTCTTAGGGGATGGTAACCAAGTATTGCATTTAGGAGAACGAGACTGTTCTTTGCAAAGAAGAAATCAAAAACTAGTAGAAGAAAGCCCATCTCCAGTATTGAGTGAAAAAATGCGAATCAAAATTGGTAATGCGGCGCTGGAATTATGTCGACATGTTCATTATCGGAGTGCTGGAACCATTGAGTGCATTCTTGATCCCGCTACTAATGAGTTTTACTTTATGGAAATGAATACTCGGATACAGGTAGAGCACCCTGTAACTGAGATGGTAACGGGTGTTGATCTCGTTAAAGAGCAAATTCGAATTGCTTTAGGGCAGGGTATTAGTATCAGGCAGGACCAGGTACAAATGAGGGGCCATGCAATTGAGTGCCGCATTAATGCAGAAAGTGCAGAAAATGATTTCAGGCCAAATCCAGGCAGGGTTAACGAGTATTTTGCCCCTGGAGGATTTGGAGTGAGAATGGATACACACCTATATTCTGGATATATTGTTCCCCCATACTACGATTCCTTGATTGGGAAAATCATTTGCTGGGGAAGTAATCGTGATGAGGCTATAGACCGTATGAATAGAGCGCTATTAGAAATCAAGATTGATGGCATTGAAACTACGCGCCTATTTCAAAGAAATTTAATCAACACTCCCGAATTTCGCACTGGGCAAGTTCACACCCGTTTCGTCCAAGATAGTTTTTTAAATCAATCTTCAAAATAAGATCAGAGATATTGAATGAAAAGTATTAGTACGAAAATTGTAAGTGCTGACATTAAGGCTGTTGCTTTAAGTGTACTGTCCCTCATTGCCTTTCTAGGTTTTTGGCAAATTACAGCCTATTATGTTGCTTCACCTTTTTTTCCATCAGTTGGCGCTGTATTTAAAGCATTCAAAAATCTGATTATGAATGGGGATACACAGGGGATTTCATTGGCCACCCATTCTTGGGCCAGCCTATATAGGGTGCTACTAGGTTTCAATCTGGGCGTTTTATTGGGCGTACCAATTGGATTATTAATGGGCCTTAACAAGCAAATCTATAACTCTACTCGTTCTGTAGTTGAGCCTTTCCGGTTTATTCCACCAATAGCATGGATACCTCTCGCGATCATTTTTTTTGCAGGGGATACGCGTTTTGCGTTTTTAATTTTCTTAGGCGCATTTTTTCCAGTTTATACATCAACATTGGTGGGTGTGCAAAGGGTAGAGCCCCTGCATAAAAAAGTAGTTGCTGTCTATGGGGCCTCGAAATTTTATACCTTAATGCATGTCGTTATTCCAACCGTTCTACCTGATATTTTGGGCGGAATGCGAGTTGCAATGGGGGCCGCGTGGCTCACCATCGTTGCCGCAGAGTTAGCTGGGGGTACTAATGAGGGGTTGGGCCGAATGATGCTCAATTATGCGGAGTTACTAAAAATTCCCGAAATCATTGTTGGCATGATTGTGATTGGCGCAATAGGTTTCGTTATAAATGAACTATTGCTGATGGTAGAGCGCTATTTATTTAAATGGCGCTGGCAAGTAACTCTCTAAATCAACTGGATCATTACGATGAATAAATCTAAATTAGATGTCGATATTTATCATGCTTATGGAGACCTTGTTGTCCATGATGGAATTCAATTTATAGTGAAAGAAAATGAATTTTTATGTGTATGTGGACCAAGTGGTTGTGGAAAGACTACCTTACTAGATATTTTAAGTGGACTATTGAAGCCTACAGGAGGGTCAGTTCTATTGGATGGTGAGTCCGTAGACCCAAAAAAACATAGTATTTCATTTGTTTTTCAAGAGCCATCAACTCTACCCTGGTTAACAGTTTGGGAAAATATTGCAACAGGTTTAAAAATAAAAAAAGTACCCCGCAATGAAATTAGAAAGAAAGTAGATGAGGTTATTCGTATCGTGGGGCTTGGAGGGTTTGAAAACTTTTATCCTCATCAGATTTCTGGCGGAATGAAGCAAAGAGTATCTATTGCGCGTGCCTTTGCTACTGATGCAGATTTAATTCTCATGGATGAACCATTTGTCAGTTTAGATCAACCAACACGAGAGCGAATGCAGCAAGAAGTATTGGATATATGGAAAAACCTCAGGCGCACAATTGTTTTTGTTACTCATAATTTAGAAGAAGCTGTTTTTTTGGGTGATAGAGTAATAACTCTCTCCCAAAAGCCTACAAAAATAAAAGCAGATTTAAAGATAGATTTACCTCGTCCTCGAGATCCATTGAGTCCTGCTTTCACTGAAATTAGAGCGCAGTGTTTTTCATTTCTTCATCACTAGGGAGTTGTTAGTTTCTTTGCCATAAAGGCAATTCATTTTACTAAGGGAGATACATCATCATGAGCATGAATTCAAATCGCAGAAAAGTTCTTGGAGTTGGTATGGCGGCAACGATTAGTTCAACAATGCCTTTAGGTACACCATTATTTGCGCAGACCAAAAAAACAGTGATTCGGTTGGCTGACCAAGCGGGTGCCGAAGTTGATTATGCGGCAATCTGGGTAGCAGAAAATCAAGGCTATTACGATCAAGAGGGAATACAAATCGATCGCCGAACTTATCCAAATGGTCCTGCATCATTATTAGATTTAAATAAAAATTTAGATGCCGTGATGTGTGGTCTGGGTCCGATCATGCAGTACGCAGCAGGTGGCGGTCAATTTACGATGGTTTGCTCAGTAACTAAATATAATGCCCCTCTGGTAGGACGAACTCAATACAAGTCATACGCAGATTTAAATGGTAAAAAAGTAGGTACTCCAGGACTAGGCACAATTCATGATGCCATTCTGTTTTATATAGAAAAAACCTACAATCTTAAATTTCAAAAAGTACCTGGCCGAGTTGCAGATATTCCTGCAATGTTGGATCGAGGTGAGGTTGAGGCATTCATTGCTTGGGAGCCAGCATCAGCAGCAGCAGTTGCCAAGGCTAAAGACGTTCACTATATTGTTCAATTACCTCCAATCAAAAATGCAGAAAGCCTGGACCTTGTTTTTCATCCTACTTTCATTAAAGAAAATCCTGATGCAGTAGTTCGTTTTCTTCGAGCTACACTGAAGGGAATGAATTTTATTAAAACAAAATCTAAGGATGATGTAGCTAATATAGTAGCTAAAAAAATGAATGATCCAACTGCTAAGCCAATTGCTTTTATGGCTTTAGGTTCAGTATTGTTAACGGATCCTCGTTTGGATATGCCATCAACTCGTCTCATTCTGAAAACAATTGCTGAGCAAGGAAAAATTGATCCAGCACTAGTTGTGAATGTGGATGCTTGGGTAGGTAAATACTTAGATTATTCTTTCTTAGATAAGGCTGAAAAGTCTCTTAAGGGTTAACTTTCTTTATTAAAACGGGGTCACAAAAATGCCTAAGACAATTTTAACGTGTGCAGTTACTGGTGGTTTAACAAAGCCTGAAATGACCCCGTATTTACCCATTACTCCAAAACAAATTGCTGATTCTTGTTTAGAGGCGGGTGATGCTGGTGCGGCAGCGGTTCATATCCATGTTCGAGATCCGGCTACAGGCCGACAATCGATGGAATTTGATTTGTATGCACAAGTGGTTGAGTTGATACGCTCTCAAAATAAAGAATTAATTATTAATTTAACTACTGGGCCTGGTGGGCGTTTTATTCCTAGCGAAGATGATCCTAAGCAATATGCTCCTGGGACTACCTTGTGCCATCCTTTGAAGAGAGTGGTGCACATAGCTAAATTAAAACCAGATATATGCTCATTAGATTTTAATACCATGAATGGTGCTAACGATATTGTTATTAATACACCGCTGAATGTGCGTAAAATGGCTAAAGTAATTAATGATGCTGGTGTTCTTCCTGAATTAGAGATATTTGATACAGGCGATTTAAATTTAGCTCTTGATTTAATTGCTGACGGGACATTAAAGGGACCAGGCTTATTTAGTTTTGTTATGGGCGTGAAATACGGACTAAATGCTGACCCCGCAACTCTATTGTATTTGCGTGATCAGTTGCCAGCCGGCTCTCGTTGGTCGGCCTTTGGAATTAGTAGACATGAATTTCCAATTGTTGCTCAATCATGGTTATATGGTGGTCATACTCGTGTAGGCCTTGAGGATAATATTTTCTTAAAAAAGGGTGTGCTATGCGAGAGTAATGCCCAATTAGTTTCTAAAGCAAAAAGAATTATTGAAGATTTAGGCGGTGAATTAGCTAATTCAAATGAGGCCAGACAGTTGTTAGGCTTGACTTAAGCTTTAGTGGAGTACATTTAAACAGGATGGTCATGTAATGAAGAGTTTTCTCTCCTATTTAGTTCTAGCGATGGTTAGTTTTAGCTCAGGCCAGTCCTTTGCTGCCGATCCCGTGAGTAACTACCCTAATAAGCCTATCCGCTTAATCGTCGGTTTCTCTCCTGGTGGGGCAGCTGACACTGTAGGACGAGCATTGGCAGAAGGCTTATCAACACGTTTAGGTCAGCCAGTTGTTGTAGAAAATAAACCAGGTGCGAATGGCAATATCGCTGCTGATTTTGTTGCGCGGGCACCAGGTGATGGTTATGTGCTGTACTTTCCATCGATTGGGCATGCGGTGAACATGTCTTTATATAAAAACTTATCATACGATTCAATAAAAGACTTTACGGCAATTGGGAGTGTATTTTCTGCTCCCAATATACTAGTAGTGCCGATGAGCTCTCCCTATAAAACAGTCGGAGAGTTAATTGCTGCGGGTAGGGCTAATCCTGGAAAACTGACTTTTGCTTCTAGCGGTAGCGGTACCTCGGTGCATCTCTCGGCTGTGCTGTTTGAGAGAATGGCGAAGATTGAAATGGTGCATATCCCCTACAAAGGAACAGGTAGCGCAATGCCCGATGTTATCTCTGGACAGGTTGATATGAGCTTTCCAAATCTACCGAGTGGATTGCCACAAGTAAAAGCGAGCAATCTCCGTGCTCTAGGCGTCACAACCGCTAAACGTTCAGCAGCTGCGCCAAGTGTGCCCACGATTGCAGAGTCAGGCTTGCCTGGGTATGACATGGCAACCTGGTATGGCTTGGTTGCACCAGCTAACTTACCTGACAATATTCGTAATCGCTTGAACAAAGAACTGCAGTCCATCCTTGCTGATCCTAAATTTAAAGATAAGTTAATTGCGCAAGGCGCCGATCCAATGCCAGGAACTGCAGATCAATTTACACAATTTATCAAATCTGAAATTGAGAGATGGCGTAAGCTGATTGCTCAGTCTAATGTTACGGTTGACTAAGCCTGTTATCAATTTTTAGGTAAGAGATATGTCTTTTGCGACCAATGCTTGTATTGCAGGCATTTATGAACATCCACTTCGCGTGGCTCCAGACCATACAGTAGCCCAGTTGCATGCTGAGGTTGCACGAGGTGCCTTATTAGATGCAGGTCTTACGCTTAATGATGTGGATGCCTATTTTTGCGCTGGCGATGCCCCAGGTATGGGTACTGTATCGATGGCTGACTACTTAGGTTTAAAAAAGTTAAGCTACTTAGATTCAACAGATACCGGCGGCTCTTCTTATCTCACCCATGTTAACCATGCTGCGCGTGCTATTGCGCAGGGGCAGTGTAAGGTAGCATTAATTACCTTAGCTGGCCGTCCTAAGTCTGAGGGATCTAGTGGGACACAGGTCAGAAGTCAATATGCCAATGCGCCAGATTTTGCATTTGAAAAACCGTATTCACCAGCACCATTAAATACTTATGCGATGTGCGCAATGCGTCATATGTATGAGTTTGGTACTACTAGTGAACAGTTAGCATGGATTAAAGTCGCAGCCTCACATCATGCTCAGCATAATCCGAATGCCATGCTTAAGGATGTGCTCACAGTAGAGGATGTTTTAAATTCCCCAATGATTGCTGATCCATTGCATCGTGCAGATTGCTGTGTGGTAACGGATAGTGGGGGAGCTCTTATTGTGGTGCATCCCGATATTGCTAAGACATTGAAGAAGCCAGTGATTACGATGATGGGCGCTAGCGAAACGACTAAAGGTCAAATGGGTGGCAAGGTGGATTTGACCTATTCAGGGCTAGCTTGGGCAGCACCCCGTGCATTTGCAGAAGCAAAGTTGACGCCAGAACAGATTCGATACGCTTCAATTTACGATAGCTTCACCATTACGGTATTAATTCAGCTAGAAGATTTAGGGTTTTGCAAAAAAGGTGAGGGCGGTCGTTTTGTTGAAGGAGGCCAATTAATTTCTGGCAAAGGAAGATTAGCCTTTAATACCGATGGTGGTGGTTTGTGTAACAACCACCCTGCAAATCGCGGCGGTATGACAAAAGTGATTGAAGCGGTAAGACAGTTGCGGGGTGAAGCTCACCCAGCAGTACAAGTTCCCAACTTAGAGTTTGCCCTTGCTTCAGGAATTGGTGGAGCTTTAGGGACGCGTCACGGTGCAGCGGCACTGATTATGGGAAGATTGCAATGACTCAAGAACATCGCCTACCAAGTCCAATTAGTAACCCAGAAAATAAACCTTTTTGGGATGCTGCTCAAGAAAATAGACTCATTTTGAAGTTATGTAATAGCTGTAAAGAGTCTCATTACTACCCGCGCTCTATTTGCCCCCATTGTGGAAGTAATGAGACGACTTGGGTTGAGTCTAAGGGTCTTGGAGAAATCTATTCCTATACCGTGATGAGGCGTGGGGTAGAAGTTCCCTTCGCTATGGCATATGTGAAATTAAATGAAGGCATCTCTTTACTGACGCATCTGACGAATTGTGATTTTGATGCGATTCGTGTCGGTCAAAAAGTTAAGGTGGTATTTCAGGAGACTCAAGATGGTCAAAAAACCCACCTGTTTGAACCAGTCTAGACAGTAAACTTTCTAAACCAGTTTTTTGAGAGATTCTAGATAGCTTTCAGGATCAAGTGCTTCCCCTTCACGCTGTGCCTCCCACATGACTTGTCCAAGGCATTCCATGATGCGATGCTGAGCTTCATGTTCTGAGCCTAATGTTTTAGTCAGTTTTTCTGCAATTTCACGAATACCAGTGGGTTGATCGATGGAGATCTGCTCACTAATAGAGAGATGCATCGAGAGGTGTAAGAATGGATTGGTTTCGCCACGCTCAGGAGTGTAATCTTGTCCTAGGGCGCCTTCGGGATCTGTCAGTAGCTTATGGTACTCAGGATGTAGTGCCATCCAATCACCCGCTAGACTTTCCATTGAGTCAAGGATGTGATTATCGGTCTTCTTTTTCCATGTATCACAGAAAAAACGGCGCACCTCTTCACGGCTTGGATTAAATATCGCCACGAACTTTTCCTTTTCCAGTTTTTTGTTTAAAGCCACATAAAGGTTCAACAATACATTGTGCGCAATCTGGACTACGCGCTTTGCATGTATACCTACCATGCAGTATTAGCCAATGATGGGCATCAAGTAAATATTCTTTTGGCACTCGTTTCAATAACTGTTGTTCTACTTGCACAACGTCTTTACCAGGGGCTAAGCCTGTGCGGTTAGATACTCGAAAAATATGGGTATCTACAGCAATAGTAGCTTGGCCAAAAGCAGTATTTAAAATCACATTTGCTGTCTTTCTGCCCACGCCTGGCAAAGCCTCAAGTTCTTCGCGTATTTGTGGAACTTCACCATCATGCTTTTCAATCAAGAGGCGGCATGTCTCTTGAATATGCTTTCCCTTAGAGTTAAATAAACCAATATGTTGAATATATGGGCGTACACCTTCTTCACCAAGATCTAGAAGTGCTTGTGGGGTATTGGCGATCTTAAAAAGTTTTCTAGTTCCTTTGTTAACAGAAATATCTGTTGCTTGTGCGGATAGTAATACTGCAATCAATAGCTCAAATGGCGAACTGTACTCCAGCTCAGTTTCTGGTTTGGGATTATTAGCTTTTAGTTGTTCAAAAAAAGCACGCCGCTTTTCTGGATTCATCATTTTTTTGCTTGTGCCCTTGCAATAGCAGCGGCAATGATGGCACGTTTTCGCTCTTGTTCTACTCTTGCCTCATCGGATAGGGGTTGCTCAGCATTCACAGCAGCTAATTTTGCAGCAGCTTTCTTAGCCAAGCGCTCATCATTATCTTTTACCTCTCGATCTAATCGCTGTTCACGATTGTGATAACGTTGACGCGAAACTTCTGCTAGTTCAGGGGTCCAAGCATCCCAACCAGTTTTACTTTCCGTAACGTCGATCATGCTAATACAGTCAACTGGACATGGTGGAATACAAAGATCGCAACCCGTGCACCATTCAGTTAAGACAATATGCATTTGTTTTGAGGCGCCTACGATTGCATCTACTGGACAAGCCTGAATACATAAAGTACAGCCAATACATTTTTGTGGATCAATTAAAGCAACAGGTCTAGGGCGCTCTTTGCCGCAATCAGGATCGATGCTTGGGTGTAGTTCAAAGGCATCTTGAGGATAAATCGGAGTCAAAATTTTACTCAGGCGAGTAATACCCTCTACCCCACCAGGTGGACAGCGATTTGGGAGCGCTGCTCCTGTTGCCATTGCCTCAGCATAACCACGGCAATCTGGGTAGCCACATTTAGTGCACTGCGTTTGTGGAAGTGCATCTTCCAAGCGATCGGTCAGGTCGTTCGCTTGATTCATGGGAGTTGGTTAACAGTTCCTTTACAAATTAGAGGCTCATAAGAGCCTCTAATTTATGCAGCTTTATTACGTGCGGAGGATTTTTTACTAGACTGATGGGAGCGAATAAAAGCCGAGATTTTTGGATAAACCTTTTCGCGCCAGCGACGTCCAGCAAATATGCCATAGTGGCCGGCACCAGTAACTTCATAATGATCTTTATCATCTTTTGCAATACCGGTACAAAGTGCATGTGCTGCACGCGTCTGACCGCTACCAGAGATATCATCAAGCTCGCCTTCTATAGTTAGCAGAGCAGTTTTTTTAATATCTTGTGGTTTAACTAATTCTCCAGCTACTTTCCAGGTGCCATTAGGTAAAGCATAGTCTTGGAATACGGTCTTAATAGTATCCAAATAGAACCTAGCATCTAGATCCAGTACGGCGTTGTACTCATCATAGAAGCGGATATGAGCTTCGGCATCTTGTTCATCGCCTCGTACGAGATTTTGAAAATAATCCCAATGAGATTGCACATGGTTTTGTGGATTCATGGCAAGAAAGCCAGTGTGCTGTAAAAAGCCTGGGTAGACTCGGCGACCAGCTCCAGGATAGTTTGGAGGCACGTTATAAATGACGTGACTTTCAAACCACTTATAAGATTTTTGATCTGCCAAGTCATTAACTGCAGTTGGCGACTTGCGTGCATCAATTGGTCCACCCATCATAATCATGGATGCAGGAATAGCTTCACCAGCTGAAGCCATTAAAGAAATCGCCCCCAAAGTAGGAACAGTAGGCTGGCAAACAGAAATGACATGTAGATCTTTTGCACCAATAGTGCGGATGAATTCTTGGATGTAATGCACATAGTCATCTAGGCTAAATTCACCATCTTCCACTGGAACGATACGGGCATCAATCCAGTCGGTAATGTAAACCTTGTGATCTTGTAATAGAGTGCGAACCGTATCGCGTAACAAAGTCGCATGATGGCCAGACATTGGAGCGACTACCAGTACTACCGGATCATCCTTTAATTTTTTAATAACTTCAACATCATCAGAGTAGCGTTTGAAGCGAACCAGTTTGCAAAATGGTTTTGCTAAGGTGGTGATTTCATGAATCGCGACTTCGCGACCATGAGCAGGAACCGCACGGATTCCAAATTCAGGCTTCTTATAATCTTTTCCTAGGCGATAAAGTAATTCATAGCTTGCTGCTAAACGCTGAGAGCCAGGAACCTTTGAGGCAGGATTTGATGCATTAATAAATGCTTCAGAGGCAGCTCGCGCCCATGAACTCACGGGTTGAAGTAAAGCTTTTTGAAATTCGTGTAACTGATATAGCATGCTGCCTCCGGTAATTCAGTATATCCGCTTATTACGCTAAGACGCGGGCGATTGCTTTGGCTACTTTATCAACATTTTTTGTATTAAGCGCTGCAACACAAATGCGTCCAGTGGAAAGGGCGTAAATACCATCTTCTTTCTGTAAGCGTTCTACTTGCTCAGCTGTTAACCCTGAGTATGAAAACATGCCACGCTGCTGTTCAATAAAAGCAAAATCTTGTTTCACTCCAGCAGCAGCTAATTTTTCAACTAGACCATGGCGCATTGCCTTAATGCGATCACGCATCTGCGAGAGCTCATCTTCCCAAAGGGTACGTAGTTCTGGTGTATTTAAAACTGCAGCCACAATTGCTCCACCATGGGTTGGTGGATTGGAATAATTTGTACGAATGATGCGTTTTAATTGAGACATGACACGAGTAGATTCATCTTTACTTTGTGTCACGATCGACAAAGCGCCTACTCGCTCACCATATAGCGAAAATGATTTAGAGAATGAGCTAGAAACAAAGAAAGACATGCCTGATTCTGCAAAAAGACGTACAGCGATACCATCCTGCTCAATTCCTACTGCAAAACCTTGGTAAGCCATATCCAAGAAGGGAATTAAGCTCTTAGTTTTGCAAATATCAATCACCTGATGCCATTGTGCCTCGGTAATATCCGCACCAGTCGGGTTGTGGCAGCAAGCATGCAGCAAGACTGTAGTGTTCTTTTGGTAAGACTCTAAGGATTTCACCATGCCAGTAAAATCAACACCTCGGGTTTGTCCATCAAAATAGCTGTACTCAATGACTTCAAAACCGGCAGACTCAAAAATGCCTCGGTGATTTTCCCAAGTTGGATTGCTGATGGCGCAAGGTGCATTGAAATGAAGGCGTTTAATAAAGTCAGCACCTACCCGCAAAGCCCCTGTGCCACCTAGACACTCAGCCGTCACTACGCGACCATCTTTAATGAGGGCTGAGTCAGTGCCAAACAATAGATTTTGGACTGCGCTGTTATAGGGGTTCGGACCTTCTATGGGAATGTAGCTTCGGGGCGACTGTTTTGCAACATGAGCTTCTTCCGCCTGAATGACTGCCTTCAACAGCGGAACCTTACCTTCATTGGTGTAATACACTCCAACGCCTAAGTTCACTTTATCAGGGCGCTGGTCGGCAACATAGGCTTCGGTGAGGCCAAAAATAGGATCTTTAGGGGCTAATTGAACAGAGGAAAACAGGGTCATTTGTAGGGAGGTAGGAGGTTATTGAAGTAGTAATTGATGTTAATTTCAGATTAGTTATCTAGTTTTGAAACAAGAATGAACTATTTTCAAATAAAAACGGCAAAATCATTGTTTGTACAAAATTCGCTGTGAAGAAAACTCACAGGTGAAATGATATCCGAGATGCCTCCTAAGTTACCCAAAACTGCTCCAAATTCCGAAGTCGAGCTTGCTAAAAAACCCCCAGAGGCTGACCCTCTAGGGGAGGCTGGCCATGACTTAGATCCAGCTAAATTTGAGACTTTCCCCGGCTCGCCTTACCAGCTTTATCAGCCATTCTCCCCAGCAGGAGATCAGCCACAGGCCATTGAGGCACTGGTTGAGGGGATTGATGATGGTTTAACCTTTCAAACACTTTTAGGAGTGACTGGGTCAGGCAAAACCTTCACTATGGCTAATGTGATTGCCAGAACCGGCCGACCAGCCATCATTTTTGCCCCGAATAAGACCTTGGCGGCCCAGTTATATAGCGAATTTCGGGAGTTTTTTCCCAAAAATGCAGTGGAATATTTCGTGAGCTATTACGACTATTACCAACCAGAAGCTTATGTTCCGCAGCGTGACTTATTTATAGAAAAAGATTCTTCTATTAATGAGCACATTGAACAGATGCGTTTATCAGCAACGAAGAGTTTGCTGGAGCGTCGCGATGTCATCATCGTAGCAACTGTATCGGCAATCTATGGCATTGGTAATCCTGGCGACTATCACAGCATGGTGATGACATTACGACCAGGTGACAAGATGAGTCAGCGCGACATCTTGATGCGACTCATCGCCATGCAATATGACCGCAACGAAACTGATTTCAAGCGTGGGGTATTTCGAGTACGCGGCGACACCATCGATATTTTCCCAGCTGAGCACAATGAGTTGGCCGTACGGGTTGAATTATTTGATGATGTGGTTGAGAGCCTGCAATTTTTTGATCCACTGACAGGAAAAATTCGACAAAAGATTCCGCGCTTTACTGTCTACCCCAGTTCGCACTATGTCACTCCACGAGAAACGGTGCTCAAGGCAATTGAAACAATCAAAGAGGAGTTGCGTACTCGCCTAGATGAGTTTGTTAAAGATGGCAAACTCGTAGAAGCTCAGCGTCTCGAACAGCGTACCCGTTTTGATTTAGAGATGCTCAACGAATTAGGTTTCTGTAAGGGGATTGAAAACTACTCACGACACCTCTCTGGCGCTGCGCCAGGCGAGGCCCCGCCGACCTTAGTGGACTACCTTCCAAATGATGCGTTGATGTTCTTAGATGAGAGTCATGTCTTAATTGGCCAGCTCAATGCAATGTATAACGGCGATAAATCTCGTAAACATACCTTAGTAGAGTTTGGATTCCGTTTGCCTTCAGCAATGGATAACCGGCCACTCAAATTTACCGAATTTGAAACCAAGATGCGCCAAACGATTTTTGTTTCTGCGACACCTGCTGATTATGAGAGTACTCATCAAGGACAAGTAGTGGAGCAGGTAGCTAGGCCAACGGGTTTAGTCGATCCCGATATTGAAGTATTACCAGCAAGTACACAAGTCGATGATTTGTTAAGCCAGATTCATGAGCGAGTTAAGGTAGGCGAGCGTGTATTAGTGACCGTGTTAACGAAGAGAATGGCCGAACAGCTAACTGATTATCTTTCCGATAATGGAGCAAAGGTTCGTTATGTGCATTCTGATATTGATACGGTAGAGCGAGTAGAAATTTTACGAGACCTACGTTTAGGGGTCTTCGATGTATTGGTGGGTATTAACTTGCTGCGCGAAGGCTTAGATATTCCCGAAGTTTCTTTAGTGGCCATTTTGGACGCCGATAAAGAAGGCTTTTTGAGATCTGAACGAAGCCTGATTCAGACAATTGGGCGTGCTGCCCGAAATGTACGCGGTAAGGCAATTCTCTATGCAGACAGGATTACAGACTCTATGCGTAGGGCAATGGGAGAGACCGAGAGGCGGAGAACGAAGCAAATTGCCTTTAATAAACTGCATGGAATTGAGCCAAAAGGGGTGCAAAAGCGGATTAAGGACATTATTGATGGGGTCTATGACGTCAAAGAGAAGCGCCACGAGATGCAGGTGGAGCAGGAACGGGCACGGTATGAGGATATGGGTGAAAAGGATCTAGCAACTGAAATCAAGCGACTTGAGAAGCAAATGAATGCAGAAGCCAAGAATTTAGAGTTTGAAAAGGCTGCAAGTACCCGGGACCGGCTTACTAAGGTCAAAGAAATGGCCTTTGGAGCTAGGTCAAGAGATTTCCTCGGGTGACTTAGGATTCCCCTTCAAACCTTAGGTTAATTCCTGAGCAGATTAGTCGGGTATATGGTAAAGTTGAGTGGAATGGTCGGGTATTATCTGCTCGACTGTGAGCTGTCCATAACAATCCATTACCAAGGTGACATATGAGACTTACAACTAAAGGCCGTTTTGCAGTAACCGCAATGATCGATTTAGCCCTGCGTGAAACGCATGGTCCTGTCACTTTGGCTGGTATCAGCCAGAGGCAGAAGATATCTCTATCCTATCTCGAGCAATTATTTGGAAAGCTACGCCGTTTCAATATCGTAGAAAGTACCCGTGGACCTGGCGGTGGGTATACCCTTGCCCGTCAATCTACTGAAATTAGTGTTGCTGACATTATTGTGGCGGTTGATGAGCCATTGGATGCTACGCAATGTGGCGGTAAGGGAAATTGTCACAGCGATGAGGAAAATCACGGCCGCTGTATGACGCATGATCTATGGAGCAATCTCAATTCCAAGATGGTGGAATATCTAAGCTCTGTTACCTTACGCGATCTCGTTCTTCAACAAGAAGGTCGTGGAATCGTAATACAAGATATGCGGCAAAAGAAAATGAAAGTTGAATCTGCCAAGGCTACAAAAACAGGCCCAGCAGTTGCAGCTAAGAAAGAAGTTGCACCCAAAGCCCCTTTAATCAATTCTGTATTTAATCTGGCGCGCCACAGTTAACAGAAGTAATTTATTTATAAGAAAATCATGAACGCACCACAAGATCTTCCAAAGCAACCGATTCCAATGTTTAGTCCAAAACACTTTCCGGTGTATATGGATTATTCGGCTACTACGCCAATTGATCCGCTAGTAGTGGATAAGATGTTGCCATATCTGCGCGAGCAGTTTGGTAATGCCGCATCCCGTAGTCATGCCTATGGCTGGGCTGCTGAAGAGGCGGTTGAGTGGGCGCGTTCAGAGGTAGCACAGTTAGTTCACGCTGACCCTAGAGAGATCGTATTTACGAGTGGCGCAACTGAAAGCATTAACTTAGCACTCAAGGGTGCGGCGCATTTTTATAAAGAGCGTGGCAACCACATTATTACTGTGAAGACCGAACACAAGGCAACCTTAGACACTTGCCGTGATCTAGAGCGTGAAGGTTTTGAAGTGACTTATTTGGATGTGTTACCAAATGGCTTAATTGATTACGCTCAACTTGAAGCTGCAATGAAGCCTGGCACAATTTTGACTTCAGTGATGTATGTCAATAATGAAATTGGCGTCATTCAGGATATTCCTAAGATTGGCGACTTATGTCGTTCACGTGGTGTCATCTTTCATGTGGATGCTGCACAGGCAACTGGTAAGATTGAAATTGACTTAGAAAAAGTTAAAGTAGATTTGATGAGTTTTTCTGCGCATAAGACTTATGGTCCCAAAGGCATTGGTGCATTATTTGTGCGTCGTAAGCCCCGTATTCGGATTGAGGCGCAGATTCATGGTGGTGGGCATGAGCGTGGTATGCGTTCAGGAACTCTTGCAGTTCATCAAATCGTTGGTATGGGTGAAGCCTTCCGAATGGCTCGCATCGATATGGCTGAGGAAAACAAACGCATTCGCTCATTACGCGATCGTTTGCTGGCTGGCTTAAAAGATATTGAAGAGGTTTATGTGAATGGCGACATGGATCAGCGTGTACCCCATAACCTGAACATTAGTTTTAACTATGTTGAAGGAGAGTCGATGTTGATGGCGCTAAAAGATTTAGCGATCTCATCGGGTTCTGCTTGTACTTCCGCCTCTCTTGAACCATCTTATGTATTGCGTGCTTTAGGTCGTAATGATGAATTGGCGCATAGCTCGATTCGTTTTACTCTTGGTCGTTTTACGACTGAAGAAGAAGTGGATTTCACGATCAAACTTGTTAAAGAAAAGATTGCGAAGTTACGAGAGTTGTCCCCGCTTTGGGAGATGTATAAAGATGGAATCGATCTGAGTACGATTCAATGGGCAGCGCACTAAATAATAAATAAAGAAATAACGAGGGAATACCATGGCTTATAGCGAAAAAGTGATAGATCATTACGAAAATCCAAGAAACGTAGGCTCATTTGAGAAGGGCGACGACAGCGTAGGTACTGGCATGGTTGGCGCCCCTGCTTGTGGCGACGTGATGAAATTGCAAATCCGCGTAAATGATCAAGGCGTAATTGAAGATGCCAAGTTCAAGACTTATGGTTGCGGCTCAGCGATTGCCTCTTCCTCATTGGTTACTGAGTGGGTAAAGGGTAAGACTTTAGATCAAGCTTTAGAGATTAAAAACTCTCTGATTGCTGAAGAGTTAGCTTTGCCACCCGTAAAGATTCACTGCTCTATCTTGGCTGAAGATGCCATTAAAGCTGCAGTTGCAAATTACAAAGAAAAACATCCAGCGAAATAAGTAGAGTACAACTATGGCAATTACCTTAACTGATAAAGCAGCTGCACACGTTAACCGCAATTTAGAAAAGCGCGGCAAGGGGTGTGGTTTGCGTTTAGGGGTTCGCACTACAGGTTGCTCTGGTTTAGCTTATCAATTGGAGTATGTGGACGAGCCAGCGGCTGAAGATCAAGTATTTGAGTCCAATGGGGTGAAATTATTTATTGATCCAAAGAGCTTGGCTTATTTGGATGGAACAGAGGTAGACTTTGCACGTGAGGGTTTGAATGAAGGGTTTAAGTTTCAAAATCCAAACGTAAAAGATGAGTGTGGTTGTGGCGAATCTTTCCGCGTCTGACGATTACTTTCGCTTCTTTGGACTCAATCAGCAATTCAAAATCGATTTGGCTGCCCTTGACCAGGCTCACCTAGCGATTCAAAAAGAAGTTCATCCAGATCGCCATGCGCGTGGCAGCGACACAGAGCAACGCCTTGCCATGCAAATGGCTACATTAGCGAATACAGCCTTGCAAACACTCAAAAATCCTGTGCAACGCGGTTTATATATTTGCCAACTGCATGGCGTAGATGCCAAACTTGAAACCAATACTGCTATGCCAGCTGCATTTCTCATGAAGCAGATGGAATGGCGCGAAAGTTTAGATGAGCAAGCCGAGGATCTACCGGCTTTAGAAAAACTCATGGATGAGGTTGAGGCCTCTAAGCAAGATATCCTGACTGAGATTACTCAGGCAATCGATAGCGCTAAAAATTACCAACGCGCCGCTGAATTACTTCGTGGCCTGCTCTTCATAGACAAGTTTGCTATTGAACTTGATGATGCCATTGCGGCATTGGTTTAGCTTTAAACTGAATCTCTTATGGCTTTATTACAAATCTCTGAACCCGGTAAATCATTAGCACCTCATCAAAGGCGTATCGCAGTAGGCATTGACTTAGGAACCACAAATTCTTTGATTGCTATTGTGCGTGATGCCTTGCCAAAAGTACTTCCAGATGCTCAAGGGCGTGAACTGCTTCCATCGGTGATTCGTTACCTGCCTAATGGTCGAACTCAAGCTGGTTTTGAAGCGCTCGAGAGTATTGTGATTGATCCTAAAAATACCATTGTTTCTGTGAAGCGTTTTATGGGCCGTGGATTGAGTGATGTAGAGCACCTTGAGAACGCCCCCTATGATTTTGTTGATCAACCAGGAATGCTCAAGCTGAGAACAGTCGCAGGAGATAAGAGTCCAATTGAAGTATCTGCTGAAATTCTGGCGCGTTTGCGTCAACTAGCAGAAGACTCTGTAAATGATGACATTGTTGGTGCAGTAATTACTGTGCCAGCCTATTTTGATGATGCGCAGCGTCAAGCAACCAAAGATGCAGCGAAGTTAGCTGGTATAGAAGTGCTCCGTTTGCTCAATGAACCGACTGCAGCTGCAATTGCCTATGGTTTAGATAATGCTTCCGAGGGCATTTATGCTGTCTATGATTTAGGCGGAGGTACCTTCGATATTTCTATATTACGCATGAGTAGGGGCGTATTTGAAGTGCTCTCTACCGGCGGAGATTCTGCTTTAGGCGGCGATGATTTTGATCATCGACTCTATTGCTGGGTGATAGAGCAAGCCAAGCTACCGCCATTGTCGATTCATGATCACCGTACTTTATTGCAAGGATGTCAACATGCTAAGGAGTTGCTTAGTCACAATCCTTTGGCGCATGTACATGAGACTTTGTCTGACGGCACTGAAGTGAATGTTGGTATTAGTCAAGCTCAGTTTTTTGAGCTAACCCAAAATTTAGTAACTAAGACTTTGGTGGCCTGTAAAAAAGCATTACGTGATGCTGGCCTCAAATCAGAAGATATTAAGGGTGTTGTGATGGTGGGTGGCTCAACTCGTATGCCAAATGTACAGCGTGCAGTGGGTGAATTATTTGGTACTCAACCTTTAAATAATTTAAATCCTGATCAGGTTGTCGCACTTGGTGCGGCGATGCAAGCAGACTTGCTAGCAGGCAATCAAAGCAAAGATGATGAGTGGTTACTGTTAGATGTCATTCCACTTTCTCTGGGTATTGAAACCATGGGCGGCTTGGTTGAGAAAATTATCCCTAGAAATACCCCCATCCCTGTTGCAAGAGCGCAAGACTTCACAACTTTCAAAGATGGTCAGACTGCGCTAGCAGTTCAGGTAGTGCAGGGTGAGCGTGAGCTGGCTCAAGATTGCCGCTCCTTGGGCAAGTTTGAATTGCGCGGCATTCCTGCAATGGCTGCCGGTGCGGCACGTATTCGAGTGACCTTTCAGGTAGATGCTGATGGTCTACTTTCTGTGAGTGCAGTAGAGCAGGTCTCTGGCGTACAAGCATCAATAGATATCAAACCATCATATGGCTTGACTGATGCAGAAATTACTAGGATGCTGCAAGACGGCTTCTCTTCAGCAAAAGAAGACCTCTTGTCTCGTTCTTTGCGTGAAGAGCAGGTGAATGCTCAGAGATTATTAGACGCTGTTCAAACAGCGCTTGATAGTGACAGGAACTTACTTTCAAAGGACGAGCAATCTTCAATTGATCGAGAAATGATTGTTTTACAAAAGATCTTAAATGACGAAACAGATAGCGCTGTATTGCGCAAGGCTGTTGATCATGCTGCTAAGGCCACAGATGATTTTGCGCAAATGCGTATGAATGCTAGTATTCAAAAGGCATTATCTGGTAAGAATGTTGCTGAAATCTAATAATAAAAAACGAATAAAGAATCAGAAAAGACCATGACTCAAATTGTTGTTTTACCTCATAGTGAATATTGTCCTGAGGGCGCTGTTGTTGAGGTTGCGCCTGGCACGTCGATTTGTGAGGCTTTATTAGAAAATGATATTCCAATTGAGCATGCCTGCGATATGGTGTGCGCTTGTACCACTTGCCACGTCATCATTAAGGAGGGTTTTCAGAGCTTAAATCCCCCGGATGAAAATGAAGAGGACATGCTAGACCGTGCTTGGGGCCTAAATCCTCAATCCCGCTTATCTTGTCAGGCGATCGTTGCCCGTGAAGATCTGGTCATTGAGATACCAAGGTACTCTATTAACCATGCTAAAGAAAATCACTAGCCAAAAGCCTTTAACGTTTTGGTGCTACAGTAGTCGATTCTCGAATAACTAAATTGACTAACTTCTTTTAATATTAGGTGCCGTAAGCCCTTCAATCATGACATTAAGACATGAAGGTAATTTACTTTCTATGGCGCGCTTTACTGCTGGTAGCATGTTTTCAGAATTTGTGACAAGTTCACCGTGACCGCCAAATGCTTGACAAACTTTTTCATAGCTTGAGGGTAATAGT
>Ga0164295_10001446_pt1 | contig 19688 bp, 6 predicted proteins | sample GEODES006metaG_FD_111798 | JGI IMG/M metagenome (GOLD analysis project Ga0164295, IMG submission 111798) | Oligotrophic lake water microbial communities from Sparkling Lake, Wisconsin, USA - GEODES006 metaG | ecosystem: Environmental > Aquatic > Freshwater > Lake | place: USA: Sparkling Lake... | reverse complement strand
TTCACCGGCACCTTCGACGCTTCGGCGCAGCACTTGTAAGTTATTACACCTTTGAAATGGCCCAAGCCAACGACAAATTGTCTGTTTGGCGACCATTTGGTGTAAGTTATTGCACCGTCGGGTGGATCTTTCCTCGCCGACTACTGGGCTACTGCCTTGAAGTGCTACTTGCTAGCACCGTAGCCGTTGTGAGGCTATAGTAATCAAGGGCTGGGTCATTGTGCAAGGGATAAGGCAAGGGATGGGGCAGGCGTGCAAGGGCGCTTGGGCAACGGAGAAGCTACGCAAGGGATGGTGAAGGGATGGGGCAGGCCCTGACGTGCTACTTGGTACTTGCTAAATCGAGGGCTAGGTTATTATGCCAGGGATCATGCTAGGGTTAAGGCGGAGGTGGCGAGGGCGGCGGAGCCCTAGGGCGGAATAGCATATGTGTGAACCCGTGAGCTCCTCGTGTAGCCCGGTTCACCTACACTACCTGCTGTTGCTCGGGTTAAGGCGGAGGTGGCGAGGGCGGCGGAGCCCTAGGGCGGAAAAGCATAAGTGTGAACCCGTGAGCTCCTCGTGTAGCCCGGTTCACCTAGACACCTACTACCTGCCGAGCTAGTGTTAAGTAAAAATCGTAGTATATAATGTTATTAATGATAAAACTTAAGTAACCCTAAGCCACGGGAGCGAAAGCATCGGGCGGTCGAGACGATCACTGCTTCACTTGGCGCGACGGCGCGTTGCGGTGCCGGGAAGGCGCGCGGAGAAACCGCGCGGCGCAGCGATGCACGACATTGCAAGCTTCATTCGGGGGCGGTCTCGCCAGGAATGAGCCAACAGGGACGGACGCAAGTTGTGGCTGTTGTGCTCGCCCTGTCGTACATCGCGGGAAGACGGCCTAACAAGCGGAGCTGGCTAATTCATCGGCGCCCATCTGAGCTCGCGGCGCTCAACTCCATCGCCTCGAGGCCCCGCTCTCATCGGCGTGACTCAATAGTCACTTGTCCCCGCCCTCGCCGTCCGTCTTCTCGCCCTCCTCGAGGAGATGGGCCTTCTCCTGGGCGGGCGGCTCGGATGGTGGTTTCCAGTCCAACAGTTGGCAAAGGTCTTTGCGCAACGCAAGGTTCATGTAGCAGTAGGTGATGGTGAGCACGATGATGATGCCGAGCCATGAGTGCAGCGTCGTCTCGAGCCCAAAGTAGAGGTACGAGATGATGATGAGGATGGCCATCACCGATGAGTTGGCAAAGTTCTTGACGATCGCGTCGGCATACGTGTACACGAGCGCGACCGCAAGGCCATGAAAGGCCTGGAAGAGCACAAGCAGCGACGCTAGCAGCGTGTACCCCTCGAAGAAGCCCTTGGGCCTGTCGACTGCGTCCCCGTGCCCGTGACCACGCCCGTGCGTGTCGGACACTGAGTGCAGGTACGAGATAATAGCGAACGCCGAGCCAAAAGCGTACAAGAACGAGTTCTGCAGGTTGGCAGGCACCTCGAAGCCTTTGATGATGAGCTGGTTCCACACCGAGGTGATCGCGGTGATCGACGTTGCGGTGCCGATCATGTAGTATGCCTTCATGGGCAGGTAGCCTGTGCCCTTACAGGCGTCATATTGTACGATCGCAATGGCGCAGCATTGCACGATGATGCACACCCATTTGAGCGCGTGCAGTCTCTCACCGGCAAGGCGCAATAGCAGCGCGCACAGGTATGGCGCAATAGACTTGCCGAGGGCCATCGAGCCCGGATCGGCCAGCTCCAGGCAGTAGAACGAGAGCTGGTTGTTGATTGTGTACATCATCGAGAGACCGAGGTAATGGAAGACGATCTTAGGTGATACGCCCTCCCAGAGCGGTTTCTTGCTCGAGGCGACGTGGTTGTAGTGCAGCGACCCCGCCAGCAAGAGCTTGCACATCTCCGTGAGCGCCACCGAGGAGGCTGGGTTGAATGTGTACCTGCCGTCGTTTTGGCAAAGCTTGAACAGTAGGATGGCCGTCGCCTGCACGACGACGAGCGTCATGAAGGCGCCCAGCTGCTTGGCATACTCAGTGAGCGCCATGAGGCCAAGCTCCAGCCGACGCGAACGCGACGGTTCGTGTGAATCATCGACTTCCGGCTGTGAAAGATAGAAACATGTTTCGGCAGAGAATTGAAGGTGAACGTCGGCATGTATTCGTGGGGATCTTGAGAAAATTTTCGGAGTCAGCGAGAGGGATTCACGCTCCGTCTCCAAGTTTAGTGCGCATATGGCGAGTGTCTCTTCTGCGAAGTTCGAGGCGGCCTTGGCGACCGCGCTCGAATCTCTTGGCGGAACGGGAGCCGAGGAGCTCTTGCGCTTGCTCGTCGAGACCGTGGCCGCCATCTCCATCACGGCCGATAAGGTCGCAGCAACTGAGCAGTTCGCCGCCGCTGCTCGAGACAGTGCTGAGGCTGCTGCGAGAGATAGTGCCGCCGCTGCATTTGCCATGAGCGAGTGCAAGAAGAGCGCCGCCACTGCCGCGCAGTGTGCTCAAAGTGTGCTCGCTACTGCAAATGGCAGCTCACCTCATTCAGCCGCAGCCGCCAGCTGCAGCAGCCAGCCACAGCCCAACACGGTGATGGACGGCAACAAGTTTATCGAGACAGATCCCGCGATGCCTGGCATGGACGACGAACAGGGCCAGCTGGGCGAGGCCGACACGGAAGCGGCTACGCGGATGGCAGAGCTCCTCGAGAGCGCACAGCGGATTGCCTTCGAATTCGCTACAATGCTCGACGATCCGGATATCAGCCCAGATCCCGAAGCCGGCGCCGAGCAACTGCGGCGCGGCGTAGCCGCAAATCAGCAAGAGGACTTTGCGGCGGCGACCGCGTGGTTTGAGGATTCGTACCGAAGGCGGCCGCGCGTCTCCACGCTGCTGAGCGTCGCCAACATGCGCCTCAAGCTTGGCGATGGCCCGCTTGCCGCTAACTTGTACTCGGTCATCATGGAGCATCCGAGCGCGACAGTACGCCGCCGTCGCCCTCGTCGCATTCGGCACTCTTGTCGCCGTGCCTTGCCTGCCCTTCTCACCGACCGTCGCCTTGCTACCTCGGACAACTACCCACTGTCTGTCCTCGAGTCTCCTCACGGCTGCGCAGGAGGCAGAGCAGGAAATGGCGGGGCGCAAACTCCGCCTCGCCGAGTTCCAGCTGCAACAGCTCGGCGACGCCGACATCCACGCCACTAAGGCTCCCGCCGCGGCAGCTGTACCAGCCTCGGTTGGCCCACCGCGCCTCGTGCAGCAGACGAGTGCGAATCTGCTGACTGACGCTCCCGAGTGGCTTACGAGTGCCGCGGGCGCTCTACGCTTCGATCGGAACCCCAGCGCAACGAACACAGCTTCGGCAAGCGCGGTGCTTTCGAACGCGGCGCCGCGGCCGAGCGCAGGGTCGGCGAGTGGGGCGGCGAGCGGGGCGGCGACCAACGGCGCGACAGGCGAGCGCGAGGCGGAGCTGCAGCGGCGCTTGGCGGCGCTGCAGGCCAAGCTCGCACAGCAGCAGGCCGATTTCGAGGCGCTGCTCGCGTCGACGAGACACAAGGATGAGTCGCTCGAGGCGATGCTGCACGAGATGACGCAAACCATGCAGGCGGAGATGGGCCGTGCGAACCGCATGCAGGAGACGCACGAGCAGGAGATGCGCACGGCGCGCACAGCGGTCGCGAGGCTCGAGAAGGAAGCGCAGGAGGCGCGCCGTGCGGCGAGCGCAGCAGCACCCACGCGTGCCGTAAGCGTGCACAATGAGCCGGGCGGCCTGGGTGACCAGATCGCCGAGCAGCTCTTCAAGCTGCCGCCAGCGCTCAAGGCGAAGCTGCACGCAGAAGAGGTGATGCTCGAGCACGGCGGTGACTCGGTCGCCGCGGCGCCTCAGCTGCTGCTGCCGGCGCTCACCCATCTGCACCACCTGCACGAACAGAATGACCAGCTGGCCGCGGCGTCCGAGGCGGTCACGGCTGCGTACTCAGATGCTGTGCGGAAGCTCGCGGCCAGCAATGCTGCGAATAGCAGCAGCGCCGGCGCTGTGGTGGGCAGCGCTGCCTCGGCCGTCGTGGGGAGCGCCGTCAGCTACCTGCGCGGCGTTCGCGCAGCTGGTGCGGCGGCGACGCCCTCCGCGGGTGAGCCGTCGCGCAAGGACGCCGAGGCTGCGCGCTCACGCGCCCACACAGCGCCGCCGCCGCTGACGGGGCCGTCACCGCTGACGGGGCCGTCACCGGCAGCGACACACGCGGCTGTGGAGGAGGCCACTGCTGTGCTTCCGGCCGTGGTGGCTTCGAGTAGAGACGCCGCCGGCGCTAGCCCTGACGGTGGCGCCGGCTACGGCGGTGGCGATGGCGGCGCACAGGCGATGCCCGCGCCGACCCCCACCCAGCCACTGGCGACCCCGACGCAGCCGATGCCCAAAACTTCCAACGGCGCACCGTCGGGCGGGCCGACAGCCGGCGCTTTACCGCCGGGCACGCCATCAGATGGCGCCGCTTCGCAGGCGTTCCTCAGCAGCACAAACATGCCGCAGCAGGGCGCGTCGTCGGCACGCAACGCGAAGGCCGTCAAGTACGTGGACACGCTGCTTGGGCGTGCTAACCGCGACAAGATCCCTGAAGAGGACGCCCGTCAGGCCACCGAGTACTTTGAGGCAGCCAAGGCGGCCAACGCTACAGAGGACCACAAGACGGCATGCTCGTACTTTGAGACCTCGTTCCTACTCAACCCGAAGCTCACGACACTCATTTCGACAGCCAACATGCACCTCAAGCTGCGCAACCCGACGGTCGCCTCTGAGATCTATTCGCGGCTGTTGCAGAACCCGTCGGTGCCCCAACGCGAGCGCGAGGTCGCGCTGCGCAAGATGGCCATCTGCGAGACGATGCTCGGCGCAGCGTCGGACGCGCCCGCGAGTCACGATTAGGAGACGGCGTAGTGCTCCTGAGGCGTGCCCGGGCAATGCATGTGGAGGCGCGCCTCTCCTTTGTGGGTGAGCTCGTCCTGTCACACGCGAGTGCAGGCTGTGAGGTGCACATCTCTTCAGTCATCTCTTCAGTCCTGCGCGTGGGGCCGGGCCTACGCCAAGGGTGCCACCGTCTGGTGCTGTGCGCTGTGGGAGGCTTGTGGATCCGTGCCGCCGCGACCTACTGGCGCGGTATCGACGCGCTTATTGAATAGTGTGGTATGCGTAAATGCGATTTCTGACGATGACAAATGTCTAATTTGTCTTGAAATTTGTCTAATGTGGCGACCGTCTTTCTTCTAGCCTTCGGGGCCTGCTCGTAAAACTTGTTGCAAGAGTTCGTGAATCGATTCGTGAACAGCTCTTCAGAAGTCAACAGATCCCCCACACCACAGGCCGTGACAGGCGATCGAGAGGGAAGACGAGCGGGCGCGGAGACCGCTGACACTAGCTTTTCCAACACAACCCAAAGAAGGGTAGTACACGACAGCCTAACCAAAGGTATACCAAGGGTAGTGCACGACAGCCTAACTAAACGCTTCACGGACACTTCGCGAGTCAGTTCGCAAAATTCAGCTCCAAGTGAATTCATGCATCTCCACCCACGAATTACCGACGCAAAGCGCAAGGTCAACGATGACTTCAGCACCGAGCCCACAGCGCGCCAGAGGTGCGGCGAGGCTCTGCCAGCGTATTCAGGATTCATGTGTGAGACGAACACAGCCCTGCCATCACAAGGCTTACGATGGGGTCCGCCTGATATGGAGCCGCTAGCAGAGTCTGAGATGGAGCTGACTTCAGAGCCAGAGGCTGCGAGTGCCAACCACCAGGCGCACGTCGAACGCAAGCTGATGCACCACTGGGGATACGTCGCTGCGACGCAGCTGTGGGGCGAAAGTGTCAAGGACGCTGCCAGTAGAGCCACCGCAGTTCCGCACGTGGGTCGCCTCATGGTGCCGCGTTCGCTGCTAGTCGCACCGCGACCGCGTGACCCTGAGCGTGTCGTGGAGCCGATGCTGAGTCACTTCATTTGAGTATCGATACTGTATCGCAACGAAGACAAAGACACACATACAGAACCCACCCCGGCACAGGGCAGAGGGCCCTCACCTTCCCTCACCGCAATTCGCAATTGGGGCTCACGTCAACTCACCCGCGGTCAGGTGGGCGTGGAGGGGGGCTCATACACTCGGCCCGAGTGACTCGCTGGACGCTGCATCCGAGCATGCATCCGAGAGGGATTGACTCAGTCACTGCAGGCTCACTGACTCTCACAGGGGAGGAAGTGGGCGGAACGCGACAACCGCACCGACGCGAGGCGTGCACAAACGTCAAACTGGAAGTGTGGAGCGGAGAGGCGAGAGCGCGCATCTGCATCTGAGGGAGCATCATGGTGCGAGCGAGAGCCGAGACGAGATCCGCGTGGGCGAGAGCGAGCAGCGCAGTGGAGTAAATTACAAAAACCAAGGCGTCGAAGATGGCGGTCTTAATACTCACATTACTCACACACAGATACAGTGCATGAGATAGAGAGTGCGAAGCGAACTCATGCGCGATTCAGGGTGTTAAACGTCTGAAGACCCTCCCTCTTTTGCGTCGCTGTGAAGGAGACGGTCTTCTTTGTGTGAGTGTGCGGCGACGTGCTGCATCATGTTGCCCGTCCCGCCACCGCCGCGCCTTCCCATCCTCAACAAATACTACCAAGACTGCGCCGACGCAAAAGCACAGGCGACGCTCACGGCGTCGCTCGCCGCAAAATCCACTCGCCTACTTTCCTTCCGCTCTGAGCTGTGCTATTACGTGCAGCTCTCGGACGGTGCGGCCGCACTCACTGATGAGGAGGAGAAGCGGTTGATGTGGCTGATCGCCGAGACGTTTGCGCCGCAGCAAACGGCATCGATAAGCTTCCTCGCCGTTGACGCTCCGGGCTGCGTGCTAGAGCTCGGTCCGAGGCTCACTTTCGCAACCGCCTTCTCTTCCAATGCGGTCGCCATCTGCACAGCTTGCGGCCTTTCGAGCGTCGTTCGCATGGAATGCACTCGACGCTTCCAGGTGCACACAGAGCCTCCGCTCTCTCTCGCGGATCTCGCGGATGGGTTCGCGGCGGGGCTGCACGATCGCATGACCGAATGCGTGTACGAGACGCCCCTCGCGTCATTTGCTCCTGGTGGCGGCGAAGTGCCGCTGCCCGAGCCGGTCAAGAAGATTGGCTTGCTCGCCGAAGGACGCGCGGCGCTCGAGCGCGCCTCGGCAGAGATGGGGTTAGGTTTCGACTCGGATGACCTTGACTTCTACACGAAGCTCTTCGTCGAGAGTCTCGGCCGCGACCCGACTGACGTCGAGTGCTTCGACATGGGCCAGTCCAACTCAGAGCACTCGCGCCACTGGTTTTTTAGCGGTGTCATCGAGATCGACGGCGTAGCGAAGCCGCAATCCCTCTTCCAGCTCGTCAAGTCGACCCTAAAGTCACCGAAGTGCAACGGCAACTCGATCATCGCGTTCCACGACAACTCGTCCGCCATCCGCGGCGTGAGTGTGACGGCCCTCAGTGCGGGCTCGCCCTCGGCGCCCGCGCCGTTCGCCGCAGTGACCGAGACGCGCCACCCGATCCTGACCGCCGAGACGCACAACTTTCCCACCGGCATCGCCCCCTTTCCAGGCGCGGAGACAGGCACGGGCGGTCGCATCCGCGACGTCCATGCGACCGGGCGCGGGGCATACGTGGTCGCCGGATGCTCCGCCTACTGCGTGGGCAGCCTGTGCATCCCAGGCTACGAGCTGCCGTGGGAGGACCCGAGCGCGCCGACCGCGTCCAACCTCGCCACCCCTCTGCAGATCCAGGTGCAGGCCTCCAACGGCGCCTCAGACTACGGGAACAAGTTTGGCGAGCCTGTGATCATCGGCTTCAATCGTTCATTCGGAATGCGGCTGCCCGACGGCTCGCGACGCGAGTGGCTCAAGCCGATCATGTTCTCGGCGGGACTCGGCCAGATGCCCGGCTGCCTTGCGGCGAAGGGGAAACCCGAGGAGGGCATGTGGGTCGTCAAGATCGGGGGCCCTGCCTACCGCATCGGCCTCGGTGGCGGCGCTGCCTCGTCCAAGCCTAGCGGTGAAGGCAAGAGCGCGTCGGCCGCCGACTTCAACGCAGTGCAGCGTGGCGATGGCGAGATGGAGAACAAGATGAACCGCGTCATTCGCGCGTGCGCCGAGCTCGGCGACGCGTGCCCGATCGTCTCTATCCACGATCAGGGTGCCGGCGGCAACGGCAACGTCCTCAAGGAGATCGTCGAGCCGCTTGGCGCTCGGCTGCAGGTGCGCTCGATCCTGTCGGGCGATCCATCGCTCTCAGTCCTCGAGCTTTGGGGGGCCGAGTACCAGGAGAACTGCGCGCTGCTGCTGCGCCCCGAGTCGCTGCCCCTCTTCCGCTCCATTTGCGCGCGCGAGAACTGCCCCGCCTCCTACGTGGGCCAAGTGGCGGCCGACGGGCGCGTCGTGCTCGAGGATTCGCTTGACGGCTCGACGCCCGTCGACCTGCCGCTCGAGCTCGTGCTGGCCAAGATGCCGCAAAAGACATTCCGCTCGCGCCGGGAGCCCTTCGTAGCCAAGTCGCTCGAGCTCCCCGAAGGCACCGAAGTGCGAGGCGCACTTGATCGCGTGCTTCGCCTTCCCTCGGTCGGCTCGAAGCGCTTCCTGACCAACAAGGTCGACCGCTCGGTGACCGGCCTGATCGCGCAGCAGCAGTGCGTGGGGCCGTTGCACATACCGCTCGCCAACTGCGGCGTCATCGCTCTGTCGCATGCCGACACGGTCGGAGCCGCCACAGCGGTCGGCGAGCAGCCGATCAAGGGCCTCCTCTGCCCGGCGGCGATGGCACGGCTCTCTGTCGCCGAGGCTCTCACTAATCTGGTGTGGGCGCCGATCACCGCCCTCGGCGACGTCAAGGTGTCCGCCAACTGGATGTGGGCAGCCAAGCTTGCAGGCGAGGGCGCGGCCATGTGGGATGCGTGCGAGGCCATGTGCAACTTCATGGGCGAGCTCGGCGTCGCCGTCGACGGTGGCAAGGACTCGCTCTCGATGGCGGCCAAGGTGGGTGATGAGACTGTCAAAGCGCCTGGTGCCCTCGTCATCACGGCGTACGCGGTGTGCCCCGACATCACCAAGGTCATCACGCCCGATCTCAAGTCGGACGGCAGTAAGCTCTACCTCATCGACCTGGCGAATGGACACAAGCGCCTGGGCGGCACAGCCCTTGCCCACGTGTACGGGCAGTTGGGCGACACGCCGCCCGACGCCGACGCGGCTCTGCTCGAGCGCGGTTTCGTGGCGACGCAGGCCCTGGTACACAAGGGCCTCATCCTCTCGGGCCACGACGTCTCGGACGGCGGCCTTCTCATCACGCTGCTCGAGATGGCGTTTGCGGGCGATCGGGGTTTCGACGTTACGCTGCCGATGCCGCAGTACGCAGAAGAGGGCTGCAAGGAAGCTTTCCGGGCCGCCTTTGCCGAGGAGGTGGGCCTCGTAGTCGAAGTGAGCCTCGCCAACTCAGAGGCGCTGGAGGCGCAGATGAAAGCGGCCGAGGTGCCGTGCATACTCCTCGGGACTAGCCAAGCCCGAAAACATGTGACGGTGCACATGAGCGGGCTGGGAGCTGTCGTCGATGCTCCGATGACGGCCCTACGCGACGTGTGGGAGGCCACCTCCTTCGAGCTCGAGAAGCTGCAATGCAACCCGTCTTGTGTCGCGCAGGAGCAGGTGGGGCTTGCCAGCCGGCATGCCCCCGCATGGACTCTCAGCTTCACGCCAGAACCCGCGCGCCCGCTTGGGCCCGCTGGTGGCGCTGCGCCCAAGGTCGCAGTTGTGCGGCAGGAGGGCTCCAACGGTGATCGCGAGATGGCTGCCGCCCTGCACGCCGGTGGCCTCGAGCCCTGGGACGTGGCAATGGCCGACCTCGTGTGCGGCGCCGTGTCGCTCGAGCGCTTCCGCGGCATCGTCTTCGTTGGCGGCTTCTCGTACGCTGACGTGCTCGGCTCGGCCAAGGGATGGGCAGGCGTGCTCAAGTTCCACCCAAGCACGTGGGCGCAGCTCGAGACCTTCGGCGCACGCCCCGACACCTTCTCACTCGGCGTCTGCAATGGTTGCCAGTTGATGGCCTTGCTCGGCTGGGTGCCTCGGGCCGCCGACGGCGCTGTTTTGCCTGCCCTCGAGCAGCCACGCTTCGTGCACAACCAGTCGGGCCGCTTCGAGTCGCGCTTCTCTTCGGTGACCGTTCTGCCATCGCCATCGGTGCTGCTCAAGGGAATGGAGGGCTCAAGCCTCGGCGTGTGGGTAGCGCACGGCGAGGGCCAAGCGCACTTCCCACATGCGTCCGTCCTTGACAGCGCGATCGCCGACGGTCTCGCGCCCTTGCGCTACGTCAACGACGACAACCAGCCGACCGAAGCATATCCATTCAACCCGAACGGCTCCACGCAGGGCATCGCCGCGCTCTGCTCGGCAGACGGCCGCCACCTCGCGATGATGCCACACCCGGAGCGATGCTTCCAGACGTGGCAATGGCCATGGATGCCCGAGGAATGGGCTGGGTTGCGCTCAGGGCCCTGGCTCAAGCTCTTCCAGAACGCAAGGCTTTTCTGCGAGCAGACGGGGCAGTGAGCCCAAGCGTTCCTCGCGCAAGTTGGCTTTCGAATGAATGAACGGCGAGGCACACTCGATTATCGGGTCGCATGGGAAGCGAAGGGCGAGGGAGGCAAGGGGCGGGGCACATGGGCATGATGATCATGTCGGTGTGGGTTCTGTGCTCGTTGTGCTGCGCACCAGATGCGAGGTCGCTGAGGCTGGTCGGCCACGAGTCGACGTTATTGAGTAGTTGGTGTCGCGTGTGGCATGCACGCCGCCGTGGCTTTGGGCTCCTGGAGGCATGCGGCGCTGTGGGGATCGGCCCCACACGGCCAGACGATCGCATTATCATGTTACGAGCCATCCTCGACTCTCTGTGGCACAATCGAACATGCAATCGAATCACCGCTCAACGGCCTACCGCGTCTAGATAAGAAGAGCGAGGTTCCCGCTGCGCGTGAGGCTTTGATTTCAAGTTATGAAAGATGCGTGAGCGGAACACTGCTCACGCTCGTCACTGGCGTTTGAAGCGACTTTCGTGCGCGCGTGAGAAATTCTATAAATTGTACCCGATCCCGAGGTTTAACGCCCCCCGCCTCGCCTATGCGATGTAAATCGGTATTGTGGGCCATTTTGTGCTTGTTAGGTTCTACAACCTCTTTCTCGTGAGTCGTGTTTGTGGCTCTCTGTCTCTCCCACCGTTTCTGCTGGGAAGTGGGTCTGGCGGACCCAGGCGTCGTCAAGGACGCGGCGTAGTAGCTACGTCGTACGTAGTAGATGACAAGCCGGTACCATGGTATGCTGCGCAGCTTGACGTTTAGAAGCCCATTATGCCTGAGAACCAGCCTGTGCTCTTCACTTTCGCAGCCTTCCCTTCGGAGACCTCGTGAAAGCTCCAAGATGTGATCGCGTGCGCTGCCGCGCGCTTGCCAGTGCCCGCCGTGAAGCCGGCGAACATCGTGCCATCCCAGTCCTCGACCTGGCCGAAGAGGTCGCGGAGCTCAATCTCGATGTTGATCAGCGCGGCGTGCATGTTGTCGACGTACACGAGAAGCCGGTACGACGAGCCGCTACCCTTGGTTATGCCGGCCGCGTCGTCGTCATCCGCGGCATCATCCACACGCGGTAGACGCGGGTCATACAGCCGATCACGTTCGAGGACGATTCGCACGTGATGTGGACAGCCATCATCAAGCATCGGGAGTGTGGCACTGGCGAGTGATGCTTCAGGGCCCGATGAGTTGGCGTGTGCTCCCGCAGACTGCACCGAGAGCCGGTCGGTGTGGTGTGAGAGGTCAACGGGCTCGTACTCGAGCGTGGGCGCAGCAGGGAGTGAGTCGAAATCCGGCGCGATGAAGTGGGCTCCGGTGAAGGGGCAGATGCATTCCTTGCCCGCTAGCGCATGCGGCACGAGGAAGATGTGGTCGTGCGGCTCGGGAAGCGTGCACAGCACGCTTTCGTCTTCTGCTTCGCCCTCAGCCTTCGGCGACTTGCGCCGCTCGGCGCAAGACGGCTGCGTGGCGAATTGGACGGCGAGGGAGTGCGTGAGTCCGCCGAAACCAAGCTGGATGCCGGAGGTACCGAGCGCAGCCACGCTGCGCTCGTCCCTTTGAAGCACGAATGCAAAGCCGTCGGAGCCACGCTGTGCATTTGGTGGCTTTGTGATGCGGAATGTGAACTCGGTCTCGAAGCCGTTCGCGACGGTAAGCGGCCGATGGAACCACGCTCCGCCGGCAATGCCGATACCCTTGCGCGGCGGCGTGAGTTCAAGAGTGCCCCGCCAGACCTCCGCCTCGCCTGTGCACACCAGAGCCTGCGGCAGCTGGTCGCCACGTGGCTGCACAGCCTCCTCGAAACTGACCGCGGGGAGCGCCGCCGTCGGGTCATCGGCCGCGTGGAGCAGCAGAAGGAGTTCCGCCGAAGAGCCCCTTCGACCGAGGCTCGGCCTATCCGCTTGCACACTCGGCTGCGGCATCGCCGACAGCGAGAAGTGGAACGCATGCATCACCTCGGTGGCGGCGGTGTTCACCGGCGGCACCTTGGGTCGTTTGATCTGCAAGCCACCCACTTCGCCCGCCTTGGTCACGCACAGAAAGCCTGAGGGCGAGGACGACTCGTCCGCAACCAGCGAGACCTGGTACCGTGCTGCTGTGGACCAGGGACCATCACCAAAGAGCGGGTGAATGCCAGCAGCACGCACGAGGTAACTGCCCGCTCGCAATCCAGTGCGCCCGTCCAAGCGAACGTGCGTCCGCAGCGGCACCTCGAGAGTGGGCTCGGAGAGCACGAGGCCGCCACGCCACTCCAGGGACGAGGTAGCACTCCAGCTGAGCGAGCGTGCATCGAATACGTCCAGGAATGCGGGCGGATCCGCTTCGCTCGCCTCGTCGACGCACTGCACTCGCCAGCTGAGCCCTACCATAGATGCAGCGCCACCGCCACCGGCGCTACACGTGATCACGAGCAGCTGCTGTGAGGAATCCGTAGGGTCCTCGCGAATCTCGAGTGTTGGTGGAGGAGGTGGTGGCGGCGGCAGGCCCAGGTGCAATGGCACGGAGTTGAGGACTTTGGTGCTCCGCGAGCCAGCAGACACGAAATTGCACGCCTCGTTCTCATCGAGCCACTCGTAGCACGGAAAGTGATAGAGCTCGTCAGAGTGCTGGCACCACAGCGTGAGCGAGTCCAGAAAGATGGGGCTGCCCTTACCTGTATGCGTAACCTCGACCGAGTGAATCCCATCGGGGCTCACAACATCGAGCAACGGCTGGCCTTCGCCGTCGCCGTCGCCATCGGCGTGCAGGATGAAGTGCCAGACGTGACTGCCCTTCTCTGGAGCGACGACTTGCTGGCGGTGGAGTGCAATCGGCTCGGACCTAACTCCGGCAGCGCCGATCAGAGTCAGAAACAGCTCGAGTGCCCCGGCCGTGCCGCCAACCTGCGACTCGACAAGCGATCCCGAATCGCACACCCGAGCCACAACATGCACCGTGGCTTGGGGCGGGAACTGTTGCCACCCAGTGCTAACGGCGAGCGCGCGCTCGCTTGCCGGTAGATGGCGCATGAAAGGCCATGATTGACCCGAACCGATGCGCCCTGCCCCCAGCATAGCCCCCGCCCACGAGATGTTGGCCACCGACGCGACCTTGGAGACGACCACTTTGTCCACGTACCACTTGCTCCGATCGTTTGCCAGGCCCGCTGTCTGCAGCTCAACTCCGAAGATTTCACCAAGGTCGCGATCGAATTCCACCCTGAAGATATCGACGCAGCCCTCTCGAAAGAGCCCGCCCTCATTCTTACTCTTGGCCTTGCTCCTGACCTTCTTTTTATGGCTCTTGGAGGCCAGCTCATCCGCCGTGAGGGTCTGCACATGGTTGCGACTGCCGAGTGGCAGCTCCTGGCTGTATCCCGACCGGCCAGAATCGTGCGCAACCGGCGCGCCGAACCGATCCGCCATCGCACTGCGCGCCTCGGGCGAGCGGAATCGCAAGCGAGCCACGATGCCTGCCTGCGAGACACCCTGGGGCGCGGAGGTCTTTGAATGCACTTGTATGTGGTAGGCGACGATGGACACGGGTTCGATCGGCGGTGGCAAGCCTTCCTCATCATCCAAGGCGCGCTGGATCTTTGCGCGCAGCTCGCGCAGCCGGTGCAGGCACTTCTCGATCTCGCGGCAGCCGCCCGAGCTCTGATCTGCGAAGATGAGCTGGCGCCCCTGAGCATCGAGATCGTTGGCGAGCGCGTGCCCGGCAGCCAGCGTAGCCGGGCCCTTGCGGGCGGCCTGGCTCGTGAACTCCGCGATCTTCCTCGCCGAGAGCCCGCTGAGAACAAGGGGCTCGGCGCGCATAGTGAGCCGTGCCTTCCCACCCGCACCACCTGCGGGCAGAAGCAGGTACTTGCCACCTCCATGCTGCCAGTCAGGTGGCACGAGGCGCCAACACCGAAACCAGAAGCCGATGCGTACTTTGTTCACGGCACGCGACATGCGGTACTCGAGCGGAAGCATCGCGTTCAGAGCCGCATCGAAGGCGGGCACCACCGCGAGCACGCTCGCATATCGACGTAGCATCGCATTGTACAGCCGCTCCATCTCGCGATAGGCGCTGAGCTCCATGTCGCGCATCCTCCATCGGCCGCTTCGATAGTAGTCCCAGTGCGCACGCGTGCCCTGTCCGAGCGACGGCTGAATGCGATCCAGCTCATCGCGCAGGTGCGTGTAGTCGGGGTTGGCCGACAGGTCACCCGCCTGCAGCGCGGTTTTGAAGCCGTCGTCCCACAGCTGGACCATGTACTCTTGCCACTCGAGCAGCTGCTCAAGCTGGTCAGTGGCTGCCAGATCCTCAGGCGATGGCGACGCCTCCTGGTGTGCCGTCTGGAGCCGTGCGACGAGCTTATCGACCTCGGTAGCGAGCGCCTCTTCTCCTCGATCGACCGGCGTGAGCGACGGTTGTAGCGCGGAGAGCTGGTCATCATAGGTGTCCTTGATGGTTTCCGAGAGCCTATCGAGACTGCACAGCTCGCCCGCGCGCCGTTGCGCATGCTCTAGCTCGCATAGCCGCCCCTCGAGACGCTCGGAGATGGTGTCGGCTCGCTTCCTGAGGGCTGCACCAACGGCCTTCTCCCTTTCGTACACTGGGTGCAAGCCATCGACCTTGAGCAGGACCTCACGCGCCTCGCTCTCCTCCCACCGAAAGCGCATGAAAGAGCCCGGCTGCTTGAGCGCGTACGGGTTTTCTGCGGAGAGTGAGCGATTGCCATCGTCATCGTCCTTCTTGGCGCCGGAGACGACCGCTGCGCCGCCTCTCTTCTCGAGCGCAATCCGATCTTCCTCGGACGGCACCAGCTCGTGCGGCCGCCGTCCCTCGAGTGCACTGTCAGCCGACCAGCGTACCGAAGCAATCTTGAGCACAGCCTCGCCGACCGGCACCTTGAGGCGTCGAAGGCCGTCGGGAAGCAGCTGCATAATCTCGATGATCTCGTGCTGCGCGAGGCCCGAGTACTGGAGGGCTGAGCCGATGGGCTGTTCCAGAGGAACCCGCGTGCTGCGTGGCTTCGCGCAAGGTAAGAGGTCAATGCTGACATCAAGCGTGCCGCTGCCTATTTCAGGATCGGTAGGCGTGGGTGGTTTGCGCTCGTCGTGAGGGACCATCCCCACAGGGACCATCCCAATGGCCTCCTTCACCTCTCCCATGCCCCGGCGCACGAAGCTCATCAGGCCACCCACGAGGCCCGTTTGCGACTTGCGCCGCTCCCTACCCTCCTCCCCCTCCCAGGCGGTCTTGTCCTCCTGCACTTGATTGGCAAGAGCGAGCGCCACTCGTGCCTGGAGCTCAGCGTGAAGCTCCGAGGCGACGTGCGGTGGGCCACCCACGCTCGATAACTCCTTGTGCATCAGGGTCACGTTGAGATGAAGGGGCTGTTGGGCGGCAGAGACGAGCTCTGCCGCACCACCGTCGAGAAAGACGAGGAAGCGCTCGTTGGCGCCAAACTTGAGCTCGGACCGCTCGACGCCATCCTCGTTGCGGCCACGCACGGTGGTGCTCGCCGCGTCGAGGACAGGCTGCGTCATCAGCCGGTGGGCGTTGCCAGTGGCTGGGTCACCAATGGTGACCACGAGATATGGGTTGGCCGGCTGGTGCATGCAATTGAGATTGTAAAGGCCAGTGGCCTCGATGACGAGAAGGATCGTTTGTCGTTCCGTGTGTGCAGGAGGCAGCGGAGTCGCAATTCCTGGCTGAAGCATGGAGGCGATCGCAATGCTCGGCATGCACGCTGCGATCGCCGGGTAGATGAGACTTGCAGGGCGCCCCTTTTGCCAGAGCACGAAGCCACCTTGCACGTGTACCGCCGGTAGCTTCACCTCCGCCACCGCCCACTCGTCGAGCTTGTCTCGCTGCTCGGGCTTGAGGCTCACCCGAGCCTCGGCTGATTGTGCTTCAGTCAGCACGCGCTCTGCCTTCTTAATGGCCTGCCGAAGCGCCGTCTGCTCGTTCGTGCCCGAAGGCTGATCGAGCCACAACGGATCCACCTTGTCAGCCAAGTTGGTGAGCACCTCAACCCATTCCTTCTCCGTGAGGGACTCGCTCAGCACCTGCTCACGCTCGCTCGCATCCATCGAGTCTTGTAGCCGGCTGTGTTTGCGCTGCGTCACTGCGTCAATCAACTCGTAACGGCCCTGCCAGAGTTCGGGATGGCGCACCGAGAGCATCGCGCCGCTCGACTGGATCTCGGCAGGCACCGCAGCCTCGCCTGCGAGCACGAGCTCTTCTTCGCTGTACGGCTCGCCCACATTCTCTTTCTCGCGGTAAATGGTCGAGCGCATGGCAAACGCCATGTGCCACTGGCCGTAGATGACATTGGATCGTTCATCCATGCAGCCCTCGAAATACACCTCTGGCGGGACGAGCTCGCCGCTGCCATCATCCGCCTCCTGCGCAAAGGTGGCATTGAGGGACGTGTACGTCTTTAGCCACTCGACCTGGGAAGGAGACGTCTGCGTGTACCGTCGGCCCGCGTGCAGCTCCCAATTGCCGATTTGATCCGAGCCCGAGCCACTGACCGTCTGATGCGGTGCGGGCAAATCGCCACCGCTCGAGAAGATCATGTCCATCTCCATCATCTGGAACGTGGTCGATGCAGTCGCCGCCGAGTGCCAGCAGAAGCCCTGCCAGCCGCCGCTCAGCGTTAAAAAGTCCAGCTTGGACTGCTGCTCCACCTCCCCGAGCCCAGGCGTGCTCCCCCTTCGCCCACGGGCCGGGGCGTGCGATGTCTGTTGCGTCGCGCCGATGAGCTCCATCTGGAGCTCGAGGCAGATCTCTCCCGTCACCTTGGAGCCCTTGCTCAGCTCAAACCACTTGCTGTGCCGGGTCTTGTTGCCCTTGAGTTGGGCGAGGTCGACGACGGCCTTGCCTACAAGCGGGTCCAGCAGCGCTCCTAGCGGATGATCCTCGAGCACTCGTACCTCGAGTGTGCTGCGCTCCTCCACGTGGTGAAACGTGTACATCACGTCCTCCGCAAACGATGCTGTCGCACTGCTACCACGACTCTCCGCAACGCGCCAGACAGGCTGGCTCTTGTACGTGTAGGCGTTGCACTTGATTCGCGCATAGAGCGCATGGGGCCCTTGCTTGAGGCCGCGTGCGGAGAGCAGCGTCACCGAGAGCTGCCACACGAGATCCTCAGCGCCGCCATCCTTGGCCGCGCTCTTCTTGCCATGGTGTGCGGGCGCATTGGGCGCGCTCACTTTGGGCGCCTGGCGCACCGCGGTCACGGGCGACACGAGGAGCTCGCACGCGGTCCCGAGCAGCCGCGTCTTGATGGCATTGAGCTGCAGGTAGAGCTCCTCGAGCGAGGGGCAGCGCACGAGGCCGCGGGGCAGTAGGAGCATCTTCTGCTCCTGGATACTCTTCATCGGGAGCAGCTGCTGCAGCATATGGATCGAGAACAGCTCGAGGCGCTCGTGCTCGGCGCTGCTGAGGATGGTGCCCTCCCAGGGATCGGGGACGGGCTCGCCTTGCACGTTGGAGTAGAGCGACAGTAGCAAATTCACCTGCCGCTGCACCGTCTGCCGCACGATCGAAAGCTTCTCGAGGCGTTCGACCGCGTTCTCCGCCGACTCCGCTGCCTGAGGCTGTTCGGCGAAGCGCGGCACCAACGTCGCATCCCCCTTCTGCACCAAAGTCGCATCCCCCTTCCAGGCGCCAAGGAAGGTGGCATAGATCGCGGCGAGCGCGTGCACATCCATCTGCGACATGGAGACGACGAGGGAGTGCGTGGGCGCCTCTCGGCGGCACAGGGCAGCCATCTCGTCGACCTGCTTCACGAAGCGCTCGCGCAACTCGGGCTCAGCGACGAGCGTCATCTCCATGAGTCCCTCGACTGTCTCGCGCGAGATGCCGCCCCGTGTCGTAGCCGAGCCGTCGGCCGGCGACGCGTCGGGCGGCGAGCGCACGTAGTGGCACAGCGCGAGCTGCAGCGCATCGGAGGCGATGAAGACGTGATGGAAAGGGAGCAGCGTGAGGCGCGCGGGCTCGAGGAAGACCTTGATCCCGTGCTCGCGCGAGGTATGCACCATCTCGCGCCACAGATTCATAAGCTGCGTCACGGCGCTCGGCCCGAGAGATGCGCACAGATAAAACATGTCGGAGAGCAGGATGATCGCCTCCATCGAGTTGATCCTGTTCGTCTCGCGCCAATAGTCGAGCACGAAGGTCTTAACGATCTTCATCGCGTCGCCACGCTTGCCCGCCGCCTCAAAGCCAAACTCAGCGTGCAGCGCCATCTCCTTGACGTTCTCGAGCGTCACGTACAGGCCGCGGTTGTCCCCGTCGTTGAAGGCTAGCGGGATGTAGTGCTGTGGCTCGTGCTCGCGCACGTGCTCAAGCAGCTCGTCAGCCGTCGCCGCGTCTGGGTCAAATGAGCTGCTCCTCGCCTGGCGTTGCCGCGCCGAGCCACGATCAGAGGTGTCGCCGGCAAGCTTAGCGGCGGCTAGGCCCGCACGGGCGGAGATGGGCGTCTCCTTCTGCATCGAGAGCAACGTGCAGCCAGTGCGCAGGGCATTCGGTTCCTGCACAGAGTAGCCTGGGATGAGCGCCGTCTGGACGAATTGGTCGGACCAGACCGTCGCCCGTTGCAAAAAGTCGCGGGGCAGCTCGGGGCGCCCGAGCAGCTCGTCGCCCATCGCTTTGCCACGTCGCTTGACGCGCCGGAGTGCCTGTGTGATCTGGGTCTTTGCCTTGAGCCGGCGCCACAGCTGAGCGCCAGTGCCACCTCCACCACCCCTGTTGGCGCCAGCACCAGTGAGCGCAGCAACGATGCCGGCTGGATCAGGCCGTTTGGTGCCTAGCCCCTGAAGCTGCTGCGCCGCAGCAGCAAACGATGGCGTGGGCTTGCCGAGTACGCGACCTGGAGGCGGGCCTGCTCTCGGCGCGTCGCCGCCATCCGCGCGCGGCAGGTTCCGAGTTGGCGGCGGACCCATTCCGGGCGCCATGGGCGGTCCCATGTGGAGCGGCCTACCCCCAGGCGGCGGCGACGCCCCATTGGGCGCGCGAAGGCCAGGTGGAGGGGCGCGAGGGCCGCCAGGGGGAGGTGCGCGAGGGCCGCCAGGGGGAGGGGCACGAGGG
>Ga0164295_10001445_pt1 | contig 19698 bp, 18 predicted proteins | sample GEODES006metaG_FD_111798 | JGI IMG/M metagenome (GOLD analysis project Ga0164295, IMG submission 111798) | Oligotrophic lake water microbial communities from Sparkling Lake, Wisconsin, USA - GEODES006 metaG | ecosystem: Environmental > Aquatic > Freshwater > Lake | place: USA: Sparkling Lake... | reverse complement strand
CTTTACCAAAGGTTGCTTCGCTTTACCAAAGGTTGCTTCGCTTTACCAAAGGTTGCTTCGCTTTACCAAAGGTTGCTTCGCTTTACCAAAGGTTGCTTCGCTTTAAATTATTTTGAAAAATATTGTTTTTAAAAAAAACAATTTAAAAAGATAAGTATATTATTAATTGGTGGAGTGGAAACCACGGGCAGTCAATTGTCACTGTCAACTAGAGATGCGTTCGTTAAGTAAATAATATTGTGCAATAATACTAGTGTATGTTTACTTATTAGGCGATTCCCGGACGAGTTCTATTATCAGGTAGAACATTTTGCTATGTAAATTAAAAAATTTAGTATTATTTTCGGTTTATTAAGTTATGATATAATGTAGTTTATAGTATTGTTTTAGTTTTGTATCTTTATGGTTTATTCTATTAGTAGTTTATTATAAAATTTATATATATAAATTTATTGGCAAAATATTAGTACTCACCTTTTTAAAGTGAAATAAGGATAACACTTTAAAATTGTAAGGTTCCTATTTCCTCCCCTTTATAATACTGGAATAAGTTAGTGGTAGACTACTTGACTTCCAATCAAGATGCTTGGGTTCGATTCCCAATTCTAGTAAATTTTTGGTTTCTGTTTTTAGAAAAATAGACCAAAAGTTGTAATGAAGTTAAAGAAAAATATTATTTGCTTCTTTAGCTCAGTTGGTTAGAGCAATCGCTTTGTAAGCGATAGGTCCAGGGTTCAACTCCCTGAGGAAGCTTTTATAATTAAATGTTTAGAATACTTAATTATAAATTAAATCATTAAACTTTTTTAAAGTGGATATATATAAATGGCAGGTAGACCAAGAGTTGTAAGATTAAAACAATCATTAGTAAATTCTATAGATAATCATACAGCGGCAGGCCCAATGAAAACAGGCTTACCACCAAGTATAGGTGTTACACATTATTATTGGTATAATTATGCGACACAATGTAATACCAAGGCAGGCGCACCTAAAAAAAGTTATGATAACATGGTTTTCTTAAATATTAATCCAGCCCAAACACCGGTTAGTGCTGGTTTTAGGCCTACAACAAATTATAATTACTCTTATAATCCACGACCAGGAGTAGGATTTTATGATGCAAATACTAAATTTGATAATCACTTTTATAATTATCCAAGTCGATTTTTTGTGGCTTCTTCTAAGTATCAAAATTATAACAATATGCCACCACCTTCTAGACATATGACAGGGTTTCCTTCAAATAATAAATAACAAAACTAATCATATTATTACACTAAATATAGACAATATGATTACATTATATTTAAAGCAACGGAACATATCTTGAAGGTTGGATATATACACCAGTTGGAGTTCCTGGTTGTTGAGGATAAACAAAATATCCGTTAGGATTGGTAGTGTAATTACTATATCTTCCTAAATATTGATAAAATGCACCACAATTACCATTTTCTCCAGTGCAAACAGTGGCGGCTCTATTTTTAGCACGTCTATTTGACATATTAGAAGCTCCTATTCCACCCGTTCCAGGTTTATATTTATTATATAAAAATCTGCTTTTATTACAAAAAGTATTACCACCAGGATTAAATTTAGTGCTCTTTCTTCCACCCACACCAACATTTTTTTTATATAAAAATCCTGGAAAATTAGTACTACTTCCATACCAAAATTGTCCATTAGAATTACTACCTGTTCCAATACGTCCTACATTTATTATAGGAGGACCCATTATTTGTCCATTTTCAGCATAAGGTTGTTGATAAAAATTACTCATTATATAAATACATTATAAAATATTTATATAGTAAAAACATTATACTTTAGAGTTAAATACTTTTGGGGCAAACTTTTCCTTTAAGAGATCTTTCTTGTAGGAATATCATTAGAAACAATGTAAATTGAATTTTCAGTGATAATAATATATTCTGTTCCGCTCTTATAAAACTTTTGAATGGTACTTGTATATTCATCTTCACTCTTAACTAATAATTTTTCACCATTTTCTCTCGCACCAATAAGAGCTTTCTTATCAAGAGAGAAAGTCCAATAATCCATCATAATAGGTTTATCATCTACAATACTAAGTTTAGCAGCATGTTTCATAGTAACATCACTAGGAAGTCTATAATTAAAACCATTATCAGACTTTTGAGCATTTTGTGCGGTGGACTTAACTTCAGACATTTTATATAACTATTTTGAATAATTCTTTAAATACTTATTATATTAAAGTATTTTAATTTAAATAATTAAAAGTATTTAATAATATAATGAAAAGTACTATGTCAAATAAAGATAATAATTACTCATTACAAAATAATGAAAATTATAGAAAAGATTTTAACTGCAATATAAATGAAATTATAGAAAAATATTCTGAATTAATTATCGAATATTTCAAATTTATAATGGAAAATATTAAGATAAAAAATAATAGTTTATCTAAATTTATTATAATACGTGGACTTGATACAATAACGAATGTTTTTTTAAATATTTTATATTGTACAAAAAATGTTGATTTAACATACTTTCACTCTCAAAAATCATATTATTTTTACGTTGAATTTGTAGGACAAATATCTGAAGATGAAAAAACCTTTTTACAATTAACTTCTAGAGATGCAACAATATACGTATATAAAAAAACAGTATTTGATATCAATAATGAGCTTAAAAAATTAAATGAAAATTCTTCAGATGAATTTAAAGAAAAAATGAATATAATTAAAAGTTATATATTTTTATTTCAATTATGCATGCTGAAAATAATTCAATCTAACAATATAGATGTATCATATATAGCAACATTATATAAATTATGTGAAAAATTTATAAATTTAAATAATAAATCTAAAGTATTTTTGCTAGAAAATATAATTTATAAATTGTATAGCAAAATTAACAGTGTAAATAAGTTTTTTGAAATTAATCATTTATTGACAAAAAAATTTTTAAAAAACCAAGACATATTTATTGATATAGAAAAAAAAATGAATTCAGAAGAATTTGATACTAGATTAGAAGAACCTAATGACAAATTTATACACTGGTTTTTGTCAAATTAAAGCAAATCTAATGAAATTAAATTTGAATTTCAATTGTTATATTTTTTCTGCGAACTTTTTTCTTTTTATCTTTAGTTACACTTTCACTGTTATCCAAAGTTTTTATATTTTTTTGACAAATATTTTTAAACTCATTTCTAAGAATAATTTTTAGAAATTCATAAATACTCATTAATACATTTTCGTCACATCTACCAACAATTAAAACACTTCCTGTTCTGAATATCATAAATGAGACTTCTTTTACATTTTTATATAGATGCTTATTTTCTTCTGATATTTGGCAACCATTTTGAATCCCAACGTCAGGATTATAGTAAAATTTACATTGAATTCCGGGATATGAACAAGGGTCATAAATAGATTGTATGTTATATCTAAATTTTAATATATCATATAATGTTTCCCTATTTATAAAGAAACCACAATTAAAATTTGAATTTATCAAAACTGTTTCAGTTGTATTTTCTTTATATCCAAGAGTACCAACAATATAAGGCTGTAAAATTTCCACAATTTGATTTAAAATCATTTCAAATATAGGTTCACTTTGAACACCTGGTATTTCAAGTTTGCCAGTGTTAAATACTTTAATATGGAATTCTTTAAATATTCCTTCTACTTTCATTCTAGTAATTAATACAAAACAATTGTAGAATGCGCTCTTCTTTTTGCAGCGATAACTCATTAGATCTTTTTTAGATACACCAATACTAACTTTTCTAGTATCCTTAAATTTAATACGCCCTGTAGGATTATCTATATGAGTAATAATATGTTCTTCAAAATACGTTTCCGATTTAAGTTTATCTTGTATAAATAATAACTCCTCGCTTGTATTAGAATTAAACTTCATTTGCTTTTTTATAACACCATTACTAGGTTTAGCATAGGGAATAACTGGGATCTCCCAGAATATTTGTTTTAAATCAATGAGTTTATTTAAATAAGCTATTTTGGTTTTCGTAGAAATATAAATATTAGAAGGTTTAGGAGCTTCTGAATTCAAGTCAAATGCCAAATTAGCTGAAATAAATTCTTCTTGTGTCTGTTGTATTATTTCATTTGCATCATCGTCGTCATCTGACGTTGTTTCATCGTCAGATTTTGATGATATAAAATTCTCCCATTCCGCGTCAATATTCATGGTTATAGCCATATAATATCAATATTAATATCTTTATATTCTTTATATTAATTTTATTCAATTATTTTCTTTATTATATAATATAAAGAATGTTATCTAGAACAAACATCATCCATGAAAGAATTAATATTATACCTATAAAAAACACTTACACTACATCTATGAAGGAGTTTAGTCCAAAAGGCGAGTATAGTCTTAAACAAAATTTTTTTGACCCGTCAAAAAGTTCACCTCCCAATGATTTTATGGTTAAATTACAAAAAAGGATGTCTGTATACAAGTGAAGTTTGTTATGTAGATATGAATGATGATAGTCTAGATAAAGAATAATATATATGAATATTGTTATTTTGTATTTGCGAATGCATTAAATTTTCAATAAAATTTAAAAACTCACTTGATAAATATTGCTGATGATTACGAATAATATAATTTAGAAAATCCTTTATTATATTTTTTTTATCTATATTATATTGAATACTAATAGAATGTATAAATAAATATATATTATTTATTTTTTCTCTCTTTGATAACATTGTTAAAAGCTTTTCCCAGACATCATTATCTATAATATAGAAATCTTGCTCATTTTTAACTATATTTTGATTTGATTGCATAAAATTTATCATACTTCTTATATCTGATTTATAAAGTTTTTGAATACATGAAAGCGCATTTTCTGATATATTTAAGTTTTCTAATGTCGAAATATTTGTTAAGAAATTTATTATATCATTTTTGGGTAATTGATTAAAACGCAGGCGAATAAATTCGTTTTGTAATCCCTCATCTATCTTACTGATATAATTACAAATTAAGCAAAAACGAACGTTGTTCGAATAATTTTGTAATAAATATCTTAATGCTTGCTGTGCATTTTTTGTCATATAGTCTACTTCATCTAATATTACAAATTTCATTCCCGTATGAAATAACGGTTTCGAATTTACAAAAAAATTTATTTGATTTCTTATTATATCTATTCCTCTCTCATCGGATGCGTTTAAATGAATAATTAAATCTTTATTTTTTATATTTAATTTAGATTGATATGCATTTATTAGATTAATTATGGTTGTTGTCTTTCCTGTTCCAGGTGGCCCATAAAAAAGTAAATTTGGGAAATAAGAAGTTTCTATTATATTTTTTAAAATCTTTTTATTTAAAGGGTCTAGCACAATATTTTCAAACTGTGTTGGTCTATATTTTTCTACAAAAGGTATAAATTCTTTACTTATATTCATTTATTATAATAATATTTTACTTTTAAATAAGTATTTAAACATTTTAACTAATAATTATTCAATGGAAAATACTCATTATTTTATAGGTAATATTAAATTTGATAATCCTATTTTAAATGCTAGTGGTTGTTGGTGTATGAATGAAGACCAACTTGATGAATTATATTCGAGTTCTCTCTCTGGTATTGTTAGTAAAACTTGTTCTATTTTTTCTAAGGATGGAAATCCTGAACCTAATTATTATTATTGCAAAGAAACAAATACTCATTTTAATTGTAAAGGTTTACCTAATTTAGGATATCAATACTATAGAAAATTATCGAAAAAATATACAGAAAAACCATACATCATTTCAGTAGCATTTGATAATTATGATGATTTAAAAGTATTGTTAAATGATTATGACAAATATTCAAATGATAAGTCTGTTTTAATAGAATTAAATTTAAGCTGCCCTAATTTGCATTCAACTATAATAGGTTATAATACATTCGAATTCAATAAATTATTAAATATATTAAAATTCTATAATCTTAAAAATGTTAAATTTGGTCTTAAACTGCCACCTTATATTCAAGTCGATTTAATGAATGAAATTATAAGAATTCTTAATGAATTTACAGATATTATTACATATATAGTTCTCTCTAATTCTATTCCAAATTGTTTGCCATTAAATAATGGAGAACCTGTATTATCAAAAATTGTCGGTGGAATGTCTGGAAAAACAAATAAATATATTTCATTAAGCAATGTCATTTATTTTTCTAAGATTTTAAGTAAAGAAATTAAAATTATAGGTTGTGGAGGAATTGATGCTATTGATGATATAATGGATTATTTAAACAACGGAGCTTCTTTTGTACAATTAGCTAGTTGTTTTTATAACGTTGAAAATAATAGATTAAGTGTTGATAAAATTAATAAAATTACAAAAGAATTCAATGAAAAATAAAAATTAATAATATAAAAAAATTGAATTAAAATATTAAAGATATTTAATGAACAAAGATATAATGACTACTTCATCTAAACCATCTAGTTATCTTGAATTAATATTAGGTCCTATGTTTTCAGGTAAAACATCTAGGCTTGTTGAAATATATAACCAATGTAAATTTTGTAATATTCCTGTAGCTGTAATTAATCATTCTATTGATAACCGTTATGATGAAGAATTAATGTCAACTCATGATAAAATTAAAATACCATGCATTAAAACAGAAAAATTATTTGATATATGGCCAAGTTATATTCCATTAGAAGATAATAATGAAAAAATACCAAGAATTAATGAAAAAATAAAACTAGCAGCGAGCAGTGTTATATTAATTAACGAAGGTCAATTCTTTTCTGATTTATTTGATTTTGTAAATGAATTATTAAAACAAGGGAAAAAAATTTATGTTTGTGGGTTAGATGGAGATTTTGAGAGAAAAAAATTTGGTCGTATATTAGATTTAATTCCTCTTTGCGATAAAGTCAATAAATTATCATCTCTTTGTTCAATGTGCAAAAATGGAACTCCTGGAATATTTTCAATGCGTTTAACAAGTGAAAAAACACAAACAGTTGTAGGTTCAGAGAATTACATCCCTGTTTGTCGTAATTGTTATACCAAAAATTGATGAGATTGAATATTTGAGATTTGAGATTTTTGGCTAAATATATTTTAAAACAATTTAAATCATAAATTATATATTTAAACATAAAGTTTAATGGCAAAAAATAACGTAGTTAACAACAATGTAGAATTAATTGCAAAAAAACGAGGTAGAAAGTCAAAAAAGGATATAGAAATAAAATCTAATTCAAATAATATCTCACTAGAAGATAATATAAACGTAGTTATAGAAGAAACACTAGATAATACGAATAACACAAATATCAATATAAACCCTGATGAAGTTATTAATTTTGAAGAAAATGAAATTGTTGATCCTGAAAATATTAATTTTTTTTCAAACGACAGTATTCATGTTGAAGATTCTAAACCATTGGCAAAAAAACGTGGAAGAAAACCTAAAGGTGGAAAAATTATACAACAATCGACAGCTATAAATAGTAATAAAGAAACAAAACCAAATATTATTTTACATTTAAAATGTTCCATAAAGGAATTACAATTTAATTCTATGTCTAATAATGAAATTCAATCATATAATTTTAATAATCAATTATCTTTTGATATAATTAATGATGAAAGTAATGTTTTTAATAAAAATTATCAAAATGATACCATAAATATTCAAACAAAAATTAACGAACATGAAATTGATTACGATGATAATTCAAATAAAGAAAATGATATTAGAGAGCTATGGAGAAAGCTAAAAGTTTTAGAGCATAATTTACATATTAATAATATATGTGATAAAAAATCTGCGTGTTTTTGGTGCACATACGAATTTGACAATCCGCCTGTGTATATTCCAAAGTATTATATTAAGGAATCGTATCACGTTTATGGTTGTTTTTGTAGTCCAGAATGTGCTACTGCTTATTTAATGGAAGAATGCATTGATAGTTCTGTTAAATTTGAAAGATATCATCTTATTAATCATATCTATTCCAAAATTTACGATTATAAGAAAAATATTAAACCTGCACCAAATCCATATTATATGCTTGAAAAGTATTATGGTAATTTATCCATTCAAGAATATAGATCTTTATTGAGAAATGAGCGATTATTTTTAATTGTAGATAAACCTCTTACTAGAATTTTTCCTGAATTACACGAAGATAATGATGATTTCATTATTAATAACAAAATAATTCCTTCGAATACATATCAAATTAAAAAGAAACTTCAAAAAAAGCAAACTAAAACGAATATTTTAAGCGAAAAATTCGGATTAACTCAATAATAATCAACAAAAAAATGATATACTAAAACAAATTGTATATTATTTTTTATTTTATTATATTATGTATACAGATACAGAAAATGAAGAATTTAATATCAATGATATTAATTCTGTTTTAACATTTATAAAAGGAAATTTACTTCAAATATTTTTATTCATTTTAGTTTTTATAATTATATATATTGTTGATTGTATTTCTAATTTTAATGCAATGATATTCGCTATGCCAAGTCCTATTCCTGTAATTCAACCGCAAGTAAAAATTGATCAAGATACAAAAATACATAAAAACATAAAAAACAAAAAGAAAAACTTTAAAAAATAAAAATATTAAGAAATAATTTCAATTTCATATAGTCCATCTTCATTTATACCTGTCTCATTTATTTCTGATTTATAACCGAGTTGATTTGATATAAAACGTACATTATATTTATTAAAATCATGCGACATATGTGTATGACCACTTATCCAAAGTGGTATATTTTTTAATTTAAGTTTATCTAGTGTATCATCTGGCCAAGAAAAATACAAATCGCGCTTTTTTCTCTCTGTTAAATATTTTGGATAAAATGTTCCACTCCTTAATGGAGGAAAATGTGTCATAATAATTGTTTTTTTTGCAGTGTTATTTAAATATTTTTGTAAATTATTAAATGATTCGTTTGCTATATTTCTTACATAATGTGTATCCAAATTAACTACTTTATTTTTATTTTTATTATAATATGAAATCCAGTTATAATCATTTATGAACATTTTTGATTCATTTGTGTCAGTAAATGGTGGAATAGTCCAAAACGTCGTTCCATACACATTTATTTCATCGTCTAAAGGTACACTTTCATTATCTAAATAAAATATATTTTTATATCTCTCATTTATTTTATATTTATATTCAAAACACATTTCATTGTAATTTTTATGTTTAACATAAAATTCATGATTTCCTGGAGTATAAAAGACTTTTTCCCATTTAGAAGAACAATAATCAAAAAATGAATAAAATATTGGATGTGTTTGAGTGCATATGTCACCTGCTAAAAATAAATATTTTGCATTTACTGGTATTTCAGGAAGTTTATTCCATGTTTCAATATGAATATCTGAATATATTTGTATTGATAATTTTTTTGTAGTCATAATTTAAATATAAAAATATAATTAAATTCAATGAAAAAATCATTATAATTATGTTATACATTTATATATTTTTAATTTATTCTATAAACACTTCATCTGTAATAGTATTTTACACCTTTTCTCATTTAAAACGCCCATTTTAGTAGGCAAAAAATAAGAAAAAAATGTAAAATCAAGAAGAATTATTTATAGGCGATTTCATTTCATAACTTGTGAAAATGGGCGTTTTAAATGAGAAAAGGTGTAATTATTTTTAATTTTTTTAGCTGATTATACAATAATATAATATAAATATTATTGTATTTTTATAATAATTTCTTTGCTTCGCCTTTTTCTACACGCGTATGATAATTGCGCATATTTGCGTCTAATTTATGACGTATTTGTTTGTAAATTTCTTGATTAACAGACGTAATGTGAGTTTCTTTTTTAACGGCAATACCTAAATAAGCTTTTATAGTAGCAATTTCATCGAAATTATTTTCTTTTAATTTCTCTCTAGCTTGTTCATCTGTATAATCTGTTTGTCGCATAATCTTTTGTATTTTTTCTTCAATTTCACTAGTTTCAACTAAAGAAATATTATCCGCCATATATGAATTAGATAAATTATTTTTTAAATCATATTAAACGAATAGTTATATATAAATTATCAAATAATGCCAGATAATAAAATCGATAATTTTAACATTGAACCATTAGTTTTTGAAATTGAAAATGTTATTAAAAACGGTTTGCATAAAATTTTAAAGGAATATGTTGATAGAACTGAATTATTAGAAAATACACATAAACAAATTATGTCTGTTCTGAATGAAATAAATAATGGTGAAACTATAATTCATAATACTGAATATAGAGAAGACAATTCTTTGTTTGTTAGTGTTAAAGATATGACAAAAGAATTAGTAAACAAAGAAGTTGAACGTGTAGATGAAACTGTTTCTCATATAGAAAATAAACTTGATAAATTGGAGAAAAATTATTTTTCAATTTCACAAGTTTTGGATAAAATATTTGAAAATGTAAAATCTTTAAATGAAGACATTAAATTATTAAAGACTGAAACTAATAATAAACAAGAAATCCAAGCTAGTTCTTCTATTAAACCTTCCATTGTTTCTGCTTGTGAGAACGAAAATATTAAATTTGAAATTAATGAAGAAGTTATAACTGAAGAAGAAATAAAGCAAGAAATAGAAATATACTCAGAAATAGAAGCAGAAGAAGTAGAAGAAGCAGAAGAAGTTGAAGAAGTTGAAGAAGTTGAAGAAGTTGAAGAAGTTGAAGAAACTGAAGAAACTGAAGAAGTTGAAGAAACTGAAGAAACTGAAGAAGATGAAGTTGAAGAAGTTGAAGAAACTGAAGAAGATGAAGTTGAAGAAGATGAAGTTGAAACTGAATGCTCAAGTGAAGATGAGGAAGAACAAGAAATAACAAGCGAAGTTGAATCTGAAACTTCCAGTGAGGAAGAAGAAGTTAAAGAAGAACAAAATGTTGTTAAAAATACTACAGAAAATCAAGAAGAAGAGGAATTTTTTGAAATAGATATAGATGATGTTACATATTGCACAAATAACGAGGAAAATGGTATTATTTATCAACTAACCGAGGATGGTGATATTGGAGAAAAACTAGGTTATCTAAAAGAAGGTGAACCTTTTTTTTATGCTGATGAAAATTAAATTAAATTAAAATATAATTATAATTTATAAATAATGTTAAATTTATGTGCTCCAGCAATTATATATTTAATATTTTCAATTACTCAAATACTTATTGATACATTTAAGGGACTTTATAACACAGCATTTGTTAAGGTGATAATAGCTGTTATGGTTACAACATTATTAAATATCTTATGTGATAGAGGATTAAGTGTTGTATCTTGGATAATCGTATTTATTCCTTTTATTTTAATGACAGTCGTTGTGAGTATGATATTATATGTTTTTGGTTTAGACGCTGCAACTGGAAAATTAAATAAATGCGAAGGTTCTAATGCCAGTTGTGGAAATGGAATTACAGTTGACGCTTTAGGTAATATAGTAATTTATGACCCTCAATATAATCCAACTACTAATCCAATATATTATCAATCACCAAATATTATTATTCCTAATCCAAATCCTAGTTCAAATCAAAATTCAAATTCAAATAATTATAACACGTCTGCGTCAATTACAACATATCCACCAATGCCTACAGGTTCCAGTAGTCCAGCATATCAAAGTTAATTAATAAATAATTTAAAGATATAAATATTTATTAATTATTATGTTATTATCTTTATTAACCAAAATAATTCGCACAGGAGTAATCGTTATACTTTTAAATGACTATTTAAAAAGAACATTTCCTCGACACTATGATAATATACTAATACAATTCACTGTTAAGACAATAAATATCTTTAGTAAATTTCAACTAATTTATATTGCTACATATAATCAAGTAAAATTTATAGTAAATAATAATAAATATTTGAAACAAATTTCTAATGAAATTTACAATAAGGATATTCGCAATGAGATTTGCCAAATAAAAAACAACACAATACACATAAAATATTTTACAAATATTTCAAATGTTAGTTTTGAAGAAGAAAACAATTGTTTTTACATATTTTCTGATAATATTAATGCGTCAAATAAGTGTGTAAACAAAATATTATTATACTCTCAACCTTTTAATATTAATTACGAAGTTTCAAATATTAAATTTATGTTATTAGAAGTCAAGCTTAATGGCAACAACTATAAAATTGACCTTAAGAATGATGAATCTAATTATTACATTGTAAATAATATTTTTGATAAGAATTTTTTTATTTTTTATTTAAATAATTACCAAATATGCAGTTTAACAACTGAAGATATAGAAAAAATTGACAAGTTTGATATAAAGTTAATTGACCAAGATGTAAACGTAAGAGAGCTAGAAATAACTGATAAAAAGTTTATTTTAATTAAAAAAGATGAATATATTTATTAATATATTATTTAAAACAATTTAAAAAAAAAATGAAATATTATAATATAAGTAATGTTATCCCAGCATACAACAATGGAACAAGCAACTTCTAGTGCGAAATCATTTCATAAATTAAATGATAATTGGACACTTTGGGCGCATTTGCCCCATAATACTGATTGGAGCATTACTAGTTACATTCCTATTTCTACATTTACCACAGTCGAAGAAACTATTGCTGTTACAGAGACATTGCCTTCTATTTTGGTAGAAAATTGTATGTTATTTATGATGAAAGAAGGAATTAAGCCTACTTGGGAAGACCCAAGAAATAGACATGGCGGATGCTTTTCATATAAGGTTACAAACAAAAATGTTTACAAGGTTTGGAAGGATTTGACTTATGTTGTAGTAGGCGCTTCAATTAGTGGAAATACGAATTTTGTTAATTGTGTAACTGGGATAACTATTTCTCCTAAAAAAAACTTTTGCATTATTAAAATTTGGATGACTGATTGCAATAATCAAAATCCAGGAATAGTCACGAGTGATGTTAAAGGTATTTCACCTCAAGGTTGTATATTCAAAAAACATACACCTGAGTACTAAATCCACCTTTAGAAAAGGTGGAGCCAAAATGCACATTCGGTTAGAAATAGTTCTGCAAAAGATGGTACAAAAAATATAATTATATAATTATCATATTATATAATTTAAAAACTTATTGATTAGAGATATAATAAAAATATTAAATGCTTCATATAATAAATAAAAAAAAATATTATGCAAATGATAATGAATTTAAAAAAAAGGAACTACAAGATTATTCCACTTTAAAAATCTTAGAAGATGTTGGTTTATTCGAAAGACTAATCTCCCTGTTTATTGAATTTAAAAATTGCAATATAAATAATTTATGTTTTTTAAATACAACGCATGGCGGGTTTTTACCTATAGAATGTTCAAACTTTTTTATTAACATAACGTTAATAAATACACATATTGATAGCATAGAGAATATTAATAAGAATATAAAAAATTATGATATAAACAATATAAAATTATTAGATAATTTTGAATATAATACTAATTCGTTAATATTTAATAATAATGATGATATCGATTACTCTTTTTTAAATAAACATAGAGAGAATATATATATATCCAAATTTAATTTAAGTATTATTAATAATAAAATATTTAATTATATATTTAAATTAAAAAATACTGATTATTTTATATATTTAAATGAAAACAATATATTACAATTCAAAAAAATATTTACTTATTATTTTGAAAACGATAACGATAGTATTTTAAATTATGATAATTTGATTCATCTTTGCGTTATGGTAAAAAATGGGGGTCCACAGTTTGAAGAAATGCTTATGCAAAATATGGATAATATTGATAGATGGACTATTTTAGATACAGGGAGTAGTGATAATACCATTGATATAATAAACAAAGTTCTTGTAGGTAGAAAACAAGGGCAATTATTTCAAGAACCCTTTATAAATTTTAAAGATAGTAGAAACCGATGTTTAGAATTAGCAGGTAAAACATGTAAATATATTATTATGCTAGATGACACATATGTTATTGAAGGTAATTTGAGAAATTTTTTAAATGAGGTTAGAGGAGATCAAATGAGTGATTCATTTTCTATGTTTATTAAGAGCGATGATTCAGAATATGGTTCAAATCGCATTATTAAAAGTGAAACAAACTTAAAATATATATATAAAATTCACGAAGTAATTTCCAATAAAGACAATTTTTGCGTTATGATACCTAAAAATGTTGCGACTATCAATGATAGAAGGTTTTTTTATATGGAAGATAGAACAAGGGAAAGAGCCAAATTAGATTTAAAATTACTTAACGAGGAATTAGAAGAAAATCCTATGGAACCCAGAACATATTATTATTTAGCACAAACATATAATTTATTAGAAAATTATGAATTAGCGTATCACTTTTATTTAAAACGATGTGAATTTACAAATTCAGGGTTTATTCAAGAAAGAATAAATGCGGCGTTTGAAGCTGCAAGAATAGCAAATTTTAGACTTAATAAATCTTGGAATTGTTGTTTAAAATTATATGAGAATGCTTTTAAAATTGACGAAACAAGACCTGAAAGTCAGTATTTTATTGGTATTCACTACTATTTAGAAAATAATTACAAAAAAGCATATCATTATTTAAAAAAAGGTTTTGAAATAGGTTATCCAATTGATTCTCAATATAGTTTAAAACCCACAATTAGCTTTCATTTTTTACCAAAATTTTTATCTAGTGTATGTTATGAAGCAAAAGATTACAAATTAGGCGAAGCTGCTGCAGAACTTTATTTAAAAAATAATACACCTAGTTCCGAATCATATCAAGAAGTTTTATCTTGGTATAATATTTATAAAAATATTAATTTATGCGAAGTAAGAAAAAAACCTTTAATTCCAAAAAAACAAATATGTTGTTTTATTGCTGATGGTGGTTTTGAACCGTGGTCTGGTAAAAATATTTTAACCACTGGTGTAGGTGGTTCTGAAACTTATATTATTGAAATGGCTAGATATATTCAGTTATCAGGGTATTACGATGTTGTTGTTTTTTGCAATTGTTTAGAAGAAGAAATATTTGAAAATGTTAGTTACAAACCATTATCTCTTATGCACTCTTATATTTATTCAAATTATATTCAGACATGTATTGTTAGCAGATTTTCAGAATATTTGCCTGCTGTTTTTAATGGGTGGACTGAAAATGTTTACCTTGTAGTTCATGACTTAACACCGTCTGGAATTGTCATACCATTAGATATAAAATTAAAAAATATTTTTTGTCTTACAGAATGGCATGTTGACTATTTAAATAAAATTTTTCCTTCTATTGCTCATTTAACAAAACCTTTTTATTATGGGATTGATTTTGCAAGTTTTAATGTTTTAAAAGTTAATAAAATTCCATATAAATTTATTTATTCTTCCTTTCCTAATAGAGGATTATTATCATTACTTAAAATGTGGCCAAAAATTTATGAAAAACAACCATTAGCTACGCTTGATATTTATTGTAATTTAAATGGAAAATGGGTAAACGAACTACATCATGAACAAATTTCAGATATTAAAAATATGTTATACGAATATAGTAAAACTGACAATAATTTAGGTATTCATTGTCATGGATGGGTGGATAAAAAAACGCTCGCAAATTCTTGGGCTAGCGCAGATATTTGGTTTTATCCGTGTACATTTATGGAAACATTTTGCCTTACCGCTTTAGAAGCTGCTTTGTCAAAAACATTAGTTATAACAAATGATTTAGCTGGGTTACAAAATACTGTATCAGACAGAGGAGTTATTATTAGTGGAAATCCAATTGAATTAGAATGGCAAACAAAGGCACTTGATAAAATATTTTATTTTATGGAACCAAAAAATAATGATGAAAAGAATAAATTAATTGAAAAAAACTATCGTTGGGCGTGTAGTCTATCTTGGGAAAATCAATCCCAAAAACTATTACACCAATATATTTTACCTAATGATAAATTAGAATATAAACAAATGTACAATTGGACAAATGATTTACCAAATAAAGAGGAAAAAAAAGAATTTTTAAATATAATAAAATATTTTAATAATTCTATATCAAAAGTAAATAAAAAACCCATAATTTTAGAAATTGGAACATATACTGGTATTTCATTGATTAACATTGTTAAATTAATACCGAATTCAATAGGTTATTCTATAGATACATGGAAAGATTGCAATGACACTAAAAATGTCGAAAAAAATTATTTTGAATATATTGAATCCTTAGAAGTAGAAAAAAGTTTTTATAAAAATATAGAAAATGAAAATTTACAAGATAGAATTCATGCAATAAAGGGCAATTCAAAAGATGTGCTTTTAGATATTTTAAAAACAAAAAATTTAACTTTCGATTTTATTTACATTGATGGAAGTCACAAATGTATTGATTGTTATTTAGATATGTTTTTTTCTTGGAAATTATTAAATATAGGCGGAATATTAGCAGTAGATGATTATTTATACCATATTGAAGACAAAATAGAATCTCCATTTGAAGCTATAAATAAATTTTTAAATGAAAATAAAGGAAACTATAATTTGTTATATTCAGGATATAGAATTTTTTTAGAAAAAATAAATAGTTAAATGTAATAATGCAACAAAGCAAATATATTACTTTAACTAAATCCATTTATAAGGACCCGAACCTTTTACTTCAACTCCCGTTTTTAATGGTTCTACGTTTATATCACATCTTTTACCATGCACTAGCCAATAGAAAGATGTGTTATCTCCATACACGGTAAATGAATTTTTTTCAATTTCCGAAACTTGTAAAACGGATGAAAGTTTTTTACCACTATAAATTGGAGTTATTTGAATACTAAAATTATTAGATATATTTTCTACATAATCAGGTAAATATACTTTTACTGATTTGTTATCTATAATTTCGTTTTTTCCTCTATAATAAACACCGCTTTCTGGCCCTTCTAAGCAGGCATGAACTAAATATCTGTCATTATAGTTAGGATGATTGATTACAAATGTTTTATTAGTACTACCATTATTGATACAATACCCAATCTCAGATGTTGTTGAATTATAAAACATGACACCGCCAGTTGCAAATGCAGCAGGGGTTGTTCTTAGAGGAGATATAAATGAAGCATTTGCAGCAACAGCAATTGCATTTGTAAGCGCAGTAATTACATTTGTATTAGGAAATGTACATGTTGAATTATAACCAATACACACTGAATAATTTCCTAGAGCTTGTGTAGTACTACCTCCAGATTGATAACCTATAGATATAGAACCTGTTCCTTGAGTTGGACCAAAGCCAGAACCTGCACCTATAGCTACAGCAAATTGTCCTTGATTTGATTGTCCTGCATTAGAGCCTATAGCCACTGCATTATTACCCTGATTTATAAGACCAGATTGATAACCTATAGCAATAGAACCTGAACCTTGTGTGTTTTGACCAGATTGATAACCTATAGCTACAGCACCTGTCCCTTGATTTGTTCTACCTGCTTGATAACCTAAAGCTATTGCGTTTGTTTGTTGATTTGTTTGTCCTGCAAATCCTCCAATTGTTATATTTGTATCACCTATTGCCCAATCATTTGGATTTGTATTGGTATTCCAATATAAATAATTACCAAAATTAGTTCCTGATGGTTTTATTGTTCCGGTTGGTCCAGTAGGTCCAGTTTGACCAGTGTATCCAGTATATCCAGTGCTACCTGTTCGCCCAGTATATCCAGTTGAACCTGTTACTCCAGTGTATCCCGTATATCCAGTTGAACCTGTTACTCCAGTATATCCAGTATATCCAGTTGAACCTGTTACTCCCGTATATCCAGTGTATCCAGTTGAACCTGTTACTCCAGTGTATCCAGTGTATCCAGTTGAACCTGTTACTCCCGTATATCCAGTGTTACCTGTTACTCCAGTATATCCTGTATATCCAGTTGAACCTGTTACTCCCGTATATCCCGTGTATCCAGTTGAACCTGTTACTCCAGTATATCCCGTGTATCCCGTGCTACCTGTTACTCCAGTGTATCCAGTGCTACCTGTTACTCCAGTGTATCCAGTGCTACCTGTTACTCCAGTATATCCAGTATATCCAGTTGAACCTGTTACTCCAGTGTATCCAGTGCTACCTGTTACTCCAGTGTATCCAGTGCTACCTGTTACTCCAGTGTATCCAGTTGAACCTGTTGGACCATTATACGCAACTTGTGATATATTTAAATTTGCTGAAGGTGTTGAAGGAAAATTAACTGTAGAACCTGTGGCCAATAGTTTAATAGCAATTGTTGATGATTGATTATAAATCCAAAACCCTATATAGTCCCCTGCATTTAAATTATAAATTCCAGCATTTACAGATACAATTTCTAACAAATTTCCACCACCAGTTCCAAGAAAATAATATTGAAAATTTGAACTAGGAACAGTTACTCCATTTTTTTTTACATATATATCAAATTGTGCTTGATTTGCATTGCTTGGACTTGCTTGTATTTGTAATAAAATTTGAAATAAATATGTTCCACCATATGTAAAATATACATTTGAACTACCATCATAAGTAATTCCATTAATAGCAAAAGAATTATTAAATTTTACTTGTATAGGATTATTACCAGAACCTACTACACCTAAATTTTGACTTACATCTGAATATAATGAAGCATAATATCCTGTAGCGCCTCCGGCGCCTTGTGGACCGATAGAACCTGTGTATCCAGTTGGTCCAGTTGGTCCAGTTGGTCCTATTGGTCCTGTGGGACCAGTGTTTCCTAATATTCCAAATGATGTGTGTATATGGGAATATGTATCTGCACTTTCATAAAATGTATTTAAAGTCTGGTTTGACCCACTTGTATTATTTGCAAAAATTTTTAAAACAAGTGAAGCGTAAATAGCTATATTTATATTTGAAGAAATAGTTACAGATATAACAAATTGTCCGATTGATGGGTAAATACTATTAATAGATTCGGCACCAGATGAAAATAAAAGAGTTTCAATTCCACCTGGGTCCGATGTTCTTCCATATACAGAATAATATAAAGATACTGCGCTAGAGCTAGCGTCTGCAAAAATATTTAAATCCCACACACCAGGGGGTATAAAAGGTTGGTTACCTAGATTGCTTATTTGATTAGCAAAACTAGTAACTAAATTGCCTGTAGTATTCGCGTTTATAACTTGTGAAATATTCGTTTGTGATGCTGAACTTGGATTTAACGACAATAATTTATAGGTTGATATTGCTGGTGAAGGAGTTTGACTATAATTTAAGTATAATAAAAGTCCACTTGAAGTGCCATTTTGTCCTTGTATTCCTGTAGGTCCTGTTGGCCCTGTTGGTCCTGTTGGTCCAGTGTATCCAGTATATCCAGTTGAACCTGTTACTCCAGTATATCCAGTGCTACCGGTTAGTCCAGTATATCCAGTTGAACCTGTTGTTCCTGTTGTTCCTGTTGTTCCAGTTGGTCCTGTTTCTCCTTTTGTTCCTGTTGGACCTGTTGTTCCTGTTGGACCTGTTGGTCCTGTTTCTCCTGTAGGACCTGTTGTTCCGGTAGGTCCAGTTGTTCCTGTTGTTCCTGTTGGTCCTGTTGGTCCTGTTGTTCCTGTTTCTCCTTTTGTTCCTGTTGGTCCTGTTGTTCCTGTTGG
>Ga0164295_10001444_pt1 | contig 19707 bp, 20 predicted proteins | sample GEODES006metaG_FD_111798 | JGI IMG/M metagenome (GOLD analysis project Ga0164295, IMG submission 111798) | Oligotrophic lake water microbial communities from Sparkling Lake, Wisconsin, USA - GEODES006 metaG | ecosystem: Environmental > Aquatic > Freshwater > Lake | place: USA: Sparkling Lake... | reverse complement strand
GCCGCGGTGATCCTCGATGGCCGCGTGCCGCACGCGCTGCTGCTGGAGATCTTCACCCGCAAGGGCGCCGGCACGCTGGTGCGGGCGGGCTGAAGACCGCCTTCGGCTGCCGATCCCCGCGATTGCTGTGGCAACACCGTGCTGCTAGCATTTCGCCAAACAGGGGGGATTTCATGCACATCACCATCACGCCGCTTCGCGTGCTGCACCGGTTTTTGGCTTTTGCCGGCGCCGCACTGCTGATCGGGCAGCCGGCACTGGCGCAAGCGCGGCGCTTTTCGGCGGACGATCTGCCCCGGATCGTGCGCCTGTCTGATCCGCAACTGTCGCCGGATGGCAAATCGGTGGCGGTGGTGATCGGCCGTGCCAATCTGGTCGACAATCGCTGGGATGGGCAGCTCACACTGATCGATGTCGCCACCAAGGCGAGCCGGGTGCTCACCGTCGATCGGCGCGGCGTCGGCAGCCTGCGCTGGGCGCCCGATAGCCGTGCCCTTGCGTTTCTGGCCAACGACAGTGCCGGCCGCGCGCAGGTGCATGTGATGGCGATGGATGGCGGCGATGCCCGCCAGGTGACCGCGCACAAGACGACGATCACCCACCTCGCCTGGCGCCCGGATGGCGCGGCGCTGGCCTATGCCGCCGCCGATGACGAACCCGAACGCACCGGCGAAGCCCGCTTCGAAGACGCGTTTGAAGTGGGCAACAACAGCTTTCTCGATCGTGTCGCGCGCCGGCCCACCCACATCTGGATGGTGACGCTGGCCGATGCCGTCGCCCGGCGGGTGACCAGCGGGCCGCAGTCGATCCCCGTCGGACTGCCGCCGTCGGGGCCGCCGTCACAGTTGAACTGGTCGCCGGATGGCACCAGCATCATCTTCCAGCAGGCCGCCACTGCCGCCACCGGCGATACCGACAGCAGCCGGCTGGCCAGCGTCGAGGTCGCGACCGGCACGGTGCGCGCGCTGTTGCCGGGCGCCACGCGGCAATCGGGGCCGCGCCTGTCGCCCGATGGCAGAAGCGTCGCCTTTGTCTCCCCGCGCGGCGGCATTGCCGCGCAACAAAGCCGGGTGATGGTGGCGGACGTGGCCGGCGGCGCAGCCCGTGACGCCGCCCCCGATCTTGATGTCGATGTCGAACTCGTCGGTTGGCTGGCCGATGGCCAGTCGCTGCTGCTTTCCGGTACCGACGGCACGCATGGCGGTCTGTGGGTGGCGCGCGGCGGCAAGGCGACGCGGCTCGATCTGGGTGATCTCGATCCGGTGACGGCAGCGGTGCAGGGCAGCGGAATCGTCTTCACCGCGACCACGGCGGATCGGCCGCCCGAACTGTTCGTGATGCCGACGATCAAGGCAAGACCAGCGGTGCTGACCAAAGTGCAGACCGCGACGGACGGCCTCACGCTCGGCCGGCAGGAGACAATCACCTGGGCCAGCGATGGCTATACCGCCGATGGCGTCCTCACCTATCCGCCGGATTACAAGCCGGGCACGAAACTGCCGCTGGTGCTGTATATCCACGGCGGGCCGGTGGCGGCATCGCGGCAGTCGTTCAGCACTTCGGCGCATATCCTCGCAGCGCAGGGCTGGTTGGTGCTTGAGCCCAATTATCGCGGCAGCAACAACCGCGGCCATGTGTTTCAGGAAGCCATCATCCGCGATGCCGCCGCCGGGCCGGGTCGCGATATCATGGCCGGCGTCGCCAGCCTCGACCAGCGCGGCCTGATCGATCGCAGCCGCATGGCCGTGACCGGCTGGTCCTATGGTGGCATGATGACCAGCTGGCTGATCGGCAATTATCCCGATGCCTGGGCCGCCGCCGTGGCGGGGGCGCCGGTCACCGACATTCTCGATCAATATACCACGGCGGACAACAACCGCGCCCGCGCCGGCCAATATGGCCCGTCACCGTTCGTCGGCGACAATATGGCCAGCTATGCCAAACAGTCGCCGATCCAGTTCGCCTGGCGTGCCAAGGCGCCGACGCTGATCATGGCTGATGTCGGCGATTGGCGGGTGACCATCCCGCAGGCCTACAAACTCTATCGTGCGCTGTCCGACAACAAGGTGCCGGTGACGTTCGTCGCCTATCCGGTGCCCGGCCACAGCCCTGCCGATCCGATCCGCGCCCGTGATGTGTGGCGGCGCTGGGTGGATTGGCTGAAGCCGCGGCTGGCACCGGCTGCGGCGCGCTGATGCAATTTGGCGCCCGCCCCCTTGCGGGGAGGGCGTGGAATGCTTCAAGCTGTGCGCAACCGGATTTAGGCGAAATGCCCGACCAGCGGGCGGCCATGGCGCCAACGTTGCTGTTCCACCGCATCCAGGGCGAATTCGGCGACTTCGGCGCGGGTGACGGCGGCGACGCGGACATTTTCCGGCACCGGCCAGACGGCATGCAGACCGCCCTTCAGGGGGCCGTCGGTGATCGGGGCAGGGCGCACGATGGTCCAATCGAGGTCGCTGGCGGCGATCAATTCCTCCTGCACCGCCATGTCGGGGTGGCGGTCGCGGGCAATCAGCGGAAAGATCAGCCGGTTGTACAGCCAGCCCGCCCGCGCACTGGTTTCGCGCAGGCCGGCGCTGGTGATCGCCACCAGCCGCCGGATGCCGGCGGCCTTCATGGCTGGCACCAGGGCGCGGGTGGCATCGGAAAACAATGTGTCCGGGGTGGCACGACCGGCCCGCAGCGCAAGAATCACCGCGTCGTGGCCGGGCAGGGCCTTGTGCAGCACATCGGCATCATCCGGCTTGGCCGCAACCGGCAAGGCACCGGGTGGGACCCGCGCCGGGTGTCGGCTTTGCCCTGATACATGATGGCCACGGTTCAACGCCGTTTCCACGATCACCCGGCCAAGCTGGCCAGAAGCCCCGATCACCAACAGCCGCACGATAGTGCCCCCAGGGGGGATGCCCCTGCGTGAATATGTCGCATGCTGCGGTGCGGTACGCAAGGCCTGTCTGGCAGACCCGGCGTTTTTGTCAGTCTTGTGGCGGCGCCGGCGCGGCGGAACCGGCCACCGGCGTGGCATCCTGCGGCGGGGTGGATACGGTGCGGGTGGACCGGATCACCGGTGCATCGCGATCCTGCCAATCGAGGAACCGGCCGCGCACCGCCTTGTAATTCGCGCCCGAATCATAAAGCTGCAGGCCTTCCAGATCGAGATCGCGCGCTTCGGCATTGCCCATCGCCGCCAGCAGGGTGAAACCGGCGACATAGGCGTTGCGCTTGGCGGTGGCGAGCGTGACGCGCGCGTTGATCAATTCCTGTTCGGCGTTCAGCACTTCGATGATGGTGCGGTTGCCGACGCCGTTTTCGGCGCGCACGCCTTCCAGGCTGAGACTGTTGGCGGCGATGGCCGCTTCCGCCGATTTGATCACATCCAGGCTGGCGCGCCAGCTCGCAAAGGCGGCGCGAACCTGTTGGATGACGCTGCGTTCGGTGCCGATCTGGTTCTCCATCGCGGCGGTCCGGCGCGCCTGGGCCTGGCGGATCTGCGCGGCCGGACGGCCGCCCTGATACAGCGGCAGCGCCAGCCGGGCACCCACGACGGCAGAGGTTTGCGAGGCAGGCTGTTTGGGGAAGCCGGGCGGCACGATGGCGCCGCCGAAATTGTCATTGCGGCTGACCGTGCCAAACCCGGACACGGTCGGCAGCCGGCTGCCGCGCGCCGCGCGCACGTCATAGCCGGCGGCTTCGCTGTTCCGGGTGGCGGCGGCGATATCCGGGTTTTCCTTGATGGCGGTTTCCACCGCTTCGGTCACGTCGGCCGGCAGATTGGGCAGCGGCGGCGGCGTGGCCAGATCGGTGGGCACATCGCCGACCTGCTGGATGTAACGCTCCTTCGATGCGATCAGATTGGCTTCGGCGTTGCGCAGATCGGCCTGGGCCTGGCTCAATCGGGCTTCGGATTGCGCGACATCGGTGCGGGTGAGATCGCCCACTTCGAACCGATCGCCGGTGGCACGCAGGTTCACGCCAAGCTGGCTGACATTGGCGCGGTTGAGCTCGACGATCGCCATGTCGCGGATCACGTCGTTGTATGCAGCCACCACCTGGCTGAACACACTGGCTTCGGTGGCGCGCAGGGTTTCGGCACCGGCCGCAACGCGGGCGTCGGCGGCCTTCAGGCCGTTGCGCACCAGCCCGCCCGAATAGAAGGGCACGCTGAGTTGCATCTGCGTCTGCGCGGTGCGCGGAATGATGATGAACTGGCCGCCGGGGATCAGCACGTTTTCGTTGAAGTTGGAGTTCAACTGCAGCGACGGCAGGCCATCGGCGCGTTGCAACGGCACATTTTCATCGGTGGCCATCTGGTTGGCGCGCGCGGCGTTGATCGTCGGGTTGGTCTGATACGCCTTGATCAAGGCGCCTTGCAGGGTTTCGGCGGCGGCGCCACCGGGCAATGACAGCATCGTGCCGGCAATCAGCGCGGCCATCATGCGGGTGCGGGCTGGCGTGCCCCCCTGCGGGCCCCCCGATGCGCTATGCGTCTGCATTCACTTCATTCCTTCGTTCAGACCAGCCGTTTCACCACGGCCTGCCGGCGCCCCCGCGGGTGCCATATAGAGGCAAGACACAGCCGGGCCAAGGGGCGCGGGCCGCAAATTTGAGCAACGACCAAATCTCGGTTCATTTCACGGCCGGCACCGCCTTCAGATAAGCGGCAATGGCGGCGCGATCGGCATCGGAAAGCTGCGCCATGTTGGCCTGCACCTCCACCATGGTGCCGCCCACCGAATCATAATCGGGGGTAAATCCGGTCTTCAGATAGTCGGCGATTTCGGCGGCGCTCCAGCGCAGCTTGCCCGGCGTGATGTTGGGGATCTTGCCCTTCCCTTCGGGATCGGCTGCGCCGGCCAGCCACCTGGCCTTGTCCACGCCGCCATAGGGCGTGCGCGGGCTGTGGCACTCGCTGCAATGGCCCGGCCCTTCGACCAGATATTGCCCGGCGCGCGACGGCGCCGAGGCCTTGGCGGGCAGCGCCACCACCGGTGCGGCGTCCAGATAGACGCGTTTCCACAGGCCGATGCCGCGCCGGATATTGTAGGGAAAGGCCATGGCCCCGGCGGCCGGCTTGCCCGCCACGGCCGGCAGGGATCCAAGATAGGCGAACAGATCGGCGATGTCGGCCGGCGTCATGCGGGCATAGCTGGTGTAGGGAAAGGCCGGGTAATAATGGCGGCCATCAGGCGACACGCCGCGGCGCATGGCATTGTCGAAATCGGCCAGGGTCCAGTTGGCCAGGCCATCGCCACCGGGTGAGATATTGGGCGGCTGGAAATCGCCGAACGCGGTTTTCAGCACGGCACCGCCGCCCAGTTTCAACCGGTCATTGCCCTTGGCGCCTTTCGCGGCGTGGCACGATGCGCAGCCGCCGGCCCAGAAGATGCGCGCCCCGCGCGCGGCATCGCCAGGGCCTTGCGCCACGTCGGCGTCGGGCAGGCGCTGGGGCGCGGTGACGATGAAGCCCGCCACCGCACCCAGCAATATCAGCCCCGCAAGGCCGCCCAGCAGCCTTCGCATGTCAGTCCTTCTTGATGCGGAAGCCTTCGTGGCAGCTCTTGCAATTGGCGGTGACCATGCCGAACGCCTTGCCGAATTCGGGCTGGGTGGAGACCTTGGTGGCGGCAGCGGCAACCGTATCGGTCTGGAACTTGGTGGTGGCGGCCCTCCATTCGGCCGGCTTGCTCCAGATCGCCGGCGAGGCTTCGGTATCGCCGCCGTTGCTGCCGGCCGGGAAATGCGCCGGGAAGGCCTTGGCGGCGGCGACATAGTTGGCGAGGATCTTGTTGGCCACGGCGGCATCGAACGGGGTCACGCCCTTCAGCATGTCGCCACCCAGCTTGGTGTCGCGGCCATTGCCTTTCATGATCGCCTGGCGATCTTCCAGGGGGCCGGCAAAGGCGACGGCTGGGGCAATGGCGGGCAGGATGATGGCGGTGGCCAGAACGGCAGCAAGCATGCGCATGTGAATCTCCCTCGTTGGCCTTTACGGCTATATCCTTCATATCCCCTGTCGCGCCGATCGGCCAATGGCGCAATTGGCGCAGAAATGATTTCAGGCCTGCAAATCGGGCGGCGTCGCCTCTGCCACCAGCAAGGCGACGGCTTCGGCCAGCGGCACGATCTTCTGTTCGCCGCCGTTCAGGCTGCGCAGCGCCACTGTGCCTTCTTCGGCTTCGCGACGGCCAACGACCAGCATGTAGGGCGCCTTTTGCAGGCTGTGCTCGCGCACCTTCAGGTTGATCTTCTCGTTGCGCAGGTCGGTTTCGACGCGGATGCCGGCCTTGGCCAGCGTGGCGGCGACCTGCTCGGCATAGCCATCCGCATCCGAAACAATGGTGGCGACCACGGCCTGCACCGGTGCCAGCCACACCGGGAACCAGCCGGCGAAATGTTCGATCAGGATGCCGATGAAGCGTTCATAGCTGCCCAGGATGGCGCGGTGCAGCATCACCGGGCGGTGGCGATTGCCATCTTCCCCCACGAATGACGCATCCAGCCGTTCGGGCAGCACCGTATCGGTCTGGATGGTGCCGACCTGCCAGGTGCGACCGATGGCGTCGGTCAGATGGAATTCCAGCTTGGGCGCATAGAAGGCGCCTTCGCCCGGCAGTTCTTCCCAACCCCAATCCGCGTTGTCGCGCCCGGTGGCCTTGACGGCATCGCGCATCGATTGTTCGGACCAGTCCCACATCGCATCGCTGCCGAAGCGCTTTTCCGGGCGCAGCGCCAGCTTGATGGCATAGCGGAACCCGCCCAGATCCTTGTAGACCGCATCGAGCAGATCGCAGAACGCCGCGATTTCCGCGACGATCTGGTCTTCGCGGCAGAAGATATGCGCGTCGTCCTGGGTGAATTGGCGGACGCGCATCAGGCCGTGCAGGGCGCCATGCGGTTCATTGCGGTGGCAGCAGCCCATTTCGGCCAGCCGCAGCGGCAGATCGCGGTAGGATTTGATGCCCTGCCGGAAGATCAGCACATGCGCCGGGCAGTTCATCGGTTTCAGCGCCATCCATTGTGCGTCGCTGCTCACCACCGGGCCTTCATCCTCGGTGTTGGGCACTTCGTCGGGGATGACGAACATGTTCTCGCGATATTTGCCCCAGTGACCGGATTGCTCCCACTGGCGCGCGTCCATGATCTGCGGGGTTTTCACTTCCCGGTAGCCCGCAGCGTCCAGCCGGCGCCGCAGATAGGCCTCCAGCGCGCGATAGATCACGAAACCGCGCGGATGCCAGAACACGCTGCCGTGCGCGACTTCCTCCAGATGGAACAAGTCCATCTCGCGGCCCAGCTTGCGGTGGTCGCGCTTGGCGGCCTCCTCCAGGCGCAGCAGATGCGCATCGAGCTGCTTCTTGTTGAGCCAGCCGGTGCCATAGATGCGGGACAGCATCGCGTTGTTCTGATCGCCGCGCCAATAGGCCCCCGACACGCGCGTCAGCTTGAAGGCCGCCGGATCGAGCTTGCCGGTGGAGGGCAGGTGCGGCCCCTTGCACATGTCCATCCAGTCTGTGCCCGACCAGTAGACGCTCAATTCCTCGCCGTCGGGAAGTTGCGCCGCCCACTCGGCCTTGAACGCCTCGCCCTGCGCAGCCCAACGGTCGATCAACGCCTGTCGGCTCCACACTTCGCGGCGCAGCGGCTTGTCGGCGCGAATGATGGCGCGCATCGCATCTTCAATGGCCGGCAGGTCTTCCTCGGTGAAGGGCCCGCGCGACGGCGGCGGCGCAACGTCGTAATAAAAGCCATCGTCGGTGGACGGGCCGAAGGTGATCTGCGTGCCGGGGAACAGGCCCTGAACCGCCTCGGCCAGCACATGCGCGAAATCATGCCGCGCCAGCTCCAGCGCATCGGCCTCATCGCGGCCCGTCACCAGCGCCAGTTGCGCGTCGGCTTCGATCGGGCGGCTGAGATCGACCAGTTCGCCATCCACCCTGGCAGCAATCGCCGCCTTGGCCAGGCCAGGCCCGATGCTGGCCGCGACATCGGCACCGGTTGTCCCGCGCGCAACCTGACGCGTGGAACCATCGGGCAACGTAAGGGCGATGAGATCGGACATGATGGCCTTCGGTCAAGTGCGCTGCCACGCCGGCAGCCCGCCGCGCTTAGCCAAAATTCACCAGCCTCGCCACCGCCATCTCGCACCGGCCGGCCGTGCGGGCTTGTGCGCTTCCCGAGCCTTCCGCCCGGCGGTCTGTTGGCCTACAACGCCGTCATGCCCATTCCGCAGCAATTCCCGCATGGCGGCGCTTCGCTTGCCTATCGTTTCACGCCCGGCGCCGGGCCGCTCATCCTGTTCCTGCCCGGCTTCATGAGCGATCTCACCGGCAGCAAGGCCGTTGCGGTGGCCGATTGGGCGCGTGGCCATGGCCAAGCCTGCCTGCGACTGGATTATTCCGGCTGCGGCGCCAGCAGCGGCGATTTTCTGGATGGCAGCATCGGGCGCTGGACCGGCGATGTGCTGGCGTTGATCGATCATCTCTGGCCGAGCGGACAGGTGCTGCTGGTCGGATCGTCGATGGGCGGCTGGATTGGGTTGCTGGCCGGCATGCGGCTGAAGACACGGTTGGCCGGGTTGGTCGGCATTGCTGCCGCACCGGATTTCACCCGATGGGGCCTGAAGATCACCGATCTTGATCGGGAACATCTGGAAACCAACGGCTATTTCACCCGGCCTTCAGACTATGGCGCGCCCTATCGTTATTCGCGCGCGCTGATCGCCGATGCGCCGGATCATCTGTTGATGGACGGGCTGATCCCCATCGACGCGCCGGTGCGGCTGCTGCACGGCCAGTGCGATGATGCGGTGCCATGGCGGCTGGCGCTGGATATCGCGGCGCGCATCACGGGCGAGGATGTTCAGGTGCGGCTCATCAAGGATGGCGATCATCGCCTGTCGCGGGAGGCGGATATCGCCGCGCTGGTCGGCATGATCAAGGAACTGGTGTGAAGCGGTTTGTGCTCTTGTTGGCTCTGTGCGCGGCGCCTGCGCTTGCCGCACCGTCCGACCCCACCCGTTACCGCGCCTGCCTGGAAATGGCGCCGAAGGATCCGGCCCGCGCCTTGCAGATGGCCTATGGCTGGCGCATCGAAGGCGGCGGCGTCGCGGCACAGCATTGCCTGGCGGTGGCGCAGATGCACGCCCGTCACCATGAGGCCGCGCTGAAAAGCTACGAGGCGGCCGGCCAGGCCAGCGAGGCGGCGCGCGATGGCCAGGCGATTGCGCTTTGGCGTCAGGCCGCCGATGCCGCGCTGATCGTCGGCCAGGCGGATACGGCGGTGCGCTTCCTGACGCGTGCGCTGGGCAAGCCGGGCGGGCTGGAACTGTCCCCACGCGCCGAAGCCGATCTGCTGGTGCTGCGCGCGCAGGCGCTGGTGGATGCAGGCAAGCCGGAGGCGGCGATGGCCGATCTGGCGCGCGCCACCGATATCGCACCGGATGGCTTCACGCCGTGGTTGTTGCGCGCCACGCTGGCCCGGCGCGGCGGCGACGTGGCGGCGGCCGAAGCGGCGCTGCTCAAGGCCGCGGCGCTGGCGCCGGATTCGCCGGATGTCGAGCTGGAAGCCGGCAATATCGCCCTGGCCAAGGGCGACACCGTGCTGGCGCGGCAGGCCTGGGAAGCGGCTGCTGCCGACGGCCCGGACACGCCGGCGGGTGCCGCGGCCAGTGTTGCGCTGGGCCGCATGGGGCCGTCTGCCCAGAAGCTGCTTGCACCCGAAGCCGCGCAAAAGCCGCTGACGGATGCTGTGCTGCCTGCTACACCCCGCTGATGGCAAGAGCAGATTTCAAGTTCGTCTGGATGCAACGCGCCCGTTATGCCGAGGTCGATGCGCAGGCGGTGGTGTTCAACAGCCGCTATCTCGAATATTTCGATATCGGCATCACCGAATATTTCCGCACCGTCGGCCTCTATCCGCAGCCCAATCTGCAAGGCGCGCCCGATCTGCATGTGGTGAAGGCCGAGGTGGTCTATCATGCGCCGGTGCTGCTCGATGAGATGATGGTGATCGGCGTGCGCTGCGAAAAAATCGGCCGCACCTCGCTGACCTTCGCCTTTGAAGTGCATGGCGAGGCCGGCGAGGATCTGCGCGCCAGCGGCACCGAGGTGCAGGTGCATGTCAACGAACCGCGCGGCCGGCCGTCTCCGGTGCCCGATGCCGTGGTTGCCCTGTTCGAAGCCTATGAAGGACGCGCGCTGAAATGAAATATCTCCACACCATGATCCGCGTGTCGGACGTCGCGGCGACGCTGGGCTTTTTCGAACTGCTCGGCCTGCAGGAACTGCGCCGCATCGACAACGGGGCCGGCCGCTTCAGCCTGATCTTCCTCGCGGCGCCAGGCGATGAAGATGCGCAGATCGAGTTGACCCACAATTGGGACGAGGCCGGATATGCAGGCGGGCGCAACTTCGGCCATGTCGCCTATGCGGTGGACGATATCTACGCCAGCTGCCAGCGCCTGCGCGATGGCGGCGTGGTGATCAACCGGCCGCCGCGCGATGGCCGCATGGCGTTCGTGCGCAGCCCCGATGGCATTTCGGTGGAACTGCTGCAGGCTGGCCCGGCGCTGCCGCCGGCAGAGCCTTGGGCATCGATGCCCAATGTCGGGAGCTGGTGAGATGCTCGACATCATCGGCGTGCCGGTCCTCTCCGACAATTATGTCTGGCTGGCCCATGATGCGGCGAGCGGCGAGACGGCGGTGATCGATCCGGCGGTGGCCGAACCGGTGCTGGCTGCGGCGCAGGCGCGCGGCTGGACGATCACGCAGATCCTCAACACCCACTGGCACCCTGATCATGTCGGCGGCAATGCCGTGATCGTGGCGGCAACGGGCGCCAGGGTGACCGGCCCGCGCGGGGAAGCCGCGAAGATTCCGCTGATCCGGCATGCGGTTGCCGAAGGGGACGAGGTGCAGATCGGCGCCCACACGGGCAAGGTGATCGATTGCCCGGCGCACACCGCCGGCCACATCGCTTTCTCGTTCGAAGGCGCGCTGTTCGCCGGCGACACATTGTTTGCCATGGGCTGCGGGCGCCTGTTCGAAGGCACTGCCGAACAGATGCACGCCGCGCTCGCCAAGTTCATGGCGCTGTCGCCGCGCACCCTGGTCTATTGCGCCCACGAATATACCCAATCCAACGCGCGCTTTGCGCTGACCGTGGAGCCCGACAACATGGCGCTGGTCAACCGGGCGCAAGCCGTGGATCGCCTGCGCGAACGCGGGGAACCCACCGTGCCGTTCAGCCTGGCGATGGAGGCGGCGACCAATCCGTTCGTGCGCGCCGGCAGCGTCGCCGAACTTGCCCGTCGTCGCGCCGCGAAGGACAGCTTCCGCGGCTGAGGCTGTTCACTTTGCAGAAAGCTGTTGGCGCACATTATGGCCTGATGGTCAGAGAAATCCTTTTGGTGGCGGCCCTGTGTGCGACCGCCCTTGCCGCGCCAGCCCTGGCGCAAGATGCACCCAAACCGCCGGCCAAGCCGCTGGAATGCTTGCAGACGCGCAGCATTTCGCAGGCCGAAGCCGCGAAGGACCAGCACTGGTACGCTCGCACCCGTGACGGCAAATGGTATCGCAACAACATGGAATGCCCCGGCCTCGCCCCCGGCCGCGCGCTGGTGCACGTCAGCCCGATCGGCAGCCAGTGCCGCGGTGATATCGTGCAGGTGGTGGATTTCATGCTTGGCGGCATCAGCTTCGGCGGTTGCGGCATGGGCGGCTGGAAACAGGTCGACGGCCCGCCGGGCAAGACAGCGAAAGCCAAATAGCCGAGGTCAGTCCCGCCCTGCAATGCGCGCATCGATGGCATCCCAGATGCGCGCGGGCGTGTTGGTGCCGTTGAAGCGATCGATGGCGCGCAGGCCGGTGGGGGAGGTGACGTTGATTTCGGTCAGGCAACCGGCGATCACGTCGATGCCGACAAAGATCAGCCCGCGGCTTTTGAGTTCGGGCCCGATGCGCGCGCAGATTTCCTGTTCGCGCGGGGTCAGGTCGGTGGGCTGGGCGCTGCCACCGGCGGCGAGGTTCGACCGGATTTCGCCTTGCTTGGGCAAGCGGTTGATGGCGCCGGTCGGCACGCCATCCACCAGCACGATGCGCTTGTCGCCCAGTGCCACGTCGGGCAGGAATGCCTGCACCATGAACGGTTCGCGCCAGACGCTGCCGAACAATTCCACCAGCGCCGGCAGATTGCCGTCTGTCTTGTCGATCAGGAACACCGCCGCGCCGGCATTGCCATAGAGCGGCTTGACGACGATGGCGCCGTGGCGGGCGCGGAAATCCATGGCTTCGGCCAGGCTCTTGGTCACCAGCGTCGGCGGCATCAGATCGGGAAAGCGCAGCACGAACAATTTTTCCGGCGCGTTGCGCACTTCGGCCGGATCATTCACCACCAGGGTCGCGTGCTGCACCTGTTCGAGCAGGTGGGTGGCGGTGATATAGCCCATGTCGAACGGTGGATCCTGCCGCATCAGCACCACGTCTGCATCATCGGCCAGATCGATGTTTCGCGCCTCCCCCAGCCATTCGAAATGGTTGCCGATCTGGTTCATCACCCGCAGTGGCCGCGCCAGCGCGCGCACCCGGCCGTTTTCCGCCGACAGATCATCGGCGAGATAGTGGAACAGCGTGTGGCCGCGCGCCTGCGCCTCTTCCATCAGGGCGAAGCTCGAATCGCCGGCGACATTGATGGTTTCGATCCGGTCCATCTGGACCGCGATGCGCAGGGTCATGGGATCAAGCCTTCAATTGTCTGAACGGGCCAGCGCCGCCAGCGTGGTGCGGATGCGTGCCCCAAGTGCGGGATCGTGGGTGGTTTCCAGCATCGCGGTCAGGCTGGCGCGCGCGTCGGCCAGGCGGCCCAGCCGTTGTTCCAGCCGGGATCGTTCCCACCACAGGGCACTGATCCGCGGTGCCAATATGGTCAGCCGTTCATACAGCGTCAGCGCCCGCGTCACATCACCGGCCAACTGCGCCCGGCTGGCCTGATTCGAAACCAGCCGCACCAGCATCTGGCGGTTGCCCAGCACCGGAAAGCGCCCGCCGATCGGCAGGCCGCCGCCCTGGCGGGCAATGTCGGCGGCGCGCGCCTGCGTCACGCTGGTGCCATGTTCGAACGGATCGATCAGCGCCGGGGTGCCGCCGCCATGCACTTCCACCAGCACATGGCCAGGCAGCGACAACGCCTCGGCCCGCCAGCCGACCCGGCGGGCCAGCGCGACATACAGGATCGACAGCGCAATCGGCAGGCCGCAGCCCCGCGCCGCCACCGCCACCAGATCGGCATTCAAGGGGTTTTCATAATCCTGGGCATCGCCGGTGAAGCCGCCATCGCCGGCAATCAGCCCGGCAAGCCGCAGCGCGCGGGCCTGACCCGTGGTCGGCGCCAGATCGCGTTGCAGGCTGATCGCCCAATTCTGCATCAGGCGGCGCAGGCGCGCGGCATCACCACGCGGCCGATCTGCCAGGCTCAATGTGATGCCGGCCTCGATCAGATCGATATCGCCATCATCCATCAGGCCGATTCTGCCCAGTTCAATCACGCTGCATCACCATCCATCCTGCCAGATTGCCACCAGATGCACCGGCAACGCCCAAGGCCGGATTACCACTGCGTCGTGCCTGATCACCGCGCCCGGCCAGCCATGGCGCGGCGCCAGCCAGCGGGCGGCGGACTGGCAGCGGCGCGCCGCCGCAGGATGCAGCGCCATCACGCCGGAGTCGAGAGCGGGCCGTGCCTTCACCTCCACGAACACCAATGTGTCCTTGTGGCGCATCAGCAGGTCAATCTCGCCCACCGGGGTTTTCAGGCGCTGGCCGATCAGGCGATAGCCCTTGGCGATCAGCCAGATCGCGGCGATTCGTTCGGCAGTGCGCCCCCAGCGTTCACTTTGGCGGCGCTCCCGGCGTTGCCGCTGCTTATTCGCCATGCTTGATCACCAGCGCCCGGGCATAGGCGTCGGATCTGGACACGCCCAGCGCCTCGGCCACGCTGCGCGCCGCATCCTTCACTTTCATCGTCGCCAGCGCGGTGTGCAGCGCGGAATCGAGATCAGCCGCCGTGGCTGCCGCTACGGGCAAGGGTGGCCCGACCAGCACGACGATCTCGCCCTTCGGCGGCGCATCGGCCCAGCGCGCGGCGAGTTCCGACAAGGGCCCGGTCACCATCTCTTCGAACCGCTTGGTGAGTTCACGCCCCACGCCGGCCGGCCGATCCCCCAGTCCATCGTGCAGCGCGGCCAGTGTCGCGGCCAGGCGCGGCCCCGATTCGTAAAACACCAGGGTCGCCGGCACCGCCGCCAGTTCGGCAATCGCATCGTGCTTCGCCTTGGTCTTGGCGGGCAGAAAGCCGGCAAACAGGAAACGATCGGTGGGCAGGCCGGCGATCGAGAGTGCGGCGATCGCCGCGCAGGCGCCCGGCACCGCCACCACATTCACCCCGGCGTCGCGGGCATCGGCAACCAGCTTGTAGCCCGGATCGGAAATCAGCGGCGTGCCGGCATCGGACACCAGCGCCACCGGTTCCACCAGCGCCCGCGCGATCAGGGCCGGGCGCACCGCGGCTGCATTATGATCATGATAGGGCTGCATGCGCGTGGCGATGCCGAAATGGTTCAACAACCGGCCCGTCACCCGTGTATCTTCACAGGCGATCAGGCTGGCGCCGTTCAGCACCCGCACGCCGCGCAGGGTCATGTCTCCCAGATTGCCGATGGGGGTGGCCACAATGTATAGGCCGGGCGCGAGGCTGGCTGGCTCCTCTGGGGAGTCCGGTTCGGAAGAAGGAAGTTCGTGCACATGGCTATCAAGAGCGGTCTTGGCCGCAACTGGCAAGTCCTGCGGCCTGCCGTGCTGGCACTTGCCGTGGTGGTGGCCGCCTGCACCCCGGCGCGCAAGGCGCCCGTCCCGGTCGCGCCGCCGCCGCCGCCGCCGGTGGCCGCCCCCCGGCCGGCGCCGCTGCCCGAAGCGCGGCTGAACAAGGTGGCGCTGCTGGTGCCGCTGTCGGGTGCCAACGCGGCGCTGGGCGAATCGATCGCCAATGCCGCCGCCATGGCGATGACCGATCTGGGCAAGCCGCAGGTGCAACTGATCACCTATGACAGCGCGCCCGGCGCCGGCGAGGCCGCTGCCAAGGCGGTGGCCGATGGCGCCGGCCTGATCCTGGGGCCGCTGCTGGCCAGCGATGTGCCGGCGGTGAGCGCAGCGGTGGCCGGGCGGCCGGTGCCGATCCTGTCGTTTTCCAACGACGCCGGGGTGGCCGGCGGCGATGTGTTCGTGCTGGGTTTTCAACCGGGCCAGGCCATCAACCGCGTCATTGCCTATGTGCGCAGCCGTGGCATCGAACGCTTCGCGGCGCTGGTGCCGCAGGGCGCCTATGGCCAGCGTGCGCAACTGGCGTTCGTGAAGGCGGTCAACGATGCCGGTGGTCGCTCGACGGCGGTGGTCAGCTATGGCCGCGAGCCGGACAAGCTGCTGGCCGCGGCGCGCCAGGTCACCAACCATGATGCCCGTCTGCGCGCCAGCGGCAAGCCGGTGATCCGCCCCGATGGCACGGTGGCGCGCGTGGCCGGCGCGCTGGCACCGGTGCCGTTCCAGGCCTTGATGATCGCCGATTCGGGCAATGCCGCGCTGCGCTTCCTGCCGCCGCTGGCGCGCTTTGGCGCTGCGCCTGGCCAGGTGGTGATATTGGGCACGGAGCTGTGGAACAACGAGCCCGGTCTCGCCCGCGTGCCGGCGCTGAAGGGCGCGCTCTATGCCACCGTTGCCGATGCGCGGTTCAACAGTCTCGCGGTGCGTTATCGCACCAAACATGGCGGTAACCCGTCGCGGCTGGCGTCCCTGGGCTATGATGCGGTGCTGCTGGCGCATAGTCTGGCGACGCGCTGGCCGCTGAACCAGCCGTTCCCGCGGGCGGCGCTGCTGGCGCCGGATGGCTTTGCCGGCATCGATGGCGCGTTCCGCTTCACCCCCGGCCGGGTCGCCGAACGCGCGCTGGAGGTGGACCAGATCGGCAGCGGCGTGGTTTCACCGGCCCCGACGAGCTTTTAAGACCAAACTCACTCCCTCCCCTTGCGGGGAGGGCGTTTAAGCACTTCCTACCGCGCAATCTCCGCCAGCACGGCGTTGGCCAGCGGCCAGCCGGCGGCGGTCAGGCGCAGCCCCTGTGTGTCGGCGGTGATCAGGCCCTGCGCCGCCAGCCGCGCCGCAGCGTCGGGCCGGATCGCCTCGGCCAGCGTCACGCCGGCGCGCGCTTCGAACCGGGCGGCGTTCAGCCCTTCGGCGAGGCGCAGGCCCATCACCAGCGCTTCGGTCGTCCGTTCGGGGATCGTCAGCGGCGTTTCGCTTTCCATGCCGTGGCCATGTTCTGCGATGCCGGCCAGCCAGGCCTCCGGCTTCTTGCGGCGCAGCGTCGCCACGCCATGTCGGCGCCCGTGCGCACCCGGCCCGATGCCGGCATAATCGCCATAACGCCAATAGACGAGATTGTGCCGGCTTTCCTGGCCGCGCCGCGCGTGGTTGGAGATTTCATAGGCCGGGATGCCCGCCGCCGCCGTCTCGTCCTGCGTGATGGCGAACAGATCGGCGCTGGTGTCCTCATCAGGCATCACCAATGCCCCCCGCGCATGCAGCGCCGCAAAGCGCGTGCCGGGCTCGATGGTCAGTTGATAAAGCGACAAATGGCTGGTGCCGAAGCCGATGGCGCGAGCAAGCTCTGCCTGCCAGCCTTCGCGGGTCATGCCGGGCCGGTCATAGATGAGATCGAAGCTGACGCGGCCGAACGTCGCCTGCGCCACATCCAGCGCCGCCAGCGCCGCGGCCACATCATGCGGGCGGCCGAGCAGTTTCAGCGCATCATCATCCAGCGCCTGCACGCCCAGCGACAGCCGGTTGACCCCGGCGCTGGCAAAGCCGGCAAAGCGCGCGGCTTCGACGCTGGAGGGGTTGGCTTCCAGCGTGATCTCGATGTCACCATCCGGTGCCCAATGCTGGCAGGCAGCTTCGATGATCGCGGCGACGGTGGCGGGCGGCATCAGGCTGGGGGTGCCGCCGCCAAAGAAGATGCTGGCCAGCTTGCGCCCCGGCAGGCGCGCGGCTTCGAACGCCAGATCAGCGAGCAGTGCCGCCTGCCACTGCGCCTGATCGACCGACGCGCGGACGTGGCTGTTGAAATCGCAATAGGGGCATTTGGTGACGCAGAACGGCCAGTGGACGTAAAGGGCGAGGGGGTCGGCGCTTGTCACGCCCACCCCCAGCCCCTCCCGCAAGCGGGAGGGGAGCCGTTCAGCCCTTGCACAATCTGCTCCCCGCCCGCTTGCGGGAGGGGCTGGGGGTGGGAAAGTGTCAAGCGTCCACCGCCGGCAACAGCCCCACCAACAGCCCGAACGCCCGCGCCCGGTGATTGTCGGCTTCCTTGTCGGCCCGCGCCATCTCGCCATAGGTCTGGTCGCGTGCCTCCATCAGGAACATCGGATCATAGCCGAAGCCATTGTGCCCACGCGGCGGCCACACCAATGTGCCATCCACGCGGCCTTCCACCACCTCGGTGTGGCCATCCGGCCAGGCGACGCACAGCGCGCAGATGAAGTGCGCGGTGCGCGGGGCATCGCCCAGTTCATCGTTCACCCGCGCCATGGCGGCGCCGAAATCCTTGGCTTCGCCCGCCCAGCGCGCCGAATAGATGCCGGGCGCACCGCCCAAGGCTTCGACACACAGGCCGGAATCATCGGCAATTGCCGGCAGGCCGCTCGCCGTGGCGGCGGCCAGCGCCTTCAATCGGGCATTGCCGATGAAACTGTCTTCGGTTTCCTCCGGCTCCGGCAGACCCAGTTCGCCGGCCGACACCACGTCCAGGCCATGCGGGCCAAGCAATTCGGCCAGCTCGATTACCTTGCCCGGATTGTGCGTGGCCAGCACGAGCCGGCCCGGCTGGAGCGGCCTCATCGGCCCACCGCAACCAGTTGCGCGGCAAACACCTGGTTGCAGCCGATGCGGGCGAGGCGCAGCAGGCGCAGCAGGGTTTCTTCATCGAACGGCTCGCCTTCGGCCGTGCCTTGCACCTCGACGATGCCGCCCTGGTTGGTCAGCACGAAATTGGCGTCGGTGCCGGCGTTCGAATCCTCGATATAGTCCAGATCGAGCACTGGATGGCCGTTGTACACCCCGCAGCTGATCGCCGCGACTTGTGCGGGCAGCGGATCGGCGGCCAGCGGCGTTTTCGCATGGATGTGATCGATGGCCAGCCGCAGCGCCACCCAGGCGCCGGAAATCGCCGCTGTGCGGGTGCCGCCATCGGCCTGGATCACGTCGCAATCCAGCGTGATCTGCCGTTCGCCCAAAGCCACCAGATCGGTGACGGCGCGCAAGGAGCGGCCGATGAGCCGCTGGATTTCCTGGGTGCGGCCTGATTGCTTGCCCTTGGCCGCCTCGCGGCTGCCGCGGGTGTGGGTGGCGCGTGGCAGCATGCCATATTCGGCGGTGACCCAGCCCTTGCCTTGCCCGCGCAGCCAGGGTGGCAGGCGTTCTTCGACGCTGGCGGTGACCAGCACATGGGTGTTGCCGAATTTGACGAGGCACGATCCTTCGGCATGGGCCGAAAAACCGGGGATCATTTCGATCGACCGCATCTGGTCGGGGGCGCGGCCGGATGGGCGCATGAGGCAAGCCTTTCAAGATTGAACAGCCGTGGCCTTATTGCCTGGCGACCCGGAAGGGAAGAGCCCCCCAATGCCACCCATTGCGCCCACCCGTCTGCCGCCATACACTCGGCCCATGCAGCAGACCCCGTCGCTGGCCGAACTCAACGATCGGGCGCGCGCCATCTTCCGGCAGATTGTCGATGCCTATCTGCTGTCCGGTGCGCCGGTGGGCAGTCGCACGCTGGCCAAGGGCGGTGGGCTGGGCCTGTCGCCGGCCTCCATCCGCAATGTCATGCAGGATCTGGAGGAACTGGGCCTGCTGGCCGCACCGCACACATCGGCCGGGCGCTTGCCGACCGAACTCGGTCTGCGGATGTTTGTCGATGGCATGATGCAGGCCGCCGAAGTGTCGGAGGATGAACGGGCCGCGCTGGAGGCCGGGCTGGCACCCGGCGTGGCGATGGAGGAAGCGCTCACCCGCACTACCGCGGCGCTGTCCGGCCTGTCGCACTGCGCCGGGCTGGTGCTGGTGCCGTCGCGCGAAATGATCATCCGGCAATTGAGTTTCGTGCCGCTGTCGCCGCTGCGGGCGCTGGTGGTGCTGGTCGGTGCCGATGGCAGCGTGGAAAATCGCCTGCTCGATCTGCCGATCGGCATGTTGCCGGCCACATTGGAAGCTGCCGCCAACTATATCAGCACCCGGCTGGCCGGATTGACGCTGGCCGAAGCGATGGTGCGGCTGGAACAGGAAATCGCCGGGCATCGGGCGGCGCTGGATGTCCTCACCCAGGCGGCGGTGGCGGCCGGGCTGGCGGTCTGGTCGGCCGATGCCACGGCGCGCCCGGTGCTGATCGTGCGCGGCCAGGCGCAACTGATCGAAGGCGAGATGGACCTGGACAAGGTGCGCCAATTGCTCGACGATCTGGAGGACAAGGCCGAACTGATCCGCCTGCTGGACATGGCGCGTGGGGCGGATGCCACCCGCATCTTCATCGGCGCGGAATCGCGATTATTCTCGCTGTCCGGCTCCAGCGTGATTGCGGCACCCTATCGTGGCAACGATGGCCGGG